>Ga0224555_1002465_pt1 | contig 21647 bp, 30 predicted proteins | sample 714S23034metaG_FD_180687 | JGI IMG/M metagenome (GOLD analysis project Ga0224555, IMG submission 180687) | Peat soil microbial communities from Stordalen Mire, Sweden - 717 S2 30-34 | ecosystem: Environmental > Terrestrial > Soil > Wetlands > Peat | place: Sweden: Norrbotten County, Stordalen...
GCTGGGGTGACAGCTCCGTCAGGTGGTCGGATTCACCGAAACAGGTGATCGGATTCAACCGAAATGCCTGGTCGGATTCCGCCGAAACAGGTGGTCGGATTCAACGGCGGTTTCAGTTGGTGAGCGCAACGACCTGTGAGAATCCGGTGAACCGGAATCGGGAGGGCGTTCATGGCGAGTCGACTGACGAACGGACAGAAGCAGCTGGCCCTCCGGCTCGCTGCGGCTGGGCTGGCGCCGGCTGAGATCGCCCGGCAGGTGGGGTGCACCGCGTCGCTGGTGCTCCTCATGCGAGCCGGGAGCTTTACGTCGGGCGTCGCCGACGAGTGGTCACCACGGGTGGGACGGCTGACGATCGGGGATCGAGAGGCGATCCTGCTGGGGCTTGGTGGCGGGATCTCGCTGGCGGCGATGGCGCGGTCGTTGGGGAGGCCGACATCGACGGTCAGCCGGGAGGTGAAGGCAAACGGTGGACGTGAGGGGTATGCGGCCTGGAGCGCCCACCAGCGCGCTCGCGGGTGTACGAGGCGGCCGAAGCCATTCAAGCTGGCGCAGGGCCAGCTGCTGGCCGCGGTCTCGGCCGGACTGACCCGCCTGTGGTCGCCCCAGCAGGTTGCCAAGCGACTACGGTTGCGGCACCCGGACAACCCGGAGATGCATGTGAGCCACGAAACGATCTACCAGTCGCTCTACGTCCAGGGCCGGGGCGAGCTTCGGCGAGAGCTGGCGCGGTGCCTGCGGACCGGGCGAGCACACCGCCGGACGCGCGGTTCCGTGGAGCGGCGGGGCCGGATCCCGGGGATGGTGATGGTGAGCGAGCGTCCGGCCGAGGCTAACGACAGGGCCGTGCCGGGCCACTGGGAGGGGGATCTGATCTTGGGCAAAGGCGGGCACAGCGCCGTCGGGACGCTCGTGGAGAGGACGACGAGGTTCACGCTGCTACTGCACCTCGAGGACAAGACCGCGGCGGCCGTGGAGAGGGAGATGCGACGAGCGATCCGCACCCTACCGACGGACCTGCGACGGAGCATCACGTGGGACCAGGGGAAGGAGATGGCGATGCACGCAGACTTCACCACCGTGACCAACATCCCCATCTACTTCTGCGATCCGCACTCTCCGTGGCAGAGGGGTAGCAACGAGAATACGAACGGGCTGCTACGACAGTACTTGCCGAAGGGGACCGATCTCTCCAACGTGAGCCGAGCCGACCTACGCCGTATCCAACGGAGTCTCAACGGCAGACCTCGGCAAACCCTCGGCTACCGCACACCCCATGAGAAGATGTCGGAACTTGTTGCGCTGACCGCTTGAGACCGCCAACCGAAACGGGTGATCGCTTTCACCCGAAATCCGCAGAGGACGCCATCCGGCCCTGGGCGCACCGCAGCTGGATCTTTCCCCGCGACCCCAACTTCGAGACCAAGACCGGGCGCGTGCTGGACCTCTACGCCGGGATCTTCGAGGGTCGGCAGCTGCGTCGCGACGAGTACGTCATCTCCGCCGACGAGATGCCCTCCATCCAGGTCCTCGCCCGTTGCCATCCCACCCGGCCTCCTGGGCCGAGACGGGCGATGCGCGTGGAACACGAGTACAAGCGTCAGGGGACGCTCGCCTACATGGCCGCCCGGGATATCCATCGGGCCAAGATCTTCGGCCGCTGCGAATCCACAACCGGCATCGCCCCCTTCGCCGGCTGGTCGCTCAGGTCATGGGCCAGGAGCCATACGCCTCGGGCCGCCGAGTGTTCTGGGTCGTCGGCAACGGCAGCTCCTCCAACGGAGCCGCCGCCATCCGGAGGATGCACGAGGCCTGACGGCGAGCTGTCCTGATCCACACCCCGATCCACGCCTCCTGGCTGAACCAGGTCGAGATCTACCTGTCCATCACCAAACGCAAGGCGCTGACGCCGCGGAACTTCGCTGATCTCGCCGCCGCCGAGGAGCGCCTGCTCGGCTGGGAGCGGTACTACGAAGCCAGCGCTGCCCCCTTCGAGTGGAAGTTCACCCGAGCCGATCTGGCTGCGCTGATCCGACGCCTTGCCGCTCACCGGTCACTCCAGCCGGCCGCCTGAGCCCACCGGTCCAGGCCCCGCGAATACGTGATCGAACTTCGGGCTGAGCGGCCCCGCTGGGGGTGATCCCGGCCACCTTGGTGCCTCAGGCTGAAAGACCCGACCAAAGTCGGGTCTTTCGGCCCTTGAACTCTCCGGGTTGAGAATCTTGAATCACCTACTATGTGTACCTCCGGTCCGCAGAGTGGACCATTACAGTCGCGGAGTGGTATTACCAGGTCGCTGGAGCGCGGTCTGCTTTTACTGGACGCGGTGGCGCAGAATTCGCATGGCCTGACCAGCACGGGGCTGGCTCAACTGGTCGGTCTGGAAAAGCCGACCGCTATACGGCTCCTGCGCACCCTCAGCAACTCGGATTACGTCTGCCAGGATCGGGAGAAACGCTACTTCCTGACCGCCAAGATGCTCCGGCTTGCCCACCGGTCACTCGACGCCACGCCGGTCGCTGCCATCGCCCGCCCGTACCTGACCGCGTTGCGCGACAGCACGGCCGAGACCGTCCATCTGGCTGTCCTCGAGCGCGACCACGTTGTCTACATCGACAAGCTGGCGAGCTCGCAGCCGATCCAGCTGGTTTCGCGGCTTGGCGCTAGCAGCCCCATCACCACCACGGCGCTGGGCAAAGCCATCTGCGCGACGTTGCCCCATGACGAGCTCGAGGAGCTCCTTGATCACGCCTCCTTCGAGACCCTGACGCCGCGCTCGTTGACCACCAAGGGAGACCTGCTGGACGAGATCGCCGCCACCGTGGCCCGGGGCTACGCCGTGGACAACGGCGAGAACGAGGCCGGCGTCATCTGCGTGAGCGTCGCCATTCCGGACCCGCAGCGGGTGATGGCAACTCCGGCGGCGATCAGCATCTCCGGCCCCGACTTCCGGATGGTCAAGGATCTGCCTCACCTCGGGTCGCTGTGCGAGCAGACCGCTACCCGGATAGCCGCGGCGCTGGGCCTGACCGAGACCCACCGGAGCGAGTCCGCAAGCCCGAACGGCCCCGGTAGGGGCGGCCGCCAGCCGCTGGTGCCTTTCGCTGGATACATGTGAGGTGCGGACTGTGGATTCTCAAAGGCACGACCTTGAGGGACTTGCCGGGTTGGTACCCGGGATGGAATTCCACGCCGTTAGTAAGAGGAGTGAGAACTACCGCATGAGGATCGCGCACCGTGAAGGGTTTGACGTAGCGGAGCCTGGCGGCGCCCCTACTAGCTCGGGGGAGGGCTGAGGTGGAGAGCAAGAGGGACACTAGCGACCTGAGTTGGGTCAGAGACACACTGTACGTGGCCGTTATCTGCGACGTACTAGATCAGCTTGGCTATCGGCAACAGGCGATGCATCAGCGTCTCAGGCCTCTCGATCCAGATAACTGTGTCATCCTTGGCCGCGCGCGTACGTGGCAGTGGATGGAAGTCGCGTACATTGGGAACGATCCGTATCGGATCGAAATCGCTGCAGTTGACGCGCTGCGCCCAGGAGACGTCGTGGTTCACTCCACTGATGCTGGAGCGTCAAATGCTCCGTGGGGAGAACTGATGACGACGGCCGCGGCGATTCGGGGCTGCGTCGGGTGCATCTGCGATAGCCAAATCAGAGACTGTACGCGCATTCGGGCTATGAGATTTCCTGTGTTCCATGCAGGTGTACGTCCGGTTGACAGCCAAGGACGCGGGCGCGTGGTGGAATTCGACGTGCCAATTAACTGTGGGGGCGTTGTGGTTCATCCGGGCGACCTAATCTTTGCGGACTTTGACGGAGTCGTGGTGATCCCACGCGACGTAGAGGCGTCCGCTCTGGAAGCCGCGCGCGCGAAGACCGACAAGGAGAGTGTTACACGGAGAGAGCTGGCGCGAGGCCGGCTGTTGGCGGACGTGTATGCGGAATACGGTGTCCTCTAATGGGCACCATGGCAGACTCCTCCGCGCCCGGTTGCATATGTATGAAGCGCTGGGGAAGGTCTGGTGAGGCGAAGGGAACGACCGCGGTTACCGGACAACCTGTCGCGCGTCGGCACCACCACGGTCATGCATGCGACGGGGTTTGGCAAGGCTACGCTCGTCTACCTTCCCGCACTTGCGATCCTTGGAAGAACGGCGTCATCAGGAGCCGGCCACAGGCCGGGCAGGTTGAAATCGTGAGCACAAAGCGCAGAGGAGATGACTATGCACTGGCCTATTAGCAACCGGCGACCTGGTCGGTGGTACAGGCGCCTCGCCATCGGAGCCGCTGCAGCGATGGTACTCGCGGTGGTTCCGGCATGCGGCGGCACCAGCAGTACCGCTAAGAGCAGCACCGCTAAGTCGAAAACTGTCGTAATCGCGATGGAACAAGCGTCACTGATCACGCTTGACCCCAACCTGGCGTATGAAGCGGCGTGGTTCATATTTGGCGACGCACTGTACCAAACGCTCGTAACCTTCAAGTCCACGGAGGTCAGCCAAATCGAGCCACTCGTAGCTCAGTCATGGAAAACGAGCAGTGACGGGAGAACCTACACCTTCCAGCTCAATCCCAAGGCCAAGTTCGCCGATGGCGATCCCGTGAGGGCGGCGGACGTTGTCTTTAGTTTGGAACGGGAGATCAATCTCGACGGTCCGGGTTCATTTATGCTGGCGAATGTCAAATCAATTACGGCTACCTCGCCGGAGACGGCGGTCATTCAGTTGACGACCCCGGACTTCACCTTTCTGAGCATTCTCACCTCGAATTCGCTCGCCATCGGTGAGGCCAAAGTGATACAGGCCCACGGTGGTACGGACGCAAGCGATGCCTCTAAGGTGGACACCGCTGAGGCCTGGTTGGACGACCACTCGGTTGGAAGCGGCCCATACGTCTTGCAGTCGTGGACACGAGGCGTTCAGCTTGTGATGGTTCGCAACAACAAGTATTGGCTGCCTGAACCCGCTGTTCCCGAGATTGTCTTCAAGTTCGTGGACTCCGCGAGCAGCGAGCAGCTCTTGGTTCAGAAAGGCGGTGCGGCAATCGCTATCGATCTTTCGCCCGATCAGATTGCCAGTCTCGCCAGTGATACCTCCATCGGTGTGGCGAGCGTCTCCGCACTCGAGGTGGTGTACATGGGGTGGGCGGCGAGCGGACCGGTGGCAGGGCCTTTGAACAACCCAGAGAACTGGGATGCGATCAAGGATGCGATCAATTACGCGCAGCTGGTCGAGTTGTCCAGGGGGGCAGCGACCCAGGCAAGCAGTCTCCTGCCCAAGGTGATGGAAGGGGGCTTGCCTTCGAGTGACGCCTTGAAGGAGAATCTGACCAAGGCAAAGCAGGCGCTTACAGCGGCAGGCAACCCTAACGGCTTCGCGTTTACCCTGACGTACGCGACAGATGAGACCGCCGCTGGGCTTCCAACATCGTTGCTCGCAGAAGCCATCGCGGGCGACTTGGCAGCGGTGGGCATTACTGTCACTCTGCAGCCGGAGCTCTACGTGGACTTCATCTCCGCCTACCGCGCTGGGACACTCCAGGCCATAATACACAGTTGGGCAGATGACTATCCTGGCACGTCTGACTTCCTGCCCGTATTCATTCCGGGCGGTGTAGTAGCAACCACACGGCAGGATTGGCCAAAGACAGCGTCGGACCAGCAGATTACCAACCTCAGCAACGAGGGGTTCGCAACTGGAAACGCTCAGGCGCGAGCCTCGCTCTTCTCCCAGGCGCTGGAACTGCTCAACCAGGACGGCCCGTATGTGCCGCTTCTTGACACCCAGGCGCAGTATGCCTACAACAAGACGGAGGTGTCGAACGTCATAGGCAACTCATTGTGGTTCATCGACTTGGACCAGCTGACCACACCATAGTTCAGGATTGACGTCATCAGCAGCCGCGCCTAGAAGAGCTTGGAGCTGGCAACATGGTGGGTGATTCGCCTCCGGGATCGGAGAGTGATGGCGGGGCCTGCTGGTGGGGGCAGAATTGACGACCGTAGACGACGGAGGTCGGAGGGGGCCACGCGCGGCGACGCGCACGGCTTGGGCCGGCCTCCGCCGCCGGCCGGCGGCTCTCTTCTCTCTGCCGATTCTACTGGCATGGGCTGTCGTCATCATCCTTGCCCCAGTCCTTGCTCCGTACAAGCCTGACGCCCTGAACATCCCAGCGGCTCTTACCCCCCCCTGCGCCGCGCACCTATTTGGGACCGATGAACTCGGACGGGACGTGCTATCCCGGGTGATGTACGGCGGCCGCATCTCGGTTCCCGCCGCTCTCGCTGTCGTCATCATGTCCCTGGTTGTGGGCAGCTGCATCGGCCTGATAGGCGGCTACAGACGTGGGTGGGTCGACGACGTGTTAATGCGGGTCACCGATGTCTTCATGGCGTTTCCCCTTATCCTTCTCGCCATGGCGATCGGAGCATCTCTGGGGCCCGGCATCGTGAACGGGATTATTGCGTTGTCGGTTGTCACGTGGCCTTCATACGCTCGCGTAACTCGGAGCGTGACCCTTGAGCTGCGCAACCGCGAGTTCGTCCTAGCGTCTACTGTCGCCGGACGCCGGCCGGTGTCCATCCTGATCCGTGTCGTCTTCCCGAACGTCCTCCCCACCATCCTTGTAATGGCCTCGGTCGACGTCGGGCGTGCTATCGTGAACTTCTCCGTGCTGAGCTTCATCGGGCTGGCTGCACAACCTCCGGCGGCGGAGTGGGGATCGATGGTCGCTGATGGCGCCTCATACCCCAGCCAGTGGTGGATAGCCGCCTTTCCGGGGCTCGCTATATTCAGTCTCGTAATCGCGCTAAACTTCCTAGGGGACTGGCTTCGTGACCTGCTGGACCCGTACATGCGCGTGCGTAGGGTTGTGTGAGAACGACGGCGGGAGTTGGAGAATGGATGCTGGGACACCGCTCTTGGAAGTTCAAGACCTACATGTGGTGGTCGGTCGTGGGGCAGACACGACGGAGTTGGTGCGTGGAGTGGGCTTTGCAGTCCGTAGCGGCGAGATGGTCGGGATCGTCGGCGAGTCCGGATGTGGCAAGACCATGACCGCGATGAGCCTCGTTCAACTACTGCCGACAGGTATCCGCGTCAGCTCTGGCCATGTGCGATTTCAGGGTGAAGAGCTCCTTGGGGCGGCGCCGAGCCGCCTTCGCCACGTCCGAGGGGCGGAGATCGCCGTGGTCTTTCAGGACCCGATGACCGCGTTGAACCCGCTGCAAGGCGTCGGGCGACAGGTGGCGGAGCCTCTGGCACTGCATCGCCTTGCTAGGCGCGGAGAACGCCTGAAGCGCGCAGCAGCGCTGCTTGGCCATGTAGGGATAGCGCGGAGCGAGCAGCGTCTAAAGGACCGACCATTCGAGTTTAGTGGCGGGATGCGGCAGCGTGTGTTGATCGCCGAGGCGCTCAGCTGCAACCCGAAGCTATTGATCGCGGACGAGCCAACGACTGGCCTGGATGTGACGATCCAGGTGCAGATCCTGGCCCTGCTGGATCAATTGCGCAAAGAGCGCGGCATGGCAATCGTCGTGATCAGTCACGACCTGACACTTATGGCGCGGATTTGCGACCGTATTGTTGTCATGTACGCCGGGCAGATAGTCGAGACCGGCCCGACCGCAGAGGTTATGAGTTCTCCGCAGCACCCGTACACGGTCGCCCTTGCAGCGTCGGTGCCGAGTCTCACGACCCAGCCGGGACAGTTGCTACCTGCACTGGCCGGGGCACCGCCGGTGATGACCGGGCTGGGTCCTGGCTGCAGCTTTGCGCCCCGCTGTCCCCTTGCCGAAGAGAGATGCGGGCGGGTCGGGCCGACGCTGACACCTGTCGGCCCAGATAGCCTCGTAGCCTGCTGGGTCGTCGAGGAGCGACGCCTTGCAAGCGGATCGGCCAGCCGGAGATGATGACGGTGAAAGCGGCCAGGGATGAACTGCTACGAGTAGAAAGGATCCGGAAGCATTTCGGCAAGCGCTCGCGCATTCGCAAGGTCAGTCGAGTGGTGCATGCCGTTGACGACGTGAGCTTTGAGATCGGCCGTGGAGAGGCGCTGGGGCTTGTGGGGGAATCCGGTTCCGGAAAGAGCACCATCGCTCGGTGTGTGCTGCGGCTCGAGCGCGTTGATGACGGGCTGATCTACCTAGATGGTGTGGAATTGACCCGATTGGGATCCAGAGGTTTGCGCGAGATCCGGCCGCGGATGCAAGCGGTGTTCCAGGACCCCGCGTCGTCCTTGAATCCCCGGTGGCCGATCCATCAGGTGATTGAGGAGCCGTTGCGGGTGCACGGCTGGGGAGCAGCGGAGAGGCGCGATCGCGTGCTTGAGGTGCTTGAGGAGGTCGGACTCTCCCACCGATATCTGAACGTCTTGCCGCATCAATTGTCAGGAGGGCAGCAACAGCGAGCTGGTATTGCCAGGGCATTGGTCCTCCGTCCCGAGTTGATAGTGGCAGATGAGCCCGTCTCGGCTTTAGACGTCTCGATTCAGGCGCAGGTTCTCAACCTCTTGGTGGCACTCAAGAAGGAACTGCGACTGTCATACCTGTTCATTAGCCACGACTTGCGCGTAACACGGCACCTGTGCGAGAACGTGGCGGTATGCTATCTTGGCAATATCGTTGAGGTAGGCGCCGGTGACGCTTTGTTCACAAATCCGCTACATCCGTACACGGCGTCGTTGGTCTCGGCAATGCCGCTTTCGGTTGAGGACGCCCGACAGCGGGGGCAAACGATAGTCTTAGCCGGCGACCCTCCGTCACCTCTGGAGCCTCCGTCTGGATGCAGGTTCCGGACGAGATGTTTTCGCGCGCAAACACAGTGTGCAGAGGGCACCCCAAAGCTGGAGCCGGCAGGAGCGGCACACCGGGCTGCCTGCTTCTTCCCGCTCGATCCGGATTTCCTTCGAGATCGAGCCGCTGGGAGTCCTGGGAGCACTGGCTGATGCTGAAGTACACGGGGAGACGGCTGCTGGAACTCATACCCGTCCTCTTCGGGGTGACGGTGATTATGTTCCTACTGTCGCACGTCGTCCCTGCGAACCCGGCTGCCCTATTCTTGGGCAAGCAAGGGTCCAGTGACCCTAAAATTCTGCAGGCGTTTAATCAGAAGTGGGGTCTTGGCAAACCGCTTCCTGTCCAATACGTCGACTACATCGTGAATCTCCTCCATGGGAACCTGGGAACGTCAATCTTCACCCATCGGCCTGTCACCGTGGACTTGGCGCAGTACTTCCCAGCTACTGTCGAACTCTCCTTGTGCGCGATGCTGATCAGCATAGTGGTGTCGATCCCGCTGGGAACACTTGCTGCGGCGAAAGCGGGGACCTGGGTTGACGCTTTGATCCGGACGCTGACGCTGGTCGGGTCTTCTCTGCCCGTGTTCTGGCTGGCGCTGCTGACGTTGGAGATCTTCTATCTGGACCTCGGAATCTCCCCGGGGCCTGGGCGCCTTTCACCGACGGTCACACCGCCGAGCGGGACCGGAGGATTTTACGCCATTGTGTCACTGTTTACTGGGAATTGGTCGTTGTTCGGGGACGTCATGAGCCACATGATCTGGCCGGCGCTGGTGCTGTCGACCTGGAGCATCGGGGTGCTCACGCGGGTGACCCGAACGAACATGCTTGGGGTGTTGGGTCAAGACTACCTACGGACCGCAAGAGCGAAGGGTGCGAGGAATGCATATGTTGTGCTCCGTCACGGCCTCCCGAACGCCTTACTTCCTATCATGACGCTTGCCGGGATCTCTTTCGCCGACTTGATGGCAGGAGCCGTGACTGTAGAGACGATCTTTGCTTGGCCGGGTATTGGACTGTACAGCTATGACGCGGCGACGTCTCTCGATTTCCCGGCGATCATGGGAGTAGCTCTTCTGGTGTCCACCGTGTACTTGGCGATGAACCTGGTCGTGGACGTCCTCTACGGCGTCATTGATCGCCGTGCGCGTTTGTATTGAGGCGTGGGGCACCCGTGTACGGAGGATGTGGAACAGTTAGCGCGGTTGTGGGATGCGAGTACACTTGGGAGCGGTGTGATGTGAGTGAGGGATCTGGGCTGAGAGGGGTGTTGCCGGCCTGTAGGACGCGAATGTGCGAGGACGAGATAGTGGATCGCGACTCACTCTGCGGGGAGGTGGAGTCGCTGGCTGAGGGAGGTGTCCATGGGGTGGTCTTTGGAATGGTGTCGGAGATGCTCCCGCTTTCTGTGCCAGTGGCCCAGCAGCCGTCGCTGGACTCGTTGGTGGTGGTTGAGAAGTACCTTCTCCACAAGCAAGGGGTCGTGGCGTGTGCGACATGCCGCGGTCCCCTCTCGTTCCACTTAGGCCCCGAGACGCGTGCCGAGGTCGACCGGCTTTTCGGGCAGTTTGGGCGAGTCTCCGGGCTTGCGGATGCGCTGGCCAAAGGTGAGGGTCCGTGCGATGCCTCGGGAGACACTGGCCGTGGATAGGGAGGTCATCGGCGACAGCGCTCCGGACAGTCAGCTCGGCAGCGCCACCGACGTGCATGGCCAGGTGATAGTTGTGGGCGAGGGTCGAGCGGGAATTGGACGAGCTACGCTGAGGAACTACTTCCTGAGGGGTGCGGCCGGTGACTGCCGCTTCGACCACAACATCGTGTTGGGACACGAAGTCGTCGGTACCGTCACACAGGGGCTAACAGAAGTTGCGGCAGTCGTTGTGGGAGGACTACACGTTGGTACAGCATTCACGCGCGCTCGGTAGCCAAGGCCCAAGGATCACACGACTTGGGTTAGGCCTGTGGGCCGCAGGCGGTGGCGGTTGGGCCGCCGGGTGGGGCCCGCAAGACGATCGTGAGTCGGTGGCGGCGATCCACAGGGCGATAGACCTTGGTATCAACTGGGTTGACACGGCCGCCGTTTACGGACATGGCCACTCGGAGGAGGTGGTGGCGCTTGCCCTGGCCCAACTTCCTGCCAGTGATAGGCCTTATGTGTTCACAAAGTGCGGACGGATTTGGGATGCAAGGGACCACATGCGGGACGCCCAGACCATCATCGATCCGGCGTCCATTAGGCGAGAGTGCGAGGCGTCCCTAAGTCGCCTGGGCGTCGATGTGATCGATCTGTACCAGATTCACGAAGCTCCACTTCGGTTCAGCGTGCCGGTCGAGGAAAGCTGGGGGGCGATGCTCGAGCTCCGCAGCGAAGGAAAGGTGAGATGGTGCGGTGTATCCAATTTCGCCGTCCCCTTGCTGGAGCGCTGCGAGAGGGTCGGACACGTCGATTCGCTCCAACCGCCTTTCTCACTGATCAGCCGCGAGGCAGCCTCGGAGCTCCTTCCATGGTGCGCTGCTCATGAAACCGGCGTTATCGCGTATAGTCCAATGCACTCCGGCTTGCTCACAGGAAGTTTCTCAGCCGACCGGGTTCGATCGCTGCCCGAAGACGACTGGCGACGCTGCAGTCCTGATTTTGTCTCGCCTCAGCTAGAGCGCAACCTGGCCGTCGTTGACGCACTTCGCCCCATAGCTGAGAGGCGTGGTGTCGGGCTCGGCGCTCTCGCGATCGCGTGGGTTCTCAGTTTTGAAGCTGTGACTGGGGCAATTGTCGGCGCGCGGTCGGCTGGACAGGTTGATGGCTGGATCGAAGGTAGCGACCTTGTGCTGACCGATACAGAACTCGATGAGGTCGCAGCTGCCCTTGAGCGCACCGGCGCAGGCTCCGGCCCCAGGCGACCCGCCGACGGTGGTGCCGGTCCTGAACGGTGATGACGCTTTCTGGGTTTCATCATAAGTGGTGCAGTCGATGCGCAGATTGATTCGGAGTAGCCTTCTGGCTCCAAGACGTGCAAGGGGTTGGTCCTGTGGATGAGCAGGGGAGTGTTGTTGAGCGGCTCGCCCGACTCGTTCTAGTGCCGGTTGTGGAGGTTCCGGAGGCATCAGTCGCACTGCCCTTGGCGGACGCTCTAATTGCAGGTGGGCTGCCTATAGTGGAAGTGACCCTGCCGATGGCTGCGCGCCGCTGAACCGTCGTGAGGTGCCCACTGGGAAGATCGCTGGCGTGAGCGGGACATCGTTCGACTTCACCCGGCCAGTGCCGATCGGCGAGCGGATCAGGACAGGCGACGAGCAGCTCCTCATCGGTCACGGAGTTCGCCCCGGGGGAGATCTACAGTCAGACAATCGGCCTTCAATTATTTCTGGGAGACTAGCAGCGCCCATATGCCAAGAACCATCCTGACCCCGTTTGTGGAGCGGCATCCGCTGGGCTCCTGCGAGGAGCCTGTGGAAGGGTGCGCTGGCACCTGCACGCGCCACGTGCGTGGCGAGCTTCCCGAGGAGGTGGGCACGGCCTACGGTGCCCGCGGCCAGACTCGATGCATCTCTCGTTCTCTTGATGGCCGTCGGGATTGACCATCGATGGTGTGATGATGGGTACCAAGTGAGGTGAGAAGTGGATACTGACGTCTTGGCACGCCTGGGTGAGCTCGTGCTCGTTCCTGTTATCGAGATCCCTGATCCGGAGCTCGCGACGGCCTTAGCAGACGCTCTGATCGAGGGTGACCTGCCCTGCGTCGAGATCACCTTCCGAACCGACTCCGCAGCCACCGCCCTGGCCACGATCGTGCGGCTGCGCCCCGACATGCTGGTGGGGGCGGGGACGGTGCTGAGCGTGGAGCAGGTGGACCGTGCGCTCGACGCCGGCGCCAAGTTCCTGGTCAGCCCTGGGTTCAACCCGAGGGTCGTGGAGTACGCGCAGGGCAAGGGGGTCATCATCCTGCCCGGGATCTGCACCCCCAGCGAAATCGAGATGGCTCGCCTGGCCGGCCTGGAGATCGTCAAGTTCTTCCCTGCTGAGGCGGCCGGCGGGGCCAAGTACATCAAGGCCCTGACCGCTCCCTATCGCAGCGTCAAGTTCGTCCCCACGGGCGGCATCGACGCGACCAATCTCGAGGCCTATCTCTCCATCCCTCAGGTCATGGCGGTGGGCGGGAGCTGGATGGCGCCCAAGAAGCTGATCCACGAGCAGAAGTTCACAGAGATCGCCCAGCGGACCCGCGAGGCCGTGCAGCTGGCGGCGCGGCTGCGCCCCGCCGCGTCGCCCCAGGTGGTTGCCGACGGAGCCCTGGTGGGAGGTGGCCAGTGACCCAGCTCATGGAGATCAAGCCCAAGTCCTCCTGCCGGTGGGACCTCGTGTCTATCGGCGAGATCATGCTGCGGTTGGACCCCGGTCACGGCCGGATCTCGACGACCCGGGAGTTCCGGGTCTGGGAGGGGGGCGGCGAGTACAACGTCGCCCGGGCCCTGCGGCGTTGCTTCGGGCTGGAGACGACGGTGGTCACCGCCTTCGCCGACAACCCCGTCGGTCGGCTCCTGCAGGACCTGCTCTACCAAGGTGGGGTCGATCAGAGCCACGTGGTTTGGGTCCCCTACGACGGGATCGGCCGCAAGGTGCGCAACGGCCTGAACTTCACCGAGCGTGGCTACGGAATCCGTCCCGCCCTGGGATGCTCGGACCGGGGCAACACCGCCGCATCGCAGCTGAAGCCGGGTGATATCGCCTGGGACACCATCTTGGGAACCGAGGGTGCCCGCTGGCTGCACACCGGGGGCATCTTCGCCGCCCTCGCCGACAACGCCGCCCAGCTGGCCATGGAGGCGATGCAGGCGGCCAAGGCCAACGGGACGATCATCTCCTACGACCTCAACTTCCGCGGTTCGCTCTGGAACGCCTCGGGCGGCCCCGAGCGGGCGCGCGAGGTCAACACCGAGCTGGTCAGCTTGGCGGACGTCGTGATCGGCAACGAGGAGGATTACCCGGTCGCCCTCGGTTGCGCCGTGGCCCAGGTGGACGAGAACTTCACCCAGCTGGATCCCAAGGCGTACGAGTCGATGCTTCTCGAGGTGCTGACCAAGTTCCCCAACCTGAAGCTGGCCGGGGTCACGCTCCGCCGCGCCACCACCGCGACTCGCAACGACTGGGGTGCGATGATCTGCGCCGGGGGGCAGTCCTGGGCGGCCCCGGTCCGCAACGACCTGGAGATCTTCGACAGGGTGGGTAGCGGGGACGGGTTCGCGTCCGGCCTCATCTACGGCCTGCTGACCAGCGACGACCCCCAGCGGGCAGTAGAACTCGGGGCTGCCCATGGTGCGCTGGCCATGACCACCCCGGGCGACACCTCCATGGCTGCTCTGAGGGAGGTCGAATCGCAGCTGAGCGGCGGGGGGGCGCGCATCATTCGCTAAAGAGGTTCGCGCAATACACTGACGCAGTAGTCACAAAGAAAGGCCAGCCTGACCGAGGAAACCGAACTGAAGCTGCTCTTTGTCGCCATCACCAGGTATCAGCACTGCGCCGCCATTCGACGCTCGGCAACCGGAGTCCGGCAGACTACGAATCCGACCACGTCGCTGTGTGTTCGGCCTAATAAACGTGTCCGTCAAAGCGGGTCAGGCCCAGTCGGCCCCAACCGGTCGACGAACAGGAGAGGGACCCGCGCCTCCCACTCCTGCCGGGTCAGCAGCGGCTCCCCGGGCGACAACCCTGAACCGCCCCGGGAATCCTGGAGGCTCTGCCGCCGTCGCCGCTCCGATGATCACCCCGCACTCGGTCGCGGCCCACGCCCAGGCTGCGCGCCAGATGCCGCACTGTGAGCGCCCCGCCTGCCAGTGCTGCAGGACCTCCACCACGTCTGCCACCTCGAACCTCCTGCCGGCCATCCCGCTCCTCCTGGGTTGGGTCTTGGCCGCAATCGTCGCTGTGGCACCGGGCGCTCACGCCCACCCGAGGGGGTGGACCTATTCGTTGACCGCAAGTGGACCTATTGGGTGACCGCAAGTGGTCCTATCAGTTGGCCGAGGGCAGACCCATCACGTGGCCGCCGACACAGGGGGCATTCGTTGAGTTCCGCAACGGCCAAACAGCTCCCCCGCCCCAGGAACCACGCTCGCTGTCTCGCCCACGCACCGTCCCTCGCCGCGACGTAAGCGCCTCTCCGCCAGTGCACCCCATACTCGTCCGCCGGTGATGTCCATGCTCGGGCAACCTCGTGGGCCTCACCCACACGACTATCGGCTTAGCCAGCCTCCATCGACCGGCAACAGGACACCGTTTATATAGTCGGACGCCGGCGACGCCAGGTAGACTGCAGCGCCCACAAGGTCCGAAGGCTCACCCCAGCGTCCCGCCGGAATCCGACTGACGAGCTCGCCATTCCGCTTCGAATCCGCCCGGAGCGGCTCACTAAGGTCCGTCGCGATATATCCCGGGACGATGGCATTGACGTTGACGCCCCTGCCGGCCCACTCATTGGCCAGGGAGCGGGTCATCCCGGCCACGCCAGATTTTGCAGCTGCATATGCTACCACATTGATCCCGCCTTGGAAGCTCAACAGTGATGCCACGAAGATGATCTTGCCTTGTCCGCGCAGTAGCATCCCCTTTCCCAGCTCACGAGTCAACAGAAACTGAGATGTCAGATCCACTTGGAGCATAGTGTTCCAGTCATTGATGGACGTGGATTCGGCCGGGGCGCGGCTGATTATGCCGGCATTGTTAACGAGGATGTCGATTGGCCGTCCCAGATCGAGAGCCTCGGAACATGCCCTCTCGACGTCGGCCGTATCTCTGAAGTCGGCTTGAATCGCATGAAAGTGGGCGCCTCGCGCCTCGATCGCCGCCTTTATCGCCGGCGCGTCCACGCTCATCCGCGAGCTCACCCCGACGACATCGGCACCGAAAGCAGCCAGGCCTTCGGCAATCGCCCTACCAATGCCGCGATTCGCGCCACTGACGAGCGCCAGCTTGCCAGCAAGCGAGAAGAGCGCAGACGCCGAGCTGTCGCCACTCATGCTACGAAAGTTCTGGTTCACGGCAAACGATTACCTTCATCATCGGACCGCCATCGGCAAGCTGTTCCAGAGCCTTGCCAACCCCATCTAGAGGCACTACTGCGCTGATCAATCTACTCGGATCTATGAGACCGCCGCCCGGGCGACTGCACCCGGCTACGGGCCGCAAATCGTGGATATCCACCGCTTCTTCAAGAAGTGGGAGCTCGGCTGTATACCAGAGAGAGGACTTCGCGGGAGCAGTCGAGCTGGTGAGGTCTTCGGCCATAGAGATGGCGTGAAGCCGACGGCGCACCTCCCCGCCGCGACAGTCTGTCGAGAACGTTCGAGGTGCGGTGATGTTTCGATCTCTCTCTTGATGGGATCGTCCATGGGGCCGGATTATAGTCGATGAAGGCCCTCTTCCTCAAGTCATTTTGCGGCCGGGTAGTGGGTCAGTTTGACTTATGCGGTGGCAGAATGACAATCGAGCACACCTCGCAGCCCCCCGCCAGGGACCCACACACCCGTTCCCTGGTAGCCGCCACAGATGGCTAGAATCCATCGAGTGGCAGAGGTCGCGGGGGTCGCCGAGTTCGTAGTCAGGTTTGACGGCCCCGCTCTTCAAGAGGGGCGGATGGCCGTTCGGGATCTAGCCCCGGCTCTCCTCTCGCTCGCGGACATAGGCCAAGAGGCCAACGACGTTGCCAGGGCCTCCATTGCCCCGAGGACCTCTGCACTATTCGTGATCAGGTCCGCGCACTGTTCCTGCTAACCCACAAACTCCACGCTCGTCAGTTGCGGCGGGCGCACCTCGCGGTAGATCGGGCGTGGGACGTCCAGATCTCCGTTGTGATTGCGTGCAGTTGGGTCCAGCGGCAGAAGCCTCCGTTGAAGTCGTCGTAGACGAGAATGCGTAGGAGCGGGTTGAAGCGTGCCGGCAACTCCGGCTTTGGGCATCGGCGTTGGGGGGGTCAGGGGCCGTCGAGTGCTTGAACCATCGCCTGGGCCACGCGCGACTTCAATTCGCTGATGGATTCCTCGCTGTAGAAGGCGGCGTGGGGTGTGACAACTACGTTCGGAAGCCGAAGGAGCGCATCATTGTCAAGAGGTGGCTCAGTCTCGAGAACGTCGAGCGCCGCGCCGCGGAGTTGTCCCGATGTGAGAGCTCGTGCGAGCGCAGACTGATCAACCAATGCGCCTCTTGCAGTATTGACCAAAAATGCGCTGGGCTTCATGAGAGCAAGCTCTCGCGAGCCAAGGAGATGTCGTGTGGACGGGTCCAATGGTGCGTGGATGGTGACGACATCGCTCTTGTGAAGGAGTTCTGCCATTGGTACGAGCGGAATGCGAGCTAGGCCCAGGGGATGCGGATCCGTGGCGACGACAGTGAACCCGCTAGCAAGCGCACGCCGCGCCACGGCGGTACCGATGCGCCCCAGGCCGATGAGTCCCAGCTGCTGGGTGGCGGTGCGGTGGAGGTCGCCGGCACTATGAAAGTCCCAGGTACCGTGGCGTGCGTGCCGATGGAGGACGGAGAGACCACGGCAAAGCATGAGGATGAGACCGAAGGCGTGGTCGGCGACCTCGTCCGTGCAGTAGTCCGGGACATTCACAACGGTAAGACCACGGCGTGCAGCGGCGTCGAGGTCGATGTTATCCAACCCGACGCCATACCGACCAAGGACGCGGAGGTGGGGGAGCGCATCCAGCACGGCCTCAGTAATAGGCGCGTACTGTGAGAGCAACGCGACGGCATGGTCACCGGCGCGGATGACGTCGTCGGCGCTTCGGCAGGAGGCCACCTTGAGCGTGTAGCCTGCACTTGAGAAGATGATGCGTTCGATGTCGACGGTGGGATGGTCACAGTCAGTGATGAGGATGACGCTCATTTAGCTAGGCGCTCTTTGGGATCCAGGATGGCCTTGATCATAATGCGGCTGGCGATGCACTGAACGCGGCTCTCGAGGCTGGAAGGGGGAAACGGATGGCAGGAGCGCGGCATCAGGTGCGACGCGTGTGAGGATGGAGAGGGCTCGTCGGCAAGCTTCGTACTTGCTGCTCATGGAGAACTGAATGGTAGGTGTGGTGTTGTGGCAAGATCCCAGAGGGATGGAGATGGCTGGCCTTCCAGAGAAACCAATGGCGGCGAGACGTCCGCGGGTTCGCAGAGCCAGTAGGCCGGCCGTTTACGGCCGTATCCGTGCCGGTGGTCTCGACGGCCAGTTCCGGTCCTGGGCCATAGGTGTGGTCTCGCATGAACTCGGGGGCTTGATCGGTGCTTGTGGTCTCGCCGCATCCGAGCTGCTGCACGTGCGGCGAGCGCCGAGAGCGGGCTGAGGGGGGCGGGGCTGACGACGAGGACCGCGTCATGGGCATCGAGGTGGGCCTGGCGGAGCGCGGTGACGTCGACAGGAAGCGGGTCGGCAAGGACGGCGACGCTGTCCGGGACCGCGGCGGGGACAGGATGAAGCAACCAGGCGAGGATAACGACGTGTGAAGCGAATGCGCCGTCGATTACCCAGCCAGGTGAACGCTTGGTTGGACAGAGCTCAGCGTGACCACGGCGGCACAGATCGCGAATGTGACAGGCGCCGGCATGCGGTTGGTAGATTACACGGCTGCAGAAGGGCCGGCTACCGGCACCGTCGCCGAGACTCTGATCTTCACCGGTGAACTCGTGGCCCAATATGACGGGGGGCCAAGACAGGAATTCGTGCGCGGCGACGTGTGGTTCGATTCCGCAGATGCCGGCGTAGGTGACCCGGATGAGGGCTTCGTCTGCTTTCAGTGTGCCCTTCATTCTGGCGCCTCCAGCATGAATTTGATCCCATCACCGGACTGGAGGGCACGGACCGCCCGGTGAGCGGCGTCGGTGGGCAGAACGCCCGAGATCAAGGAGGAGAGGCTCGCCTGCTGGCGCTGTAAGAGAATCAGGGCGCTGTCCAGATCTGCTGGTAGATACGTCCGACTCCCGATGAGCGTGAGTTCCTTGAACATGACAGCCTGGAGGTCGAGTTCTGCTGCGCCGCTGTAGCTTCCGAGGACGGCAACTTGGCTCTCTGGGGCAACAAGGGCACAGATGATCGCTGCCGCCGATGGAGTCGCGGCGGCGTCGATGGCGAGGTTAGCAAGTTCTCCGCCGGTTCTGACTGTGAGATCGGTGATTGGATCCGCCAGATCGATGAGATCAAGACCCAACTGCGTCGCGACTTGACGTCGCACAGGAAGACGCTCCAAGATGAACACTGTCGCGCCCGAGAGACGCGCGATGTAAGCTGCAAGTAAGCCAACCGTTCCTGCGCCTATGACAATCACCGTCCGGTCGACTAACGTCGGAACCTTGCGCATGGCGTGAACGACCACGGCGAGCGGTTCGGCAAGGGGGACTATGTGGTCGGGGATGCCGTCAGGAACGGGATGAAGACGTTCCTTCGCGACTGCGAGTCGCCCGGCGAGACCGCCGTTGCGGTCGATACCAATTAGGCGAAGCTCCCGGCACGCATTCGACGCGCCAGCTTGGCAGGCGCTGCACACGCCACAGGGGAGAAGCGGATCTACGAGGACGCGCTTTCCGTAGAGCGCTCCGGATTCTGGGATACCAAGAAGCTCATGGCCGAGAGCAAGGGGGAAGCGGGCTCGAGGGTGAGAGCCCTCGACGATGTGCAAGTCTGTTCCGCACAGACCTGTGAACCGTACTCGAACGATTACCTCGTTCGGGCCTGCCTCAGGATCCGGGACGTCGGCCCAGCGCAGGACTCCCGGCTCGGTAACGACCATTGCTCGGGTCACGTCATCCCACTGGTCACACGCGTCAATTAGATCACCGAGTCTGTGGTCGGTCTGAGTGGGGCGAGACTAACACGTGGCCAGTATCCTGTGACTGCACCTGGCAACCGGGTGGCTGTCCGCGGCAAGCTGAGCACGAGGCCGGGGCCCTCTGTGTCAATACTCCTTGGGACACCTCTTCTCCTTCAATTACACACCTTGAGGGCTCACCAGGGAGCACACGATGACCACGGAGATCTCTCCGACGCGACCGACTTCCGGCGACCCGCCGCAGCCTGATCCAGAGGTTCTTGAGCGGCCCCAGCGGCGGCATTTCACCGCCGAGTACCGGACATCCGTTCTCCGCCAGGCGGACGCCTGCACACGCAAGGGCGAGCTGGGCGCGCTGCTGCGCCGTGAGGGCTTGTACTCGTCGCTGCTCACCGATTGGCGCCGTCGGCGTAAGGCCGATGGGCTGGCGGCACCGGACCAGAAGCGGGGCCGCAAACCAACGCCGGCATCGGAGACCGAACTCGCCCACCTGCGCAAGGAGAACGCCAAACTCACCAAGGAGCTGGCTGCCACCAGGATGGTGGTTGACGTTCAAAAAAACGTCTCGGCACTCTTGGGGATCGCCCTCGAGAGTGCAGAGCCGGGGACAACCTCGTGATCGATGCATCGGTGACCGAGCTGACGCCGGCGGTGGGCACCGCGGCCGCATGCCGTGCATTGAACGCAAGCCGCTCCAGCGTGTACCGGCGGCGATCGCCACGACCGGTGAAGGCCACCCTCAGGCCACCCAGGGGATCACACCGGGCCCTCTCCGGCGCGGAGCGAACGGCAGTGCTGGACGAACTCCGTTCCGAACGCTTCATGGACGACTCGCCGGCCCAGGTGTACGCCACGCTGCTCGACGGAGGGAGATACCTGGCCTCGCAAAGCACGATGTACCGCCTGCTGGCGGCCAACGGTGAAGTCCGCGAGCGTCGTGACCAGCTGCGCCGTCCAAACTACGCCAAGCCCGAGCTCCTGGCCACCAAACCCAACGAGCTGTGGTCCTGGGACATCACGAAACTGTTCGGTCCACAGAAGTGGACGTACTACTACCTCTACGTCATCCTCGACGTGTTCAGCCGCTACGTCGTCGGCTGGATGGTCGCCCATCGCGAGTCCGCCGTCCTCGCCGAGAAGCTCATCGGCCAGACGCTGGCCAAGCAGGGAATCGCGCGCGGCCAGTTGACCCTCCACGCCGACCGCGGCTCCTCCATGAAGTCAAAGCCGGTGGCGTTCCTGCTCGCCGACCTGGGCGTCACGAAATCGCATTCGCGACCCCACGTCTCCAACGACAACCCGTTCTCGGAGTCGCAGTTCAAGACGATGAAGTACCGACCGGACTTTCCCGACCGCTTCGGATGCATCCAGGATGCCCGAGCGTTTGGGCAGCCGTTCTTCGGCTGGTACAACGACGAGCACCGGCACTCCGGGCTGGGGTTGCACACGCCCGCCTCCGTCCACTACGGAGGCGCCGGCGCGATCCGTGAGCACCGCACTGTGGTCCTCGCGGCTGCCTACGCCGCTCACCCAGAGCGCTTCGTCCGGGCGATGCCTCGGCCGCCGTCGTTGCCCACCGCCGTCTGGATCAACCCACCCCAGCCGGAGGGACCACTTGCTCAGTAATTACCCGGCCCGATGTGTCCCAAGGGGGTTGACAATTTCCGGGACGCAGTCCGGACTGCTACACGAGATGACACAGCCCGCGCCAGTCGATCATCGGCGCAGGCCAGTGTCACCTCTCCTTTCTTCCGGTCCGTGGTACGGGCGCGTGACCCTTTCGCAGGTCACCCGGCAGCGGCCTGCTACGCCACCCCCGCCGGCTGTGGCGCGCCGACCTCGAGCGCGGCGAGGAGCTCATCGCTCGTCATGACCGTGCCGATCTTGGGGAAGATCACCTGCTCCGCGTACTCCTGCTCCCGCTGCGTGTCGGTGCCGGTGCAGTCGGAGATGACGATGACTCGATAGCCCTTGTCGTACGCCGAGCGCGCGCTCGACTCCACGCACCAGTTAGTGTGGAAGCCGGCGAAGG
>Ga0224555_1002466_pt1 | contig 21634 bp, 20 predicted proteins | sample 714S23034metaG_FD_180687 | JGI IMG/M metagenome (GOLD analysis project Ga0224555, IMG submission 180687) | Peat soil microbial communities from Stordalen Mire, Sweden - 717 S2 30-34 | ecosystem: Environmental > Terrestrial > Soil > Wetlands > Peat | place: Sweden: Norrbotten County, Stordalen...
GCCGGACGCGCCCAAGCCCCCCGAGGTCAAGATGGACGCGCTCAAGCCCGTCATCGCTGCGCCCGCGCCCACCAGGGTCATCGCCATGGCTGCCCCGCAGGTGGTGAACCTCGGCGCCAAGCCCCAGGCCGCTTCCGTGCCCAACAACGACGCGCATCCCTCCGCCGTCCGCCTGGGAAATCCAAACAGTCCCCTCAACAACCTCCACGGCCCCGCCGTCTCCAGGGTCAATCTGGGCGCGGGCTTTGCCGGCATGAACTCCGCCAACACTGGGAACGGCCCGCGTTCCACCAAGGTCGTTCTCGGCAACGGCTCTCCCGGCGGCACCAGCATCCGCGGCAACAGCGTGGTTCCCATCGCAGGCATTCCCCACGGTGTCACCGGTGGCACGGGAAAGGGTCCCGCGGTCAGTCAGGTCAATCTTGCCCAGGCAGTTCCGCCGCCCGCGCCCAGGCCCGCGCCCGTCGCCTCGCTGGTGCAGCCCAAGATGGCCAAGCTCACCTCCAAGCCCAAGCCGGAGTACACCGAAGAGGCGCGCCAGTTGCACATCGAAGGCGTCGTCACCCTCCGCGTCCGCGTCCAGTCCAATGGTTCCATCGAAATTCTGAACGTGGTCAACGGTCTTGGACACGGCCTCGACGAGAGCGCCAAACGCGCCGTCATGGCCACCAGGTTTGAGCCCGCAACCGATGGCCTCGGACATGCCGTCGCATCGGATGTGATCGTCAATGTCACCTTTCAGCTCGCGGGGTAGCAGCAATGTCCGTCGCTCGTCGCCAGTTCGCTCGTATCTTTTGTGTCAATCTTCTTTTGCGTTCATCGCTTCACTATCGCGCTCTGCTCGAATACGCTGGTTGTACACAGGATGGCGGCCTCCGCGCCGCCACAGGGAGTTGTAAATCATGATTTTCCGTTCAAGATCCATCGCCGGTGCAACCCTGGCGCTTCTCCTCGCAACTTCGCTGCCTGCAATGGCCGCGATAGGCTTCCACTCCCCATTCCCCAAGAAGAAGCCCGCCGAAGACTCCATGCCTGGGCGCAAGCCCACCGCAGCCCAGTATGCCCTCATCGACAAGGCAGTCCTGCGCGAAAAAGAGGTCATCAAGACCGTCAAGGAGCGCGCACCCCTGGTCGAGACTTACATCCAGAACATGAAGCCCGACCCCGTCCTCTCCCAGGTCCCCGAGAGTGACCAGCACTTCCTCGCGCGCGTCGACTTCAGCAAGGTCATCAATGACGAAGATTACAAGAGCAACAAGGGTAACTTCTCGGCCAAGAAGAAGGGCCCCCTCGGCTCGTTCAAAAACTCCCTCGCCGCTCTCACCGGCATCTCCTCCAGTCTTCATCTCACCTTCCACGAGTCCGGTTTCACCCAGATGATGCTCATGGACTCCAACAACTTCGACCGCCAGCACTACACCTTCATGTTCGTCCGCAACGACTTCCTCGGCAACGTCCCCACCGCCGTATTCGACGTCACCCCCACCAACGCCAGAAAGGACTTCGGACGGTTCTCCGGCCGCATCTGGATCGAGACCAAGGGTGGCAACGTCATCCGCTTCAACGGAGACTTCGCCGGCTCCATCCTCACCATGAAGGAGTTCTACCACTTCGACAGTTGGCGCACCAACATCCAGCCCGACCTCTGGCTCCCCACCGCCTTCTACGTCGAGGAGAGCGACCCAAAGAGCACCACCAGCACCCTCAAGTTCAAAGCCATTAACTACGTCTGGGGTTACGCCCTCAAGGTCCCTCCAACCGATGCCGAGAACACCTCGCTCGAGGTCGTCAACGCACAGGATGTCTCCAACGACGCGCCCGATGTCAGCCCACTGGGCGCGCAGCGAGAGTGGGCGCAGCAGGCGGAGGACAACGTCATCGAGCGCCTCTTCCAGGCAGGCCTCCTCGACGCTCCCAGCGACTTCGACAAGACCCTCGAAGCCCTCGCCGGAAACATCCTCGTCTACAACAACATTCAGACCGCCCGCCCCATCCGCGTGCGTACCCTGCTCACCGAGCCGCTCGAGTCCCTCGCCGTCGGCAACACCATCATCATCTCCAAGGGCCTGCTCGACACCACCTCCGTCGTCGACGCGGACGGCTCCCAGCAGATGGGTAATCTCAACGCCATCCTCGCATTCCAGTTGGCCCACATCGTCCTCGGACATCGCCTCGACACCAAGTTCGCATTCAACGACCGCCTGCTCTTTCCCTCCACCTCCGTCTTCGAGCGCATCCCCATGCACCACACCGCCCAGGAGAATACTGAAGCCGCCAAGAAAGCCCTGCAGTTGTTGAGCGTCAAGGAACTCGCCGACGGGCAAAAGTACTTCGGCCTCTATCTCCAGCAACTCCAGTTGCGCGTCAAGGCCCTTACCGCGCTCAACCAGCCCGTGCTCGGCGACGCCCTTATCAAGAGCGACACAGACACTTCCTTCTGGATGGCCGCCATGATTCCCAAGGGCATCAAGCTCAACATGAAGGACCTCAAGCAGCAGGCCGCCATGCCGCTGGCCAGCTTCCTCCGATTCGATCCCTGGACCGATCAGCTCATCCAGATGCACTCCACCTTCGAGCCCCTCATCACAGACCGCGACAAGATGCCCTTCGAGGTTGAGCCGGTCTACCTCAAGCTCACCTACTTCAAGACACCAGCGGCCCCGGCGCCGCCGCCCGTCGCCGCACCGGCCAACCCAACGCCAGACGCCACCGCACCCCCGGCGGGCGCCACTGCCGCCCCTCCGGCAGCCCAGCAACCTGCGCCGGCGGCTGCTCCAACCCAGTAACCAGACAGTCCGGGCCCAGTAGGTTTTCCCCGGGATGTGCTCCAGACGGCCGCTTCTTGCCGCGTTTCTCACACCCCGCAGACACAGATCGTCCATGCAGCATTTTGCAGCGCTTTTCCCGGAGTTGTTGAAATGCGCAAGACCCTGATCTCCATCGCCTGGCTGGCCGCCCTGCTCGCCCTCCCCTCCATCGGGCGGACCCAGGCGCTGCCCACCGCCACTGGCATGGGCAAAACTCAGGTCGGTGCGGCATTCAGCTACGCCACTCCAGACTTCTGGATCCAGCCCAAAATCGGCGATCCAAAGTATCAGTCCCAGTCCATCGCCGGCGTAACCGGATACGGGGACTATGACTTCACCCGGCACTTGGGCGTGGAAGGCGACTTCCACTGCCTCTGTCTCATCACCTCCCTCGACCGCGCCGAGTTGACCTATTTCCTCGGTCCCAGGCTCATGCTTCCCTATGGCCGCTTCGTCCTCTACGGAAAAGCCCTCGCCGGCATCCGCGACCTCTACATCCAGGAGCAGCAGGATAACGTCGGGCTCCAGAGCGGTAGCAACATCGGTTACTCCATCGGCGGTGGTCTCGACATCTTCTACAACCGGAAGATCGTCATCCGCGCCTTCGATTACGAGAGCCAGAGCTGGCCCGGATACGGCACCCCCAGCATCTCCCCCTCTGTCTTCACCTTCGGCGTTGCCTATCGCTTCAGCCACTGATCGCGCGCCGGCCGCGGTACGCGTGCCGTTCCCTGTTCCTTGTTTGTCATTCCGCAGCCCCTTTGTTTGTCATTCCGCAGCCCCCCTTGCTTGTCATTCCGCAGCGCAGCGGAGGAATCTGCTTCTGCTCTTGCTGTTGTCTGTTCTTCGGAGGGAGCAGGGGGCTTCAGCCCCGTGAATAAGCCTCTTGGAATCAAGGGGCTTTAGCCCCGGGCCTTTTTTTCGCTCCATGACCCGCAAAAACCCCAGCAAATCCCCTTGTCAAGACCCTCGACGCCCCCAAATCCCCCTAACTCACACCAACTAAACCACATAAATCCGAAAAATAGTTGGCATAGTAGTTTCCCTCCAACGCGTATAATCAAATCAGTAAGCAAAAACACCGAAAGACCCGGCCAACCGCCGGGTCTTCGCTTTTAATACGTCTCGCGCGCTTAGCGCGAGCTTAACTTACATATTTTGAATACTTTACGCTATTTACCCCCGGGGGGGGGGTCCACAATGACGAACGCAACCGAAACCGCACCGGCCAACCCATCTCCATCCTCTGAACCCGCGCCCAAGCGCTTTCAGTGCCGTCACATCCTCACCTCTGGCCGCCGCTGCCGTTCGGCCTCGCTGCACGGCGAGCAGTTCTGCTACTACCACCACACCACCCGCCGCCCCGCACCCCGCCACCGCGGAGTCCACCCCGAGCAGTCCATCTTCGAGATGCCGCTGATCGACGACCGCGAGGGCATCCAGTTTGCCCTCGCCCAGATCCTCGCGCGCCTCACCACCGCGCAGCTCGACCCAAAGCGCGCCAACGCCATCCTCTACACCCTGAAACTGGCCATCTGGAACCTCCACGAAACCCGCCCCGCCGCCGCCGCCCGCAGCGACAGCCATGACAGCCGCGAATCCAGCTCCTCCTCCAGCCGTGAATCCATCTCCTCCGACCCCAACGCAAACGATACAAACGACTTCGTCGAAGACCTCATCCTCGATGAAGACCTCGGCCCCATCGCCCCCATCGCCGAGCTCCCCCCACCCGAAGCCGCCGCCGAAGCGCACCGCAGCGCCTTCGCCCTCTTCCTGAAAGAGAACTGCTTCCCCGCCCAGCCACCAGAGATCCTCCCCACCCCCACCCCCGATCCTTCCTTGTTGTCATCCCGTAGCGCGGATTCCTAGTCATCCCGCAGCGCGGATTCGTTGTCATCCCGTAGCGCAGCGGAGGGATCTGCTTCTCGTCAGTCTGACAACCCCCAACCTGCAACTGACAACCTGCAACCTGCAACTATCCTCCCCTCCCTCCAAGCCTGCGCCGGCAGCCCCAGACGAAACCGCCCCGCATCTCATCGAAGAGATGCGGGGCAGTTGCATTGCAAAAACCATGGAGCACGCGCTAACCGTCAACCCACTCTAGAAGTGGTAAGCCACGCCGATCGTCGGCATGTTGAGAATCTCATAGCGGTCTGTGACGATGTTCGTCTCGCCGAAGGCCGGCGTCTTCACCAACAGGCCCCGGTACTCGGCGCGAATGTCGAAGCTCGGACTCAGCTCATACGCCAGCCCGCCGCCGAACAGTCCCGCCATCCCCTTCGTCCCCTTGGTGCCCAGCTCTTTCGTCCCATTGTCCAGCACAGGCGTAAAGATCAGTGTGCCGCCTCCAGCCTCCAGAAACGGGTTATACCGCTTGAAGGTCATGCCGAAGACATACGCGCCCGTGGCCTCCTGTATCCGAGAGTGGATCCGGTAGCTGTAGTAATTGGTCTGGCCAGGGATGACAGGGGCGCCCGGGAGGCAGCCTCCACCGATGCAATACTTCTGGTTGTTCTGGATGAAGCTGTAGTTCGCCTCCAGCGCGCTGTGCGGTGTCAGCATGAACCGGTAGCTGGTCAGCAGTCCCAGTGCGCCGGTTGAATTCGCCACCACGGCCCCAGGTCCGTGGATCGTGGGCCCGAACAGCCCGGTCCCGCTGAAGCTCACGTCCTGCCGGCTCTCCTGCGCAACACAGGCCGCCGCCGTCAGCATCAGCACACCCAACAAAATCGTCTTCTTCATTCTTCGTTCTGCCCCTTCTTGTTCCTTCGCAGCCCGGCCCCGCAACTCGCTGGCGATGCTCCTCGCATCGCAACGAACACTGGCTCGGTCGCTCCCATCATTGTACCTGTAGACCGAGCGCCGTGCAGCGCGCCGCACGCAGAAAGGCCGGAGAGTCAATTAGCTCTCCGGCCCGCCTGTCAAATCCTCGCCGCAATTACTGTGGAGGCGCAGGTGGAGGTGCTCCGCCACCGTCTGGAGGAGGTCCGCCCGGTCCGCCGCCGCCAGGACCTCTGCCCTGCGGCAGAGAGGCCAGATACGCGTCGAACTTCGGCTTCTGCTCGTCCGTCAGCAGCGCCTTGATCTGCACATTCTCGTCCGCGCGGATCGCCTGCATCTTCGGCATCAGGGTCGAAAAGTCCTCGCCCGAATCGCGTAGGTCGGCCATCTTCTTCTGGCCGGCCTCATAGATCGCCTTGATCTTGATCTTCTGATCATCGGTCAGCGTCACGGCCTTGTCGATCGCGGCTACGCGTTGGTCCGAAGTCATCTGCATGCGGCCGCCGCCGCCGCCGCCCTGCGCCATCGCCGGCACCGCGCATAGCGCGGCGCTGCACAAAGCCACTGCGCCTGCGCGCATGGCAAACTTACGAAACATGTTCTTCATTGGCTGCTCTCCCGTGTCGGTTCCGGCTTGATTCTCCGGCGGACAAGTCTACCGCTACAGACGTTCAATCCGCCACTTCGGACGCACCCAGCCCCCAGATTTGTTTACGCTTCGCAAAACATCTTTCATAACCGGAAGGCAACATTGCTCGCCAGCTCCGCTTCAACCCGCCCGCTCCGCCTGAAAGCAATAGGGATCGCCGTGTGCCGCAGCATAATTCTCCACCACCTTAAGGAACGCCACCGCAACGTGCGACAGGCTCGCCTGCCGCCGGTACACCAGCCGCAGTCTGCGTTCCAGTTGCAGCTCCCGCACCCGCACCCGCACCAGTGCGCCCGAGGCCAGCTCCGTCCGCACCGTCAACCCCGGCACCAGCGCCACCCCGTTGCCCATCTCCACAAACCGCTTGATCGCCTCCAGCGATGGCAGCTCCACCCCCATGCGCAGCGGGGTCTTGTGCCGCCGGAACGTCTCGATCACCTTCTGCCGCTGCGGAGAAGAGATATTGTGCGCAATAAAGTTCTCCGCCCCAAGCTGCCGGATCGAAACCTCGCCCGCCCGCGCCAGAGGATGCTTCGGGTTCACCACCAGGTCCAGCTCATCGCGATACACCACCACCGACCGGATCGCCGCGTCGTCCGGACGGAAGCTCAGCACGCCGATCTCAACCGTGTGCACCAGCACGTCGTCCGCGATGCGGCTGGCCAGCGCCCGTTGCACCGTCACCTTGATCCGCGGATTCAATCGCCGGAACTCGTCCAGCAGAGGCAACAGAACCAGGCACGTGTACTCGTTGGCCGCAATGTTCAGCCGTCCGCGATGCAGCTCCCGCAACTCGTTCAGCGCGCCCGCAGCCTCCGTCCGCAGATTCAGCAACTTCACCGCGTACTCGCGCAACACATCGCCAGCGTCCGTCAGCGTGCCATCGCGCGACGACCGCTCCAGCAGCACCTCGCCCAGCTCCGCTTCCAGCTTGGCAATCGCCTGGCTCACCGCCGGCTGTGTGCGGTGCAGCCGCGTCGCCGCTCGCGAAAAACTCCGCTCCTCGCTCACCGCAAGAAACGTCTCCAACTGAAAAAGGTCCATCGCGTCCTCCGCCCTCCCCGAGCGCACTCCGCACGCCCGGCCATGAATATCTCAATTAGAAATAATAATACTCGTGCGAAACACTATAAGTCTGAGTTATTCTTAATCACAAGGCACCGAGGTCGAACCCATGTCCGAATCAGTCCCCGACGTTACCCCCGTCAACCCGCGGAGTCCGCGCGACGAGAAGCAGCCGCAGCGCGACCGCATCATCTTCTTCGACACCACCCTGCGCGACGGCGAGCAGTCCCCCGGATGCGTCATGCACGGCAACGAGAAGCTGCGCATGGCCCACCAGATCGCCGCCCTCGGCGTCGATGTCCTCGAGGCCGGTTTCGCCATCGCCTCCGAGGGCGACTCCGAATCCATCCGCAACATCGCCCGCGAAGTTCGTGGCCCCATCATCGCATCGCTCGCCCGCGCCAAGCGCGAAGACATCGAGGCCGCCGCCCGCTCCATCGAGCCCGCACCGCGCGCCCGCATCCACACCTTCCTCTCCACCTCCGACCTGCACCTCGCCGCCAAGCTCAAGATCACCCGCGCCCAGGCGCTCGACCAGATCGCCGAGATGGTCGCCCTCGCACGCACCTACTGCGACGACATCGAGTTCTCCCCCGAGGACGCCACTCGCACCGATCCCGACTTCCTGGTCAAAGTCTGCGAGGCCGCCATCCAGGCCGGAGCAACCACCCTCAACCTTCCCGACACCGTCGGCTACTGCCTCCCGCAGGACTACGCAGAGATGTTCCGCATGGTGCGCGAACGAGTCCCGGGAATCGAAAACATCGTCCTCTCCGCGCACTGCCACGACGACCTCGGCCTCGCCGTCGCCAACTCTCTCGCCGCCATTCAGGCCGGAGTCCGCCAGGTCGAGTGCGCCATCAACGGCATCGGCGAGCGCGCCGGCAACGCCTCGCTCGAAGAACTCGCCGCCATCTTCGTCACCCGCCGCGACCAGCTCCCCTTCCGCCACAACATCGTCATGAACCAGCTCTATCCCACCAGCCAGATGCTCGCCACATGCATCAGCTTCGGCGCCGCGCCCAACAAGGCCATCGTCGGGGCCAACGCCTTCGCCCACGCTGCCGGAATCCACCAGCACGGAGTCATCGCCAACCCCCTCACCTACGAGATCATGACGCCGCAATCGGTCGGCGTACCCCACGACTCGCTCGTCCTCGGCAAGCACTCCGGCCGCCGCGCCCTGGAGCATCGCCTCATCGAACTCGGCCACCATCTCACCCACGCCGAACTCGACGCCGTCTACCACCGCTTCACCCAACTCGCCGACCGCAAGAAAACCATCTACGACCAGGACCTCATCGGCCTGCTCAAACCCGAACCCAAAGTCTCCGCCATCGCCTAATGGACTTACTCGATCACATTCATCGGAAGCCGTGGACAGCCTTTTGGGCCGTTCAAGCCCTAGGGTGTGCCGCGAACATAATTGGCTCGACCTGGAGTATAGCGGCCCAGCTATTGGGTGTGGTCCTTCTTCTTCCGGGAGCATTAGTTGCAATACCTTTGGCGCTCTTAGGCATGCGCGATTTCCATGGAATGCTCTTGACGGACGCCCTCTACTTGCCGCTCGCGCTTTCGGTCAACACTATTGTGTTTGCTGTAGCACAGCGTCTGTTGCGATCCAGGCGAGAACACAGAAATAAAACCGTAATCAAATTAGACGAGGTACGAACCAAGTGAAGCTTAAGATAGCCATTCTCGCCGGTGACGGCATCGGTCCCGAAGTCACCAACGAAGCCGTCAACATCCTCAAGGCAGTCGCCGAGTTTGGCGGTCACGACTTCTCCTTCGTGCCCCTGCTGCTCGGCGGAGTAGCCATCACGGCCACCGGCTCGCCCTTGCCCACCGCCACGCTCGACGCCTGCCTCGAGTCCGACGCCGTCCTGCTCGGCGCGGTCGGCGACAAAAAATTCGACGCTCTCTCGCCCGACAAGCGTCCCGAGGCCGGCCTCCTTCAGATTCGCCACGCCCTCGGCGGCTTCGCCAACCTCCGCCCCTCCATCGCCTACCCCGCGCTCTCCGCCAACTCGCCCCTCCGCCCCGAGGTCACCGAAGGCGCCAACATCCTCTTCGTCCGCGAGTTGCTCGGCGGCCTCTACTTTGGCTCCCCGCGCGAGTGGAACAAATCCACCGGCGAGGCATGGAACACCATGCGCTATACCAAGGCCGAGGTCGCCCGCGTCGCCCGCGTCGCCTTCGAACTGGCCAGCAAGCGTCGCAAGAAAGTCACTTCCGTCGACAAGGCCAACGTCCTCGAAGTCTCGCAGCTCTGGCGCGCCACCGTCACCGAAGTCGCCCGCGACTTCCCCTCCGTCACCCTCGAGCACCAGCTCGTCGACTCCATGGCCATGCACCTGATGAACATCCCGCGCAACTTCGATGTCGTGCTGACAGAAAATCTCTTCGGCGACATCCTCTCCGACGAAGCCTCCATCATCACCGGCTCGCTCGGCATGTTGCCCTCGGCCACCATCGGCGGCACGGTCAATCTCTTCGAGCCCGTCCACGGTTCCGCGCCCGATATCGCCGGCACAGGCAAGGCCAATCCCCTCGGCGCAATCCTCACTGCCGCCATGCTTCTGCGCCACTCCGCCAATCTCGAACAGGACGCCTCCGCCATCGAAGCCGCCGTCCGCACCGTCCTCGCCGACGGCCATCGCACCGCAGACATCGCCCGCGGCAACGCAGCGGCCGCCGTCAACGCTTCAGCCCAACACCTCGTCTCCACCACCGAGATGGGCAAACTCGTCCACCAGGCGCTCGCCCAGTCCATCGACCAGCGCCAGTCCATGCACGCCGTCTAACCCAAACCGTCGTCATTCTGGCGAAGCCAGAATCTCTGTATTGGTTTTTGTTCTTGTACTTGCTGTTGTTTGTTTTTTGTTGTCATCCCGTAGGGATATGCTTCTAGAAAAATGCGCCGCCTCCTCCAACTCGCCATCGCTCTCCTGCTCGTGACCACGCTCGCCCCCGCGCAAGCAGTCAAGAAGCCCAAGCCCGCGCCCGAAAACGTCGAATGGATCTGGCAGTACACGCCCGACGACACCAACAAGCAGGGCCGCGAGAACGACCTCGTGCAGGATGATCGTTTCCGTCCCTTGCTCGATCAGTTCCTCACCGCTCCGCAAACCTTCTGGGGCGCGCCCGTCAACGGTCGCTATCGCTCGCTCGCCAGCACCGCGCTCGACCACCTCACCGTTCCCGGCAGCGTCCTCGCCGACGAGAATCGTTACATCTCCATCTCCGGCTGCGTCGTCCACTTCTGTCCCGCGCGCGGCCTGCTCTGGCTCGATCTCAACGGATCGCATCATCTCGTCGTCTTCGCCGCCATCGACTGGATCAAGGCCGACAAGCCCACCACCGACCCCGCCGCCGAGTACACCCTCTGGCTCTTCCCCAACGATTCGTTAAGCGGCGCGCAGCACCCGCCCGCCGCGCTCCTCAAAGCCCTCGCCCGATGGACCGCCCAGCCGCTCGCCGGTTCCGCCATCGTGCAAAACATCACCCACGCCATTCTGGTCGATCCCGACGGCACGCCGCATGAGCTCGCGCCCGCAACGCTCGGCATCGCGCCACATCCCGCTATTTCTGAAACGAAAGTGACACCATGACCCAAGCCATGAACAACACGCCCCGCACCCTCTTCGAAAAAGTCTGGCAACAGCATCTTGTTGCCGAGCCCGCAGGCGAGCCTTCGCTGCTCTACATCGATCTCCAGCTCGTTCACGAGGTCACCAGTCCGCAGGCCTTCGACGGCCTCCGTCTCGCCGGCCGTAAGGTTCGCCGACCCGACCGCACTGTCGCCACGGTCGATCACAACGTCCCCACCACCTCCATCGCCGACCGCCTGAACATCGTCGACCAAACCTCCTCGCGCCAGGTCGAAGCCCTCCGCCGCAACTGCGCCGAATTCGGCATCGAGCTCTTCGACGTGCAGTCTCCCTCGCAGGGCATCGTCCACATTATCGGCCCCGAACTCGGCTTCACCAAGCCCGGCATGACCATCGTTTGCGGCGACTCGCACACCAGCACCCACGGAGCCTTCGGCGCGCTCGCCTTCGGCATCGGAACCTCCGAGGTCGAGCACGTCCTGGCCACGCAGACCCTCCCCCAGTCCAAGCCCCAGACCTTCCGCATCAACGTCGAAGGCGCGCTCGCCACCGGCGTCACCGCCAAGGACATCATCCTGCACATCATCGGCGAAATCGGCACGGCGGGAGCCACCGGTTGCGTCGTCGAGTACGCCGGCTCCGCCATCCGCGCCCTCTCCATGGAGGGCCGCATGACCCTCTGCAACATGAGCATCGAGGCCGGTGCCCGCGCCGGCATGATCGCCCCCGACGCCACCACCTTCGCCTACCTCAAGGGCCGCCGCTTCTCCCCCGGAACTACCCCTATTGGCTTGTCATCCCGTAGCGAAGCGGAGGGATCTGCTTCTGGTCCGGTCGACGAATCCATCTGGAACGAAGCCGTCTCTCATTGGAAGCAACTCGTCACCGATCCCGGCTCAACCTTCGACCGCGAGCTCACCCTCAACGCCGCCGACATCACCCCCACCGTCTCCTGGGGAACATCGCCCGGCATGGTCACCGGCATCAACTCCACCGTCCCGCTCGCCGACCCCAACGCAAGCGAGGCCGACCGCAAGGCCTTCGACCGCGCGCTCGACTACATGGGCCTCACGCCCGGCCAGCCCATCCAGCAGATCGCCATCGACTGCGTCTTCATCGGCTCCTGCACCAACGGCCGCATCGAGGACCTGCGCGCCGCCGCCGCCGTCGTCCGCGGCTACAAGGTCGCCGCCACCGTCCGCACCATGGTCGTCCCCGGCTCTCAAGCAGTCAAAGCCCAAGCCGAATCCGAAGGCCTCGACCGCATCTTTAAAGAAGCGGGATTTGCCTGGCGCGAGCCCGGCTGTAGCATGTGCCTCGCCATGAACCCCGACATGCTCTCCCCCGGCGAGCGTTGCGCCAGCACCTCCAACCGCAACTTTGAGGGCCGCCAGGGCCGCGCCGGCCGCACCCACCTCGTCAGCCCGCAGATGGCCGCCGCCGCCGCCATCGCCGGCCACTTCACCGACATCCGCACCTGGAACTTCAAGGAAAAATCATGACTCCCTTTGCCTGTCATTCCCACCCTTTTGTTTGTTATTCCCGCCCTTTTGTTTGTCATTCCCGAAGGGAATCTGCTTCTGCTTTTGTTGTTGCTTTTACTGACAACCGTTCCGAAGGAACCCTATGATCGCCATCAACACTCTCACCTCCGCCGCCGTCCCCCTCCCGCGCCCCAACGTGGACACCGACCAGATCATCCCCAAGCAGTTTCTCAAGCGCATCGAGCGCACCGGCTACGGCGAATTCCTCTTCTATGACTGGAGCCGCATCCAGGAAGGCCCAGACGCAGGCCAGCCCGACCCCGCCTTCATCCTCAACAACTCGGCCTACAAGGGAGCGCAGATTCTCATCGCCAGCAAGAACTTCGGATGCGGCAGCTCCCGCGAGCACGCCGCCTGGGCGCTCACCGACTACGGCTTCCTGGTCGTCATCGCCCCCAGCTTCGCCGACATCTTCTTCTCCAACGCCGGCAAGAACGGCATGGTCCTCGTCCGCCTGCCCGAAGCCGACGTCGAACTGCTCACCGCGCGCAGCACGCAGAACCCCGCGCACAAGATCACCATCTCGCTCGAAGCCCAGACCGTCACCGACGAAGCAGGCTTCAGCGCAACATTCGACATCGACCCATTCCGCAAATATTGCCTGCTCAACGGCCTCGACGACATCGGCCTCACCCTCCGCCACGCCGCCGCCCTCGACAAATTCGAATCCGCCCACGACAAAGAGTTCTGGCTAACCCCGAGGCCTGCAAATGCCTAACAAGATCAAATCAGCACAGCAGCATAAGGAGTCAACGATGGCAAACAAATCGCAGAACATCCCCACCCTCACCGGAGCCGAAATCATCTGGGCCACCCTCGTCGGCGAGGGCGTAACCACCGTCTTCGGCTATCCCGGCGGGGCCATCCTGCCCACCTACGATGCGCTGCGCAAGTTCCCCATCCACCACGTCCTGGTTCGCCACGAGCAGGGCGCGGCCCACATGGCCGATGGATACGCGCGCGCATCCGGCCGCACCGGCGTCTGCGTCGCCACCTCCGGCCCCGGAGCCACCAATCTCGTCACCGGCATCGCCACGGCCATGCTGGACTCCATCCCCATCGTCTGCATCACCGGCCAGGTCTCCTCCAAGCTCCTCGGCACAGACGCCTTCCAGGAGATCGACATCACCGGCATCACTCTTCCCATCACCAAGCACAACTTCCTCGTCTCGCGCCCGGAAGACATCGCACCCACCATCCGCAAGGCCTTCCAGATCGCCGTCGCCGGCCGTCCCGGCCCGGTGCTGGTCGACATCACCAAGGACGCGCAGCAGGCCTCCGCGCCCTTCGACTTCGCCGCCGCCGCGCCCGCCGCGCATCGCCCGCACCCCATGCTGCGCGCGGAAGCCAACTCCATCGAGCAGGCCATTGAGCTGATCGCCGCGGCCAAGCGTCCAGTCATCCTCGCCGGTCACGGCGTCCTCATCTCCGAAGCCGAATCCCAGCTCCTCGCCTTCGCCGAGCGCCGCAATATCCCCGTCGCCAGCACTCTGCTCGGCCTCGGGGCCTTCCCCACCGGCCATCCTCTCGCCCTCGGCATGATGGGCATGCACGGCGAGTCCTGGGTCAACCACGCCATCCAGCAGTCCGACCTCCTGCTCGCCTTCGGCATGAGGTTCGACGACCGCGTCACCGGCACACTCGCCACCTACGCGCCTCACGCCAAGAAGATCCACATCGAGATCGACCCCGCCGAAATCGATAAGAACGTCCACGCCGACGTCGCCCTCATCGGCGACCTGCGCGCCGTCCTCGAAACCCTCCTGCCGCTCGTCACTCCACTAGACCGGGTGCCCCATCCATCGCAGTCTCACCGCGATGGGTGGGTTCCCACCGAATGGCTCCGCGAAATCGCAGCCATGAAGGGCGACGCCAGCGTCCGCGACATCATCAACCTTCCCGACAACGGCCATCTCTACGCCGCGCACGTCATCCACGACATCTGGAGCGAAGCCAAGGCCGCCGGTCGCCTCGCCCAAACCATCATCGTCACCGACGTCGGCCAGCACCAGATGTGGGAGGCGCAGTACTTCCGCCACGACACGCCGCGCTCGCTCATCACCTCCGGCGGCCTCGGCACCATGGGCTTCGGCCTGCCCGCGGCCATCGGCGCAAAGTTCGCCTGCCCTGAAAAAGATGTCTGGGTCATCGCCGGCGACGGCGGCTTCCAGATGACCGCCGCCGAGCTCTCCACCATCCAGCAGGAGCACATCGCCATCAACATCGCCGTCATCAACAACGGCTTCCTCGGCATGGTCCGCCAGTGGCAGGAGATCTTCTACGACAAGAACTACGAGTGCACGCCCATCCTCTCGCCGGACTTCGTTCTGCTCGCCGCCGCCCACGGCATCGCCGGAACGCACGTCCGCCAGCGCGCCGAAGTCATCCCCACCGTCACCCGCGCGCGCACCAGCGGCCATCCCTTCCTCATCAACTTCCAGGTCGAAAAGGAAGACGGCGTCTACCCCATGATCGCCCCCGGCTCCGCCCTCCACGAGATGGTCCGCCGCCCCGCCGCCGACCCCCTCATCGAACTCCCCGAGGCCGAATAAATACTCCTAGGTGATCTTGCGTAGCTTCATTTGAACGGACGTATAGTTAAAACAAGTAGACCCGACGAAAGGATGGTAGGTCCATGGGATCAGCTAATCCTCGAAATATAAAACTCGCAATTTTCATGCTCTTTGTGGGCGCGATTTTAATATCTATCGCCTACATTGGACATTCATCCGGCGATAGGCCCTCGGACGATAACAGTACTATCAATGAAATTCCACACAACAACGGCGAACAAAGTTCGCAAAGCACTGAGGATATAACGGCCATTGCATACAACGATCCGCTCACTGAGCCGTTTAAGAATTGCTTAATTAAAAGAGCCAACCCATATATGTATGTTGTTGGCGATAAGAATGCAGCCGCAGACTTAATGAGTAAAGAATGCCCACGAGAATCGGAGGCCTGGCATTCACGATGCGAGTCGCTCGGGGGAGACTCGGACTACTGCAACCAAATGGCAGAAACTATGACGATCACTGCCATGGGGGTAGCGTCAGTCATCGAAAAACAAGACCCTGTCACAGCCTTTAAAGACTGTGTGATAGCCAGAGCCGATCCCACGCGAGATGATGTTTCTAACCCCTCAGCAAGCAGGACACTCATCAGTAGAGGGTGCCCGCAAGAATCGTCAGCATTTCTAACAAAGTGCGAATCGATGGGTCAATCACAGATTTACTGCCAGCAAGTCGAAGAGTCCACTGCGACCACTGCGATTGAGGCAGCGACCATCACCCAAGGCCAAGCGAGATAATCTCATGTCGAAAGAGTTTTCTTTTAGCGCTCCAGAATTTGCCAATTCTCTTCGCAGTGAAGTCGAAGGTCTAACCAAGTCAGGACAGGTGCCGCAGGTGCGTGGAGAGTTTACTCTCTGGACGCATGCAGTGAAGTATTGGCTTGACCTCAGAGCGCATGAATTCGACTTAGTACCCATCTACACAGACAGGCAGGGTATGAGGGAGTTCATGCTGGATTTTATATGGTGGCAAGAAGGACCAGGTAGCAGAACGGTTCTCGCTTGTGAGATTGAATGGGGGAATTCAAGAGATCCACGTCGAAACCCTGAATTAGTAGCTGAAGACTTTGACAAGCTGCTTAGCTTTAAAGCGTCCGTCAAATTGATGATATTTGACTCTTACAGCAAAATACTGACCCAATCGGAAGTAATAAAAAAACTGACTCAACATCTTCAGGAATATGGCGATCATCGAGCAGGAGAACAATATCTCATTATGGATATATCACCACTCAAGAACGATTGGTATTGCAAGATTATGAGCGACGGAGAGGATTCGCTTTTACATTTCGACCCTTTAAATTAGGCAGTGCACAAAACGGTTATCTCAATAGAGTAATTTGAAAGGCCCCAATGCTCCACCCTTTCGTAGCCCGCATCCAACCCAAACGCGTCTATCTCACCCGCCTCGCTCTGCTCTGCGCGCTCCTCATCGTGCCCTGCGTCTCCCACGCGCAAACCGTCGAAATCCACATCCGCATCGTCAACGGAAAGAACGGCCGCCCCATCAAGAACGAAACCCTCCGCGTCTGGACCACCAGAAACCACGTCGATGCCGATCTGTGGCCCACCGATGCAACCGGCTCGGTCCTCCTCAAAGTCGACGGCAACGCGCAGATCGCTCTGGATGAAAATCTGAATGCAAGCTGCCGCACCCTCCCCGCAAACCAGCAGTCCTTCCAGCTCCTCTACTCCGTCGCCGAAATCCTCAACAAGGGAATCTCCGCGGAAAACACCTGCGGAACCATCCGCGTCACAGCCAAGCCCGGCGAACTGATCCTCTTCGAGCGTCCATTCACCTTGATGGAAAAGGTCAAAGGCGAGACTCCAAACTAACCGCCAACCACGTACCCCCGAGGTCCCCATGCTCCACACCTTCGTAGCTCTAGTGCAAGACAAGCCCGGCGTCCTCACCCGTGTCGCCTCGGTAATCTTGGCCGTCGAACTATGCGTGATCTGTTCGGGGTGTAATCGAACGCTTCCGATTGACAGCGGCAAGAACCAAGCAGTAATCCATGTGGAGACATTGGGTGAATATCCGACCACCATCGAGTCGTTCGCGGTGACGCGAGTAGAACAGCCCAGCACAGCAGTGTTTTCAATCAAAGGAGTAGACACCTTTCAGACTTGGAATTTCAAATTAAGTTCCGGCGTCAATCAGACCTCATCCATCAATACAGCCCACGGCGAGTACCGCGTAACCTTTCCAGCAACCGAGAAGACATTTGTCCTCCAAAAAGGAACTCCCTACAAAGCAACGGTCTGCTTCCAACACCATTCCTGCCATAGCGGAACATTTTCATTCACTGAGTAGCATAGAAAGGTCCCCATGCTCCACACCTTCGTAGCTCTAGTGCAAGACAAGCCCGGCGTCCTCACCCGTGTCGCCTCGCTCTTCCGCCGTCTCAGCATCAACATCGTCTCGCTCACCGTCGGCGAGAGCGAGCAGCCAGACACCTCGCGCATGACCATCGTCTGCGAGGCCCCCGAGACCGCCGCCGACCGCATCCGCGCCTCGCTCTACAAGCTCGAGATCACCGTCGACGTCGACGAGGTCAGCCGCTCCGAAGCCGTCATCCGCGAGCTCTGCCTCATCAAGGTCGCCGCCGGGCCGAACGAACCCGCCGGCCTCCACTCCCGCTCCCAGATCTTCGAGCTGGCCAACGTCTTCCGCGCCCGCGTCGTCGATCTCGCGCCTGAGTCCATCATGCTGGAGATGACCGGCGGCTCCAGCAAGATCGAGGGCCTCATCCAGGTCCTGCGCGAGTCCGGCTACACCATCCTCGAAATCTCTCGCACCGGCCGCATGGCCATGCGCCGAGGTCTGCACACCAGCCGCGTCCTCAAGGCCCTAGGCCTGGCCAACGGCAGCCCCGACACCAAGCCCAAACCCAAGCCCGCCGCCAAGACCCTCCCCGACGAAGACTAGCCCCGCAGTCGCGCTCCCTTCATTTCAGCTACCATTACATCAAAGGAAAACCTACAACCATGGCTAAGACCTATCACGACGCAGACGCAGACCTCTCTCTCATCCAGGCGAAAAAAGTCGCCATCATCGGCTACGGCTCGCAGGGCCACGCCCACGCTCTCAACCTCAAGGACTCGGGCGTCGATGTCCGCGTCGGCCTGCGCGCCGATTCGCCCAGCGCCGCCCGCGCGCGCGCTGCTGGCCTCATCGTCGGCACCGTGGCCAACGTCTCCAAGTGGGCCGATGTCATCATGAACCTCACCCCCGACCAGACCGCCGCCAAGGTCTACCACGCCGACATCGCGCCCAACATGAAGCCCAACGTCACCCTTATGTTCGCCCACGGCTTCAACATCCGCTTCCGCACCATCACTCCGCCCGCCACCGTCGATATCTCGATGGTCGCTCCCAAGGCCCCCGGTCATCGCGTCCGCGAGGTCTTCGTCGAAGGCGGCGGCACACCGGCGCTCGTAGCCGTGGAGCAGGACGCCAGCGGCCACGCGCTCGCCCTCGCCCTCAGCTACGCCAAGGGCATCGGCGCAACCCGCGCCGGAGTCCTGCAAACCACCTTCACCGAGGAGACCGAAACCGACCTCTTCGGCGAGCAGGCTGTCCTCTGCGGCGGCGTCTCCGCCCTCATCAAGACCGGCTTCGAGGTCCTCTGCGAGGCCGGCTATCAGCCCGAGCTCGCCTACTTCGAGTGCTGCCACGAACTCAAGCTCATCGTCGACCTTATCTATCGCGGCGGCTTGCAATACATGCGCCACTCCATCTCCGACACCGCCGAGTGGGGCGATTACGTCGCCAGCCCGCGCATCATCACCGCCGAAACCAAGGCCGCCATGCGCAAGCTGCTCGACGAGATCCAGGACGGCAGCTTTGCCAAGCGCTTCATCGCCGAGAACGAGTCTGGCCGCAAGGAGTTCACCCGCATCCGCGCCGCCGAAGCCCTCCAGCCCATCGAGGTCATCGGCGCCAAGCTGCGCGCCTCCATGCCCTTCCTCGATCCCGTCAAAGTCGTCGACGGCGTCGTCGTCAAGGCATAGTCAACCCGATAGCTATTCACTCGAACAAAATGGGCCTCTCCGCATTGGAGAGGCCTTTTGGTTTGGAATGTACTCTAAGATTGCGGCGCTAAAGGAACAATCCGTTCGCGAAGAATTCGCTCTCCAGTTAGCCATAGAAACTTGTCAATATCTCTGAAGGTAAAACGGTTTAGTTCGTAGCGATTTCTAAAAGCGGCAACTATATCGACAAATTTCTCATAGATCCAAAGGTCTTGGTGATCAAACGCAGAAAACCCATCTTGTTTCTTGTACAACCAGAGACATTCATCGACATAATGGTCATAGATTGGAAAGGCACTGGGATTGTGCAAGCTACAAAACTTTGTGGCGAATGAGTAATATTTTGGTAGGGGAGGGCAGACGAAGATGAGATCGACGGCTCGTGGTGATCCTTGGTCGAGAAGCGAATCAATGCCAAGTCCCGCTATGTGGCGAGCAAGCGGAACAACATCAACATAGTTGATTCGTGTGCTGTAGAGCTGATTCAGAGCGAGAATTTTTAAAAGTACGTGGGAGGCATCTACGTTCCGGGGAAACTGCTCACGAAGTTGTAACAGCGCCTGCTCGCCAAGTTTGGTGAATGGATCATCGTCGAATGCATTGCATTCTGCTTGTACGCGATCAATAGTAGGGATGGGCGGCATCAGTTAACCAAGTATTTTTTAACAAGCCTCCATGCTGTGGCTCTTAGCATAGGCTACTCTCGTCTTTCCGTTCAGGTCAATCTTCAAAGGAACGCAAATGAAGCGTTCCTTGTGACCCTTGATCGGGTCTGTGATACCTCCAGCCTCACCCACAACCACAGCGGCTGTACGGAATCGAAAGCTAATTGTCTGTCCCTGGAACTGGAGATTCTCTAAATGTGCATCGGCGATTGGATATATCATAGATGTTCCATAACCATCACGACCTGTCCAATGATCAAGGTCTACGCCCCTATCTGGAGGAAAATACAGTCTTGTCTTATCGGGAAGTGTGACCCAATAGCTCATTCCGACCCCCTCGAAGCAATTCGAGCCGACACAGGTGACGCTTGTCGTATTACCATGCGAGTCTGTGAAACTGCCGGTATCTCCGTAAGAATCACTACCTAAAACACCTGTCAGGTCGTAAATCGGCGCAATTGCTAGCGCTGACGAATCGGCAGTCTTGTTGGTTCCGGCTTGTAACGTCAGTGTTCCAGCTAAAGTTGATAGGACAGTAAAGATAACCACTTTCGACATCTTCATGTCGGACTCCTAACCTACCAATTTACTCCGCTTTCCCCAGCATGTGCCCGGTGCGCAGATACCGGCTGTGCCAGCTCAGGCTCTCCGACAGCAGGTGCGGCGTGTGCTTGCCGTAAGAAAGCGATAACGCGCTCTTGAAGTAGTCCCGCAGCTCCCCGCGATAGTCCGGGTGCGTGCAGTTCTCGATCACCAGCTTGGCCCGCTGCGTCGGCGACAGTCCGCGCAGGTCGGCCAGCCCCTGCTCCGTCACCACCACCGAAACATCGTGCTCCGTGTGGTCCACATGCGACACCATGGGAACGATCGACGAGATCGTCCCGTTCTTCGCCGTCGACGGCGCCATGAAGATGGACATGAACCCATTGCGCGCGAAGTCGCCCGACCCCCCGATCCCGTTCATGATGCTCGACCCCATGATGTGCGTCGAGTTCACATTGCCATAGATGTCCGCCTCGATCATGCCGTTCATCGCGATCACGCCCAGCCGACGGATGATCCCCGGATGGTTCGAGATCTCCTGCGAGCGCAGCACAATCCGGTCGCGGAACTCCCCGATCTTGGGGATAAACTCCGCCGTCCCCTCCGGGCTCAGCGAAAACGCCGTGGCCGATGCGCAGGTCATCTTGCCCGACCGCAGAAGGCTCACCAGCCCGTCCTGGATCACCTCTGTATACGCGGTCAGGCCGTTGAACGGCCCCTCTTCCAGCCCGTACAGCACCGCGTTGGCAATGTTCCCAACGCCGGATTGCAGCGGCAGAAGCGAAGCCGGAAGACGTCCCTTCTTCACCTCGTTGCCCAGAAAATCCAGGATGTTTCCCGCAATCTTTTTCGAGTTCGCATCCGGAGCCTTGAACGAGCTGGAGCGGTCCGGCGAGTCGGTATGCACCACCGCAATCACCTTCTCCGCGGGGATCTTCAGATATGGCTCGCCAATCCGCTGGCACACCGAGGTCAACGGAATCGGGTACCGGTTTGGCGGTTGTCCCAGCCCATAGTACAGGTCGTGCATCCCCTCCAGCTCCATCGGCAACGCCGAGTTGACCTCCAGAATGATCTTCTCCGCGCAGTCGATCCACGTCTGGTTGTTGCCCACCGACGTGCTCGGAATCACCCGCCCGTCCTCCAGGATCGCCGTCACCTCGATCAGCGCCAGGTCCAGCTTGCCCATGAATCCATACTCGACATACTGCGCAACCTGGCTCAGATGCATGTCAATGTACTGCATCTCGCCGGAGTTGATCAGCTTGCGCGTGATCGGGTCCGACTGATACGGAATCCGCAGTTGCATTCCGCCGGCCATGGCCAGCGCGCCGTCCAGCTCCGGCCCGGTCGAGGCCCCGG
>Ga0224555_1002468_pt1 | contig 21622 bp, 16 predicted proteins | sample 714S23034metaG_FD_180687 | JGI IMG/M metagenome (GOLD analysis project Ga0224555, IMG submission 180687) | Peat soil microbial communities from Stordalen Mire, Sweden - 717 S2 30-34 | ecosystem: Environmental > Terrestrial > Soil > Wetlands > Peat | place: Sweden: Norrbotten County, Stordalen...
TGGGACACGCAGGCGCTCCTTGGCGTGATGTGGGATCTCTGGAACGACTGCTTCAGGAAGATTCTCGGACCCTCTGACCGGAGCCTCGTCAGCGAACTTCGTGACGTCCGCAACAAGTGGGCTCATCAAAAAGCGTTCAGCACCGACGACGCATACCGCGCTATTGATACCATCTCGCGACTGCTCACCGCCGTTGCGGCGCCAGAGGTGGAGCAAGTCGACCAGATGAAGGCCGAGACTCTCCGTGTGAAGTTCGACGAGCAGGTCCGAAGCCAGAAGCGTAAGGAATCGAGCATCGCCGTGGAGGGAAAGCCCGCTGCTGGCCTTCGTCCGTGGCGTGAGGTCGTCACTCCTCACCCGGATGTTGCATCGGGACGGTACCAGCAGGCGGAGTTCGCAGCGGATCTGTGGCAAGTGTTTCTAGGGGAGGGATCGGACGAATATCGCAATCCGGTCGAGTTCTATCGGCGCACGTTCATCACCGAGGGTCTCCAGAAGCTCCTATCGAACGCGTTGCTCCGGCTAGCTGGACAAGGCGGTGACCCGGTCGTTGAGCTGCAAACCAACTTCGGGGGCGGCAAGACCCACTCCATGTTGGCGCTTTATCACCTATTTGCTAATGTACCGGCCAGCCAGCTCCCCGGCATGGAGGCGGTCACCAAGATTGCCGGCGTCTCCCAACCGCCCAAGGTTCGGCGAGCGGTGCTCGTTGGCAATCGAATCTCGCCCGCTGACCTTCACAAGAAGCCGGATGGTACCGTCGTGCGGACGCTCTGGGGCGAGCTGGCGTGGCAGCTCGGTGGCAAAGAGGGTTACGAGATGGTCCGCACCGCCGACGAGAAAGGTGTCAGTCCAGGCGATTCATTGCGGCTGCTCTTCAAGAAGTTTTCGCCGTGCCTCATCTTGATTGACGAGTGGGTCGCATATGCGCGACAGCTTTACAACAAATCGGACCTACCTGCTGGCGACTTCGATGCCCATTTCACTTTCGCGCAAACGCTGAGCGAATCCGCAAAGTTGGCCGGAAACACGCTTTTGGTTGTCAGCATACCCGCCTCGCAAAACGAGATCGGCGGCGAAGGCGGTCAAGCGGCACTAGAACGGCTCAAGAACGTTCTCGAACGTGTGGAAACGTCTTGGCGTCCCGCCAGTACAGAAGAAGGTTTTGAAATTGTTCGCCGCCGCCTTTTCCAGCCAATCACCGATGCGGAGTTGTTCACCGCACGGGATACCGTGGTACGGGCATTCGCGGACGAATATCGGAAGTCCTCGCAGGAATTTCCGTCTGAGGCCAGCAAGGGCGACTACGAACGCCGGATGCGTGCTGCGTACCCGATCCACCCGGAACTGTTCGACCGGCTGTACAACGATTGGTCGAGCCTAGACAAATTTCAGCGCACGCGCGGGGTGTTGAGGCTAATGTCGGCGGTAATCCACACTTTGTGGGAACGCGATGACCGCGGCCTCATGATTCTGCCGGCGAACGTGCCCTTGGATGCGGTTGCTGTACAAAGCGAATTGACCCGCTATCTGCCACCAACCTGGTCGCCAGTGATTGAGAAAGACATCGACGGGTCGCATTCACTTCCGCTTCGGCTTGATCGCGAGAATCCGATGCTGGGACGGTACTCGGCATGTCGCCGGGTGGCGCGGACCCTCTACTTGGGATCGGCGCCAATGCAAGATGCGGCTAACAAGGGCTTGGATGATCGTCAGGTCAAGTTTGGCTGCGTTCAACCGGGCGAAACGTCGGGCACATTCGGCGACGCCCTGCGAAAATTGGCCGACCAAGCGACGTACCTCTACGTAAATGAAGGCCGGTATTGGTACTCGACGCAACCGAGTGTGAACCGGATGGCCGAGGAACGTGCCGAACGGTTCCATCCGGAAGATGTCACGGAGGAGGTCCGCCGTCGGCTGCTCGAAGAGGCAAAGCAACGAGGAGACTTTTCAAAGGTACATCCTTGTCCTGCGAGCTACAACGAAGTGGTGGACGAACCCGAAGCAAAGCTGGTGATCCTCGGGCCAGACTCCCCCCACAGCGCCAAGGATACCGATAGCCCAGCCCGCCAGCTAGCCGCCGAAATCCTGAACCGCGGATCGGCAGGCCGAAACTGCGGGAACATGCTGGTTTTTCTTGCCGCAGACAAATCGCGGTTTACGGACCTCGACAAAGCGGTACGTTACTACCTTGCGTGGAAGTCGATTGAGAGCGAGAAAGTGTCTTTGGACCTGACTCCATTCCAAGCGAATCAAGTGGACCAAAAGAAAACAAGCTCGGACCAGGCAGTCAAGGGCCGAATCCCCGAAACGTATGTGTGGCTTCTCGTACCCGGACAGAAGAGGCCAGAATCCGGGCAGGCGTTCCCTAATGTCGAATGGCAAGATATCCGGCTTCAAGGTCAAGAAGCACTGGCCGAACGGGCATCCAAAAAACTGAAGAACGAAGAACTTCTGATCACAAGCATGGCCGGAACGCGCCTGCATTTGGAGATCACGCAAATTCCTTTGTGGCGCTCTCCGGGTAGTCACGTCGGAGTGAAACAACTGGTGGATGATTTCGCCAAGTACCTCTATCTTCCGCGTGTCAAGAACGCGCAGGTGATTCTTGATGCAATTCAGGACGGTGTGGCTCGCCTCACATGGAAGCAAGATACTTTCGCGTACGCGGATTCTTATGACGCAGCGGCCGGGCGCTATCGCGGTCTCGAAGCCGGTTGTCGTCCTAATGTTCAGTTGAATTCGGAAAGTATCGTCGTTAAGCCCGAGGTTGCAGCAGAACAGATGGAGAAGGAGGCCGCTGCCGAGGCTTCGATTTCTACAGGCATGGGTGGCGTAAGTACGGCAACAGCAGATGGACTCGCCGGATCTGGTATCGGGGTCACCGGATCTCCCGCCAGTGGGGCTGGCGTGCCCCAAACAGCCTCAGTAAAGCCGCCGGGGTTGAAGCGATTTCATGGTTCGGCAACACTGAATGCGACTCGTATATCGCGCGACGTTGATGCTATAGCCACTTCCGTGGTTCAGCATCTCGCCGGACTACTCGACGCTAAAGTGAAAATCACCCTTGAAATCGAAGCTGAGCTGCCTTCTGGCGCTCCTGAGCATGTGGTTCGCACTGTTACCGAGAACTGTCGGACTCTGAAGTTTGATAGCCAAGGATTTGAGGAAGCATAAAATCCACTGCGATACCAGGTCCAGCCCAAGATTCCAGCCCAAGATAAGCGTGTCTTTCACGACCTTTGAAGTACTTACGCAGCCACCTAAGACCTGTTAAGTCGTTGTAAACACTTATCAACGCCACTCTGAAAAGGCTGGCGTCGGCGGTTCAACTCCGTCCCTGGCCACCATGTTTTCAAGCACTTAGCGAATATTCCTCAACTCCTACATTGCATGGAATCGCCCGTTATCTTGGGCCGAGAAAAGCACAAGTCCTCCAGCATACTATTTGAAATCAGCAGCTTACAAGCAACCAGACTAACAGAGCGCAGACTTGGGCGGGCTGCGCTCGAAAGGGTGTTGAGAGTCGGCGATGAGTCGGCCATTCGGTTTGCGGGGCCCAGTTTGTTTTTCTTTCGACCGCGAACCATCTGGAGTCTTTCCAACGCGTCCACGTCGGCATTCAAAGAGCTCGATCCCATCCCGCAATTCAGGGCGACGGCCAAGCTGGGTGAATTCCTGGAAGCACGGTTCTCACAGTCGTTCTAGCCCGCGGGGCGGTGCCAGCCGGCCGCCCCTTCCCAACAAGTAATCCCACTTTGCTTAGACGGCCCATGCAGGCGAGGCTCGCCCGCATGGGCTGAAAAGAGGAGTCATCGTCATGTGTCCATTGTTCCCACTTGGGCAAATTGTGGCCACACCCGGGGCTCTAGCTGCACTCGAGAGAGCGAAGCAGCCGCCCACGTGTTTCCTGGCCCGTCATGCAACCGGGGACTGGGGCGAACTAGAGCCAGTCGATGTGGCAGAGAATGAGTAAAGCGTGGCTCATGGGTTTCGATTGCTGAGCAGCTACAAGACAGAGGCGGGCGAGAAGATCTGGATAATCACCGAAGCTGATCGGTCAACAACCACTCTGCTGTTACCCGAGGAGTATTGAACGCTTGCAGCAAGGATGACAAGCCGGGGCTCTTCTGCCGAGTACCTCGTATTCCGTCACAGCAGACCGGCATGCACCATAACGTCCGGTACCCAGCGATCCGGTGGTAGAGAAAGTTCCCGTGCCGGGTCATATATCTCAGCTGTGTTAGTGGTAGGCAAGCCGCTATTGCCGGCAACGTAGTATCCGCCCGCAACCAGCACCTGGCCATTTTGCAATAGAGTCGCGGTATGGTCGCAGCGAGCCGTGTTGAGCGAACCGGTCTCAGTGAAGCTTCCCGAGGTTGGGTTGTAGAGTTCGGCTAAGGCCAGAGTGTTGTTTCCACTGCGCCCCCCCGCGATCAACACCATGCCATTCTGCAGAAGAGTGGCGCTATGGCAATCGCGAGCGAGATTCGGTGTTCCAGTCTCGACGAAAGTGCCGCTGACTCCTTTGATCGTGAGTGTGGCAACGCTGCTGGTGACGCTTCGGTTGTAATTGTCGCTGACGACGACATAGAACTGCTCGCCGCTGTCGGCGCTGGAGAGCACCGGCGTCGTGTATACCTCGCTATTACTCCCGCTTGTGGGCGCGCTGTTCTTATACCATTGGAAGCTCAGGGCGCCTCCTCCATTTATACCCACGGCGAAGTAGGTTGAGATGCCCTACGTATTGGCTGGCAGGCTGTGCGGTAATATAAGGAGCCTGCGGAATGACGGTGAGAGTGAGAGTGGCACTGGTGCTGCCGCCAGTGTTACTGGCCGTGATCGTATAGTTTGCTTGTGGAGTCTGCGTGGTGGGTGTGCCGCTGATGATTCCCGTGGCCGGGTCCAGAGACAATCCCTGCGGCAGAGTCCCTGCCGTCACCGCAAAGCCGGTCGGAGTTCCGCCGGTGCTGCTCCAGTTCGGCAGATCGGGCGAGATAGCGGCGCCAGCGGCATAGACGGCGGTGCTCACGCTGTAGCTCAACCCGGAGGGGGCGATATCGTTAACTGTGATATACAGCGACACGCTGCCATTGCCACCGTTATTGCTGGCCGTCACCGCATAGGTTGCCTGTGCTGTAACCGCCGTCGTGTGCCGCTGATGACACCTGTTGTAGGGTTGAGAGACAGTCCTGCCGGTAACGCCGGTGTTACCGAATAGGAGTTAGCCGCTCCGCCGCTGTCGGTGGGTGTGTTGGGAGTGATGGCTGTGCCTCTGGTATAAACCGCATTAAGTGTGCCGTAAGTCAGTATCGGCGGCTGAATCGGTGACTGGCTTGAGCTGGATGCGCAACTGGCAAGGGACAGCATGGCCGCCAGACTGGGAAGCACAACTAAAATCCGCTTTGCAGGTTTGCACGAATCTACGCTTAGCATTAGCAGGAGAGCCGGGGAAACCAGACTCCGGCGGGAGAGCCATCCAAGAACTGTACGAGCAGATTCCTGCAGGCAAAACTGCATACGAGTCTCCTTAAGGAACTCCTGATTTCTTTCCCGATTTCACGAGGGTGCGGAGCTCCTCATTACTTGTTTCAAGAACGGCAGACCTTCAAATGCGATGGCCTCGGGAGTGGGTGCTAGATCGCGCCAGATCGCTGCCGCGGCCGCAAGTGCTTTGTGGCTGTAGCCGAAGCTCTCAATAGTGATCCATCCGTCATAACCGATCTGTTTCAGCGCTGCCGCAATGCCCGAAAAATCTACGTGTCCGGTGCCGGGGATGCCTCGATCATTCTCGCAGGCATGAACGTGTTTCAGCATCTTGCCGACCTTCCGGAAGGCGGCCGCAACGTCCTTCTCCTCGATATTGGTGTGGAACGTGTCGAGGAGCACTCCTATGTTGGGTTGATTGATTTCTTCGCAAAGGTTGACGGCATCGGAAGCGGTATTCAGGAAATAAGTCTCGAAGCGGTTAAGAGGTTCCAAGGCCAGAGTAATTCGCTGGGATCGCAGCGTTTCTCCCAGCGAGTGAAAACACTCCACCGCCCATTGCCATTCGTCGGAAGTGCGGCGGCGGCCGGGCAAGTACCCGACAGGCGAATATAAAGGTCCAGCCATGAGGCTGCTTCCTAGATCGGCGGCGACCTTGATGGTGTCGACCAGATGCTGCCGCGTGTGGCGCCGTATACCCGGGTCTTCGCTAATTGGATTCAGTCCCGCAGGTAATATCGCGCAGACTGTGCATTGGAGTTGGTTTGCTGCCAAAGCGTCACGAATTGATTTGGCTGGAACTCTTGCCGGGTCGAACACGGGGACTTCAAATCCGTCGAAGCCGTGTTCGCGAAGCCGCGGCAAAAGAGAGAAGCTGCGCTGATCGAATTCAGTTGTCCAAATCAGGGCGTTCACGGCAAATTTCATTTTGTAGTCCTTATGGGCCTCCACACCGGACGACTCCCGTCGAGCGCACATTGGTAGTGCAGCGCTTCGATGACCACGGGATGAGAGCCATCGGCTTCCATGATCCACACGGGGCGCTTGTCCGCTTTCTTTTCCCGATAGACGTATTCTTTGGAGTCGGGATATCTCCAGTAATCGTAGTCGGTGAGCCGGAAGGTGATGTAACGCATATCTGGAGACCAGGCCGAAGAAGCGGCGAACTGTTCCAGATGGGTGAGCTGCTTTTGATTGCCGCCGTCGAAGTCGCAAACGAACAGTTCGAGTTTTGTTCCGACCTGATCGCTGTAAAGCAACTTTTGTCCATCCGGCGACCACACCGGAGTGACCGCGCCGATCTCGTTTTCGTGCGTGGTAAGTTGGCGGACACGGGTGCCGTCGGCCTGCATGGCGAAGAGGCAATAGCCGTGCCCGGTATGCTGCGTGAGCGCAATCGTCCTCCCGTCGGGTGAGATCGCAGGATCGCGTCCTGGTCCAATGACTCGGAATCCCGATCCATCGGGCTCTACGCATCCAATCGCCGCTTCCTTGCCGTCTCCGGGAGCGTAACCGAAATAAATCAAATCTCTGGTCCAGGTGGGGAAGTAACAGATGCCATGCTCGACCACTTCGGTGAGGCGATGTACGTTCTTGCCGTCGGCATCCATCACATAGAGATTCCACGTCTCGGGCGCGTCACGGTCGGAGGTAAAAACAACCTTCGAACCATCGGGCGACCATATCGGGTAGCGATTCTCCGACTGCGGGCTGCGGGTAAGATTCCGCATATCGCCGAAGACAAGATCGACGGCGAAGACCTGGGTGTTACCAGTGCGAATGCTGGTGATCAGAAGCTCATCTCCCGCAGTAACCATGGGAAGACTCGACTGGCGATCGGGAGCGCTACTGCTTGGCATGAGTTCCTCTTAGGCTTAGTGGAAGTCCGGCACTTTTACGATTTCACCCCCGCGCATGGCAGAGTCGTGAGCACAGATTCCAGCGCAGGTCCAGTTTACCGATTGGAACACATCCGGAAACGATGGCCGATTTTGCACAATACTGCCCACGAATTCATCCACCAGATGGGGATGCGAGCCCCCATGCCCGCCGCCTTGTATGAAAGAAAGATGGGCGTGCTTTGCGTCGTAAACCCCTTTGGTGGTAAAGCGCTGTATGAGCTGAGGCAGAAGGCGAGCAAAATCCGGAACCGTGATTCGCTGGGGATGCTCGCCGACGTGAACCGTGGCAGCCTCGTTCTCGATTCTTGTCCACTCAAAGGATTGCTTCTCCGCGTATACATCGAAGCTCTCAATATACTGCCGCGCGGTTTCAAACAGCGAACGGGTCACTTCGAACGACAGTTGCTGGCCGCGAACCTTGAATAACGCGCTCTCCACCGCGAACGGGGAACCGTACTTGTCGGCCAGATTCTTGGCTATGCTGCCCGAGCCGAAGCACGCGACATATTCCGCCTCTCCCTTCACCAGCGCCAAGCAAGGACTTACGGCGTGGGTGGCATAGTGCATGGGCGGAAGTCCTTCCCAGTAGCCCGGCCATCCCGCCATTTCCTGCTGGTGGCACCCGCGCATGAACTGGATTCGCCCGAGTTTCCCCGTGTCGCGCAGTTCACGAATGAACAGGAACTCGCGAGTATAGATGGAAGTCTCCATCATCATGTAGTTCTTGCGGTTGCGTTCTGCCGCGTGGACGATCTCAGTGCATTCTTCAACAGTGGTGGCGGCGGGCACGGTGCAAGCGACATGCTTGCCGGCGTTGAGCGCGGCAATGCTCTGGGATGCGTGAAGATGAATGGGAGAGTTGATATGGATCGCATCCACTTCAGGATCGCAAAGGAGGGCTTCGAAATCAGAATAGCGCTTCTCTACTCCGAATTGGTCGCCGACTTCGTTCAGCCGCGCCTGGGTGCGCTGGCAGATCGCATACATGTTCGCTTGGGGATGGTGCTGATAAATCGGAATAAATTCCTTGCCGAACCCCAGACCGACAATAGCCACATTGATTTTTCGTTGAGGCACGTTGTCCTCCTGCACCACGCTCACTGAAGCCTGTAACCTGGAAATCAGGATCGCTGCCCCGAGCAAACGTCAGAACCCATGGCAACGAGGAGAGAGTATTCCCAAATCGTGCCGGGTTCTGTAAGGAAGGGCAACGTTTTTCTGACAAAACTATCGTGCCCATTGCCGGTTAATGCACCGTGCTTTTTTGAAGGAGTGAACTCCTCATCTGCTGGGCCGCTTTATTCATGGGATCCTGTTTCAGCAGGCGGTCAATTTCTCGCAGGGCTTGTTCCGGTTGATGGTTCTTATATAGCGCCTCGGTGAGCATAAGCCGGGCTTCGCGGTTCACCCCGGGAAAAGTGTCGAATTTGCGAAGCGTAGTGATTGCTTCATTGAAGTTGTCTTCGACGATGTATGAGGCTGCGATACCGAGCCGGGCATCTGCGAGCAGGGGATCAATCCCCAGCGCTCGTTGGAACGCGCTACGCGCTCCATTGGGCTGATTTTGCCGCAGTAGAATGCGGCCCAGGAGAAGTTGGCCGGATGCGGACGTTTCTTCCAGGGCAAGAAAGTGTCTAACGTTCGACTCAGCTTCCCTGATCTGCCCGGTTTCCACATGGCACCGGCCTAACTCCAACCAGGCCTGGGAAACTCCGGGATGGTCGTCCAGCAGGTGCCGATAAGATGCTGCGGCTTCGGCAAAGCGTTTGTTCACCATCGAGGCGTGCGCATCTTGCAGCAGGGAAGCGATTTGATTGTTGGCAGCCTTCTGCGCAATGGCTCCGCTCGATAGCCGTTCGGCTTGCGCTGCGTAACGCTGAGCCTCTTCAGTCCTGCCCTCGGCTTGGGAAACCTTGGCGAGCAGGTTGAGGGCCTGGATGTTCTTGCCTTCATCCTTCACGCAAATAAGAAGGTCCCGTTCGGCGGGTTCCCATTGCTTCAGGCGCGTCAGGCTCCGGGCGCGCCCCATGCGTGCGTCCACGGAATCGGGGTCGATTTGCAGGGCGCGCTCATATTGAACGACGCTTTCGGCATTCTTTTCGTGGTCTTGCAGAAAGTCGGCGAAACGCAGATTCACCATGGCGTCGGGATGCGTCGCTTTCCCGTTGAGCACGGAGGCGCGCTCGAAATCGCGCGCGGCCCCGGCATCGTCTCCCAGCACGCTTTTGGCTGCGGCCAGGCCAGACAAGGCATGGGCGTCGTCGGGAGTCAATTCCAAGGCGAGCTCAAACGCGCTCTTCGCCTCCTTCCGCCCCCAACGAAGATAGAAGTCTCCCAACTCATTCCAGCTTGAGATCTGCCGGGGATAGTATTTTGTAACTTCTTTAAAGTAGCGCTCCGCTGAATCGGTTTCCTTCAAACCTTCTGCAACATGGGCGGCTGCGCTCAGCGCCGCGGAAGAATGTGGATGCACCGCCAGAATCCGCTCTAGGACGTCGACCGCGTCCACTAAAAGGCCCAGGTGCATCATGATTTCGGCCTGCATGACGGCGCCGTCAGCGGAACTCGGTCGCTCCCGCCGGTAAACCTCGACCTCCCGGGCGGCCTCGGCCCATTGCTTTTTCTCTGCAAGCTCGATTGCCCGTTGCAGCGAACGGGAGGGATCGGGCTTGCTCGCGGCTTTTAAAGGGGCTTGACCGGCGCTCGCGGCGCCAAGCACAAGAACAGCGCACAGACATTGTCCGAGCAGCCGGGCGAGGGTTGAACCTTGAATTTTCATTCGGCTTAAAGGCGAGCAGCGCGCAGTGACGTATCGTGTCAGAATACGCTCTTGCACGCACAGGCATTTTAGACTCGCGGACGACAAAAAAAGAAGGGGATTTCGCCTCCGGCAATTTCCCGAAGGCGAAATCCCAAGGATGCAGTCGTGCTCTAATTCACGTTGCGCTCTGCATAGGCGCGAACGGCACCAGAATGCGATCGATATCCGGCGCGCCCGTGGGAGCGTCAGCCGGTACCGACAGCACAATTGTGTTGGTCCCTTGATTCAGGGACAGATTAACGGTTGTAAGCCCGGAACGTTGAAGCTGCCAGTGTAGGCTAGTGGTGGCGAAACGATGGCACTACCGCCATTGGCAGCGATGTCGATGGTGGGTTCTTGTGGGAGACCCCAGTCCGTAGGTAAAAAACCGTTCGTATCATAGATACGCACGGCATACGTTCCGGTCGTGGGAACGGTTACGCTGTTAAAAGTAATCGAAGTGCCTTGGGTGACGGCACCGACGCGGGCGCCACCCGAGCAGAGTGAACAGGTCCAGATGCCGCCTCCATTGGCTACGATGGCGTTTTCCGGTTCGTGGGTCGTACCATCCTTTACCGGAGTCGCGGGCACTTCCACGGAGTTGGCGCTTTCTCCGTACTGCGTCAGTGCGGAAACCACGTAGTAGTAGGTTTGCCCGTCCGTAAGGCCAGGATCGTAAGTGGAAGTGGTCAGGAGGCCAGGATCCACGACCGTATAAGGGGCGCCATTGGTGGAGCTGCGCTTTACGTCATAAATCAGTGCCGTGGGATCGCCTACCCATGAAATGCTGACGCTTGGTCGCTGCCTATGGCTTTCACCTGCTTGGGAAAAGGGGCGACAGGAGGCGGTGGCAGTGGATTCGGAGGAGTCCAGCGATACATCAACAGCTTGGCCTGGTAATCCTCTTCCTGGAACAGCACATACTCGCCGTTTTTCCGCCGGAAGGCAGAGTTCGCCGTCCACAAGTCGGTATTGCCGACACCACCGACCAAGTGGGCTTCTGACATCTTGCCCAATCCACCTACGTTCTTACCCGGTTCAAACCGCCCAACATACGACCCGTCCTTTATGTTGAAAATCAGGTTGTAGTGCGGCTGCCAGTAATCCAGGAACAGGTAATCGCCGGCGATGGTGATCGAATTGGGGTTCCAGGCGAAAGTGTACGGGTCTGGATATCCGGGGGGATTGCTGAAGGTTTGATAGGGGACTTCGCTCACCCACGTCGGTTTGTGGTTCCCTTTGTCCCATCCAGGGGTTGAACCTGATCGTTGGCCTGATTCGCGCTCTCCTCTACCTCACTCGGGCGGGAGGGCACGGTCTGCGTGAAGGCTGGTGCCGCGATCATCGAGAGTACGATGAGGACAGCACAGAATGGGAATGAAGAGTGTTTCTTGAGCATCGTGGCTCTCCTGCTAGTAGGTCTCCACTAGGCTGCATGGGAGCGTACGCCAAGCCGGGCGCGGCTTCTGTAAGAATTGAGTCTAACTTTCCGACAAAAATACCCAAGCCGCGAATGTGGAAGGAAGTCGCGTAGGGTCGCGCGAATTTCTTAGGCAAGGCGTGGGAATTTGCTGCAAGAACTTTGCACTTTGCTGTGAGGGAAAAGGACTCTGCCGTCAAGGGTGACGGCAGAATCCCGGGTATTTCTACATCTCTACAGCTACGGCGCTGGTGCGAACGGCACCACGATGCGGTCGACGGCGTAGTCCTGTCCCCCCTGACTTAGCGGAACCACTAATTCGATCGTGTTAACTCCGGCGTTCAAGGGCACGTTGACTACAACGTAGTAGTTAATGGACGGATCGGACGTATATGGGAGCGGGGGAGACGCAATCATAGATCCGCCATTGGCGATTACCCCAATGGAGTCCCCATTGTAAGTCCAACCCCCCTCGTAAATCCGCACAGCGTAAGTTCCAGCCGCGGGGACGCTGACATTGGTGAAGGTGATGGTGGCGCCTGGATTCAGATCGCCTACATAGTAGCCGCCCGAGCAGGATCCGCAGGGATAAGAGCCCTCTTCTGGATGGACTGCCGCTTCGGCTTCATAGGTGGTCCCTGCCGCTACGCCCGTCACGACGATTTCTGGCGAATAGACACTGCTGTGGCCGGAATCTGCCAGAGAAGCAGCTACATAGTAAGTGGGTTGAGTATTGGAAATGAATGTATCGATTACTTCATTGCCGCCGACTCCTCCCTTGACCAGGGTGTACGGTCCGCCGCTAGTTGCGCTCTTGTAAATGTTTGTGTCGAGCGCGCCAGCACCGAGAGTCCAAGTCAAGTTAGCTGCTTCATCGTCGGAAGTTGCTTGCAGGTTGGCAGGAGGGCGCGGATTGCCATAGGTAGGCAGACTATCCGGTGGCGTCCAGCGATACATGAGGGTCTTAGCCTGGTAGTCCTCTTCCTGGAAAACGAGGATCTCGCCGTCGGCACGCCGGTACGCCTGGATCGACTGGTTGATGTCGGTATTGCCGACGTTATTCGGTCCGCCAACGTTGTTACCGGGAACAAATTTCCCGACATACTGTCCCGTTTTCGCATTGAACGCAGCGATGTAATGAGGGACCCAGAAATCCGCGAATACGAATCCGCCGGAGACGCTGAATGCATTTGGCGCCCACGTGTTGTTCGGATCCATGTCATATGGAGGCGGCGTGATCCAAGTCGGCGTCCGATTGCCTTTGTCCCAGTGGTCGTAGCGCGCAATTGCCGAGAAGTTGCCGGCGTATCCACCGAAGATGGGAGGGTAGGGATAGTTTCCCGCTAGATATAAAGTCCCTCCTGCACTGTCGCGCGGCACAAAAATCGCTTCCCAGACACTTGCGTCGTTTGGGCTTGCGAACTCGGCAGGATAGGCGTAGCTCTGCACGTGTTGGTAGTCGTAGATGGGAGCGCCAAACTGATCGAATCCCTGGAAAAGGTAACGTCGAATCGCGAGCTGCCCATAAGTCCCGATGACTTGCCAGACATCGCCGTTCGTGTCCACCCACCAGCTGTTGCCGAACTGGCCGCCTGGATTCGCAGGCTGGAAGATCTCGTCCATCGACATTTGCCCATCGCCGTTGAGATCCCTCCACATATATTCGCCATTGGCTGGATGCACAATGAAAGCCGGGCCTCCGAAGTTATAGTCAAAACCGGCACATGGGATGGCGATCTCTTTAAGATTTTCGCCACCCGGGACGTGGCCAAACCGGTATACGGCCAGGAAGTTGCCACCCTGTCCGCCTACAAAGAGAAACTTTCTGCCCTTGATGCGCTGCACCTGCGTGTACTGCCCGAATCCAGTGAGCCGAACATCCTGCGGGAAAAGATTGGGATCGACGGTGTCCGCCACATAGGTCGCTTCGTGACCGGGTGGCTGGTTGTAATCCATTACAAAGTGGTGATAGGAGTCGTAGACATCATTTTCCGAGCCAGGATCCACATCCGACAGCGATACAAACTCCAGACCCTCTACCGACCAGTTCAGGCTGCCATACCAGGCATAGCTCTGCAATACTGCTCCATGTCCGTTGCCCCCGGAGCTAGGAGCGAATCCGGATCCATTTTCGCTGACGTAGATGTTGCCCTGGTTATCGGTGCCGACTCCGGTGATGCCGTGAAAACGCAGAGGGCCGACTGTGCCGGGATTGGGTTTCGCGTAGACTCCCCCCTTCTCGCCGAAGGTTGCCACCAAGGCGGGCGTAGTCTCTAAGCCCGCGTAGATTTTGATGTTCTGATCCGGTCCGTCGTCGCCTACATAGAGCGCTCCAGTTCGATCAATCCAGAGAGCTGCAACCTGTCCACCCGCAGGCAAGGTAATGGAGTTGATCCAAGTTCCGGCGTGATCGTAATGATCGATGACAGGCGTACCGAAACCGCCATAGATGGAATTAGGGTGCGGGGTGTGATCGAGGTGGCTGATCCACATGCCGCCTTGGTTATCGACGGCAATACGAACCGGATCATTGATCGAAAAGCTGTTGACCAACGCGAGGGTTGTGGTGTCGAACACATCAACGACATTCACATCGTTCTCAGTGACATAAAGCTTGTTCTTCACGAGTGCCATCCCATAGACGCCGGCGCTATTGGACAGGGTGTTACTGCCGGTTAAGCTGACACTGGCGTCAGAGTGGTCGCTGATATTTTTTACTTGAATTCCGTTGGATTCACCTTGATAGACATAATGGCTGTCGGCTGCTACCGCGAAGCCCCCCGCATTATCGCCACCGCCATTGTTGTTGTTGACCACGTTGAGCGGATTGACAATTTTGCCATTCTTGAAGGTGGTCAATGACCGGCCGCCTTCGTCCCAGCCCGTGTTGGTGAAAACTCTTCCGTCCGGCGTTACATAGATCGCGTCAATGTCGATCTGGACGTGTTTCATGATCATGTTCGGGCCGAAGTTGCCGCCCGAAAAAGTGTTTCCCACCCAACTGGTAGTGTAGTCGAGCGCTTGGTCCTTGCTTGTGTCCGCGCTCTTGTTTACGCCAACGTTCTGGCGGGGGCGCACTGTCTGCGTGAAAGCTGGCGCCGCAATCAGCGAGATGAGGGCGGCACAGAGGATATAGGGAAAATATTTCTTGAGCATGGCATCACCTGGGCAGGCGTGAAACTTGCACTGTGAAAAAGGGATTCTGCCGCCGTGGGTGACGGCAGAATCCGTGGGTTGCTAGTTCGTTGGCAATGGTGCGAAAGGCACCACGATGCGGTCGATATCCGGCCCGCCGGCGGTGTCGTTATCCTGATTGCCGACAACAATCGTATTCGCCCCGGCGTTGAGTTGTACGTTCATCGTAACGTAACCGGGAATCGCCCAATCTCCGGTGAACGGCATGTTCTGCGAGTACACGATGGAGCCGCCATTCACAATTACGCCCATGTTATACAGGTCGGAAGAGTTGTTATCTCCGTTGCCGTAGTAGATACGCATGGCGTAGGTTCCGGTGGTTGGCACGGTGACGTTATTGAGCGTGATGGTGGCATCGGGAGCCATGCACCCTACACGGTATCCGCCGGAGTCCTTGGGGCCAGCGAAAACCTGAGCGCAACCACCCAGGATGCCATTCTCCGCTTCATAGGTAGTGCCGGCGGCCACTGCGGTGACGGAGAGTTCGGGTGAGTTCACGCTGCTCAGTCCGGTATCGGCTTCCGCCGTAACTACGTAGTAGTAGGTCTGGCCGTTGATTAACCCGACGTCGCTGACGCTGGTCTGATACACGCCAGAATCGACGATGGTATAGGGGCCGCCCTTGGTGGTGCTGCGGCCGACATTGTAGATCAGCGCGTCCGGGCCACCGATCCAGGAGATTGCTGCTGCCTCATCATCCGGCAACGCTTGCAGGTTAGCCGGAGGCTGAGGTACAGGCGGTGTAGGAAGTGTCGCCGGGGGAAACCAGCGATACATCAGATACTTTGCCTGGAAATCTTCTTCCTGGAGAAGCACGTACTCGCCGTTCCAGAGACGGTGAGCGGAGTTCGCCTGCCATTCATCGGTATTGCCGACATTCGGCGCGCCACCGACGGACTTGCCAGGCGTGAACCTGCCTACGTAAGCGCCGTTCTTCAGAGAGAAGACGATGTTGTAATGAGGAACCCAGAAATCGACGAACAAGAAGTCTCCGGCCACTGTGAACGAGTTCGGCGACCAGGTGTTGTTCGGATCTGGATCCCAGGGAATGTCGATGACCCATGTGGCTTTTCGGTTCCCCTTGTCCCAGTGGTCATAGCGAGCGATTTTGGAGAAGCTACCTTGTCCCGGAGCGTTGCCGGCCACATATAGAGTGCCTCCGGCGCTGTTCGGGAGGAACACCGCCTTCTGCACATCGGTGAGGTCGGGAATATCGGCGGGCGTGTCGTACACGCGCAGGTGGCTGTAATCGTAGACGGGAGCGCCGTTCGCGTCGAACCCCTGGAAGAGGAAACGCCGCAGGTGGATGGAAGATTCGTAGGGTGGGTTTTCAGCCTGATAACTTACTTGCCAGACATCGCCGTTAGTGTCCACCCAGTAGTAGCCACCGTCGCGATGGTTATTGTTGGGAGGCTCCAGGAACTCATCCAGCGTCATCCGGCCGTCGCCGTTCAAGTCACGCCAGATAAACTCTCCGTCAATCGGCTCGACGTCGAAGTCCTGATAGTTGCCGTTCTGGAACGATCCGTAGTCGAACGCCACGCAGGGAATCGCGATTTCGCTTTTCCCCTTGAAACGGTACATCTCCAATTGCACGCCGTACTGGCCGGAGACGACCAGGAACTTCTTGCCATGGATGTACTGGACTTGGCCAGTGCTCATGATGCTGGTCACGCGGACGTCGTCGGGGTACTTAAATCGGTCATAGGTGTCGGCCACGTAGGTGGCTTCCTGCCCCGCGGGTTTCGAATAGTCGACTTTGAAATGGTGATAAGCATCGTAGACGTCCGTATCGGAACGCGGATCGACACTGGCGAGCGAGACGAATCCGAGGCCATTCACCTCCCAATTCAACCCACCCCACCACGAGTAGCTCTGCAGAACGACGCCGTGTCCGACGCCCATGTCGAGACCAAATCCACTCTGGCTCACATAGATGTTGCCCTTAGCGTCGGTTCCGATTCCAGTGATGCCGCGGAATCTCTGCGGTCCCACCTGTCCCGGTACTGGCCCGGCGTAGTTGCCCCCGGTCACCCCGAAAGTCGAGGAGAGGACCGGATTGGTCAGAATATTCGAGTAGATCTTGATGTTCTGGTCGGGGCCGTCATCTCCCACCAGCAGAGCGCCATCGCTATCGATCCAAAGTGCACCCACCTCTCCCCCCTCGGGCAGAGTGATCGAATTGATCCATGTGCCGGAACTGTCGAAATGGTCGATCGTGGCCAAGCCCATCTGGCCGTTGATGTCATAGACATTTCCGGCCGGAGTCGCCGGCAGCGGAGTCGGATCTCGGTGGCTCACCCACATTCCGCCTTTGGCGTCCACGGCAATGCGGACCGGATTTTGGACGGTGAACGAGTTCAGCAGAGAAAGGTTGTTGAGATCAAACACCTCCACCAGATTTACGTCGTTCTCTGTGACATACAGTTTCTTCTTGGCGATGGTCATGGCGAAAATGCCATGACTATTGGCTAGGGTGGAGCTCCCGTTCAGGCTGAGGCCGGTGTTGGTCAGGTCCTTGGCACTGAGGATGCCAACTCCCGTGCCGTTCGGGGCATAACCGACAAAAATGCGATTGCCGTCGGAAGCCACAGCTACTCCTCCGCCATTCGCCCAGTTGGGGCTGCCGTCCAAATCATTCAAAGGGCTGATCAGGCGGCCGTCCTTGAATACGGAAACCGCCCTGCCGCCTTCTTCCCAGATTACGTTGGTGAAGACCCGGCCATCGGGGGTGACATAGATGGAATCCATATCGAGGGGCACGTGCAACATGGTATCGTTCGGAGGTTTGGGATCGAAACCACCGAACGTGTTGCCAATCCAGCTTGTGGTGTAGTCCAGGACCTGGTCCTTGGCAGGGTCCACGCTTTTGTTTGCCGCAGTGTGCGGGCGGTTGTGAATCGTCTGGGTGAAGGCTGGCACTGCGATCAGCGAGAGTGCGATGACGGCGGCGCAGAGGGACGGCAAGGGTCGTTTGAGCATCTTGGCTCTCCTGGCTAGTAGATCTCTACTAGCCGGAACGGATCGTATGCCAAGCTGGGCGCGGATTCTGTAAGAATCACGCATAACTTTCTGACAAAAGTAGCCCGGGGAACCAAGGCGAACGGCATGTTTGTCAGATTATGGGGTCGCTGTCTTATAGGACGATCAGGCCGTGATGATCTAATGTGTCTCTGCATGCGCAATCCCCGTAATATGACGGTCGCGGTCATCAAGATCCTGGCCTTAATCTGCGTGGTGATTCTCCATTTCCGGGGAAACGCTCCGGCGCTCGACAATGGGCTGGCCCGCACCCCGCCCATGGGCTGGAATTCATGGAACGCGTTTGAGTTGAAGATTGATGAAGCCCTGATCCGGTCCACGGCGGACGCGATCGCGAGCAACGGGATGAAGAGCGCCGGGTACGAATACGTCATTGTGGATGCTGGCTGGAAAGCTAACCGCAGGGATGCCGATGGAAGGCTGGTAGCCGACCCGCAAAAGTTCCCCTCGGGTATGAAAGCCCTTGCCGATTATGTGCATAGTAAGGGACTGAAGTTTGGCATCTACACGGATGCCGGCAGTGAGGATTGCGTGTCCAACGCTCCCGGTAGCAAGGACTTCGAAGACAAGGATGCAAACTCTTTCGCCGAGTGGGGCGTGGACTACGTTAAAGAGGATTGGTGCAACACCAATGGCCAGGACGCGAAGGAAGCCTATCGAAAAATGAGCCTGGCGATCCTGGCGACGGGCCGGCCCATGGTATTCAGCATGTGCGAATGGGGCGATAACAAACCCTGGATCTGGGGTGCGTCAGTAGCCCATCTCTGGCGCTCTACCGGAGACAGCAAGGATTGCTGGGATTGTGGGCGGAGCACAATGAACAAACCGGGCGGCTATCCACGCGGCTGGGTTCTGATTCTGGATGCGCAACCTCCGCTGGCGGCATATGCCGGGCCCGGGCATTGGAACGATCCCGACCTGCTGCAGGTCGGCCATCCCGGGCTCACGGTAGAAGAGTCACGGGCGCAGTTGAGCCTGTGGACGATTCTGGCGGCTCCGCTGATCTCGACCAACGATCTGCGATCCATGTCGCCCGAGATTCGCGAGATACTGACGAATCCCGAGGTGATCGCCGTCGATCAGGATTCGGGCGGTACCGAAGGCACCCGAGTGCGCGTTACGGGAAAACGTGAGGTTTGGATGCGCCCTCTTGCAGATGGAAACCGTGCCGTCGTACTGTTCAACCGGAGCAAATCAACGCGGACCGTCCGCGTGCGTTGGACTGATATTGGCCGAAAACAAACTGACGAGTTGCCTCTTCGCGATCTTTGGAAGCACCAGAACTTGGGAGTGTTGAAGGGTGGGTACTCGGTGCTAGTTCCGGCGCACGGTGCAGTTATGATCAAAACCGGTCTACCCGCAAACTAATTGCATTTGAAGGCTGGGAAGCTATGAACTACTTATTCCGTCTGTGCTGTCTTACGCTGGTCTACGGCACGTCTCTCTGTGCGGCTGCTCCGGAGATGCCGAGGTTGGTGCAGGAGCATGGCCGCTACAGCCTATATGTAGATGGTCAGCCCTACTTTATTCTCGGCGGACAAATCCATAACTCCAGTGCATGGCCTGCTGTCTTACCGCAAGTTTGGGCCGCCCTCGAATTCATCCACGCAAACACCGTAGAGGCCGCGGTTTACTGGGAGCAATTGGAGTCCCAACCTGGACAATTTGACTTCACCAACGTGGATGCGGTGGTGGAGCAAGCTCGTCAGCATAAGCTGCATGTGGTGCTGCTCTGGTTTGGCACGTGGAAAAATGCGCGCTGTCACTACGTTCCAGACTGGATAAAGTCCGACACGGCGCGCTATCCACGTTTGATCGACGCTAGCGGCAGGTTGACGGATTCACTGTCGCCGTTCGGGGCCGCTACTCTCGAAGCTGATGAACGCGCATTTGCCGCACTCCTGCGCCACCTCAAAGCAATCGACGGCGAGCAGCACACGGTGCTGATGGTGCAAGTGGAGAATGAGTCCGGATCTCTAGATTCGGTCCGCGATTACTCTGCGGCTGCCCAGAAGTTATTCTCCGCGGACGTGCCAGCAGAGCTCATTCGGGGATTGAATGTACGATCAGGCAATTGGGAGCAGGTGTTTGGTTCGCAGGCAGCGGAGCGGTTTCAGGCGTACGCGGTAGCGCGCTACATCGATCAGGTTGCAGCCGCGGGCAAGCGCGAGTATCCCTTGCCGATGTACGTGAACGCGTGGGTGCGCACTCCGGATGACTTCGAGCCTACGCCGTCCCGCAGCTATCCCAGTGGTGGCGCGGTTGACGTTATGCTTGATCTCTGGAAGGCAGTTACCCATTCCATTGATCTAATCGGCCCGGATATCTACCTTTCAGGCGATACTACGTACCGACGCATCATTTCCGCCTATCACCGCTCCGATAACGCGCTGTTTGTTCCGGAGAATGCAAATCAAGCTATCTTTGCGCGTTATCCCTTCAGCGTTCTTGGAGAAGGCGGTATCGGCTTTGCTGTTTGGGGACTGGACCACGTCAACGATCGAACGGAAATCGAGCAGCCGACCGCCTCCTCTTACCCTGAACTGGTTCCCTTCGAGCGCACATTCCGGGTCCTAGCATCGATGGATCGCGAGATTGCGCGGCTGACTTTCGCAGGTGAACTCAGGACCGCCATGGAAGGGGAAGACGTATCCACTCACCTTATGGATTTCGGCAAGTGGACGGCGATCGCCTCGTTTGGGAGGCACGACGGTGGCATGCGTTCCACCAGTAATCAGCCGACGGGCGAGTTGCTGGTCGCGAGAATTGCACCGGATGAATTTCTGGTCACGGGCTTCGATGCTCGTATTGAATTCAATCTGGCTCATCCTGGGTTGAAAGAGCGTTGGCAGATTTTGAAAGTGGAAGAAGGCACTTACGAAGATGGGCACTGGAAAGTTCGCCGCTTACTGAATGGAGACGAATGCGACTTTGGCGTGGACTTCGGCGATGCTGGGCGCATCATTCATATGAAGCTTGGGACCTACTGAGAGGAGTTGCGCGGCCAGAACCCACGGGCCTGGGTTAATAACTTGTCATCCCGAACCGAGGCGAGAAGACTCCATTGGCGAGCGCGGTAAGTGCGCAGGACAAAAGATCAGTAACTTTTGTCTGGAAAGATCTGGCCGGCGAGTACAGCGGCAAGCTCGATATTAGCTTCCAGAGCACGATTACGCTCAACGACGACGGCCTCGCGTTCGGTTCCGAGGTAATGAACCATTCTCCGTACACGTTTGAAACCGTCACCTATCCGATTCTTGGCGACGTACCGCTGCCGATTCCGGTGCGATTCGCAGCGGTGTTGCTGGAAGGCTGGAACGCGCAGTAGGCGGTCGACGCCGGGGAGGACGTCGAAGGGCGTAACCACAGGGGTTCAGGGAAGCACAGGGGAGACGCGGCTCGACGATTTCCTGTGACCCTCTGTGGTTTAGAACCGCCGCGGGTTCAATACATGATCTTCAGTACCTGTCCCGATCGGCTGTAGCTGGAAAGAATCGAGACGGATTGAGAATCGGGATCAAACCACCATTGATCGGTGGGCTGGCCATTGAGTAGCACACGGCTTGGTTTTTCCCAGACGCCAAAAGCGGTCACGTGAATATCCTTCCACCATGGAATGTAAGTTCCTTCCGCGCTGGAGACGATGAGTTGCAGAGAATCGGAGTTGACAGTGCACGAGAATTGCGCGCGAAAGAAGACGCCGCGCTGATAGGCAAACGTATTTCCGTCATCCGTATACAACGAGCCGCGACAATCTGGTCCGGGATAGACATTCAA
>Ga0224555_1002470_pt1 | contig 21608 bp, 15 predicted proteins | sample 714S23034metaG_FD_180687 | JGI IMG/M metagenome (GOLD analysis project Ga0224555, IMG submission 180687) | Peat soil microbial communities from Stordalen Mire, Sweden - 717 S2 30-34 | ecosystem: Environmental > Terrestrial > Soil > Wetlands > Peat | place: Sweden: Norrbotten County, Stordalen...
TTTTGCTCGCTAGCGACATGGCAAAACCCTCTCGTTTTCGATCGCCTCATCGAGGCTGTTTGTCGGTTCAATATCCATAGGCCGCGAGCACCAGCGCCGCCAGCGCCACCAGCAGCAGCCCGGCGAAATAGTGGAGGGCCTGGTCGATCCGGTAGCGGGCGTGAGTGGCCGCCACCAGGGTGACCAGCAGCACCAGCACCCCCACCTTTGCCCAAAACAACAGCCAGCCCACCGGGAAAACAAACGCCGAACCCCATGGAACAAACAAGGCCACAAATAGCGCGCTATGAATGACCAACCGGGCCATCTGCGCGTATTTGAACAACGCCAATTTCGGCCCCGAATATTCCATGAGCGGACCTTCCATGAGTTCTGTTTCGGCCTCGGAGGTGTCGAAAGGCACCCGCTGCACAAACGCCTGGAAGGACAGCAGCATCACGCCCACCATGATCACACCCGACCACGGAAAACCGTCAGCGGAATAAACCGACCCCTTCAAGACCGCGTCGAGGCGGAACGACTGCGTGTGGAGGACGCCGATGAGGAGCGCGATGGCGAACAAGGGTTCCAGAGCAATCATCGTCATCATTTCACGGCTGATGCCGATGATCGAGTACGTCGATCCGGCGGCCAGGCCCGCCAGCAGCGTACAAATGCCGCAGAACGTCAGCAGGTAGATCAGTAGAATCACGTCACCCACCCCGTTCATCGGAATCCCCAGGCCCATCGGCACCAGACCCGCCACCGTCACCACCGTTGCCAGCGACAAATAGGCCGCGGCCCTTTGCACGACAGGCGCTTCGCCCGATTCCAAGTCCTCCTTGGCCAGCAGCTTCAGCAGATCGAAATAGGGCTGGCAGAGCGGCGGTCCCCTTCGGGATTGGACAACTGCCGTCACTTTGCGAAGCACGCCTTCACACAGCGGCGCCACCAACAGGACAAGTCCCGCGTTGACAGCGACTCCGGGAATGATCCACAGAATGTTCATAACAACGCGGCCGGTGGCGCCGACACCTTCGTCTGCCGAAAGGTCCGGCTCTCCACCGGCCCAAATCGATTCGCGCGACCGGATACGCCCCTGAACCCGCAAGGGCGAGAACCTGCGTGACAGCCCGTTGGCCGCGAATGCTTCGGCTTTCGATCGGCGGTTCTCATGTCCTCCACCTCGCCAGTCGCGACAGTTCTTCCGCAGACCAGACCTTTGTCGTGCCCGAGTTCAGATCCACGGTCTCCAGCCGATCGGTGCACGAAAAGCACGGATCAATGCTGGCCAGCGAAATCGTCATGTCCGCCAGTTGCTGATCTTTAATCATCGCCGGCACCGCTTGCAGGTTCTGGTAGGTCGGCGCGCGCACCCGCCATCGGCGCGGACGGTTGTTCTCGCCCGTGATCACGAAGTGATGCGCCTCGCCACGCGGCGCCTCGACCGAGGACATCCCCAGCCGGCCGGCCGGCAACTCGTCCTGGATCGACAATTGGATCGGGCCGTCTTCCATTTTCTCCAGACACTGGCGCATGATCTTGATCGACTCGAAAACTTCGTTCGCGCGGACCACGATGCGCGACCAGACATCGCCGTCTTCGGCGGTGATCACTTCGAAGTCCACCCGGTCGTAAGCGGCGTAGGGATGATCGCGGCGACAATCGATGTCCACGCCTGCCGCGCGCGCCATCGGGCCGATGAGCGCCGCTTCCTTCACCAGTTTCCGGTCGGCGACACCGATGCCGCAGGTGCGCTTCTGGATATTCCTGTCCTTGAGCACCGCGGCGGTCACCGCCCTCCACTCCGCTTCCAGCCGGTCAAGCACCTGCCGGAGTTCGGCGCCCAGCTCCGGCGTCAGGTCCCGGTGGACGCCGCCCACGACGCACAGGCCGTATGTCTTGCGGTTGCCGGTGATCTTCTCCGCGATCCACATGACCGGTTCGCGAATGCGGAAGCTCTGCATGAACAGCGTGTCGAACCCCACGATGTGACAGGCCAGTCCGACCCAGAGCAAATGACTGTGCAGGCGCTCGAGTTCCAGCATCAGCGTGCGCAGGAATTCCGCGCGCGGGGGCGCCCTGAGGCCGACGGCGCTCTCCACCGCCTGCGCGTAAGCGACGTTGTGAACACAGCCGCAGATGCCGCAGATGCGCTCCGCCATCACCGGTATTTCATTGTAGGTGAGCACGGATTCCGCCAGCTTTTCGATGCCCCGATGCACCATGAATCCCCGGTATTCACAGCCGCGCACCGTCTCGCCTTCGACATACAGCCGGAAGTGCGCGGGTTCATCGAGGGTGGGGTGAAACGGGCCGAACGGCACCACCACGCACCCCTCCGGCGGCTCGTCGAAATCAAACTCGCGCTCGTCGTCGAATCCCTCGGGAACCGCGTTCCAGGGCACATCCTTCCGGAGAGGATGCGCCCCTTCGGGCCAGCCGTCAGGAAGCACCAGCCGTTTCGGATGCGCGTGTCCCACCGGTTCGATTCCCACCAGGTCGCGGAATTCCCGCTCGGCCCAGTTGGCCGCAGGCACCGCGTCCGAAATGCTCTCCACGCGGGGAGGGTCCGGCGGCACGAAAACCAGGATGCCGCACAACAGGTGTTCCCGGTCGAACGCGAAGGTGTGCGCGACCATGAATTGCCCGGAAAAAGGACGGTCATCCGCGCCGATGCCGGTGATGTACCGACCGTCGAGGTCGCGGAAGACAAACCGGCAGACTTCTTTCAGCGCCGAAGGCTCCACGAACACGAACAACCGGTCCTCTCCGGGCAGATCGGCCCGCTGGATGGCGGGACCGAATTTTTCCTTCAGTTGATTGAGCTTTTCGCGGGCGATCATGTCTTTTTCGATCCTGTGCGCGGGCGCTGCGGCGCGCCGCCGAGCCAGCGGAAACAGCGCTTGATTTCCCCGTAAAAATGATGCGCGACATAGTGGTGACATGCCGACTCGCGGACATAACCGCAAAGCCAGGGCGCCACGGCCCGGCGCCGCGCGCCACCGAGTCTTGAAAGGGCGCGCGCGCCGAGGAATGCCACGAGCACCACGGCGGCGAGCGCTCCCGGGACAAACAGGGCCCGCCCCTCCAATGCCCGCAACCCGGTCCAGGGCGGGTTCAATGCCGGCGCGGCGTCCGCAAACACGGCGCCGAGACCGTGCCGGCTGGCGTTCATCGCCTGCTGCATGAAACGGAAAGCAATCGCCGGCACGAGCCCCAGCAACAGGCACAGCGCCGCCAGGAACACTTGAGGCGTCTGCATCCGCCAATCGACATCGAGTTTGCCCCGCCGCGCGGCTTGCGCGGTCACCAGCGGGCTCCGGCGCGACAGAAAACTCACACCGAAGAACTTGATGAACGATGCCAGGGTGAGTGCGCTGGTCAGAATGGCGACGACGGCGCAGGGGGCGAGGTACCCGGCCGTCCGGCTCCCTTGCACCGCCGCGACATAAATGCACCATTTGCTGGCGAACCCGTTGAACAAGGGTACTCCCGAGATGGAGAACGAAGCCACGAGGGTCGTTGCGGCGGTCAGCGGCATGAACTTCAACAAGCCGCCCATCTTGTTCAAATCTTGCGTGCCGGTGGCGTGCAGCATCGAACCCGCATTGAGGAAAAGCAGTCCCTTGAACAAACCGTGATTCAAGGTGTGGAACAGGGCGCCAAATAACCCCAGAGTGGCCAGCGCCGCCGCATCGGGTCCCCTCGCCGGCAGCATCACCATGCAGACCCCCGTGCCCAGGAGAATATAGCCGATCTGGCCGATGCTGTGGAAGGCGAGCAAACGCTTCGTCTGTTCCTGGCTCAGCGCCTGCATCGTCCCCGTGAAGAGCGAGAGCGTCCCAAGCAGGACCACGACCAGGCCCCAGCTCCGGACAGGATAGTCCCCCTGAGCGACGGGCGGCACCAACCAAAGGAAATAACGCAGGAGGCCATAGACGCCGGTCTTGATCATGACTCCGGACAGCATCGCGCTCACCGGCGAAGGCGCGGCCGGGTGCGCATCCGGAAGCCAAACCTGTCCGAACGGCCACATCCCCATCTTGATGCCAAACCCCACCAGGAACAGCCCGAAGGCGAGCGCGGTCATCCCGGGCCGGGCGCGCAACAGGAGCGGAAGGTTTGCGCTCACGGTGCCGAAGTCGTACTTCAGGGCCGCGCCGCCGTTCGCCGGCGTCCCCGCCCCGGCGAGTAACTCCGCGCCGATCATCGTGGCGGCGCAGGCAATTTGCATCATCATGAGATACTTGTTTGCGGCGCGGATGTTCTCGGGCTTCCTTTTCTCGAAGCGGATGAGGGCGTAGCCCGTCAGGGTCATCATCTGCCAAAAAATGAAAAAGAACCACATCATGTCGGTGGTGCTCACCAGGCCGTACATCGCAGCCAGGAACAGAAGGAAGTACGGATAATAACGGGCGACACCGTAGTCTCCGTAGTGCTTCATGTAAGCAATCGAGTAGAGCGAAGCGGGCAACGCGACCAGCGCCGCCAGCAGCAGGAAGATCGCCGTCAATCCGTCCACGTGAACCCGGAGAGCGAACCCGATGGCCGGCATGGCCCAGAATGTGGCGGGCTCGGGTGACGGTCCGGCAACGAGCACCCGGCCCACCGCCGCGAAGATCAGTCCGGCCGTGGCCGCGGTAACGGCAAATGCGAGCCAGCCCGCCAGGGTCTTCAGGCGCGCGATCCCGAGCGTCAGCACCGCCCCGGCGAAACAAAGGAGAATCGCGGCGACAACGGCTTTTTCGGGAGAGATCATGCGATCGCGGAACGCGGAGCATCGATCGGCGCGCCGAGCAACGTCCGCCGCTCCGAAAGGGCGGAGTGCGCCACGGCCGGATTGGCCGCCGCCATTTTCCCTAACAATTCGGTGAGGATTTTGAGAGTGTTTTGCACCGCCGGCGTCAGGCCGGCACCCGGCTGGAGTGATCCAGGCTGCACTCCCAGCAGCCAGGCGCGGGTTCGGCCATTGGCTTCAAGGCATCTGGCCAGCAACCCGAGCGAAATCTTGTGGGTCGAAATCTGCGGGAACCTGGCGGCCATTTGCTTCGAGTCGAGAAAGACAACAGCGCCGGGGTCGCCGCCGAATTCGACCGCATCCAGAAAAATCACATGGTCGAAGCCGGCGTCGATCAGACGCCCAATGAACCGCTCCGGCGTCCCGCCCGCGACGATGAGCTTTGGAACGCGGCGGTCCTCCGCCGCAACGCCTTCGCCTTCCCGGACGGCTGCGACCATGTGCGACCGCGCTCCGGTCAAGGCTTCCGCCAGGCGCACGCCGAGGGCGTCATCGCCGCAATCCGGGTTGCCGACGCCCAACAGGCAGACGCCGCCCTCGAAACAGCGCCGGAGTTGTTCGAACAGGCCGGGCATCAGATGTCCTCCCCGAGTTTCTTGATTTGCTCGTACGTGAACACCGGGCCGTCCACGCAGATGTAAGCGGTGCCGATGCAGCAATGCCCGCACTTGCCGACGCCGCATTTCATGTAACGCTCGAGTGTCGAGACGATGTTCCGTTCCTCGAAACCCATCGCCAGCAGGTCGCGGATGACGAAGCGGAACATGATCGGCGGGCCGCAGACGAAGGCGATGGTGTCCTCCACGGGCACCGACACGCCGGGTTTCTTGAACAAGCTGCCCACAACGCCGACGTGGCCGCCCCAGCCGTTGCAGGCCCGGTCCACCGTCAGATGACATTCGGCATGCCCGGACTTTTCCCAGTCCCTCAGGCTGGAAAGATACATCAATTCCTCGGGCGTCTTCGCGCCGTGGAAAATCTGGATGCGCCGGTAATGGTCGCAATGGTTCATCGCATACACGATGCAGGAGCGCAGGGGGATCAGCCCGATGCCTCCGGCGACGAACACAAGGTTTTTCCCGCGGTACTGTTCCATGGGGAAACCGTTGCCATAGGGGCCTCGCACGGCAAACCGGTCGTGCGGCTTGAGGCGGTGGAGTGCGCCGGTGCAGCTGCCCACCTGCCGGACGGTGAAAAAGGTCTCGGGCTCGGCCGGGCTCGGCGGCAGAGACGCGGGAAATTCCCCGACGCCAAACAGCGAAACTTGCGCGAACTGCCCGGGGCGGAATCGCTTGAACTCCGTCTGCGCCGCCGGGTCTTCGAAATGCCAATAAAACGTCCTTACCTCGGCGATGTCCTCCACCACGCGGTCGAGGATCGCGACTTTTGGCAGATAAACGTTTTCAGTCCTTGACGGGTTCATTGGGGTTTACGTCCGCCGAGGCGCGACGAAGCATTTCCACCACACTGGGCATCCCCACGTCTCCGTGACAAACCGCCGCGCAGCGGCCGCAGCCGACACAGGCCATCGACAATTCACGCTGGATGAAGTAGTACGCCAGCTTCCGGAAGAAACGCCGATTGCGCCGGTCATGCACCGCGCGGCGCGGATTGAACCCCCCCGCCATGCGCGTAAAACCGCCGAGCGCGCACGAGTCCCAAATCCTCACGCGCTCGGTTTCATTCGGCCCAACCCGGCGATCGCTCACCGTAAAGCATGTGCAGGCCGGGCACACGTAAGTGCAACCGCCGCATTCCAGGCAGCGATTGCCGATTTCCTCCCAGGTCTTTTCTGGAATCCTTCCTTCCGACACGTACCGCACCGTGGCGGGAAACCAACTGGTCGTGGTCTTGAATTGCCGGCGCACTTCGCCAAGGATGGCGCGACGCCGCTCCACATGCGCCGCCGTGCCCATCCTGAAAATCGGGTCCGCAAACAACGCCTCCCCGGCCGGCGTGCCGGCCACCGCCATGAACTCTCCGCCCCCCAAATCCATCAGTTGCAGGTCGAAATGATCGCGCGCGGCCGGACCCGTGTCCGAGCAGACGCAGAAACATTCGTCACCGATGTCGCGCGCCGGGTCGGTGCAGACGATGTTCACCAGGAAAAGATTCAGCCGGTGTTTCTCGTAGTAAATGTCCCGGAAATCCCGGCCCAGATAGAAGCGGTCCAGGTGCCATATGCCCTCCACGTCGCACGAGCGAATACCAAAGAGGGCGCGCCTAGGTTCCTCGTAGGTCGGCTCGATCTGGAATTGGCCGTCGTTCCCCCGAACCTTCAACAGGCGTTCAATGTGCGGAAACACAAATCGTTTCGGCGGGTAGTAAGGATTGGGCAGGTGAATCTGAATGTCCGCGCGGTTCGCGTCGGTGACGATGTCAAAATACGTGTCACGACCCCGCCCGCAAAAGGGCGCAATGACTTCCCGACCCTCGCGGCGCAGCAAGTCCACGATCTTCAACACATCGGCGCCGGCGAGCACGCGGGCCTTCATGCGGCCTCCTTCTCCACGCACACCGACACGAACGAGTTGCCATCCCCGGTCGTCCCGAGAAGCTGCCGTTCCAGCCTTTGGACGAAATAGGGAACCATGATGGTCCCGCTCCGGACTTCCGGCGTGACCCGCGCCGTGGAGACCGCCGAGCCGGAGGGCGCCCGCAGCCGGATTTTCGCTCCGTCGCGCAGACCCAGCCGATGCGCATCCTCCGTGTTGATTTCGACGAAGCCGTCCGGGTAATCGAGGAGCAGAACACGGTACTCGCGCTTGAGGGTTTCGCTGTGCTTGATGAGCACGTTCTGGTGCCAGTAATACAGGGAGTGGCCGAACACCATCGTGAACGGGAAAGCGCCGGCCGATTCCAGGGCGGCCGGCCGCGGCCTGGCTACGGGCACAAATTTGAACTCCTGTTTCAGGGCGCCGCCGGCGAACAGCATCGGCGTCCCGAGCGGGCAATCTCTCGTGCAGGGCCATTGGCGGCCATATTCACGCGCCAGATTCTCGTGGCTTGCGCCGCTGTAAAAGGGGATCGCCGCGCCAATTTCCTCCATGATCTCACCCGCGGAACGATACGGCCAGTCGGCCCCCATCTTTTGAGCCAGCTTCACCAGTTGTTCCCAGGCCGGCATGGGCCCGGGCGGGGGATCGATGACTTGCTCCGCCAATTGAATGCGCCGCTCCGTGTTCGTGAACGAAACCCGCTCCTCGCCAAATGCCGTCGTCGGCAGGATCACGTGCGCGTAACGCGCTGTCTCGGTCATGAACAAATGCTGCAGCACGACCAGATCGCACTCCTCGAGAGAATGGACCGCGTCGCCGAAAAATGCGGTGCTGACCGGATCATAGCGGCACAACCACAGCGCCTTCACCCGGCCCTGCCCGCGGTGCGCCAGGAGCGGGTGCGCGGCCAGTCCCGGCGCCGTCGGCAGCGTGGCCTTCCAGAGCGATTCGAGCCTGGCGCGTGCATCCGGGTTCGTCACAGGTTCATAACCCGGCAGACGATCCGGCAACATGCCCATGTCGCACACGCCCTGGAGGTTGTTCTGCTCCGTGAGCGGGAAGAGCCCCGCCCCTTCTTTGCCCAGATTCCCCGTCAGCAACGCCAGGTTGACGATCGCGCGGATGCTGTCGGTGTGCCGCGCCTCGATGCCGGTGGAGTAAAGCAGAGCCGCCGACCGTGCCCGGCCATAGGTCAGGGCCGCCGCTTCAATCAACTCCGCCGGCACGCCGCAGTCCGTCGCTGCCTGCAACAGATCGTAACCCCGCACCGGGTCCAGGAACGCCTCGAAGCCCCGGCATCGCCCCTTGATAAACGGAAGATCCATCAGGCCCCGATCCACAATGACCTTCGCCATCGCGCCATACAGCATGACCTCGGTGCCGGGCTTGATCTGAAGAAACAGGTCGGCGCTCTCCGCCACCCGGTGTCGGCGGGTGTCGATCACAATCAACCGGGCGCCAGCCAGCTTGGCTCGAATGACCCAGCCGCCAATGGTGGGCAGTTGGCGGCCCAGGTCCACCCCGTCCACGACGATGACTTCGCTCCGGGCCAGTTCGCCAATCGAGTTGGTGCTGGCCGGAATACCGATCATGTCCAGCAGGACGTGAATGGAGTTGTTGCAGTACACACCCGCCCCATGATCGACGTTGTTCGTGCCCACGACGGCGCGCGCCAGTTTTTGGAGCAGGTAGGCTTCCTCGTTGGAACAGCGCGGGGAGTTCAGAAAAGCAATCGAATCAGGACCGTGCTCACGCCGGATTTCCTGCAGGCGGTTCGCGACAAAATCGAGAGCTTCATCCCAGGTGACTTCCTGAAACTGCCCGTTCTTCTTCAGCAACGGTCGTTTCAGGCGGTCCGGCGAACCGGAAACTTCGTGAACGTGCCAGCCGCGCAGGCATATTTTCCCCCGGTTCGTCGGGTGTGACATGCTGGGGTAGGCGCCCACAACACGGTTGCCTGCGGTTTCCAGATAGATGCCGCAACCAACTCCGCAGAACGTGCAGGTCGTCAGTTTGTGCGCCATGCGTGCATGCACTCCAACGCCGGCTCCCTATCCTCGCCCGCCGAACCACTTCGCTGCCGCGCCGGTAATATTGGCACAATTGAGAATAGGACGATGTGTTTGGCTAATGCAAGTAAAAGAACTGATATAATATTCTAATTCAAGTTCCACCTCCCGCGCGCCAAGCCCCCATCGGCACCCCCCATTGAACCCGGCTGTGTCCACGGCTTTCCGACGGGGCACTTGGCCGATTCAAGGTGGCCTCGGAATTGGAACTGGGGCTAAATTGTCGACGCCCGGCAAAAAAGGTGGAGCCTTGGGCAACGGATGTGTCGCCGGTGCGGGTTGGCGCGGGCACATTTTAGCTGCGATTCTGGGAAGAATTTATATGATATGAAAACTGCGGCTCCGGAACGAATACGGCTCAAGGCCTGCGTTCGGGGCGCGGTTCAAGGCGTCGGATTCCGCCCGTTCGTGTTTCGCATGGCATCCGAACTTGGGCTCGCAGGGTGGGTGAACAACACGGTCCAGGGCGTCACGCTTGAACTCGAAGGGCCGCGTTCCCAACTCGAAACGTTTCTGGCGCGGCTCGAATCGGAAAAGCCTCCGCGCAGTTTCATTCAGGGCCTCGAGGCTTCCTGGCTCCACCCCGCCGGCTACACCGGCTTTGAAATCCGCGAGAGCGAAACCGGAGGGGGCAAGACCGCGCTCGCGCCGCCGGACATCGCCACCTGCCCGGATTGTCTCCGTGAACTCTTCGATCCGGCCAACCGGCGGTACCACTATCCGTTCACGAATTGCACGCACTGCGGTCCGCGCTTCAGCATCATCGAAGCGCTGCCTTACGACCGCGCAAACACCTCGATGAAGGAATTCGTCATGTGCCCGCGGTGCCGGGCCGAATATGACGACCCGCGGGACCGCCGCTTCCACGCGCAACCCAATGCGTGCCCCGACTGCGGACCGCAGCTTGAGTTGTGGCGCGGCGGCGCCGGAGATCCGCCGCGCTCCCGCGATCGCGGCCACGCGGCGTTGTCGGCCGCCGCCGAGGCGCTCCGCGACGGCCGGATCGTCGCCATCAAGGGTCTCGGCGGATTCCATCTCATGACGGCGGCGCACGATGAAAGCGCCGTTCGACGGTTGCGCGAGCGCAAGCATCGCGAGGAAAAACCGTTTGCGTTGATGTTTCCCTCGCTGGCTGTGGCAAGGGCGGTTTGTGAAGTCTCGCCTTTGGAAGAACGGCTGTTGCGCTCACCCGAGGCCCCGATCGTGTTGCTGCGCCGGCAGGATGAATCTCAAATTTCAAATCTCAAATTTGAAATTGCCAGGAGCATCGCCCCCGGCAATCCCAATCTCGGCTGCATGCTTCCTTACACCCCGCTGCACCATCTGCTCCTGTCGCTCCTCGGCTTTCCGGTGGTGGCCACGAGCGGCAATCTGGGCGACGAACCGATCTGCATCGACGAGCGGGAAGCCTTGGAACGGCTCGGCGGAATGGCGGACATGTTCCTGGTCCATGACCGTCCCATCGTGCGGCATGTGGACGATTCGATCGTGCGCGTGATGATGGGCCGCGAGCTGGTGCTGCGCCGGGCGCGCGGCTACGCGCCCCTGCCAATTACGCTCCACGCTCCACGCTCCACGCTCCACGCTCAGACTATTCTAGCCGTCGGCGCCCATCTGAAGAACGCCGTGGCACTCGCGGTCGGCCCCCAGGTGTTCCTCAGCCAGCACATCGGCGATCTGGAGACGGACCGGGCTTTCGGGGCCTTCCGACGGGTGATCGCAGATTTCGAGACCTTCTACGAGACCACCCCGGAAGTCATCGCCGCCGACGCGCATCCGGAGTATCTCTCGACGCAATTCGCGCGGGAGAGAGTGGCGCAGGCCGGGAGCGGGCGCATCGTCGCCGTCCAGCATCACGTCGCCCACGTCTTGTCCTGCATGGCCGAGAATGCATTGGAGCCGCCGGTGCTCGGCGTGTCCTGGGACGGCACCGGTTACGGCCTCGACGGCAGCATCTGGGGCGGCGAATTCTTTTTCGTCACCGACGCCCGCTGCGAGCGTGTCGCCCATTTCCGGCAATTCCGATTGCCCGGGGGGGACAGAGCGGTGAAAGAGCCGCGCCGGACCGCCCTGGGGTTGCTTTACGAATTGTTTGGGGACGCGGCGTTTGAAATGAAACACCTGCCGCCGGTGCGCGGAATGGCACGCCACGAACTTGCCACTTTCAAAAACATGCTCGCCAGCGGCTTGAATTCACCGCTCACATCGAGCGCCGGCCGGCTGTTCGACGCCGTGGCCGCGTTGATCGGTTTGCGCCAGCAGACCCGCTTCGAAGGACAGGCGGCGATGGAACTGGAGTTTGCACTCGAGGGAATTGTGACGGACGAGGCGTATCCGTTGCCGATCGATCCGCCGGGCAACCGCGAGGAGCATTCCCCGACGGGTCCTCTTCAATCCCCGCTGATTCTGGACTGGGCTCCCATGATTCACGGCGTCCTTGCCGATCTCGAAGCCGGCGCCGCCCCCGGCTGGATTTCCGCGAAATTTCACAACAGCCTGGTTGACTTTATCGTCGCCGCCGCTCGCCGCGTCGGGACCGGGCGCATCGCCCTCTCGGGCGGCTGCTTCCAGAATCGGTATCTGACGGAAACGACCGTGCGCCGGCTGCAGGAGGCGGGCTTTCAACCCTATTGGCATCAGCGGGTGCCGCCGAACGACGGCGGAATCGCCCTGGGCCAAATCATTGCCGTCCGGCGCGCGGGGAGGTAGAATTCAATCATGTGCTTGGCCATCCCGGGAAAAATCATGAGCATCAGCGGCGAAGATCCGCTGGAGCGAACGGGCAAGATCGATTTCGGCGGGATCCTCAAGAACGCCAATCTGGCCTGTGTGCCGGAAGCAAAAATCGGCGACTACGTCATCGTCCATGTCGGCTTTGCCATCAGCCGGGTCGATGAGGAGGAGGCGCACAAAGTTTTTGAGTACCTGAAAGAAATGGAATCGCTGGACGAATTGAGGGAGCCCGGGCCGTGAACGACCGCGCGACAGGGATCGCGGCGGCCGGTGATGCTCCGGCGCTCTTCCGTGGGCCATCGGCCGGCGACACCGCAGGTTGTCACGCCGCGCAGCCATGAAATATCTCGACGAATACCGCGATGCGGATCTCGCCCGGCAGTATGCGCGTCAGATCGCGCGGATCACGACCCGACCCTGGAACATCATGGAGGTCTGCGGCGGCCAGACGCATGCCATCGTCAAGTTCGGCCTCGATGAACTGCTTCCCAAGGACATCACGCTCGTCCACGGCCCCGGCTGCCCGGTTTGCGTCACACCCCTCGAGTTGATCGACAAGGCGCTCGCGATCGCTTCCCGGCCCGAGGTGATCTTTTGCTCGTTCGGCGACATGCTGCGGGTGCCCGGGAGCACTACCGACCTGCTCTCCGTCAAGGCGCGGGGCGGCGACGTGCGCATTGTGTATTCGCCTCTCGATGCCTTGAAACTCGCCGAGCAGAATCCTGCCAGGGAAGTCGTCTTCTTCGGGGTCGGATTTGAAACCACCGCCCCGGCGACGGCCATGGCGGTGTTTCAGGCCGCCAAACGGGGCGTGAAGAATTTTTCAATGCTCGTCTCGCACGTTCTGGTCCCTCCGGCCATGGTAGCGGTGCTGAGTTCCCCGAAGTGCCGCATCCAGGCGTTCCTGGCGGCGGGCCACGTCTGCGCCGTGATGGGCTGCGAGGAATACTTTCCTATCGCGGCGAAGTATCACGTCCCCATCGTCGTCACCGGCTTCGAACCGCTGGACATCCTTCAGGGCGTGTGGATGTGCGTGCAGCAGTTGGAGAGCGGCCGGGCCGAAGTCGAAAATCCCTACAGCCGGGCTGTGCGCCGCGAGGGCAATCCAACCGCGCAACAGCTCATCCGCGAAGTGTTCCGGGTCATCCCGCGCAAATGGCGCGGCATCGGCGAAATTGCGCAAAGCGGCCTCGGGCTGAGCGACCGCTACGCCGGGTTTGATGCCGAGCGGAAATTTGGCGTCGCCGGCTATCACGCCGACGAACCCTCCGAATGCCTCAGCGGACTGGTCCTGCAGGGGCAGATCAAGCCGCACGAATGTCCGGCCTTCGGCACGCGCTGCACGCCAGAACATCCGCTGGGCGCCCCGATGGTCTCGTCCGAAGGCGCGTGCGCGGCTTATTACCGGTATCGGCGGGAAGCCGCTTTCACCTGATTATGCAGCCTCTTGATTTTTCCGCCGCCTGCCCGATCCCGATCCGGGACTATCCGCACGTGCTGCTGGCGCACGGCGGCGGCGGCAAGCTGATGCACCGGCTCATCGGCGAAATGTTCGTGCCGGCGTTCCGCAACGACCTGCTGGAGGCGCAACACGACTCGAGCGTCTTCGAACTCGCCGGACAACGCCTGGCGTTTACGACCGATTCCTATGTCGTGCGCCCATTGTTTTTTCCGGGCGGCGATGTCGGCTCCCTGGCCGTGCACGGCACGGTGAACGACCTGGCGATGAGCGGCGCCCGCCCCCTCTATCTCAGCGCCGGTTTCATCATCGAGGAAGGGCTGCCCATGGACACGCTCTGGAGGATCGTCTCCTCGATGCAACGGGCCGCCGCGAGTGCCGGCGTGCAGATCATTACCGGCGACACAAAGGTGGTGGACAAGGGCAAGGGTGACGGGCTGTTCATCAACACGTCCGGCATCGGCGTGGTCGAACATTCGCTGACCATCGCGCCGCGCAGCGTCCGGCCCGGCGACGCGATCCTCGTAAACGGCGATCTGGGCCGGCATGGCATGGCCATCATGGCGGTGCGCGAAGGACTGGAATTCGAGAGCACGATCGAGAGCGATTCGGCGCCGGTCTCCGGCCTGGTGAGCGAGCTGCTGCGCGCCGGAGTTGAAATTCACTGCCTGCGCGATCTCACGCGTGGCGGCCTGACGAGTGTGCTCAACGAAATCTCCGAGGCGGCCAGCCTGACCCTGTCGGTCGAGGAAACATTGATCCCCGTCCGCGAGGATGTCCGCGGCGCCTGCGAGATTCTCGGGCTGGACCCGCTGCAGGTGGCGTGCGAAGGCAGATTTGCCGCCTTTGTTCCCGAGCGCGACGCCGACCGGGCTTTGGCGGTTCTGGCCGCGCATCCCCTCGGCGCCGGGGCGTGCAGGATCGGAAAAGTCATGGAACAGGCTTCCGCCAGGGTTCTGCTAAAGAGCGCGATGGGTGTGCAGCGCATCCTCGACATGGCCAGCGGAGAACAACTGCCGCGCATTTGCTGAGCCCGCCCGCCCGAAACCCTGTCTCGTAGCCGCCAAGGTGACGGGGTGGCGATGGCCCGTCGCCAGATGTTCTTTGGTGGGGCGAGGCTACCGACGAGCCGCCCTTTATGTGAAACCACACGGCTCGCGCCTTCGCGGCGACGAAGCCGCTACGGCGGCGCAGGCGCGAGTACGCTCGCCCCACCTGTTTCTGGATTGGTGAGACGAGTTCTAGATTTGACAGCCGCTACGAATGCCCGGATTCGGATTGATTCGGCCGGCTGCGAGCCGTTAGGTTTGGTTCCATGCCATCCACACGACTCAGTGAACTCATCCCGGTGCTGCAGGTCGCGGTCGCTCCGGTGATTCTGATTTCCGGCGTGGGCCTGCTGTTGCTCTCGTTGACAAACCGGTTCGGGCGCGCGGTGGATCGGTCGCGACAGCTCATCCGCGAGATGCGCGAAGCCGGCGACGACCACCGGGACCGGCTGGCGTGGCAGGTGACGATTCTGTACCGCCGGGCGCGCCTGATCCAGATCTCGATCATTCTGGGCACCGTCAGCCTCCTGTTCGCAGCGGTGCTGATCATCACCCTGTTTTTTACGGCGCTGAGGCATCTGGAACTCGCCGTTCTGATCAGCTTGCTCTTCATGTGTTGCCTGGGTTCCCTGATCGGTTCGCTGATCGCTTTCATCATGGACATCCGGTTGTCCTTGAAGGCGCTGAAGATGGAAATGGAGCATGAACTGGCGGGAACCGCGGTGTGACGCGGTTTCATGCCATGGCGGACCGCGCTCCGGAATTGCCGGCTCTGTTCGGATGCTTGCGGGTTGACGAGGCGGTGGAATTGGCGGACGCGCTGGATTCAGGTCTGCAATTCAACCTGCTTGTGCGACCCAGCCTCCCACCGTCGCGCACGCGGGATAAACAGTGCCTCAATCTCTTGGGCGTGGTGCGCTCGTTCGATTCGCAGCCGGGCGCACCAGGCATTTTCGGCGACCAACAGCAACGCGTCCAGATGTGGATGAAGGCGGATTTCGTGCCGCGCCAACTGGTCGGCGCGGCGACGCGAGTGTTCGGCTTTCGCGGCGGCGAGCCGGTCGGTTGTTTTCGTTCTGGCGTTTTGGCTGGAACTGCGGGCCGCCCGGGCATTCAACTCGCGCTCGTAATTCTCGAAATAGTCGTCCACGCGTTCCAACTCGCGGCGCAGGCTGTTTTCCTGCCGGGCGCGGACCCGGGCCAGATCGCCGGCCAGTTCCTGTTCGAGCGCCTGCTGCAACAGAGCATTCCAATGCGCTGGATCGGCGGCCGGCCAGGGGATTTCAACGCCGGTGTCGCCGCCGGCCTCGTGAAAACCGAATTCACGCGCCAGGTCGTCGTCCAATTCCCCGCCGGGCAACGCCGCCGCCACGCGGTGCAGCGACCAGTGCTGGTCAATGGCTTGGATCTCGCAGCGCACGAGGCAGACAAGGCTGAAATGAAAAGCGGTCCTGAACGGCGCTGCCATTTGCCAGCGCGCGGTGTCGGGGAATTGCGCGCGCCAGAGTTTTTCGACCACGGCGGCATCGGGCGGGCGCGCCGGCGCGTTCTCGGGCAAAACAAACCGTTCCAGCGGCAAAGGCGAGCACCGCAATGCCTCGGCCAGCCGGAAGGTCAGCGGACAACCGGGAAAGACTTCACGCGCAGCGTCGCGTGCCGAGGTGGTGTCCGCGGGTGTGAAATACAATTCCACTTCGTGCAGCGTTCCGTCCGGGTTCCAGAGCGTGGCCGGACGGCCTTCGGCAACGACTTCGAGGCGGTCGTGCCACGTGCGTTCGCATAGCGCGCCGAGCATGCCCAGGCCGTCCTCGTAGAATTCGAGCACCAAACCGGGATCGTGGGCGACACGGTCAATTTTCATGGAAATCAATCGTCACAATGATTCGTAATCTTTCGCGAAGAGGGTTTCATCGAGTTGCTTGACCTCGCCGTAGGCATCTCTGGCCGCGGCCAGCTCGTCACCCAGCCCGGCCAGCGCCTCGGCCACGCGTCCTTCGCTTTCGCGCCAGCGGCGGAAGATTTCCTCCGCGAATTCATCACTGCCGAAACGTTCGCCCAACACCAGCCCGGTTTCGCCGACGACCAGTTCAAACAGATTCAACTTTTCCTGGAGAAGCTGGAGCAGATGTTCCTGCAACGTGCCGGCCTGGACGAAATTGTAAATGCGCACCGGGTGCTGCTGGCCGAGCCGGTGCAGGCGGCCGATGCGTTGTTCAATCTCCATCGGATTCCACGGCAGGTCGAAGTTCACCAGTTGATGGGAGCATTGCAGGTTGCGTCCCTCCGTGCCGCTGTGCGTGAGCAGCAACGCGCCGCCGCGCCTGCCGAATTCCTCCGTGATCGGCTGGCGTTCCGGGGCGGGGGTCGCCCCGTTGATGACAAACGTGTCCACGCCCGCACCCCGCAGAAAATCCGCCAGCGCCGCCTGGGTTTCCAAAAATTGCGTGAAGATGACCGCGCCACCCTCCACGCGCGTGAGCGGCGGAATCAGCTCACATTTCCGGCGCCAACTGATTTCGAGCGGCGATTGTTCGCGCCAGGCCCGGGCGGCTTCGGCATCCGGGAATTTTTCGAGCGCCTTGCGCCATGCTGCCGGACTGCTGCCCGCCGTTTGCAACAGCAGCCGTCCCCAGAGGCTCGACTGGCTGGCGCTGAGTCTTGCGAGATGACCGCGCAATTCACCGTCCCAGTGCTGCCAGAAGGCGCGTTCCGCCTCCTCCGGCTCGAACAGCACTGTCTCCGCGCGGCGCGGCGGCAAATTCAACCCCGCGTTGGCGCGCGTGTTCCGAATCATCACCTGACCGACCAGCCGGCGCAGTTCCTCCGGCTCGCGCGGCTGTCGCGGGCGTTTGGGATCCAAAAAGCGGGCGCGAAATTCCTTCGGCGTAGGCAACTGTCCCGGCTGGAGCAGCGTGACAAGGTTGTAAAGTTCTTCGAGCGAGTTTTGCACCGGCGTTGCGGTGAGCAGGAGCAGAAACTGGCGCGGCAGGGCGTTGACGGCCTGCCAGGCCTGCGACTCGCGATTGCGCAGGTAATGCGCCTCGTCCACGACCAGAATGTCCCATTGCACCTGCCGCGCGATTTCAAGCTGGGCGCGTTGTTTGAGCGTGTGAAGACTGGCCACGATACCGGTGTTTTGGCGCCAGAAGTTTTGAGGATCATTGCGCGCGGCGGCGTGGTTGGTCGTGACCGCGGCCAAGCCGAATTTGTCGCTCAATTCCTCCTCCCATTGATCCACAAGCGACGGCACGGTGAGCACAAGGAAGCGTTTCACCATGCCGCGCGTGAGCAGTTCTTTGATGACGAGCCCCGCTTCGATGGTTTTGCCCAGGCCCACTTCGTCGGACAGCAATGCCCGGCCGCGCAACGGGCCCAGCACGCGCAACGCGGTGCGGAGCTGGTATTCGAGCCGTTGGATGCGGCAATGCGGGAGGCAAAGCAGATCGTCCGACTGGTTCGAAACCCACCATAACGCCGCGCGTTCGCGGAGAAAAAATCCGCGCAGGTCCGCCAGTGGAAACGCCGTTTCCTGAAACGACAGCGGCGGCATCTCGAAACGCACCGGCAATGGCGGCAGCGAAGGGCGCTCCGCCGGCAATTTCAAATTTGAAATGCGAGATTTGACATTCGCCTTCGCTTCGGCGGCTTTTCTTGCCTCCGCCTCCTTTCGGAGCTCTGCCTGCCGCAATTCCCGCTGGCGGCGTTCCTCAGCCTGACGCGCCAGCAACTGTTTTCGCCGCGATTCCTCCTCCTCCCATTTTTGCTGTTTGCGCAGTTCACGCTGCCGGTAGCGCTCGATTTCCGCGGGCAACGCCGGCTCGATCTCATCCAGTATTCGACCCAGCGGCGAGAACTGAAACCGCAGCGCCTCGGCCATCTCGACGAGGTTGTCTTCCACCCAGCGATAAACAGCCTCGTCCGGACTGAACGGCGGTTCCTGCTCGCAGACCGGCTCGTCCGTGCCGGGTTGCGATCGGATCCAAAACACGCAGAAGGTTGGGCGATTGGCGGGGAATTGTTTCAGCCAGCGTTCCATTGCCGCGCGGATGGAGTTGCGATGATGGGAAGACACCGCCGGTTCGCGGCGACCGTCTATTTCCAGTTCCCACGTCAACTGATCGGGTCCGGTGCACCGAACCTGGCCAATGGCGGCGGTCCTTTTTGAACCCGGTCCAGTCCAGACGAATTCCGCAAAGCACTTCACCTGATTGAAAGTCACGCGCAGATCAAAGAGCGCCGGCTCTTTTCCGCCCGCGCCAGCCATCCCCGGAAGCGACCGTGGAATTTCGAGAAGCGCGCACGCCAGAAGGTGCAGGACCGTCCTCCCGGTCACGGTCGGGTTGCCGTCGGGAGTAAAACTGGATTGGGTCAACTGCGCGAACTGATGAATCTCGTGCTCCAGCCACTTCCATGAATCCAAACCGGGCGGCGGCTTGATGGGAAGCCGGCGGCCCGCTTGGGCCATGCCCAGGTCCGCGTCCGTGAGCAGGCCGAGCCGCAGCGTGCCCTCCGCCACCGGGAACAGTTTTCTGATGCGCCGGGTCAACGCGCGCGTCGAGGCCGCCCAGGCATTGCATCCGTCCCAGTGTGCCTTGCTTCCGCCCTCCAGAATCCAGTTCAGCACCTGACCCCATAACAGTCCAATCTCGGGGGGTAGCAACCGGCCTTTGGCAATCACCTCCCCGGTGTCGAGTCGCGCCCACTCGAATCGAAACGCGCCCGCCGGGACATCCAGCGTGACGGCCAACGAGAATGATTCCGCGAACAATGACGCCTCATCGTCCGCGGCGGCGACGCTCGTCCGGTGTGTCCGTTCCAGGTCCGGCATGCCAATCAAGATGCCGCGAAACACTCCCCGCGCGTCAAGCGTGCGTTTCGTCCAAGGCGGCAACTTGCAAGGATTCCTTTCAAAGTTCGATTGGGGGCAAACGAAGTGTTCACCGCATTTGATCGCGAGCGATCATAAGGGAGCCGGCGTAACGTGAATGTAACTGGCACGATTGAACTTTTGGGAGAATGGTGCGTCCAACGTTCACAAACGAATAATAGAGGAATTATGAAATCGATAATCGTGACGGATCCAGATTTTCAGTCTCTTCCAAAAGGGATCAAAAGGCTGCTGATTGCCTCGGAGAGCTTTTTCTTTCGCGAACCAGGGCCTCGGCCGGCACATCAAGGACTGGTGCAGTCCCCACAAAAGCAACAGTTCGGACGAAACCGGGAGGTGATCTCAGCGGACCGTTTTCGGCACTCAACGCAACCTGAAGGAACGAAATGGAATAAAAGGGGGAGGGGAGGATTCTCTGGAGCTGCAACCAGCTTCTCTGAATGAGTCAAGCGTAAGTCAGTTAACTGCCAAACGACCAATTATTTTGCACGTCGTTTCAGAAATGACGGCATCACCTCATTCTGTGTGATCTGGTCCAATGTTTGACGTTTTCGGATGAGTTCGACCAATCCGTTCTTGGAGATCATGACTTCAGCGGCTTCAGGGAAGGAATTGTAGTTCTTGGCCGCCATGCTCGAGCAGTAGGCTCCCGCGCCACCGAGCACAACCAGGTCGCCAATCCGTGTTTCCGGAAGCAATCGCGGCTGCAGGGCCTCTGGGTTCCCTGAAGCGGGTGTGAGCACGTCGCCACTTTCGCAACAGTGTCCGACTACAACATACTTCATTTGGCCGCGCTCTTCTGTCGCGGCGGGGACGACCTCGATGGGATGCTGTGCTCCATACATGCTGGGTCTGAGCATCTCGGTCATCCCGGCATCGACCTTGAGGAACCTGTAACCGCCACGTCCCGTATCCACGATGTCGATGACTGTTGCAATCAGGGCGCAGGAATTGGCCACTAAATAGGTGCCGGGCTCAACTTCAAGTTGCAGCCTTCTCCCATGTTTTGCCGCGAATGCGCGAAATGCCTCGACGACGGGAGAACCGATCTTCTGCAAGTCTGTCGTCTCTTCGCCCTTCACCCTGCCGATTTTGTATCCGCCGCCGAGATTCAGCACGGTCACATCCGGAAGGCGCGAGCAGGCATCCAACGACATCAACGCCACCCGTTCCCACACCTTCGGGTCGCTCCCCGACCCGATGTGCGTGTGCAGCCGGGTGAACTTGAGGCCATGCTTCCCTCCGACCGTCAGCGCCTCGTCCAGGTGCTCATGCCAAATGCCGAAACTGGATGCAGGGCCGCCGACATTCGTCCTGTTGTTGTGCCCTGAGCCAAGACCTGGATTGACGCGAATCGAAAGCTGGCGGCCGGGAAACCGTGTTCCAAATGCCTGGATTTGTGCAACGGAGGTGGCATTGAACAGGACTCCCCTTTCGACCAGCGCCCGCAGATTGTCCGGCACCTGTTGCGCCGTGAGTTGAATCCGTTCAGGGGGAACGCCTGCATCGAGCGCACGCTCGACCTCATAACCACTGCTGGCATCAATGTGCAAACCGGAATCGGATAACACTTTGACCACTGCGCTTGTTGGACAGGCCTTTACCGCATAACGGACCGTCAGGCCGAAAGCGTTGGGAAAGCCGAGTACCAGACCAGCCTGATGCTCCAACGTCCTCTGATCATATACAAAAACGGGTGTCCCAAACTCCCGACAAATGGATCGTGCTTTATCTTCAGCAAGAAATGGGATTGAGTTCAAATTCACTCTCTGATGCGTCATGCTCTTCCTGTCCTTCACGTCCGTCTGCGAGACTAGCGGCCAAGCGCGAAAACAACAAGCAATCGCGTGGGGAGTCAGTGCCCTGATTTGAAGGAGACCCTCCCATTGTTTTGGTTCCCTCTCAAGTTTTGGTTCCCTCTCAATTCGCGGATTACAGAAAGAAAAGTTTGTCCGCGAATTTCGGGTATGTGGTTTGTCAACGGGAAGACCTCGAAAAGTTCTTCTTCTTTCGATGCAGGGTAAATATGCGGCTGGGAGGATAGGGCTCTGCAGGAGTGCAACCTGAGCGCCCAGCCGTCTGTGGATGGCGGATGCATCCGTCCCGGCCCGGATTCTTGGGCCGGGATTATT
>Ga0224555_1002472_pt1 | contig 21585 bp, 14 predicted proteins | sample 714S23034metaG_FD_180687 | JGI IMG/M metagenome (GOLD analysis project Ga0224555, IMG submission 180687) | Peat soil microbial communities from Stordalen Mire, Sweden - 717 S2 30-34 | ecosystem: Environmental > Terrestrial > Soil > Wetlands > Peat | place: Sweden: Norrbotten County, Stordalen...
GTTCGAGCTGACTCCCATCCAGTTGGCGCTGGATTTGGAGAATTGAATGCAAATTGCCATTTCTTGGAAAAAATGAAAATCAGTACTTTTGTGCGTAAATCTCATCGAATTCCCTAACACCCTCTATAAGGATTGGAAGATGTCCGAGGACCAGGTGAAGGCTTTCTGGTGGCGCTGGGGGCTGGTGATGCGATGCCAGCGCTGGGCGGCGGCAGAGTCGGAAGCGCGGCGGCATGAGGTTCTTTCCGCCTTGGGGTTCGCGAGCATCAAGGACGTGGGGATGACCGACGATTACGATGACTTGAAGGGTCTGCTTTTGTTGCTTTCCGACAAGCTCGTGACTGAGCAGGAGGATTTGGGATTCTTTGTGCGCAAGGTCAAGGGCGGCGGGAAGGTTGAGACCAGGGACACGGCGGGCCAGCGCCGGCGCTATCTGCATCGCATTGGCGAGCAGATTAGCGAACTGGAGAGCCTGGCCTATGGCCCGGCCCTCCAGAAGTTGTTGAGGGAACGGTTCAAGATCATCAGCGGGATACGGGTGATCGAGGATCTTGCCACGGTCGAATTGCTGAATGTGGTGCAGATGCTGGATCGGTGCATCAAGGATCAACTGGAGGCCGCACGGGAGGATCACGATGCCGGCAAGGCGGCGGAGATTGACGAAGGCGAGGCGGCCGGGCCGGTGCTGGCCGGAGGAATGGAGGAAGGGGGGATGCCATTTTGATGAGCGAGGAAACAAAAATCCAATGGGCCGACTCGACCTGGAATCCGTGGATCGGATGCACGAAGGTTTCCCCGGGTTGCGCATATTGTTATGCGACGTGGCGCTGGGAAAAGTATTGGGGGAAAGGAGTTCCTCGACACCGGACCTCTGAGGCTTATGGGAAGGCCCCGGCGCGATGGAATGCGGAGCAGATTGAGAGCGGCGCCGTGCATCATGGAGCGGCCCGGCCTCGCATTTTTCCCAGTCTTTGTGACTGGCTGGATGAAGAGGTGCCGATTGACTGGCTGGCTGATTTTCTCCGGGTCATTCACCAGACGCCGCATCTTGACTGGCTGCTGTTGACGAAGCGGCCGGAGAATTGGCGGGATCGCATCTGCGCGGCAATGGAACATCACGACAAGCCGTGGATGCACGCTGGCGGCGCAAGGTCTGTCTTCGGCAGTTGGCTTGGATCGTGGGTGGAAGCCGCAAGTCCAGAGCGGGGCTTGGACGGCAAGCCCCCGCAAAATGTCTCGATCGGCATCTCTGCTGAGAACCAGGAATTCTGGGAGGCGCGCTATTTGAGCTTCGTGCGGATTCCTGCAGTCCGTCGTTTTGTTTCGCTTGAGCCGCTCTTGGGAGCCATTGACTGTGGCGCCGATCTTTTGGATTGCGGCGGAAGACCAATGGTTCATTGGGTCATCATCGGCGGTGAGAGCGGCCCGCACGCGCGCCCGTGTGATGTGGATTGGATCCGGGACATTATTGGCCAGTGCCGGGTCGTTGGCGTGCCGTGCTTCGTGAAACAGCTTGGGCGGGATCCGCAATGGTCCGCCGCTGACATTGAGGCGCGATGGTATGAAGGATTCAGCGATCCGAAAGGCGGGAACATGGCTGAATGGCCCTTTGATCTGCGCGTGCGCCAATTTCCAAAATCCCATTGAACGTGGCCATGAACGATGCCGGCACAATTGAGGTGAATGAGGAGCGGGAGCGCGGGCTGCATTTGCAAATGGCGTTCAAGCCTGGATTGATGACCGACCTGGCGGTGGCGATTGTGCGGCGCGCGCTGGCGTCGGGAGAAGGTGGGGTCTGGCCGGATGAGGTGGACTACCCATTGATGAAATCAGATTCAGCCTGCAAGGGAAGCACGTATCACCGGCTGGCGACGGTCGGGGTCCTGGTCAAGGATTGGGGGATGCACCGCACAAGCCGGGCGGAATCGGCGAATGCGCGGGCGGTATTTTTCTGGCGGCTGGCGGATCGGAAGCTGGCGTGGGCGTTTTTGCGGGCGAACACGGAGTTGGAGATGATGAGGAAAGCGGAGGAAGATCGGGAGGAAATAGGATCGTGAAACGCCCAAACGTTATGCTTGTGGAAAGGCCAAAACAGCAACTGGCTGATGAGATTGTCGCTGATCTGATGCGCGTGATCCGCAATCAGTTCTGCCCGGATTTGACCGACTAGGAATGGTTCAAGGACCATTACCACTTCACGAAAAAGACCGTGGTGCTTTGGCCGGCGAGATTCATTTACGGGAAGGGGTTCACCATAACGGGGGAGCGCTACAAGGCGATTCTGATGGGCATTTTTGACACGATCAAAGCCCACGGGGATACCGGCCATGTCCGCCACTGGCAGTTCTATTTGATGAAGCGCATCCAAGGGCATTTCAAGCATCACTGGGAGGATTACTACGCCGAGGCCAAGTCGGCCCGGAACCTGGCCGAGCACGCGCTGTTGGGCTTGCGGCGCGCAACGGCCGCCACTGTGGCGCCGGATCCGATTGAGGCGATGGCCCTGGCGCAACGCCTGGCCTCCCCAGGGCGTCGGGTGCGGCGGAAAACCGAAACTCCAAAACAGGGGAAACTTCTATGACGTTGCACTGCCTTTTCAACGCCGTTGCAACACGGTTTCAAGGGAGCGGTTTTTTCACGCAACCACTGTCTTACGGCCTTTTTTGCCCCAGGTTCTCACTGAACCTCGATCCACCACGCTGCGGCTGTGGAATTCGTCGTAAGTCCTTGCAATATACGCTATTCGACGCTTTTCTCCGCTAATATCCGTTTTCACGCAGGCGCGCGGCAAGATTCACAAGCCAAGATGCCGCCTCGATGTTTTGCTGGTTTCCCCACTTTCGGCCGTTGGCATCTCCAGATTATCAAAACCGAGTTCGTCCAAATCGAGTTTGACAAACTCCAGTTGGATGACACAATTAAGCCATGAACAAATGGCATTTCGTGGGCCGCGAGCGCGAGTTGGATGCTCTCGAAAAACAGTATTTGCTGCCGGAATCCAACCTGATTCCTATTTACGGTCGTCGGCGCGTCGGCAAGAGTGAACTGATCCTCCATTTCAAGGGGGACCGTCCGGGCATCTATTTTGTGGGAAAACAAGCCCCAACTTCACTGCAAATCCATGAGTTCCTGGTCACCGCGGCCAACGCGCTCGGGATGCCATTGCTGGGCAAGACCGCGATTGCCGATTGGAAGACCGCGCTTTCAGAGACGGTTCGCGCCTGGACCAAACCGCGGAAATTGATCCTGGTTCTGGATGAATTCCAATGGAGCGTTGAGCAGGATCGCAGCCTGCCCTCGGTTCTGCAGGAATTGTGGGACCGGGAATGGCAGCACACCGGCAAGGTCATGTTGATTATCGCCGGTTCTTACGTCAGTTTCATGGAACGGGAAGTCCTGGGCAGCAAACAGCCGCTCGGGGGCCGGCGCACCGCGCAGATCCAACTCCAGCCTTTCAAATTCACGGAGTCCGCAAGATTTCATCCTGGGTATTCCCGCGAAGACCAGGCGCGCGTTTATTTCATAACAGGCGGGGTTCCGCTCTATCTTCTGGCCTTCAAGGAAAACCTTTCCGTGGCGCAAAACATCTGCGGCACGTTCCTGAATGAGTTCGCACCCCTTTCACGCGAGCCCGAGTTTCTTCTCCGGGAGGAGTTGCAAGGGCTGCAAAAGTTTCAAGCGGTGTTGGATGTGCTGGCGGCCGGCCGCCAATCGTTGCGGGACATTGGCAAATCGCTTGGGTTGGATCCGCGCGCCATCACCTATCAACTTGGAACACTCATGGACATTGGTTATGTGGACCGGGAATTCCCTCTGACCCAAAGAAAGCCTTCACCGAAAGACGTGCGGTACAGTTTGAAGGATGCTTTGCTCCGGTTTTGGTATAGATTCGTCTTCCCCAATCTTTCGCGCATTCGTGAAAATCCGAACGCGGCTTTCGAAGCCTTGATTGCGCCCCAGTTGGACTCGTTTTACGGGGCGTGTTTTGAGCGACTCTGCCGGGAAGCTCTGGCCCAGCTTTATTTGAAAGAGGCCGCCAATGTCTCCACGCAGGTGGGAGAGTATTGGCGGAATAAAGAGCTGCAAATTGATGTCGTTGGCATCCGTAGCGATAACTGGGTTGACCTCGGGGAATGCAAGTGGGGAGCCGTCACTTCGACTCCGGCTTTGGTTTCAGAACTCGAGGCTAAAGTCGGAAAATACCCAAATCCTGCGAATGCCACGCTGGGACGCATTCTGTTCACCCGTCGTCCCCTTCTATTGAAAAAATCCGGCCTGCGCCATCTTTCATTGGAAGACATGTTTGGGCTTTTTGGCTGAGGGAGAGTTGGCTCCGGACATGTGGACCGCGAAAAAGGAATTCGCCAGCGTCATCGTGGTTGTCTTATAGTCGCCGCGTGGAAACGACTCTCCGAAGCCTTGGCAGCCAGACGCGGCCTTATGCGCGGACAGCGGACGAATCAGGGCAAACCGGCCTCACGGTTACAAACCAGTCTCCACCGGCTGCCAAGATAAAGTTGTTTCGATCCCTGTTCCGCGGCCGGGAGGATATCTATCCGCGCCGTTTCGAGAGCCGAAAGACCGGCAAATCCGGGTATGCGCCTGCCTGCGCCAATGAATGGGTTCGCGGGATATGTGAAAAGCCGCGGATCAAATGCGCGGATTGTCCCAATCGCCGATTTCTTCAGATCACCGACGAAGTGATTGGCCGGCATCTTTCGGGCCGGGACGATCGGGGCCTGGATTTTGTCATGGGTATCTATGCCATGTTGCAGGACGAAACTTGCTTTTTCCTGGCTGTGGATTTCGACGACGAGAATTGGCAGCAGGATGCGGCGGCGTTTCTCGAAACATGCCGGCGCCTTGAGGTGCCGGCTGTCTTGGAACGCTCGCGATCTGGCAATGGCGGCCATGTGTGGTTTTTTTTTGAAGAGGCCATTCCCGCCAGCCTGGCGCGCAAACTTGGTTCACACATTCTCACCGAGACGATGGAGCGCCGGCCGGAAGTTGGTTTTGATTCTTACGACCGGCTATTTCCCAATCAGGACACATTGCCCAAAGGCGGGTTCGGAAACCTGATCGCGCTGCCCCTCCAGAAGCTGGCCCGGCAGCGCGGCAACACTGTTTTTCTTGACGAAACATTCACTCCGCACGCCGATCAATGGGCGTTCCTGGCCGCAGCGCGGCGAATGAGCCGGGCGCAAGTCGAGGCTCTGGTGCGCGACGCGGAATCCAAGGGACGGATTATCGGGGTGCGCATGGCCCTGGCGGATGAGGATGATGACAATCCCTGGACGGCACCCCCATCGCGTCGCCGAAAGGAACCGCTTATCGCCGGGCCTTTTCCGGACAATCTTGAGATAATCCTCGGAGACCAAATCTATATCGCCAAAGACAAGCTCGTGCCCGGGCTGCGCAACCGATTGTTGCGTTTGGCCGCATTTCAAAATCCCGAATTCTACCGAGCGCAAGCCATGCGCCTGCCGGCTTTCGACAAGCCAAGAATCGTTTCTTGCGCCGAGGATCATCCGAAGCATTTCGCGCTGCCACGAGGGTGCCTGGATGACGTCATGGAAACGCTTGCAGGACTCAAGATTAAACCCGTTCTCCGTGATGAGCGATGCGTTGGCGTGCCTTTGAGAGTGGCTTTTCATGGCACGTTGCGGCCCGATCAGCAGGCAGCGGCTGAGGCGTTGCTCACGCAGGACACGGGTGTTCTGGCAGCAACCACGGCATTTGGCAAGACGGTGGTTGCGGCCTGGCTCATTGCCCAACGCGGCGTCAACACGCTGATTTTGGTCCACCGGCAGCAACTTCTGGAACAATGGATCGAGCGATTGTCCTCATTTCTGAATCTGCCTCCAAAGGCAATCGGCCGTTTGGGCGGAGGCCGCAAAACGCTGACCGGCACCCTGGATGTGGCTCTCTTGCAGAGCCTGGTTCGCAAAGAGGCGGTGGATGATCGCGTTGCCGATTACGGCCATCTGATTGTGGATGAGTGCCACCATATTTCAGCTCGGAGCTTTGAACTCGCTGTCCGCCGTGCTAAAGCGAAATTCATCACTGGCTTGTCCGCCACGGTGACTCGCAAGGATGGGCACCACCCTATCATTTTCATGCAGTGCGGCCCCGTTCGACATCGCGTGGACGCGAAAACCCAGGCGGCGGCGCGGCCATTTAATCATCATGTCCTGGTCCGTCCGACAGACTTTCGAGCGGAGGCATGCGATCCCGATCCGCGCGTGGAATTCCAAAAGTTGTACGCGGCATTGTGGAGTAATGACAAGAGAAACCAATTGATCTGCGCCGATGTCGTGAATGCCCTTAAGGAGGGGCGATCCCCTCTCGTGCTCACCGAACGAAGAGAGCACCTGGATCGTCTGGCTCAATTGCTGTCCCCGGTTGTTCCGCACTTGATTCGGTTGCAGGGAGGCCAAACCAAGAAGGTGCTGGCCGCCGCCCTCGCGCAATTGGCACAGATTCCCGAGACTGCAGGGCGGGCGGTTCTGGCCACCGGCGGCTACATAGGTGAAGGCTTCGACGATCCCAGGTTGGACTCGTTGTTCCTGGCGTTGCCGGTTTCGTGGCGGGGAACCGTTGCCCAGTACGTGGGGCGGCTTCATCGTCTGCACGAGGGCAAACGTGAGGTGCGCGTCTATGACTACGCTGACCTGAACGTTCCGATGCTTTCCAGAATGTTCGACAGACGGTGCCGTGGATATGAATCGCTCGGCTACACCATCCTGTTGCCTGGCAGCGCTCTCCCTGGCTGGCCATCGGAAGTCCCTCTTCCGATTGATCCTGAATGGAAAAAGGACTATGCCGCCAGCGTTCGCCGACTCATCCGCGACGGAGTGGACGTTCCCCTGGCGCATCTTTTCGTTCATGTGGCACGGACTCCTGGCGCCAACGCCGAGGGAGAAGCTCGCGCCCGGAGCGCCAGCGAAGCCTTTCTTTTTCGCCGCCTGCAGACCTTGCCAGCAACGACCGGTCGTTTTCGCCTCAATGCGGAGTTGCCGATTTCATTTGATGGCAATGGCAAGATGGAGGTGGACCTGTTATGTGCGGAAACCGGGGTGGCTATTGAATTGGATGGCGCACAGCATTTGGCTGACGCTGAAGCGTATCGGCGGGACCGGCGGAAGGACGCCCTGCTGCAACAAAATGGTTATTTTGTATTGCGGTTCTTGGCGGAAGACGCAGGCAAGCGTCTCGATCAGGTTCTGGACTCCATTTTGGCCGCTCTAGTTCACCGTGAAAACCGACCGAAACGGAAATAGTTCAGGCGAGCATTTATTTGTATGCCTGGAAGTGAAAAATGAGGCGATCACGGCGGGGTTTGAGCACACCTGAGGTAATTCAGCAACGCCGTGCAGCGAGCGGCAGCGAGCCGCTCATGCCATAGTATCCAGAGGGAAGAACTGCTGAATGGGGTTCAGAAGGTCGTGAGTTCAAATCTCACCGCCCCGACCATCTATTCCGATTGTGATCCTGTAACTAACAGGGAATCAACGGCTTGCAGATTATTCGCTTAAAAGCGATTCAGGAGATTGTCTAGCCTTGGTTCCGCTTTTTGCCATTTGTTGGCCTATAAAGTCCACATAACTTCGCTACAACTCCACCACAACTCGGCATTTTTAGCCGGCCCCACCGATCCCGTCATTTTCCTCGGCATCGTTTCGATTCTTTGGGCGCCAGTTCCTCAATAACGTGATTCATCAATTCGCCCTCCCAATCCATGTCAATCATTGATTCGCAGAAGTCCACGCTCACGGTCCTGCAAACTCAGAGCAGCCGTGCCAATCCAGCCGCTCATTTATTAGCGGCTTTCTACTTGGGCATTCGTGACGATTTCGTCCATCGTGCCTTGGCAGCGGCGGCGATCCGGGCACGCGCTGCCGGACTCAACCTTCTCAGGATTTTTCGTTTCCCTGTAGATTTCCGCTGGGGTGCTCGTGTTGAAGCCGGAACTCGAGTCGGGGCCGCGGCGGAAAGATCAACCGCTGGCAAGGAAACTGCGGATGCCGGGGCAAGTTCGATCCCAAAAATGTCGGCCACCTCGGTTTCGCTCATGACGGGAGCGCCGTCCGTGGTTGCAGCGGTCTGGCGCACGGCTTCGGCGGCGGATGCTTTGCTGATCAGGTCGGCGGGATCCACGCCCCGAAGCAGGAAAAGCAGGGCAGGATTTTGGTCGAGCTTGGCGCCCACACCGTAAAGGGACGCAGCGACATGTTTGCACAAATCAGCCCAGTCCGGGCAGGAACAATCCAGGTCAATTTCCTTCGGCGTTGGAAACAAGCCCTTTTCGGGGCGGGTCACGATCTGCATGACAGCGGAGGAAAGTTTGCCCTGGAGCAATTCGATCAGGGAATCAATCTTGCCGGCGCACTCGGTTTGGATGGACTTCCAAAGACCCGGCGCCAGGGGTTTGATCTTGATTTCGATCCGGTAAAGCTCCGAGCCGGAAACCAGCGCGGACACGTTGCCTTTGCTGATCTGCAAATCAACCACCGAACCGTTGCGCACATAGGTGCGTCCGCGGGGGAGCCGATTGGCATAGTCGCTGTAGGCCTCGAGGTTGTCGCACCAGGCCTTGCCCCAAAAGGTGCCGGCAATCTTGCGCCCATCCAACACGACGGGCGAAGCTGCCCTGCCGGTCTTCTTGGCCAGTTTTGCAGTTTCGCGCGCTGCTTTAGCCCGCCGTTCCGCGACAGGCACGTAAGGACGCCATCCGTATGACCAACTCATATTCTGTTATTTGAAGATTGGATTATCTCGAAGCGATTAGACTTCGCTGGCGGCGTTTATATCCAAGGCCACAAACCGGAGCAACTCGGAATTGTTCATTTCCGTCAACAACCGCTCACCGCCTTCACCAAGCACATCATCGGCCAGGGCGCTTTTGCTGGCAATGACCTCATGAATGCGCTCCTCCAAAGTGCCGCGGCAAGTGAATTTATGGACCGTGACGTTTCGTTTCTGGCCAATGCGGAATGCGCGGTCGGTCGCCTGATTTTCCACTGCCGGATTCCACCAGCGGTCAAAATGAATGACATGGGAAGCCGCCGTGAGGTTGAGACCGGTGCCGCCAGCCTTGAGGGAAAGCACAAAAAATGGCGGCCCACCGTCGCGTTGGAAGGAATCGACCAATTCCTTGCGCTTGCCGACAGGAACTCCGCCGTGGAGGATGAGGCCGGCTTGGCCGAAGACTCCCGCCAAGTGTCTGGCCAGCGGGTCAGTCATTTCACGGTATTGGGTAAAGACGAGGACCTTCTCTTGGCGTGAAGCCACTTCCTCGCACAACTCCCGCAACCGATTGAATTTGCCGCTGTCGGCGGGTGCATAATTCCCATCACCCAGCCATTGTGAAGGGTGATTGCAGATTTGTTTGAACCGGGTGAGAAACGCGAGAATTATGCCGCGGCGCTGGATGCCTTCCACCTCCGGCGCCTCTAACCGTTCAGCCAATTCCCCCACCGCTTGCTGATAGAGCGCGGCCTGGCACCGGGTCAGCGGACAGAATGCCGTCATTTCCGTCTTGTCCGGCAAGTCGGTGATGATGCGTTTGTCCGTCTTCAACCGCCGCAGAATGTAGGGCCGCACCAGCCGGCGCAGAGGCGCGAACTGGTTTTGGTCAGTTTGGGAACGGTTCTTGAGGAACGAGGCAAATTCCCTGGCGCCGCCAAGCAGGCCGGGGCAAAGAAAATCGAAGAGCGACCACAAATCCGAAAGCCGGTTCTCGATCGGTGTGCCGCTGAGGGCAATCCGGTGGCGGCTGTGAAATGCCTTCACGGCGCGGCTTTGGCGCGCGCCCGGATTTTTGATTGCCTGGGCTTCATCGAGGATGGCCAGATTCCAATGGACTTCCTTGAGCCAGGCCAATCGCATGGCCATCGAGTAACTGGTGATAACGAGGTCTTTACTTTCCAGTGATTTGGAGGGGGAATTTGCGGCGGCGGCGAGAACGTCGTTGGGTGTCTCCGACGGATGGGCGTAAAAGACCGAAAGCGTAGGCGCAAATCTCTGGATTTCCGCTTTCCAATTGGCGATGAGCGAGGCTGGGACGATCAGTAGGCTGGGGCCGCCATCGTCCGGAGAGGCTGTAGTTTGGCCGCGCCGGCGTTTGAGGACCAGCAGCAGCGAAATCACCTGAATGGTTTTGCCAAGCCCCATGTCATCGGCCAGACAGGCTCCCAGCCCCAGACGGTTCATAAACCAGAGCCAATGCGCGCCTTGGCGCTGATACGGACGCAGGGTCGCGTGCAATTCCTGGGCAGGGTCCGACTCCGTGGAGATTTCCGGCTGCTGCATCTGCTCGAGCAGTTTTTTGAGCGCGCCTCCCGCCACGACGTTTGACCAGGTGGCGCGGGCCGCTTCTGCTTCCGGTTCGCCGGCCTGTGCGGCATCGAAGCCGGAAAGCAACCGCAGACCTTCCAGCAATGACAGTCCTCCAGAGCCCGCGTCAGCTTGAACTTTCTTCCAGTGGTCGAGGACTTCCTGGAGTTTGACCCGGTCCACTTCGACCCATTTACCCTTGAGCAATACGAGGCCGCTGGCGGATTGCAGTATGGCTTTGAGTTCCGATTCGGTGAGCGCTTCGCCCTCCACCGACAGTTGCACATTGAAATCCAGCAAACTGTCCTTGCCGAGCAGGTTTCCTTTTGCTTCGCCAATGCGCACGGTTACCTGGGGCCTGGGTGGCCGGCCTGCCTTCCACCAATCCGGAATCCGCACCACCAAGCCGCATTGCTCGAACAGAGGGATGTTCTGCAAAAACGAAAAGGCCTGTTCGGGCCGCCACACTTGGGGATGAAAGATGGCGCGCGAGTCCAGCAATTCACGGGCCAGTTTGCTTTGCTCCGCCGCGCGTTGCACCGGCGTCAACAGCGCGCCCAGCGCAGCGCGGTTCTTGGCCCCGGCGTACTCCTCCAGGGCACGGCCCAGCGGCAGATGCTGGGCCTTGCCTTGCCCGGAGACACCGTGAGTATAAGTGGCCAGGAACGCAAACGGGTAAGCCGGGTTCCGCTTGTTCTCGGCCAGATGGAACGTGACGCGTCCAACGGTATTCCAAACCGGGTTGCAGCTTTTCAAATACGCGGCGGCCCCGCCAGAAGTTTGAGTTATGGCCGCGCGAACATGTGCCTCCAGCTCATCCCACAACCTTGCCAGCACGGCGCCATTCAAATATTCCAGGCCCTTCACCGGTGGTGCCGAGTCTGCCAACGCGGACCATTCTACTTCGGAAAGCTTGGAGATGGATATGGTGGACGCGTTTTCCAGGTTCGGTTGGTGGCAGAGCGCGGTGAAAAGCCGCTGCGCCAGCCCGCGCCAGAAAACGAACGGCGGTGGCAGGGGTTCGTGCAGGAACCCGGATGCCAGCATCTCCAAACCGCGGGCTGGCGACGCGGCAAAGCCCTCGCTCAGACGCAACGCGGTGGCCTGACTGAGTTTTGGCTCAGCCTGTTCATCCGGCTCGACAAACAAATGTCCGCCGGGGGATAAGGCCAGGGTATGTGACATGGCGAGCGAATCATACAGTCTGACCCTTCGGATGCGCCATCAGTTTCATCACGGAGGCATCAGTTCCCCTTGCAATTCACAGCCCCGACCACTCCGCGAGGACACGGTCAATCGCCTCCCGCACTAGCGCACGAGCGGCGAGTCGCTCCGTGCCGCTCATTAAAAGCTCATTTGCCCTCGTCTCCCACTTTCTCGAAAACCATCAACTCGGGCGGCCGGTTCAATTTGGCGGCCAGCCGCGCGGTCTTCTTTTCCGGCAAATCTGCCGGCGTGTAGTACGTGCGATAAAACTTCTCCCATTGCGGATCGATGTCTTCGGTGACGTGCAGTTGTTCGATGCCGCCCGGCCCACGGCGAGTGTGGGCGGCTTCGATTGGGCGCAAGCCGCGTTGTTTGACCCACTCCTGGAAATGGCGGATGGTCTTTTGAAACTTCTCTGGTCCGACCCGAATCCATGGCTGAAGCACCCGGTAATGTTCGTTGCCTTTGCGCCAGGCCTCGACGTGGCACGGCTGCAGGAGCCTCATTTCCTGGAACAGTTCCAGCGGACCGACGCTGCCATTTCGTTTCAAGGCTGCCTCGGCCGCGCGCTCGACGCGCTCCTGGAAGTTGCTGTAGGGTGGGCCAGCCATTTGGCGTGTTTCCCTTCGTTTCTCACCTCGGGAAATCCTCTTGCGCACGTCCGACCGCAGGCTGACTCGCCAGCCACATCAACGCGTTGCTGGCGCGCCTGCTCGTTCCCCGGAGCGCTCTGAGAGCCAAGTTGTGCATGGGAATGCCAATTCATGTGATGGCACCAAACGAGCGTCTTGGCAAGCTACCGGATTGGCGGGGGCGTGATTGCTGAACCAGATTGCCGGAGAACCTGACGCCTCCTGTGGGCACCCTGGATTTGGACTTGGGGCTGGCGTTTGCCCTGGTGGGGGAACAACGGTATCAGGGCGTGGTCGAGCGCCTGCGGAATGCCAAGTTCACCGCTGATGTCAATGAAGATGGCAAGCCTACGCGGCAGCGCTGGCGCATCGGTGATCCACCGGTGACAGTCGATTTCCTGATTGAGCCGGAGACAGGCGCCGAAGCACAGGCAGGGCGTTTGTTCCCGCTCAGGAAAGATTGGGCGGCCATAATCGCGCCCGGCCTGCATCTGGCTTTCAGAAATAATCAAGTCGCGACGCTGGATGGAAGAACCATTATCGGGGAAACAGCCAAGCGGGACATTCGCGTGTGCGGGGCGGGTGCGTTTGTGGTTCTCAAGGCCCTCGTATCAAATTAGGGATGAAAAATTGATTCCGTGGTCAGCACTTAGTCAATCAGAACGCGCTTTCCTCCAGCTCGTTGTGCCACGATATCATTTTTGCCAGCCACAACGCTGCCAGTCTGTCACCTATTTGACATATCGTAGCCATTGACTACGGCGGTGCTCTTTTGACGCCCCTCAGATACGCTTGGTGCGACACAACCCGTCTGTTGCCGTATTCGAAAGGCAACTCCGCCGAAACGCAAAAACTGACCATCGAGCATTACGACGCGCAGATTGGTAGCGCATCTGACTGCAATTCAGAGGGTCACGGGATGCTGGGGGGGCTTTTATGAGTCAGCCGGAAGTCGTTTAGCAGTATCCGCAATGGCCGCGCGGACATGGTGTTGCTGGCGCGGGAGTTTCTGCGCGAACCGCATTGGTCGCGCCTGGCGGCGCGCGCCTTGGGCCATAAGGACGCGGTTTCCGGGCCGGTTCAATACGGCAGAGCCTGGTGATCGCAATTAATTCGTGGCCGTTAGGGTTGGCTCAAATCCCCTGGACTCATCTCAATTCCTACGCACGGCCTCGATGCGACCCAAAAGCAGCCCGACTTAACACGCGCAACAGGTTGTTGAACTATTTCGTGCGCCAGCCAGCGTCGGTTGCTGCTGCTCCGGCGCAGCCAAAATGCCCGCGCTAGTGTGCCCGGCATGGGCATGAGCCATCGAGATGAAACGATCTCGACCGAGGCGATGACGGTAACGGTAGCCGAATGGCAAGGCCGATCCCGCGAGGGAAAGGCTGAAAGAAGCCGTAAGCAAATGTGCAAGTGCCACGATGGCAGCGGTGTCGTTGCCCTTGTGCTCACCTTTCGGGGCCTTGCCGCGCTTCCGGTGTAAGCGGGCGTCCGAGCCGTCTTTCTACGCGAACCGGGAGCGAAACTGGGCCAGATCCCGCCAAGCTAGCGCGACAAAACGTTCGGAATTGTCCAGGGCAAAGGTGTCGGGACCCGGATAAAGAACAAAGACGCGTTTCGCTCCAAGATCGTCAGCCGCAGTGCGCATGGAATTCGTGATGGAGGGGACATCGTTGTGTTTAAACTCAAATCCCAAAACCGTCCCGCCAATCGTCGTCACCAGGTCCATCTCGGCGCCGCCCTGGACGGAATAATGAAAACAATCTTCGCTGATCAGCCCCGCTTCTTGAATCAGGTGTTCCAGGCAGAAGCTTTCCCAGGAAAACCCCATTTGACCGGAGGTTTGGAGTTGTTCGACTGTTTCGAGTCCCATCAAGGCGTGCAGAAGTCCTGTGTCACGGATGTAAAGCTTCGGGGCCTTCCGCACTCTTTTGGCCACGTTGGCGAAGAACGGCGGCACCACGCGCAGCAAAAAGGCACCCTCCAGAACATCCAGGTATCGTTGCACCGTTTTGAAATCCACGCTGATCTCGCGTCCAAGAGCCGAAGCATTGACGGTCGAGCCATTGTGGGCTGCCAGCATCAGGAGCAAACGCCGCAGTTGCTGTGGCGATAATCGGCTTTCGGCGAGCGCGACCAGGTCGCGTTGCAGAAAATCACTGATAAAATCGCGGCGGCACTTCAGTGAATCCGTGTCGCTGGCCGCGTTGAATGAGTCTGGAAACCCGCCTCGCAACCACAGGGTTTGCTGGTGATGAATCCCTACTTCGCTGCCCGTGAATCCGGCCATTTCAATGCGGAAGACACGGCCCGCCAAAGTCTCCGCCGAATGCCAGGCCAAATGAGGCGATGCGCTCCCCAGCAAGAGAAATCGTGCCGGCATCTCCGGACGGTCGGCCAGCACGCGCAAAGCGGGGAACAGTTCGGGCAGGATTTGGACCTCGTCCAGCACCACTCGTCCGCGCAAAGGGCCGAGAGTTCCCATCGGATTATCCTCCAGCCGGCTACGGTGCAGATAATCCTCCAAATCGAACCAATGGGTGTCCGGCCTGCCGGCATAGTGCCGGGCGAGCGTCGTTTTTCCGCATTGGCGAGGCCCCAACAGCAGAGTGATGGGCTTTTTGCCGAATCCTTCCTCAATGCGGCTCAACAGGTTAGGTCGTTCGTAACGCATTCTCTTGCAATTTAGGAGATGATGTCCTATATTGCAAGCATTGATTTTGTGAAAGTTGAAAAAACAGACAAAACGGCAGGTTTTCCGACGGGGTTCTCTCCGTCGGCACTGCCTTTTTATCAAGCTCTTGATGATCAGGAGTTTGAACAGTTCTGTAATGATTTACTAAATCTGCACCCTGTCATTACGTTACTGAAAGATGGCAAGGCCACGCAACGGAACATAGTGGAGGCGACTCGCCTCCTGTCGGGAAACGCCCAGAAAGGAGCAGACATCAAGGCCAAGGACGATCAAGGCGCAGTCTGGTACTTTCAATGCAAACACACAACGGCTTTTGTCGAGTCACAAGTCTCCTCAACCATTAAGTTGGCGGAGGGGGGCTTTCCTCAGGCCGACCAATTTGTTCTGGTGACCACTTGCGGCTTGAACGAAAACGCGCAGGCGATAATCGACGAGCATCGAAAATGGCGCTGGTGGGATGCCTCCCGGTTGACCACGGAAATTTCGATCTTGAGGCCCCGCGAGGATGCCATCAATCTGGTCCATCGGTTTTTCGGCCCTGACTGGGTGAAGCGACTTTTCCCATGCAGTGACCAACCATTGTTGAATTGGCAGGAGTTCTTCCGGCGCGACCTCCGAGACACAAACAAACACTTCCGGCACACGATCCCGTTTGTGCCGTGGACTGATGCACTTACGAAACTGCAGGCATTCGCGCAATCCGGCGCTGGCCACGCATTGATCCTGAGCGCCGCCGGAGGGCAAGGCAAAAGCCGGCTGCTTTTGGAATTGGCCCAACACTTTGAGAAGAAGCCTCAATCGCCGCGTGTCCGTTTCTTGAACCTCAACGAGCACGGATTGAGTGGCGAACAGAGTGATTTCCTCGCAGGCGAGGAGGAAGACCTCCTTCTCATTGTGGACGATGCCCACCGGATGGGCGAAGCCATTGGGGACATTGCGCAAGCCGCGGAGAAGGTCAAACCCATCCGTCTGCTGATCGCCACCCGTCCCCAAGCCGTAGATGCCATTAGGAGCCAACTTTACCAAAATGGTTATAACGACAGGATCGAAGAACCATTGCGCCTGCCATCCTGGCAATGGGACGACATTCTCCGACTTGCGGAACAGGTTTTAACGCAAGATCATCGTTCACAAGAAAATACCCTGGCGTCGTTGGCCGACAGGTGCCCGCTACTGGTGGTGTTGGGTGCTGACTTAATGAACTCAGGCGAAGGTCTGGAAGCCTTGCGTGACGAGCGAGCATTTCGCGAGCGCGTTTTCAAAAGTTTCAAGGACGATTTTCTGCACACCCAACCCGAAGCGAAGCAGGAGCGGCTGAACCGTGTCATCAGCCTCCTCTCGTTCGTTTCACCGACTCCGAAAAATGACGCCCTGCTGGTCAAGGTGGCGGAAATACTGGGCTGCTCCGCCCTGGACATTGATGAGGACTTGGGGGCGCTCGAATCAGCGGGTTTGATTGTCGAAAACCGCGAAGGCATTCGCCTTTACCCTGACCTTTTCGCCGATGCCGTTTTGCTGGATGCCTGTCTCGACAATGTCGGCCGTCCGACGCACATGCACAAGACCGTTATCAACAAATTGAGCTTGGATGATTTCCCGGCGCTGATGCGGAACATCGCCCAGGCGGACTGGGAAGCGCGCTCGCGCCAGGGAACTTCATACTCTCTTTTCGACCCAATTTGGCATGAATTCGTCGACCGTTTTGAGAAGGGCTCCTGGGTCCACGATGAGTCAGATTTCCTCGATCAGTATCTCGCAGGGGTCAGGAACCTTGATACAGATCGTAGCGAGATGCTGGCCCAATGGGCACCAGTGGCGGTGTTCTTGCCGGAAAGAACTTTGGAACTGACTGAATTGGCAATGAAAAGCGCAGCAACGTCGGCGAACGACCGTGCATGCGCTTGCAGGGATTTGCCGCCGTTGTTGAAACCCATTGTCGTCAGTCATGCGGCGCATGCCAAAAGAGCCTTGGACCTACTTTGGTCCCTGGCCACGCTCAAAGCTGAGAGCACGAAAGAAAGCGGCTGCGTGGCAATCAACACCATCGCGGAAGCAGCGGCCTTCGAACTGAGCAAGCCAATTGAGGTATCCGAGGGAGTATTAGCTTGGCTGGAGCAGAAAATCGAAGAACCGTCAACAATCGAGTTCCTCCGTCGCCAGCCCTGGATTTCAAGCGCGCTCCTGAAACCATTTTTTGTCAGAGAGGTTCAAAACGCTTGGTACCCCGGCGAAGGCAATAAGGTCTTCACCGAAACGGGACGTCTTCGCGCTGAAAAGGCTCGCCCGATTCGCCAGCGGACGCTGAACATCATCGAAAAACTCCTGAAATCACCCGACACAGTTCTCGGCTGCGCGGTTGTCCCCGTCCTGGCGGAAGCCATCAAACCTAACGGAAACGGGCCCCGCTCGCTCCCTGACAAAACCGATCAGGAATCCTGGCGGCAAGCCCGCCTGGACGTTTTGAAGGTAATTGAAGGCGCGGTCGAGGCTCGCCATGACTCGCCGACACTTTTGTTGCAACTTAGAGGCGTTCTCCGCAATCGTCCGCAACTTGAGCAAGACCCGGTTGTGAAGAGCGAGCGCGACCGCATCGCAGGAACGATTCCAAGCAGCTTGGAATTACGAGTGCAAATAGTATTGAGTTCCTATGCCCATTTTGAATTCCCCGTCCATCCCGGACCGAAGGCGGCGTCAGAGCGGGAGGAGGCGAAACTCCAATGGGCCGAATTCACCCGCGCCACCGCGCGGGAGCTATTCGAAAGATCCAAAACCCCGCATCAACTCTGCGAATTCCTTCGGCGCGCCGGCGGCGAATTGAAGGCGATAAACCAGAACGTGTATTCCGGTGAATTACTCGAGCACTTGGCCCAAATGTCTCCAAGTTGGTGCGACGGACTGCTGAAGGAACTTGTGGGAACGGAGGAACCCGTGCTCGACGGAGGATTGCGGGCCGTCCTTTCCTACGCGTTCACTGCTGCGCCGGAGGCATATCGCGAGGCGGTTGAACGCCTGCCGGCACACGGGAAGGCCGTGCAATTATGCGAACTCATCGGTTTCCTCGGCTGGAAGCAACTTCATGGCGGCGGACTCGCTCCCGTCGAACACGAAGCAATCTTGGCAGCGGTGAAGAGAAAAGAAGATCCCGTCGTTTGTGAACTGGCATGGCTGTGCGAGTTGCCCTCAAATAATGACCCCAGATGGAGTGTTGAGGTGTTGAGCCAATTGCAGCCCGGCGGAGAGCGGTCCGGTGACTTGATAATCGAGGCGCTGGGCATCATCGTAAAAGAGCACGGGCCGAATGTGGAGTCGCAGAAGGTCGCGGAGTGCCTTGATAATTTGGGTGAATATTGTTTTCCAGAGAGTGGACCGATATCTCTTAGTCTGACCAATGTTTCGGAACGCTTCCCTAGACAAGTCTATGAGCATGTGCGACGGCTCTACGAGCGTGCAGAGTCGGACCTTGGACGCCGCCACAGGTTGCACATCAGCGAAATTCCGTCTTTGGGGCCGCTCGGTGACGCTGAATATGTGGATCGCGAAATCCACGCACTTTGGGATCGGGCAGTTACAAGTGAAGCGGATAGTTTTTCCCAGGAATTTCGGCTTGCTTTGATTCGGTCCTTGCTTTGGGCTGACGCGGCATCTGCGCCAGACCGACTCCGCCAATTCGTAACAACGTGCAAGAACGGCGACGAAATCAAACTGTTCGCCAAACTTGTTGGCATTCGGCCATCGCGCTTTGTGTTCAATTTTCCTGACGTTGTCCGATCCATCCTGGCTCGCGGCCAGGAACTTGGCGCGATGGACGAGGTCACCAAGACATTGCTTCTCGCGGCTTGTGGAGGAGGCCGAACTTATTCGGATTCCGAACTTGATCCCGAGTACAAGTACATCCTTGAGCAAGGCGATGCATTGGCCAACCGCTATAGCGATGATCGACTTTTGCAGTCCTTTTATCGGGCAATAGCGAATTGGGAGCGTAGTGATCTTGAACAGCAACGGCAACGGAGGAGCAAACAGGATTATTAGTTTCCATGCCTTCCACGACCACCACCAGCTTTTTGTGCCTACGCACCGGCCGGTCTTGGCATTGTTGGAAAAGCCAGCGTGGCAACTCTTCATCCTGTCACTGTTTGTCCGTGCCTATCCAAGGACCACGGTCAAACTCTCATTTTGGGAAAAGTTGAAAATGTTGTTGGCCGGGTTCTCGCCGGTCATGTCATGGTTGAATTGCAACTCCCCTGCGACATGAACGGCCTGATTCAGCGAAAAGAGAATCGGTTCTCTGAGACAAACGATGAAGGCGACGTCCATTTGCTCAGACTCGTTCCCAAGCGCCCCTTTCCTTGGGATCAAGGCGTCCATGCCCCACGTCAGGTGGGTCAGACACATGGCCCCACCGACCCACTCAGCAAAACCACAACCACTCAACTGAGAATCGCGGTAATATTACCCGGCCAGAGGAGGGCGGGGATTGTCGGATTTCTTGACACTGAACGGCAACAATGGCCGCATTGGTTGTGTCCGCATTGGTGGCGGTGGGGAGAGTGGCGCTCCGATGAAGGGTGTCGGCGGCGGTGCGGGGGGCTCTCGCCGCTGAACTTTGGCCCTGCCCGCACGGATGCAATTTCGGATAGCGCGGCACACCACCGAGGAACTCGGCCATGTGCAAGGTCGTCCGGCATGGTTCTTCGTCGAAGGACACGTCTCTTTTTCCGGGGCTGGCTGGCAACATTTCGACCAGCCCGGCGCCGCAGTCGGGGGCGTGCTCAACGGAGTGCGTCGGTTCCTCGTCAAATGCTTACGCTCAAAAATACTTTAACATGTCGGGGCGGTGGTCGTTTCTTCAGCCGACACCCCTTCAACCGCGTCCCTCAAGGCGTCCGTGGCACCTCCTTGGCGAGCGCCGCTCCGACAAACAAACCGATGCCGCAACAAACCGAAAACTTCACAGAACGATGGAACGTCATCGCCAATCCCGGCGCCGAACACACCGAACAGGCTTTCACGGATTTCATCCGCGGCTGCGGCCGGGGGCGCAAGGTGTTGAACTGCGCGGTCCCCTTGGCGCGGGCCCAGGCACTCACCGATTTCCAGATGCCCGACGGGTTGACCGCCGGCGGCTGTATCACCTCCTCCGTCACTGGCAATTTCCCTGAATCGCTCCGGGATTGGAAATACCAACCGAAATTCTGCTCGGAGCGGCAGCTCCCGCAGTTGGCGCCACTGCCGCCGGAAGCGGCCACCCTGCAGGATCTCCCTTGGTTTGAATCACCCTCCCAATCCACCGGTCTCGGCATCAACGCCCGCCATCTGCGTTATCACCACAGCCTCTGGCAGGAACTCAAGCCCAAGGTGCTGCAAGGCGTCCATACGACCCTCATCCTCGCCCTGCCGCAGATTGGGTTCGCCCTCGCGCCCCACATCCAGCTTGAGAAAGTGTTTCTGTTCCTCGGTTCGCTGGCCCGGGGCCTGGGCCCGGCCCAGTTGTTCCCGGCGCGTTACCTTTATCCAGACGCCCCATTGGGCGGGCTGGCCAATATGCCGGCCCCCATCTTCGCGGACCTCCTGCCCACCACGGGCGGGTTTGCCTACCCCTGCGTGGACTGCGAACCCGACCCCTGGCGCGTGCTGGCCCGCTTCGGCAACGGGGATCGTTATTACGGATACCCCTTCCGAGCGGCAGGGGACTCCATGCAGGACTTCACTCTGCACGACCATGAGGACAGGGCCATGCTCTTGCCCAGCGGCCGGCGGGTCGTCGCGCGTCACAGCGAGACTTGCGCTTACGCCACCCTGGACCCTGCGTTGAAACAGGAGTTGGGGCTGGACCAGGAGGGATTTGAAGCCGCCAACTGCCTGCTCCGGGGAGCGGTCACCCACGATGGCCTGCCCTTCAACCTGCCGGTTCCCCTGCAGCCCTTGGTCTTCGCCATCGTCCTGACCCATTGGCGAATGGAACTGGACCGGCCCGGCGATCTCAGTTCCTACGCCGTTTTCACCCAGCACGCCGCCATCCGGGGATTCAATTATTTCCAGCGCGTCGAGCCCTACTACTCCAATTTCATGCGGCTCATCCAGAACATTTCTGCCGATCCCAACTTCCGCGCCTACCCGCTCTCCAACCACCTGACGCACTCCTGGCTGGGCGGAAACCTGCGCCTGTCCAACCACCTCAGCCCGTCGGAGTGTGATCTCGGCCCGGAGTTGATGCGGTCCTACTACTACCAGCAGTTGGACTGGCAGGCCGGAGTGGTCAACCTCATGAACCACGCGGCCTTTCGGGCCAAGAGCGACCGGGCCGGGACGACCTCTCGCACCGGTCAGGAGATCGAGAATCTCCTCGGGATGGATGGCCTCGCCTTCCACCAAATGCACCGGTTGCTGCGGTTCGATTCGCATCTGTTTCCCAAACCGACCAAGCGCGCGTCGTTCTGGTCGGGCCATCATCCCGCGTTTGCCGAACTCGACCAGAAGTTCCAAACGGAAGCCTTGCCCAGGCTCTGAGCGCTCGGTTCTTGGCCAGGGTGTTCCTGCTCAGATTAGAGACTGCGGCCTATTCTTGCCGTCCCCTGTTCAGTCCTTGTGTCTCCCATAAACCTAAAAACGGCAGTTGAAGTGTAAACCTGTTGGGTTTCCGGATCCCTTGGAACCGGGCGCGGCGATCTTTTTCGTGCAATTGGGACCCAGCTAACCAGGCACCCACGCCTGTTG
>Ga0224555_1002474_pt1 | contig 21571 bp, 24 predicted proteins | sample 714S23034metaG_FD_180687 | JGI IMG/M metagenome (GOLD analysis project Ga0224555, IMG submission 180687) | Peat soil microbial communities from Stordalen Mire, Sweden - 717 S2 30-34 | ecosystem: Environmental > Terrestrial > Soil > Wetlands > Peat | place: Sweden: Norrbotten County, Stordalen...
CCATCGTTGCTCCAGAGCGGAGTGGGTTTTCCATGGCATATATGCCACGACAGTGTCACCCATGCGATGACGATAATGTGTAACCTATCCGCTGAGCACATGCCCTCCGTCGAGCCGTAAAGTCTGACAATGAGTTGTTCAATCCATTTGTCTGCTTGAATTCCTGATCCGGGAGATAGAATCCATGCGTGGCCAGATGCAGCACGCGCGGAGAAACGACAGCTTTTAATTCTGCTTCGCGCGCGTCCGCGCCCAAACGCAGAGTCGCATCTGCTCCAAGCAGCCCGGCGACGTTCGTTGCTTCCGCGCCTGAACCCGGGAGCGGATCAAATTTTAAGCCGCGATAATCACGGCTTAACGATCTCGTAGCAGCCGACGTGAGGAGGCTTTGACTTTCCGGTTGAGAGCTTGATTTTAGAGCCTCGTTACCTCGGCTGCTACCGGGCAACTTGAAATCAAAATCCGGGTTGCCCATGACGAGCGACTTTGAACTGTGGACACTGGACTTTGGACTCGCGATGCGAACGACCTCCCGTCCACTGGTGACGTAGCTGATGGTTTTTTCTTCAATCAGGAATTTGTTTCCCACGGGCCTTGTCGCGTCGTAGCCCGGCGAAGACGAAAGCATCTCAAACGGCAGACGACTTAATTGTCCGTCCGGACAGATGATCAGGTGCGAAACATTTGTCAGATGCCGGGCGAGCGGGGCATAGACCAACTGGCTTAACTTCTGCAATGCCGGCGGCAACTCTTTGGCGGAAAACTGCCCGGCAGCTATCCGTTTGCAGACCAACTCCACTGCGTCATTGATGGGGTCGGCTTCGCCCAAATCCACGCGCTCGACGACGACGTTGGTGGAATTGCGCGTCAGGGGAAAAGTCAGGTATGCGGCGTAGCGTTGCTCCTTCCATTGATTGTTTCCAGCGGTGAAATCCGTTCGCCGATACTGGATGAAATCAACCAAGACTGAATCTGAAGGCAGGTTGAGGGCAATTTGAGTCAATGACAAATCGCTCTCACGGATGGTCAGCGCTACCAGTTTGCTCGCCGCTACAATTCTTTCTTCGATTGATTTCAAATCGTGTTCGAGCCTGTCGCGTTCGGAATTTCGCCAGTCCATTCTTTCCTGTATCCATGCCGTGCTTTCGTCATAGGTAATCGCTTCAAGCCGCAATCGAAGAGAATTCGCTTGTTCCTGCAATGCTTGCACCTGAACCCGACCATCTGCTGACAGCCGCGCCCTCACGATTTCGATTTCCTCCAGCAGAGCTTTGCTAAACGCCAGTTGTTCTGCGCCCGAAAATGCCGCCGTTTGTGAGAAGCTGATCGGAGTAACTGCGCACAATGAATGAAACCAGTCGCGTGATGATTGGACTTTTTCCTGAATCCGCGCTGCACCCGGACTCTGCTGAAAGAGTGTTTGTGAGGCTAGGTAACGTCGCCACCGTCGCGCAGATTCCACAAATTCACCAAGACCTTTTGATGCGTCTCCATTCAAGAATTCTGCAATTCCCAAGTTTTCCAAACGTGCGCAACTGTCCGGGTTGTCTTGACCGATTGCGGCATCGGTAATCGCAACGCTTTTCCGAAACAGGCGCTGAGCTTCGGCCAAATTCCCACGCTTGACGGAAAACGAAGCGAGATTGTTAAGCGTCACAGCAATGTCGGGATGTATTTCAGGAAGAGTTTTCTCCTGTATAGCCAGCGCCTGTTGGAGCGTGCTCAATGCGCGATTCGTATCGCCAGTGTTTTCAAGTAGGGCAGCGATATTATTCAGGACGCCAGCGACGGCTCGGTTTGACGAGCCGAGTCTATTTTCGAGAATTGCTAGTGAGCGTTCAAAAAGGTCTAACGCCTCGGTCACGTTTCCACGCCGTTGGTTAATCAATGCAAGACCGTTCAAAGAAAATGCCACAGGAAGTTCAGTCGGACCAAGCGAGCCTTCGCCCAACTTCTGGCTTTGGCTGAATAATCTTAACGCAGCATCTTCGTTGCCCATGTCGAAAAATGTTTGCGCCTGGTTGTTCAACGCCTCAACTCGTTCGCGATTTTTGTAGGCTGGCGCACCATCAAGAATACGCAACGCCCGTTCATAAAATTGCTGGGCTTGCTCATAGTCACCGTGACGGTGACACGTCGTCGCAATGTTATTCAAAATACTTGCAAGATTGATTGATGCGCTTCCGAACGCTGATTCCGTTACAGCCAGGCTCCGTTGCAGCGCGGCGATACCTTTGTCGTAAGCTCCACCTTCGATTTGCGCTGTGCCGAGGTTGTTCAATGCGTCTGCAAACTGAAAGGCTGATTGGGCATCATCAGGAATGTAACTTTTCTCCAGCAATTGCACGCCGCGCTCAAGAAGTGGAATTGCTTGCTGGTAGTCGCCGCGTCGTGCGTATAGCGAGCCGAGATTGTGCAATGCAGCGGCAACTTCCGGATTTGTCGGCGGAAGTATTTTTTCACGGATTTGTAAACTGCGCTTGAGGCAGGCAAGCGCAGGCTCGAATTGCCCAGCCTGACCTTTGGTGTTTCCAAGCGATGCGAGCACTTTCGCTGTTTCCGCGCTCTCCGTTCCATTTTTTCCCTCGCTAATTGCCAGAGCGCGTTCAAGCAGTGAAATTGCTTCCAAAGGCCGCTGTTGAGCGATATGCAAGTCTGCAACGGCAATCAAGATTTCCACCAGACTCGGATCGTCAGCGCCCAGCAGTTTCTCTTTGAGTTTGAGAGACTGGTTGAAAGCTCGAATTGCCTGCTCGGGCTTGAGGACGGATTTGTAACTCATGCCCAAGCCCCAGTAGAGATTTGCTTTCGTCACCAAATTCGGTTCGTCGTCGGGCAACGGGCTGACGAGTTTGAGGCTTCGCTCCAGATTCGGAAGTGCCTTTTCAAAATTACCTTGCCCGGAATAAAGAAATCCAATCCGAAAAAGAACAAGACCCGCCGTTGGAGAATCTTTTCCGTATGCCGTTTCGATTTGGCCGAGCAACTGTTCATACTTCGGAATTCCGTTGGTGGCGTCGCCCTTCAGCCACAGTCCGTTGGCCTCTTTGAGCAACTCCGCAAGTTCCGCCGATGTCCCTGCACCGGTGTCGGCTGCCGAAGCTGGCTGAAAGTTGAAGGACATCGTAAAAATACAGATCAACTGAAACAACCAATTCCGTATTGATCTGATGATTGGAAACCGGGTTCGCACATGGTTGATAATGCCAATGATTTTCGTTTCGGTCAAAAATAACTCCAAGCCGGTTAAAATTGATGGAGCATCAAGAATTCACTCGATGCTCCATTCAAATGCTCAAGTCAGTCACCATTCGTTCAGCGTTGTGTAAGAAGTGTTGCCGTATGTGCGTGTCGTGCCGGTGATCATGCCGCCGTCGGAGTCGTAGTAGTTGTGGTAGGTGGTGTTGCCGTAACTTCTGCTCGTGCCCGAGAGCGAATTACCATCGGAATTGTAGTAGTTTTGGTAGGTGGTATTGCCATAGCTCCGGCTCGTGCCAGAAAGTGAACCGCCATCAGAATCGTAGAGGTTGTGGTAGGTGGTATTCCCGTAATTCCGGCTTGTGCCATAGGCCGAACCGCCGTCGGTGTTGTAATAGTTGTGGTAGGTGGTATTGCCGTAGGTGCGGCTGGTGCCGTATATTGATTGGGCTTTGACGGCAAAGGTGGAGCAGAGAATTACGGCGGCGAGAGCGAGTTTGGTCAGTATTTTCATGGTATTTTGATTTTTGTTGTTTTGTGGCAGTCCGTTTATCGAATCGCCTTCACCCATAAAATCGCAAACCAAGAGAGCTTTCTTACAACTATTTTTGACTGCGGACTTCCCATTGGAAGACTTGGCTTGCTGGTCGTTCTCCGGCATGATTCCCCCTGTGAATCCGTCAGACCTGCACGCGTTGCAACTGGGAGACGAAACCGCCTGGGATGCGGCCTTTGACTGGTTATGGCCAACGGTGTTCGCGGTGGCGCAATTGAAACTCCAGCCATTTCTGCCGGATGAAATCGAGGACGTGGCCATTGAATCGTTGGAAGAATTGGTGGACAAGGTGCGCACGGTCAAATCGGTGGAAGAATTGAAGCCGTTGGCAGCGAGCATTTCGCATCACCGGGCGGTAAGCCTATTACGGGAGCGTTTCGCCAAAAAACGCGGCGCTGGCAAAACAGAATCACTTGATGCGCCGATGGATGAAGCTGGCCACACAAACGACCCGGTGTCAGAAACCTCGCCATTTGCCAAATTGGAACAAAAAGAACTGGCCGAGCGGTTGCGCCGGTCCCTCGCCGAACTCAAGCCGCCACAGGGCGAAATTCTTTCAGATTTTTTCCTGCATGGGTTGCGTTATGAAGAAATTGCACAAAAACGGGGAGTGGCCACCGGCTCGGTGGGCGTTTATTTGAAGCGTGGACTGGAAACCTTGCGAAAAATTTGGGGACGAAACGAAAATAATTGAAAGAAACCGACGACCTTTTGCGATGAACCCAATGATGAATGACGAACGCTTTTTTGATCTGGCCATGAAGGTGATCGCCCGCCAGGCCGGCGACGCGGAACGCGCGGAACTGGACGCGCTGCTGGCGCGCGAGCCGGAGTTGCGCGCGGAGTTTGCGCGGCTGCAGGCGGACGCGCGCGTGGCGAAGGACGTATTGCCGCTGGCAAATGCGATGGAAGCAACGGCGGGAGAATTTCCAGCTTACGCGCGGGAACGGTTGCAGACGAAAGTGCGGCAGACGCTCGGTCATCCAGCAGCAAAGCAGAAACCGGATCAAAGTCTGGCGTGGGGATGGCGGTGGATTCTGGGCCTAGCGGCGGCAACGGCGGTGATTGTGCTGGTGGCGTTGCCGACATTCCGCACACCAAGTGGACCAGTTGTTCAAGTTGCCATGCTGGATACTGTGGGAGCCGTTCGCGGCGCTGGAACCAATGAAACGGAAATTCTCAAGCAACAATGGAAAAATTCGACCGTCCAAACTTTCGATCAAACAGGCCCGCTGGAAAACTGGGAGACGAACTGGCCGACAGGTGGCAAAATGACGGCGAAAGTGATTTACGACCACGCCGCTGGCGAAGTGCGGGTGTTGTTGCATAAAGGCAATAAATCGCAGCAAAAAACCTTCGTCATAGAACAGGACTTGGCCACTACACTGCAACAGGCAAGTGATTTCATCCATGCTCAATAGAACGGTTAAACCTTAAAGGACGAGCAGTGATTTGTCGAGAGAGCCAAGCCATTACGATTGTGATGAAGACGCCGATTGCGATTTATAAACCTACCGATAAAGAGCGGGAGGATTTCGATTATTATTGGCAGCACTTGCGACGAAACTTCGGTTACTGTATGGCGGTCGGGGGAATGGGGTGGAATGAAACGTGTTACAGCCAGAATCCGAGATCGAGAACACGCCACAAACTGTTCCATCAACGGCGGGAATTTGACGCCAGTTGCCTGCTTCCGACACCTGTGGGGGCGGGCGTTGAAAACAGTGATGAAGCGTTGGGCTTGGTATTGAAAAACAAACCCGATTTCTTTCAGACTCCACAATGGCAAACGATCAAAGCAAAGGCGTCCGCTGCGGAGCCGGTGGCATTTTGGAATTTTGCCGGACCTCACCGATCTGCTTGGCGGGATTATTATGATGGTGAAAAGTATTCCGAAAAGTTGTGGAAAGACCCCAGACATGACTACTATGAACATCATGCCTTTCGTAAAGACCCGCATCACCCGGAGCGGCATGACGTGGGGGCAGAATTCGCGCTGTTGCACGCCAATCTGGAAATCAAGGAGCAGGAATTCAACAATTTGAAAAGCCTCGAATATTGGGCGAAACAACATGGGCGCACAGTTGAAGAAGAACGGAAGGTAAAGCAGGCGGAGCATGAGGAAGCGCGAGCGAAGATGAAGTGGTTTCTGCAAGCGCACCCACGAATGGATTTCGTGGCTGACACTCGCTTGCCGTGGGCGACGGCCAGCCGGGCGATGGAAGCGGAATGGGAAAGGATTAAGGATTTGCGCGAGCGTGTCGGACTCAAGCGAAATGAGCAGCCTGCGAGAAAGCGCCAATGGAGGAAGCAACTCGAAGTTTATGATGCTTACTTCCCGCATTGGCTGAAGAACAGGAAGAAAATCGTCGCATTACCGCGCATCTGGCATGAAAACCTCGGTTTTCGGGAAGCATTCCGGTTGCTGGGGGTCGAATTGAAGCCGGAAGCCGCAAAGCTCGCACAGAAGTTGGACAAGCAGGGTCTCAAGCCGAAGGGCGTGTTCAACTTCGCGGACAAGTATCGTCGTGATCTGGAAACGGCTTCTTACGCCGAGGCCACGACGCGCGGATTGTCAAACATCCCCAAACCAAAACGCGGTTTAGGCGCAAAGGGCATCTTCGACGAACAAGGGCATCATGTGGCGGCTGTCATGTTCGATTACGATGCGGTGGATGCTCTGCTGGAAGGCGGTGACGTTTCCGATGTTAAGGCTGGAATTGCGCCCGAACGGAACGAAGCTGATCTTGAAACCCTTCGATTATGGCGTTCGCATTTCTCGATCCCCAAGCCACAATTGCCTGCCAACTTAACTAAAATGAGTGCTGACAAGCGGCGGGAATGGTTCGCCGTCACAAGGCGGCGTATCGAATCACTCTGGCCCTCAACAAGTTACTACGACGAGATTTAATTTTCAAAATTAAGCCCCCGCCTTTTTCAAGCCGCGCCATTTGTGTATGGTCAAACACAAGGCGTCAACAAGGAACTCCAAGCGGAGTGGCGCAAGACACTGTTCCCACGAACGACCGGCGGAGCGGTGCCGCCAGAATCCGTGGTTACGACTTGCGCAATTGGCCAGCAGTGCATTTCTCGCAGTTCTCATAGGACGCATCGCCAATAATGATGATATTACATTGATAGTGATTATCTTCGGCGGCTTGGCAAGCGGGCTGATTTCAGAAAAAACACTATTGAAAATATGGTTGCGGAATCGGAAAAAATAAAATTAACCCCGCTCACTGATTGAATTCAAAACCGCCATCGCAAGGATTACCAGCATGGTTTGAAATACGGTGAACGCGCAAAAAAGATAATCTGGTTTTCTCGGAGGCGATTTTGACTTATTCTCGGCCTGCGATGCATTTGCCAATCAAGATTGATGACGTGCTGCATGGACAAACCGTGGAGTGGGAACGGTTGGAGTTCAAGCAGGGCTGGAACCCGGAAGCCATCCTCCACACGATGTGCGCCTTCGCCAACGATTTTCACAATCTGGGCGGCGGCTACATTTTCATCGGCATCGCAGAGAATCAGGGACAACCCGTGTTGCCGCCGGCAGGATTGCCGGCCAGCAAATTGGACGCTATTCAAAAGGAGATTCTCGAAATCGGCCATCGGATGCAGCCCCACTACCATCCGGTGATTGCGCCGTATGTCGTCCAGCAAAAGCACGTCCTCGTGCTTTGGTGCCCGGGCGGCCAGTCCCGGCCATACAAGGCACCAGTGTCACTGGCCAAAGGGAACCGCGAGTTCGCATATTACATCCGCAAAGGCTCGGCCACCGTCAGAGCCAGGCATCAGGAAGAAGTCGAGTTGGTCAGTCTGGCCGCCACGGTTCCTTTCGACGACCGCATCCACCATAGCGCCTCTTTGAACGACCTCAAGCTTTCGCTAATGCAGAACTTTCTGCGCGAAGTGGGCAGCGACCTGTTGGCCGATTCTGGCACAATGGATTTTGCCCAGGTGTGCCGCCAGATGCGAATTGCCGACGGCCCCGCCGAAGCAATGCACCCGTTGAATGTCGGCCTAATGTTTTTCAACCCGGCCCCGCAAAAGTTTTTCCCTCAAACACAGATTGACGTGGTGCAATTTCCCGATGGCCCCGGTGGCGACACTTTCACGGAGAAGACATTCGCCGGCCCATTGGACGTGATCCTCAAAGACGCGCTGACATTTTTGAAAAACGCCGTGATTGAGGAACGGGTGGTGAAACACGGCGACCGACCGGAAGCCGACCGCTTTTTCAATGTGCCGTATGCCGCGCTGGAGGAAGCAGTGGTAAATGCGGTTTATCACCGCAGCTACGAAATCCGGGAGCCGATTGAAGTCCGTGTTCTGCCGGATGAAATCACCGTGGCCAGCTATCCGGGTCTGGACCGCTCGGTCAGTATCAAGGATCTACAAACCGGGCGCTTTGCAACGCGCCGGTATCGTAACCGGCGCATTGGCGAATTTCTGAAAGAACTCAGTCTCACCGAAGGTCGAGGCACTGGTATTCCAAAAATGTTGAAGGCATTGCGGGTAAATGGTTCTCCGAAGCCCGTGTTTGAGTCCGATGATGACCGGACTTTTTTTCTGGTGCGTTTGCCACTCCATCCTGAGTTCATCAAAGAGGCTAGGCAACGGAAACGTTTAGCGACCGGCCAAGTCACCGGCCAAGTCACCGGCCAAGTCACCGGCCAAGTCGCAGTGCAGATTCTCCAGTTCTGTGAGCAACCGCGTAAGGCCGGCGAAATCCAATCGCTCGTCGGCGTCAAACACCGCCAGACATTCCGCGAAAATTATCTCAACGCGCTTATCGGCAAGGGTTGGCTTGGGCGAACGATTCCAGACAAACCACAAAGCCGCTTGCAGCGTTATCAAACCACGGATGAAGGGAAGAAGTGGCTGCAAGGCACGACCAACCGAACCCCAACCGCATAAATCTGGAGTCGGTAAACGGACACCAAAAACTAACCTCGTCAAAAAGTGCCAGCAGCAGTGCCAGCAAACCTCACCGGTTGAGAGTAAAATGGAGTTAAAAAAAGTCGGTTGGAGTTATCCTTGACATAATGCAGGAAAGCCTTTAGTATCAGGGCAACGGTGATGATTTAGACCGTTGATTTCGAGTGGCTTGTGGAAGGCGGGACGCGTCCGATTCCGACCCTCGCCTCCAATTCTAACTGCGTGTGCAGCTTTGGTTTAGGAGGAAGGGAGTCCGCAACGGACACCAAAACGGACACCAGTTTCACTACTCCGTAAGAACTCAGCGTAACCGGCGATAACTCGCCGCTTACTCGCTAACTCTTCGGAACCGGCCTCATTTATCCTCGCGGTTGCGTGAAAACCATGACGACACGTTACCGCTTAATCCGTCGAGGCATTCGGGGAGACAGGTTCTATTGCGTGGACACCACCACCGGCAAACGCACCAGCCTGCGCTGATGATGCCAGGCAGATCGTCGAGGCCAGGAACAACTCCGAACGCCAGCCAGTGCTCAACCTGCAAATCGCCAAGGCCTATCTGGCCGGCACGGACAACGGCATTGCCACGCGCACCTGGCAACAGGCCATTGAAAGCCTCGCCAGCTCCAAGCAGGGAGCCAACCAGCACCGCTGGCACACGGCGGCCAAAGACAAGGCGTTCGCCCCCTTGATGCCCAGGATCATCATTGAGACGCCCGGTGAGCTGCTTTTGAAAGTGCTCCAAACGGGCACAGTGTCCACGAATGTTTTTCTTCGGCGCTTGCACAACTTCTGCGTGGACATGAACTGGCTGCCGTGGCCGCTCATTCCCAAACGCCAATGGCCCGCTGTCCGGTTCAAAGACAAACGTGCCATCACGTTTGAGGAACACCAACAGATTATCGCTGCCGAGGTGAACCCCGAACGCAAAGCCCTTTACCAATTGTGCTGGCACCTGGGCGGCAGCCAAGGCGACATTGCCAATTTGAAGGGCCAGGACGTGGACTGGACAAATGGCACCGTAAGTTTCTTCCGCAAAAAGACCGGCATGCCTGTGCTGGTCCACTTGGGCGCGGAAGCACTGAACCTATTCAAAGACCTGCCCGCCGAAGGTGTGTTGTTTCCCTATCTGTCTCGTGTTCGGGCCAACGACCGAGTCACGGAATTCAGATCACGTTGCCGGCAGCTTGGCATTCATGGCGTCACGCTCCACAGCTACCGCTACGCCTGGGCGGAACGAGCAAAGAAAGCGTCGGCTACCCGGAAAGATTCGCGCAGGAGGCTTTGGGGCACAACAGCAAGGCAGTGCATCGCGCCTATACCAAACGTGCTCTGATGAAAATCCCATCCCTGAAAGACTACGAAGAACGCGCGGCAACAAAACCCGCATCGGCAGCGTGAAGGCTGCTAACGTGAGCTCAGGCACGCGGGGCTGATGACGTCCTCCGCGATAGCGGAACTGGACCGGCCATCCCGCGTTGCCTGGAGCGATTTTCGGCACCAAGTTTGGCACGTCGGCTTCATTTCTCCTCATCCGCACGCCTAAGCAGTCGCTGTTTGACTTCGCTAGGCAAAGTAGAACGTCCAATCCAAAGGCGGGCGGCAGCGGCATCGCGGGAGAGCCAAATGCTTGCCAACGTTGCTCCGTACTTTTCTGTCAACTCGGCACTGCCGATGGCATCAAGCATATCAGCAATGGCTGCAGGGCACTGACCCTGTCCCCAAAAGATAATGGGTTCCACCGCCTTGTCGCGGAGCTTGCTTTCGGGAAACGTGCTGACCCAGGAAGCTGCGCCCCTCGCGTCACTGAAAGACCACTCTTTGATAACCTGTATCACTGCGGCGTCCTGCAAATCACCTGCTGGCAATGTCGCCGCGTAACTGGCTGCTGCCTCCGGAGAGACGTGCGTCCATCCGTTCAATACGCCCAACAGCGCCGCTCTTTGCGCACTGGCATCGGAGAGACCGTTGGCCCAAGCCACAGCGGCATTGGGGTCTGATTCCCCCCATTTGGAAGCAAGCTCGCGGAACAGGGGACTTTCAACACCGCTCATTCCTGGTCTTGTGGCCAGATGTGCCAGAGCGCGAGGAATGTCCGACGGCAAGATGGACTTGCTGATATGATCAAGTGCGGTTTCGCGGTTTCCTGGACTGGTTTCGGCGTAGGCGCGGTCGAGTTCATCCTCCAGCCCGACCGAAGGCAACGCGGCGCCATTCGCAGCCTTGGCCGAAGGCCCGACCGCAGCGTCGAATTGAACTGCGGGTTGAGTCCTGTTCCGCAGCGCGGCGACTTGTTGTTTAGTTTTGTCATGCTCTTCCTCTAACCCTCGGATTCGCTCCGTAAGCGACTGTTGCTCCTGCTGGAGTGTTTGAATTTGCTTGTCCAGCTTGAAGTTTTGGTGCGCTTCAAACATCCCCGTACCAAGCGCGGCGGCGAGCGCCGCTCCGACAGTGGCTTTTTGAAGGGTAGTCATGTTAAGCATTCGTTCCCGGAGACTCTGCCTATGATTATACGACGGCTGGTTCGTATATTGAAATTGGTTTCTTGCCGATTCAAAACTTTGCAAGTGCCACATAGTCAACCATCCGTCCTCCAATATACAACCGCCGGTTCGTATATTGAAAGTCAAAACTCACCGCAGATCAGGCAGTGGCAGCGAATGCCTGCCCCATCCGGCATAAGTCGTCAGCATGCGTCCAAACTCCTCCATGCGCGGATTCCAGAATCGTCTGGGTGATTGACCGAAAAATGCAACCTTTTAGCGTCCTCGAGCATTATACTTACAGAAAAATGAACTCGGACCAGCAATGTCCAACGATGCTTCCACAATGAGCCTCGAAACCCCGACCGACAGGGCGGAGGAGGACCGGGCCTCGGTGTTCGCCGCCCGAACGGAGGAGGATCGGGCCTTGGTTTTGGCCGCCCAGAGCGACACAACCGCAGCCGGGCAGTTATTCGACAAATACTACCCGGAGATTTTTCGGTATGTCTATCATAGCACCCTCGACCATGCGGCTGCGGAGGATCTCACCTCGAATGTTTTCTTTTCCGCCTTCCGCCACCTGGAGCTTTTCAGGTGGCGACGCATCCCATTTCGTGCCTGGCTCTACCGCATCGCCACGAACGAGCTTCGCATGCATTACCGGAAGCAGAAGCGGATGTCGGCTGCGAACGCCGGACCGGTTGACCCCGAGTCCCCGACACCGGTCCCCTCCGCGGATACAGTAGCGGCCGACTCGGATGATTACCGGCTGCTGCAGCGGGCGCTGCTTGAGCTGGGGCAGAAGTATCGCACCGTCATCGTCCTGCGCTATTTCGAGGGAAAGTCTCTTTCCGAAATCTGCGAAATCACCAATAAACGAGAAGGCACCGTCAAGTCCCTGCTGCACCGGGCGCTGGCCCAATTAAAGGACGCCCTGGTCCGGGCGGGCCTCACCTTGCCATGAACCCAACCCAATTATGAAAAGCGACAACGAACGAATCGAAGCGTTTCTTAAAGGCGTTGTGCTGCCGGAATGCGAATCCGATGGGCACGCGCGACAATTGCGCGCCCAGATACTGTCTCGCCTCCAAGCCGGTCGCGCCGGCAGAGGGACCTCCTCCTGGTGGAAAACCGCCGCGCTTCTGCTGGGCCTGCTGGGGGCCGCAGCCCTGGCGACGGAAACCATTATTCAAGTGCGCCATTATTACTTCTATGGCAGAGCCAAGGATGGCTTTTACTATTTCAGCACAACGCCGGAAAACGCGGGGACCAACCAGGTTGATAGCATTGGGATTGCCGTCCGGGGCGATTTGGACGCCGCAGGTATCGAGCAAAAACGCAAGGACCTCGAGGAAATTGACGCGTTGCGACAACGCAACGCCCGCGAACTGTTTCGTGTCATTGACACCGAAGTAAACGGCAAACCGGTGGGCAGGTTATTCTTTTATAAATATGTCCTACCGGACGGGCGCACGGAGATAATCACCGAGACAGGCGACGAGTCCGCTTCACCGGCTCAGATGGAGGCTGACCGGCAGCAAATCGCCGACCTGCGCCAACGAGGTCAGAGAGAGATTAGGAATATCATCGAAGTGGAGGTCGGGGGCCATAGCCGACGCTCCCTGTGTTGCCGCTATCTCTTGAGCGACGGCAGAGGAGTCAACAGGTTCGAACCCGACCCGGAATTGCCTGGTCCAGTGCCTCTGACATTCAAGCAAGAAAGTGAATTGGCCCGGCTTGCAGTGCTGGAGAAGAAGGGCGAGTTCCTTGGCAGCACACAAGTCCAGGTCCTGGGAAGAACTTTCAGCTTGCAGAAATACTCCTTCACACTCTCAGATGGAACGGTCGTGACGCGGTCCGAAGGCCAGCCCGAAGGTCCGATGAACGGTATGACTGCGGCCGAAGGGGACGAGTTCCGCCAGTTGGCCGCGGCGAACAAGGGTGAGACGCTGGGAACTTATGATGAAGATGTCCTGGGCAAGCCGTTCAAGTTCACACGGGTGAAGTGCGTGTTGAGCGACGGCACGGAAGTCATACAATCGATGGGAAAGCCTGGCGGCCAGCGGTAGTTCGAAACTTGATCAGCGAAAGGCAAAGGCTTATAGACAACGATGGTGCGCGTTGCTTTTGACATGAGGCTTGCCGCCAGTGCCCGGTCGCAAGGGGTTGTCGTGGAAGCAATTCATTCAGAGAGCAGCGGAGTTTCCACCGTCTGGCGCCAGGCGGCGGCGATTGAGCGTGACTTCTATTGGGCATTTTTCTGAACCTGCCCAGCAGCAAAGTCGCTGGCCAACGCATCGCCCTGCAGGTCCTTGTGTTTAAACAATATGGTGCCCACGATCTCGTCATAGTTCAGCGCCGCCTGAGCCACGCGCTTCAACCTCGCTTCCTGGAATCCCCGTGCTTTGTCCGTCAATTTCCGAGAAAGTCTCGCCATCAAATACCGTGCGCACGCTCATTTGACCTGCTCCAGCACTTCTGACGCCGCAAAATACTTGACGCTGCTGGGCGGCGGATTGCCGAGCGGCTTGAGTATCCGCGCAGCCACGAGAATCGGCACATCATGCGGCTGGCAATTCAGCACCCAAGCAGCCTGCTCCGCCGTCAGCCGGGCCGGCAACTGATTGAGCAGCCGCAAAAACTGGTGTTGCTCCTCTCTCATTCCAGTTTGAAATCCTTGAACGCCGGATGCCGATGGCCGACCAGTTTCACGCCCCACCACGCGCCTTCCTTGGTTACATACTTGGCGCTGTAATCGGATACATCTACCCGGCTGTTGACCGGCTCGATGCGATTGCGGCCATACCCTGAGCGATTCGCGCAGGAGGCTTTGGGTCACAACAGCAAGGCGGTGCATCGCGCCTAGGCGAAACGCGCCCTGATGAAAATTCCGTCCTTGGAAGATTACGAACAGCGGGCCGCCTTGAAGATTGAACCGGCGGCGTAATTGCCGCCGCCATCTGTAACAATATACCGGACGAGGATTAAACACTGGCCCAAAATCTTCAACAACGACAGCACCCTGACCAGCGCCGTGCTGGACCGGCTCTTGCACCACGCTGAAACCGTGATTATCGAGGGGAAAAGTTACCGCATGAAGGACCAGATCGATACACCGTAATGAGCTGACCGAGGATGAGAAGTGCGCCAAGCAGGCCCAAATTGGAACCGGGCTAATTGCGTTGGCTCTTTTCACGGACCAGCGCCACGGCCTTTTCGAGCACTGGGTCTCTGCCGGCCAGAAAATCGGAGATCGTCGGGGCAACGATCACATCCGGCGCGTTGCCATTGCCTTCGATGGGTTTTCCGCCGGCATCGCAGACGTAGCCGTTGGATATTCTCACGACGAGACCACAGGGCAACACCGCGTAGGCAGCCACCGCGGATAAATTGCCGTGGGTCGTCGTGCCGACAGTCACCACCCTTTTTGCGCTCCGGAGATAACAGGCGAACAGGTCGGCAGCGCTCCCGGTTGAATCATTGACCAGCAGCGCGATCGGGCCGCTATATTGCCAAGGCCCAGTCGGTTCCAGAATGTCATCCTTGCGTTTCAGAGCCCCGTGACCCGGTCCGTTCTTAATAAAACTGATGGCGCCGAGCGTCGGCCGTTGGAGTAGTCGGCCCACGATACGTGCCTGGCCGTAGCCGCCGGGATTATCACGGATGTCGAGAATGAGGCCCGGTGCCGTGCGCAAGGCTTCCAGTGCCTGATCAAACTCCTGGGCGACCTCCTCCTGTCCGTCAAACGACGTCATCCGGATGTACCCCAAGCCCGAGGGATGGCCGCCGAACTGGACAAACCGCTGCTCTTTCAAGTCGAAGGAGCAAAGTTGACGAGGCGGATCACTCACGCCAGCCGTGCGCTGGAGCCTGAAGGTTTGTGCGTGGCCATCCGGCAAGCGCAGCTTCAGGTCCACCGTGGTGCCCCTTTCGCCGGCCAGCAGATACCGGCAGGCCTCGCGCCGGAAAGCCCGTTCCGAGGAACAGGCAGGAAGCCCGAGCCGCAATTGCTTGAGCTTGTCTTCCACCGATAAGCCATCCACCTCAAGCACCTCCGAACCCGGCTTGGCGCCAAGCCTGGCGGCTTCAGAGTCGGCGTTCACGGCCACTATGAACGGCTTGCCCTCAAACAGGTCCACCGTCAGTCCCGGCCCGCTGGTGGGAAAGGCAGGATGGTAGTTCTCCAGCCAGGAATGGGTATCTTTCAGCTCATTGACCAACTGAAACAGCAAGCGGTAAAACTGTTCGGCGCTGGCGGCAGGGTCGAGCCGCTCCTGGTAGCGCCGGCAAACCTCCCCCCAGTCAATGGACTTCAGCTCGAAGTCGGCATAGGTCTCATCAATGGCCTGGCACAGGAAGTCGAAGTTCTCACGCTGTTCTTTGGCTGAAAGCATCTTTGCAGGCTCGAGCCCGGTCGGCGCTGGCCCGGTGGTAACATAGCCCTTACTTGGTGGCACGCTTTTGGCCTGGCGCGACAAGACGAGCACGCCCTCCTCCACCTGGTAACCGAGGCCGAACGGCTTAAGAATCTGTTCCAAAGCTTGAGCGCAGGTCTTGTCCTCGATGGCCACGTTCCGCACCCAATTGCGGCAAAGCTGGTCGGTTTGGGCAAAGGATTTCTGCCGGTCATATCTCAGGCCCACCTGCTCCGCCAGACTCTGAACAATGTCCTGCACGCTGGCTTGCTCGCTCGTATATTTTACCTTGCTTCCCAACCGGGTGTCGGCGGGACCTGCTTCCGCTTGGGCCAATGTTGTCTGCTCCAGGGCGAGCGCGGTCAACAGGAGGCCGCTGGCTGCCATGACGAGTGTGTATTTGAGGTTCCTTTTCATAATTTGTGAAACACTTGGGGTGCAGTTTGGTATCGGCGAAATCAAGTGATTGCCGCTCTCAGAGAACGAAACCACGGAGTCCCTGCTCGCAGACAGACGTTAACGGTCTTAAGGACCGGCCTGATTGCTTTTGATCCGTGCTTCCTTCGCCGAATATGATACTCTCTGCCAATAAAAGTCGTTTTAGTCAGCGTGTAGCCAAACGGCTTCATGTTCGTTGCCACCCGGCGAACGATTTTTCGAGCCAGCGAGCGTTCGCGCGATTTTCCCATGTGTCAAATCTAGCAACCGCATTATGCGACGGCCAGCTCGTTTAGTGAAACACACATATCCAGTCCCTTCGAGCCGCGCCAGAGAGATCCAGTCGCATTTTCAAACCGGCGCTAACACCTTTGCTTTTGGTTCATCTCCTGAATCTGCTTTTCCACGATGCGAATGTCCGCAGCGTTTACGGCCCGTTTGGGCTGGCTTCAGCCGGCTGCAAACTCAGATGCGGTGTGCGCCGTTATCGCCGACGCAGTGGCCGCACCGAGGGAGATCGCCTTACTCCGCTTGGCGTTGTCCTTGACGGCGTCTCACTCCTATTGACCGCCGGCCTTCCAATACGCGGAAGACCGACTCGGAGAGCATGACGTCGCAGTTTCCCCCAAACTTTCGTGCCTCGTAATAATCCCCGCCGGCGCGCCGGTACCCGGAGCGGTTCGCGCAGGAGGCTTTGGGCCACAATAGCAAGGCGGTGCATCGTGCCTATGCGAAACGGGCATTGATGAAAATTCCGTCGCTAGAAGATTATGAACAACGGGCAGCGGCAGAGGTGAAGCAGGCGGCGTGAGTGCCACTGTCAGCATAGGATTACGGAATTACCCGCAACGCCCTGCTCAGTTCCACCTTTGTCGTGAAAGCACGCTCTTGACCCATAAAGAACCGTTCGACCGCGAGGTCCGATGGCTCACACAATTGGCGACCGAGGAAAACCATCACGAGAAGCTTGGGAACGATCTCAATGGGAAGAGAGACCGTTACTGCTCCCATGCTCTATAGAATTGCACCGGCAAGTTGGTAGCCGTGTAATCAATGACCTGAAGCGATCCCGTGGTCGGAGGATTCGTAATTATGGACACCCATGTCACCAGATTACTGGAAGCGTAAATCAAAACTTGATTTGTTGCCCAGACGCCCACCGCTTGAATTTTAAAACCGTTCGTTGGTGGCCAGGCGCCGGAGGTCAACGCATGAAGCGCAAACGGGGTATACTCGACCTGATCGACCCAACCAGTGCTCATCACATAACCTGACGGAGACCTTGAATAGGTCCACTGCAGGAGCTGCGGACCTGCGGCGAGTGGGAAAGACTGCTGCTGCCAGGCCACACTCGACTGCAGATTCGTTTTCACAATTCCGTTCATAGAGAACGAAAAGCTATCAGGATTGTGCCAGGCAAACTTCCACCAGAACTTCAATATGCCCGGGCCCAGGACGGTAGTTTGAAGCGTGGATTTCTGACCGGCTCCGATCGCTCCGGATTGGGCGGCGGCGACTCCGTCATGCGCCACACCTGTTTCCGCAAACCATGGAGCGTTGTCGGCGTTCGTCCAAAACAAATTCGCCGCATTCAAGGACAAGCCAAGGTCTGCGATCGTGAGCACGGCGTCCGAACTGACCGTGACACCGTAGGGATTCATCACCACTAGGTTATACGTGCCCTGTTGCGTCAATTGCGCGTTTTCAATCGTCAGCGAGCTGTTGGTAGAGCCCGGCAGGTTCGTTCCGTTGAACTGCCATTGGAACGTGATCGGTATGGGTCCGGGCGCTATCGCTGGAGCAAACACCGCGTTGGAGCCAAGGGCGACGGTCAAATTGCTGACCTGAAGTGAAATGACGGGCGGATTGGTGAGCACGTTCAGCAGTGCGACGGAGCTCGTCACGCTTCCAGACGCACTCGAAACGATGGCCCTGTAGCTGCCTGCCTGCAAGGGTTGTACGTTTGTGACCGACAAGAAGTAGTTGGTCGCATTTAATAGAGGCATTCCGTTCAGCGACCACTGGTAGGCCAGGGAGGAGCCAATCGCCCCCATGCTCAATATGGTGGAATAACCTCCGTACAACGTTTGGTTCCATGGTTGCCTCACGATTGCCGGCAGCCGATCATTCGTGAGTGCCATGGCGTGGGACCATTCACCTGCGATGCCCAGCACGTTGCTGCAGCCGTCGGGATTCAACAGATAACCCCAGGATTCAATCGTGCCGTCACTCCTCAGGGCGATGGAATAACCGTCCCAGTCGTTCTCAGTGCCATGGCCTCCTGCGGCGACGGCCACCACGTTGGTCAAATCGGCGGGGACATTCGTCTGGCCGGATCCGTTCCCACCCCAGGCAACAACAGTACCATCCAATTTGACAGCCAGGCTGTGCACCGCACCCGCAGCAATGGCGACGACGTTGGTTAGACCAGCAGGGACCGTGGAAGCACCATATCCGTTGATGCCATAATCCCAAGCGACAACCGTCCCGTCACTTCTTAAGGCCATCCCATAGAACATGCCGGCGGAAATGGCAACAACATTGCTCAATCCCGCCGGGAGTGACCATTGTGCGCCCCCAAGCGCGTATCCTCCCCAGGCCGCGACAGTCCCGTCGCCCCGGAGCGCCAGGCTGAAATCTTCATTCCCGTCTCGGCCGCCGGCGGCTATGGCCACGACGTTGCTCAGCCCCTGTGGTATAGAGATTTCACCGCCATTGTTATCCCCCCACCCGACGACGGTTCCATTGCTTTGCAGAGCCAAGCTGTGGTAATAGCCCGCAGCGATGGCTACAACATTGCTCAAGCCCGCTGGCGGAGTGGCTTCGCCGTGCACGTTGTATCCCCATCCCGCGACCGTGCCATTCTGCTTGAATGCCAGGCTGTGGAACGCGCCGACTGCAATTGCCGTCACGTTGGTTAATCCCGCAGGAACGTTTGTCTCGCCGTAACCATCATATCCCCACGCAACAATCCCGCTGGAGGCGAAACAGAGAGACTCATGTGTTGCCAGCAATGAGAGTACTATCGGCAGGAACAGGATGAATGGCCTGCGGACAAACCTTACCGCATGACCCGGCTTCACGCGCTGAGTTTCCATCGAAAACTCATGAAGTCTCGCCACCGCGCTCCTTGAGGGTGACTGCAGTTCCAACATACTGCCCTCATCTTGAATGAAAGGCCAGCGAATGTCCAGTTCCAATGAGAGCGGCTATCGTCGGCGGGTGTGAGACAAAATTCTTCATTTACTTGGGATGCCAGTGCGGTAATCCCGCCTCCGGCCCAAAGGCTGGATGTTCGTCGGGCCAGAAGGGCCGATGTGCAGGGCCGAAGGCCCGCAATGTGATAGCCCGGGCTGCAGTGAGTCCCACGAGCGGAGGCCCGGTTCCGTCATCCCATAAACCATCCAAGCCCTGAAGGGGGCGCCCTATCAACTCCGTTCTTTTGCATGAACACACAATGTCCCGCCCCTGCAGGGCGGAGAGGATGTTGGGGCTACTCTCCTGGGGCTCCGCGCTGCGCGCTCCACCCCAGGCTATCACAGGCCGGGCTTTCAGCCCGCCAGATTCGAAATGCGTATGTTTTATTGGGTTAATTCAGAATGTGATTAGCCAGCTAGTTACCGCCGTCTGAAAAAACAAGCCGGAAAATTCAATTTGAAGAATTTTGTCTCACACCCATCGTCGGCGAAAGAGGCCTTCTAACCCCAATGCTGTTTAGGAATTCATGGCCGGAATTCACATAAAAGGCTATTCATCAATATCTTGAAAGAACGAGGCGCACACCAGTTTCTCCAACGTTCACATCCGCCGCCGACAGGTATTTCTGGAGCGCTGTGGCGCCGGTATTCTGTTCGCTGCGCGTCAATAGTGCTAGAAACCCTTGAAAATGTCCGAAATCCAACAGGTAGCAAGCTGGACACCGCACATTTCTGTGGAATAGGGCATTGGTCTTCAAGCGATTTATGGTCGAATTCCTAAACGGCATTGCATTTAGCCCCCTTGACAACTATAAACAGAGCATTGATAAGGCACTAGGATTGCTGATTGCCAAAGAAGACGAATCCCAAGGGAATAATGCAACTAAGTAGCTATGCACCTTAAAGAGGCTAGATCCAAAAACAAACTCGCGCACTTCATTGCGGAGCGCGAGAAAACGCACCCGAAGGCCAGTCACGCCCATTTTCACGGCGCAATTAAGTCTAGCCCTCAAATGGAAGGACCAGGCGCGGTTGGCCGATTTCATCATCATGACAGTGCGCAGTCGGATGGCGAAGGGGGATGCCTTCAGATCTGATTCTGAAAAACCAATGTGAACAAGACAGAAATTCGGCAACAGTATCTACCATCCCGCGTTTTATGCTGCGTAACCGCCCGCGTCATTGGGCAAGGGACACTTCCGGTTCCTTGCCCTTTTGTTTTTTGTTCATTTCCTGAATCTGCTTTTCCACGATGCGAATAGCCTTGTCGAGCCAGTCCGGGTCGCAACTCATCCGCTCGATTTCCACGGTCGCAAACCACTTGCGGGCGTTCTGCGGCGGCTTGCCCAGCGGCTTGAGATGCCCGGCCCGCACCAGAAACGGTAGATAGTAATTCGGCCATCCAAAAATGCCCGCCGGTTCTTCCATGCCCACACACGCAGGCCGATTGCCATGAACTTGTTTGTCCGTCATCATGTCAGCCAACCTCATTTTTGCAATCGGTGAACTGTGCCTGCCGCCCGCCTGATTGCGCCCCATATTCCTGAAGCGCGAAACGAATGCGCAGCAGCAAAGCCAGGTCCGCCGCCGACAGCGGCCTTTCCTCGCCGGACTTCACCAGCTTCCACAACATTTTCAGTTCACTCGTTTTCATCAGTAACGCCGGCAGGAATCAAACTCCGCTTCCGCCCGTCTCAGATCTTCCCGCAGGTAGGGAACCCACTTCCACGCCGGCATCGGACCCGCCGGCCAAGCTACGTCCCCTGTCACCCACTCCGCCCCATTGCAGATGCAAATCAGCGTCTTCGACGGGGACGTGACTAGCGGCGGTTCTCCCCACCATATGAGGGCTTCCCACCGCTTCTCTGGCAAGCGTGGGGGCGGCCTGACATCTGGCGGTTGAGCGGGGCAACTTTTTCGCACTTCTTCTGTAACAAGCACCTCATTTCCGGTAATTCTCATCTGGATACGATATTTCCATGAGCAGCCTGACTTCATCCAGCGAAGCACCCCGGATTTTTCCGCACACTCGATGGTCGCTGGTATTGGCGGCCACACGGAAGAATGCGCCGGAATCGGCGGCGGCGTTGGAAGCCATCTGCCGCGCCTATTGGTATCCGCTCTATGCCTACGTTCGCCGCAGCGGCCAATCACCACACGGCGCGCAAGACCTCACGCAGGAGTTCTTCTGCCGCCTGCTCGAAAAACGCTGGCTAGGCCCTCAACAAGCGTGATTTGAGGATGTCATCAAAGCAAAAAAGCTCGAAATGTCTGTGAACATAGGTTGAAATGGGTTTGTTACAGACCACAACCAACCGATGAAAAGGACATTTCGAGTGA
>Ga0224555_1002475_pt1 | contig 21553 bp, 24 predicted proteins | sample 714S23034metaG_FD_180687 | JGI IMG/M metagenome (GOLD analysis project Ga0224555, IMG submission 180687) | Peat soil microbial communities from Stordalen Mire, Sweden - 717 S2 30-34 | ecosystem: Environmental > Terrestrial > Soil > Wetlands > Peat | place: Sweden: Norrbotten County, Stordalen...
AGCCATGCGACAATGAACACGGGAGACCCTTGTCGATGCCCGACAGAAGGGCAACGGGTGGATATAAGGAAACGAAGTTTCACCGGGTCGATAAGGGAGTCGGATTTGCCCATATTACCGCTTGTATTCCAAGGACAACATAACCTTGGGAGAGGGAAGGGGCAATACCTTCACCATGCTTCTGAAGGAGAGAAGAAAAGGAGATTGCGGCAACGCTATTAACTCTGAATATTTCGAGAACTCAGGTGGAAGCTATACTGGAAGGCCAAGTGAAAGCGAAAGCCTCTGGAAGAAGATGATTGGAAAGCCGTATTCGGGAAAACCGAACGTCCGGTTTGATGAGGGGGAGCTGGAGATAGAACCATTTGGCAACTACGCCAGCTCTCTACTCTACTGCAAAAAACGGACAATCCTTGGATATTTACTACCTTCACGAATCAGAATGCAATTATACCCGATGCGATTGAGACTGTCGAATATTGCGTTTAAGCCTTGGGCCTTGTCAGCTGCCCACGATTCGCCCGATATTCAGGATGCGCATGGAAAGATAGGAGGCGCAATCCTCGGACGTTTCATTGATACAGGCTTTGTTGGGATAGATTTCATACATCACGTGGTACTGCGGCGGCGTCAAATTGGGCATCACGATATTAGCGCCGCGCATCAGACCTAGTTCGCGGCGATTTTCTTTATCGCTGCAAGCACCTGATCAATGTCCTCTTCCGTATTGAAATATCCCGCGCTCAATCGCACGGTGCCCTTGGGGTAGGTTCCGATGACCTTGTGAGCGGCAGGGGCACAGTGCAGACCTGTTCTGACTTTTATATCGAAAACCTGATCGAGGATAGTTCCAACTTCTCCCGCATCGTAGCCCTCAACATTGAAAGAGACGACTGGCACCGCCTTGGCGCCTTCTCTGCCCTCGGTTCCATAAAGTTTTATGCCAGGCATCTGCGATAAACTTTCGATAATACGGGCCCTCAGGCCTTGTCCGTGCGTGTGAATTTTTTCCAGACCCTCCGCAAGGACATATTTGATGCCTGCACCCAATCCGCTAATACCGACGCTATTAAGCGTTCCGCTTTCATAGCGGTCCGGCAGTACAACCGGCTGTTCTTCCTGCTCTGAATAGGATCCTGTGCCGCCCTCGCGCACAGTCTCAAGATCACAGCGATCGCCCACATAGAGGACCCCTGTCCCTGGAGGACCAAACAGTCCTTTATGCCCGGAACAAGCAAGTAGATCGATATTGCCCGCCACTACATCAATCGGATACTTGCCAACGGTCTGGGCGGCGTCTACCATGAAAATCAAACCATGCTTCCTGGCGACAGCGCCGTATTCCTCGATCGGTTGAATAATCCCCGTTACGTTGGATGCGTGAGTGACCAAAACTAATTTTGTGCTTCCAGTTATGGATTCTTCGATTTCCTTGGCGGAAATACAGCCGTACCCAACTGCCTGGTGCAAATACGTGGTCTTAATGCCTTGCCTTTCAAGCTTTTTGAGGGGACGAATCAGCGAGTTATGTCCAATGCTACTGGAGATCACGTGATCTCCCGGTCTGAGCAAGCCCTTTAATCCCATATTCAGGGCATCCGTGCAGTTGAGGGTAAATATCACTCTTTTCATCTCCGGCGCGTTGATGAAGCGCGCCACAAGCATTCTTGTCTCTTCAATCGTTTCTTTGGCAGCAGCTGCCACGCTGTGGCTGCCACGCCCCGGATTGCCCCCTTTTTCTCTTAAAAAAGCGTCCATTGTCTGATAAACACTTTCCGGTTTCGGCCAGGACGTCGCTCCATTGTCCAGATAGATCATAAACTAACCTCAACTTCCGATATATTTGGCGTAGAACCCCCTCGCCAGCGATTCGTCGTTGGTGTTCTTGATAATGGCGCGTCCATCGGGAAATACTACCATTTCCTGAGTCCCGACGGTAAAATTCAGCATGAATTCATTATAGGCAACCAACCCCACCGGCTTGAGACGTGCCGACAGTTCTTCAAAAGAGATAGTGCTGAGACCGGGGTTCAGGATTTGAACGGCGTTTTGACCGCAGAGTGAAGTGGCCTTGACGACGAATCGTGCGTCCAGAAAGTCAAACTTGCCATTACAACTTGGACAATTATCTCCTTTGGCGATCTTCACATGATCGAAGTCTCCTTCCCAGACTTCGATATAGATTATATCACGATTGATATTGCCGGTACCGGCCAGTATTTTCATTGCTTCGACGGACTGAAGAGATGCGATAATTATGGGAGCGGGACTAATAACGCCGGCAGTATCGCAAGTCATGATTGTACCGCCTGCAGGACTGGGGAAGATACAGCGCAGGCAGGGGGTATCATGAGGCAAAATGGTCATCGTCATTCCGCTCGCGGAGACAGCACCACCATACACCCAGGGAATTTCATGTTTAAGACAGGCATCATTGATAAGATAACGAGTCTCCATGTTGTCAAGGCCGTCCATAACCACATCCGCGCCCTGGATGAATCTTTCGACGTTTGAATAGTTCACATCGGCGACGATCCCCTCGATATAAATGAAGGGATTTACCCTTTTTAAATGGCGCTCCGCCGCTATGGCCTTGGGCAGGTTGTTTCGAATGTCTTCCTCATCAAATAGAACCTGTCGCTGCAGGTTATGACGCTCAATAAAATCACGGTCGATAATTTTTATCTTGCCAACTCCAGCCCGCGCGAGAATATCGGCGATAACGGTGCCCAAAGCACCGCATCCGATAATCACTACGGAGCCTGCGCTTAATTTCTTTTGTCCTTCCTTGCCGATGCCGGAGAAAAGGATTTGTCTTGAATATCTATCAATCATATAATAAATGGTCTACCTTAAATCGCTATTAATATTAATAATTTCTATTACAAAGTTGATCCATCGAAAAGAATTTGTCAAGAAAATTTAAATTTTTTATTTATACTTGGGGATTCATATGTTTGTTGCGTTTTAACCTTCCGCCCTGCCCGCTGCCTACAGTTCGCCCGATATTCAAGATGCGCATGGAAAGGCAGGAGGCGCAAGCCTCGGACGTTTCATTGATGCAGGCTTTGTTGGGATAGATTTCATACATCACCCGATATTGCGGCGGCGTCAAATTGGGCATCACAATATTGGCGCCGCGCATGAGACCTAGTTCGCGGCCATCGGCTTTATTGAGGCTGGCCAGCGCCGTTGTGCTGGGAATATTTGCTTCCGGGCAAACTAGACGCGTCAGGGCAATTACTTTATAAGTCATTTTCTCGGTGTTCGGCACCTGATCTGCCGCAACATCATCTGAACATTGCCCCAGCGGAGTTTCAGGGTGAGGAATGAACGGGCCGACGCCGATCATGTCGAGATCCAATTCACGAAACGCCAGGATGTCGTTTGCCAGGTCTTTGTACGTCTGGCCGGGAATGCCAATCATGATTCCGCTGCCGACTTCATAACCAAGTTTTTTGAGGTTCTCCAGAATGGCAAACCGGTCCGATGATTTGTCACCCAAAGGCGGATGAATTCGGTCATAAAGTTCCCTATTGGAAGTCTCAAAACGGATGAGATAGCGATTGGCTCCCACCTCGCGCCAGGCAATCAAATCTTCATCAGGACGTTCACCGAGACTGAGTGTCACGGCAAGGTTTGTTTCCGCTTTAATGCGGCGGATGATATTGGCCATCCATTGCCGTGTAATGCCATAGTCTTCCCCCGCCTGCATGACAACGGTCCCATAGCCGAAGCCTACGGCCCGCTGCACGCAATCCATGATTTCTTCTTCGGTCATGCGATAGCGTTCAATTTGATTGTTATCGGCGCTGATGCCGCAATAGCCGCAATGACGGGCGCAGAGGTTGGAAACTTCGACCAGGCCGCGCAGATGAACCTGATCGCCCACGTGAGCGATACGCGTTTCGTCAGCCAGGCGCCAAAGAATTTCCAGCTTCTGTTCGTCTTCTTCGCGCAGCCAGTCGATAATTTCTTTTTCATTCATGTTCAAATCCTGTTTTTCAACCCAGACGATGTTTATCCCATGTATCGCGGGGTTGTCTTTGTGCTTTAAACATAATTGAATTCGCATCGGGATATGTTGTTTTCTTAATCTGATACGATGGTTTTGTATCCTGACTGTGTGCTGCGATCATCGCACCTATCGTTGCTTCCCTTTCGTCGTCCAGACGTCCCACGACCAGAATCGTCGGCCCGCGGAAATTCACCGGTTCAAAAATACTCTGTCCGTCTTTGACGAGCGAGATTAGGCGTTCATTTTCTTCCTGTTTGCGCCCCAGAATAATCTTGAGATCAGGGTACAGCCGGTAATGGCGGCCAAGAGTCAGCAAAACCAAATCGGTCTGGTTGTAATCGGTGGAGTGGGCGAAAAGATCACGCAGGCGTGCGGCAATAACCTTGTCGGTAAGCAGGCAACCGCCGGCGGGACAGGGATAGTCTGTCACACCCAGGTTTTCCGCCAGTTCAAATTGCGGTTTACGGCCCCGGCCGGAAATATTGAGCAGTTTATCCCGATCTACAATCCCTTCGCGTTCCGGCAGTGTCGGTTCGAAATGCTGCGCCGAAAGAGGCCGGAGAATCAGGTCCTGTAATCCGCTTTCCTTCTCGATCAAACGAATCGTATGCCGCTGCTGGGACATCGGACGCTGTCCGAGAACTTCACCGGTGATCACAAAAGAAGCGCCCAACTCAGGCATCATCTCTTTGACTTTCCGCAGCATGTAGATGCGGCAATCGATGCAGGCATTTATGGCGCTGCCGTGGCCGTGCGGAGGATTTTCCACCATCTTGATATAGTCCATTCCTTTGTGGATGACGATAATGGGAACTGCAAATTCTTCGGCGACTTTGCGCGCGTGCATTTTGCATCCCGCCTTTTTAGGCGAACAATTGCAAAAGACACTTGTAAAATGGATGGCCGTGACATCGATGCCCTGGTCAATCATTAATTTCACAGCCAGTGTGCTGTCTAAGCCCCCCGAGAGAAGGGCCACCGCCTTTTTATTGAGACTCATTTCAATCTAATTCCTCTTTATATCCTCCGCTGGCGGAAATGTCACGCGAGTGACGGAGGTGGATAATGGACGCCCAACCTGTAACTTGGATGAAAATTACGGTTACATTAAAACCACCTCCTTAATCCCCCGCCAGCGGGGGACATTACATTTAATTGCAATCTGCGACACAATCTCTTCGTCAGAATGACAAACAACGACCTTACGCCGCAGTCCAGTCCGTCACGTGAAATCCGGCCTTGGCAATCATGTCCATATCTTCCTCATATCCCTGACCTGGTGTGGTGAGGTAGCCTTTTGTGAAAATCGAGTTTGCCGCATAAAGAGACAAGACCTGCATAGAGCCCAGACAGGCTTCCCGTCCGCCAGCCACTCGAATCTCCTTATCCGGATGGACAAAGCGGAACATGGCCAGCGCACGCAAACAATCGGCAGGTGTTAGCTTGGTAAAGTTTTCCAGAACGGTTCCGGGACGCGGATCGAGAAAATTAAGCGGAATGGAATCCGCCTCAACTTCACGCAGAGCAAAGGCCATCTCCACCCGGTCTTCCAGTGATTCCCCCATGCCGATCAGGCCGCCGCTGCATAGTTCCATCCCGGAAGCTTTGACAATTTCGGCTGTTCTCTTACGATCGGCATAACTGTGTGTTGTGCAAATGGAAGGATAAAATCTTTCGGAAGCTTCCAGATTGTGGTTGAAGCGGTCCACACCAGCTTTTTTCAGCTTCAGCGATTGTCCGACAGTTAAGATGCCCAGTGACGTGCAAATTTGAATCGGGACTTCTTTTTTAATCTGACGTGTCGCTTCGCAGATGATGTCGAGTTCTTCGGGTTCGGGCGCCTTGCCGCTCGTTACGATACAATAACGCATCGCCTTCAGGCGATGGGCATCCCGCGCGCCTTCAACAAGATCTTCCACGGTTTGGAGTGTGTATTGCGGCGAATCTGTATGGGCACTGCCAGCCTGGCTGCAAAAAGCGCAATCTTCGCTGCACAAACCGCTCTTTACATTCTTAATAACATGAATGGTTACACTGCGCCCGAAGAAATGCCGACGAATAATGAAGGCTGCCTGAAGAATATCCAGCAGATCATCATCCGTGGACATCAGTAGCTCAAGCGCTTCATCCCTCGATAATATGGTTCCCTGCAGAGTTCTTCGCGCACGTTCGGGCCAAAACATTTATCTTTAACTCCTGTAATCTAATTTTATGAGATTATCGTTAATCAGGCTGAAACAATGAGTTCTCTTGCCGCCATGTTTGAAAACAATTTGAACCTATTAATTTATATTGGCGTGCAGGGATATCGTTACCTCACTAGGCAATTTTGATTTTATCATCCACTTTTATTTCACCGCCAGTTAACACTTTCGCGAAGATTCCCTCTCTGGGCATGACACAATCTCCGACTGTATAAAAGATATTGCACCGGCTGTGGCATTCCTTGCCGATTTGAGTGACCTCCAGCAGGACTTTTTGCCCGACTTTCAATCGTGTGCCGATGGGGAGCGATGGCAAATCAATACCTTCGATTGTGAGATTTTCTGCGAAATCCCCATGATTCACATACAAGCCCTTTGCTCTGATCTTTTCAATACTTTCCTTGGCCAGAAGACTGACCTGCCGGATACCTGTTTCCGCGTGAGCGTCATTTTCGAGGCCGAGGTTTTCTATAAACAGACCGCAACCGATATTATTCTTTTTTTCACCTTTTGCCTGAGAAATATTGACAGCCAGAATCTTCCCGCATATTTTTTTCATTTAAGAATACCTGCCCTTATTTTCTTAGCGCAACTTCTGTTTAGCCGCCTGTTTCTTATACTGCTTCGCGCCAAAAATCAGATCCTGTTTTTTAATAAACACTTCCGTATCTGGCGAGACGGAATGAGTCAGCCAGACGTTACCGCCGATGACAGAACGCTCACCGACAACAGTGTCTCCTCCCAGAATAGTGGCATTGGCATAAATAATCACATCATCTTTAATTGAAGGATGGCGCTTTTTGGATCTTAATTTCTTGACTTCCGCCTTGGATAAGGAAATCGCGCCCAGCGTGACTCCCTGATAAATGCGCACGCAATTGCCGATAACACATGTTTCGCCGATGACCACACCGGTGCCATGATCGATAAAGAAGCTCTCGCCGATTTGCGCGCCCGGATGAATATCAACTCCGGTGTGACTGTGAGCATATTCAGTCATAATCCTGGGCATAAGCGGAACATTTAAATGATAAAGCTCATGCGCGATCCTATAAATCGTGATAGCACGGATACCCGGATAACTGAATATAATTTCATCATAACTTTTCGCTGCCGGATCGCCTTCTAAAGCAGCGCGGATGTCCTTGGCCAGCATCGTTCGCAATTCAGGCAGCTTACGGAGAAACTCCACGGTCAACTGATGCCCCAGTGGCTCGCAATGAATGCAGGGCTGATTATGACGGATGCAGTCATGCCGAATGGCCAGAATAACCTGTTCGGAAAGAATTTCGTAAAGTGCGATCACCTGCTGGCCGAGATAATATTCAAGATTGACTGAATCCAGGCGGGTGCGGATAAAATAGCCTGGATATAAAATTAATGCCAGGCGGTGTAGGATATCGATAATCGCCTCCCGATGCGTAATCGGTTCGGCGCTGACATGATCAAAGCATCCACCGATGCTGCATGATGCAACGAGTTCATCAACAATAGCCGGCACTTCATCACGGTAACTTTTCGCCGATTTGATTTCATTTTTACATTTATCGCCGTTTTTTAAACGCTTCATAATCACAAACTCCTTTTTAATGGCGCGCCATCACGAGTTATTCGTCAAAACAAAGATAGCATTCAAAGCCAATAGATTCGGACAGAGATGCACAACTTCTTTTTTTCCCAGATAATGGGCTTCCACTATCCGGATATTTTTTTCCTCACAAAAGTTCTTAAAATCCGTGATGCTTAAAAAGCGCACATTGGGTGTATCAAACCATAGATGGGGCAATGATCCCGTAATGGGTGACTTTCCCCGGAAAAACAGCATGAGCCGCGATTTGATATAGGCGAAGTTGGGAAATCCGACAATGACCTTGTTGCCTATACGCATGGCCTCCTGAATGACCAAATCGACTTTTTTCACTTCCTGCATACTCTGGTTCAGAATTACATAATCAAAGGAATGATCCGGATATTCCCGCAGGCTGTTTTCAATATCGTCTTGAAAAACACTTAAGCCCTTCTTTACACACTCCTGAATGGCTTTATCGTCCAACTCAATTCCCTGCGCCCGGACATGTTTATCCCGGACGAGAGGGTATAAAAGATCTCCTTCGCCACATCCAAGGTCCAGAACGCGCGAATCGGGCTCAATAATCGAATAAATAATGCGGTAATCCAGATGAATATCGTTAGATGCCATAATTTTTCACGACCATATATCCATTAAATGTTTTGTCCAGAAAATGTTTAATCAGTGTTGTCTGTTCCACCACTTCCACCAGAAAGGCATCATGACCGTACGTGGACGTCAACTCGCAATATGTAGCATCAACGTGCCTCCTTTTCAAGGCCCGGACTATCTCCTGCGATTGGTGGGAAGGATAGAGCCAGTCCGACTTAAATGAAATAATCAGAAAGCGGGTGTTGATGGCCTTCCCGTGTGGTATGAGTTTTCCTCCAAACAGATCAAAATAATCTATTGCTTTTGTAATATAGAGATAAGAATTGGCATCGAAGCGCTTCACAAAATTAGCTCCACGATAGCGCAAGTAACCCTCCACTTCAAAATCGGCGTCAAATCCGAAGCTGAACTTATCGTTCTTCAACCGCCGGGAAAATTTCTCTTCCATGGACTGATCGCTCATGAAGGTGATATGCCCGATCATACGGGCAACCGACAATCCCTTCTCGGGCTGGCCATACTCATAGTAATTCCCCTCACGCCAGGCCGGATCAGCCATGATGGACTGCCGGACAACTTCGTTGAAAGCAATCTGCTGAGGAGAATGTTTCAGCGCCGTGGCAATAGGGATGGCTGACCGCACTCGATCAGGGAAAGAGGCCACCCACTGGAGGACTTGCATACCCCCCATGGAAGCACCGGCAACGCACAATAGTTTGTCGATACCTAAAAAATCGATGAGATGCCTCTGGGAATGAACCATATCGGCCACTGTGATGAAGGGGAAATCCAGTGCGTAAGGTTTCCCTGTCGCCGGATTCGGGGAAGACGGACCAGTGGAACCTTTGCAGCCGCCGATGACGTTGGAGCAAATGATAAAGTACCGATTGGTATCAAAGGCCTTGTCCGGTCCGATCATATTATCCCACCAGCCAGTATCATCCTGCCCCTTGTGAACGCCAGCCGCGTGAGCATCGCCGGAAAGGGCATGCAATGCAAGGATCGCATTAGATTTATCCTTGTTCAATTTTCCGTATGTTTCATAAGCAAGAGTTATCGGTCCCAGCGTATCTCCGCTTTCCAGTTTATGTTTCCTGCCCAGTTCAGCAAAGGTGTAATATTGCGTTTCTACAACGCCGACCGAATTGTTCTTATTTTTTTCGTTTTTTGTTTTATTCATAATTACATAACTGTTGAGCTATTACAACAGCGCCTCTTTTTCTCTTATACCATTTCTAAATCAAAGATGATATCGAGGCGGCTAGTTGGAGGCGACGAGGCGTATTATTAATACGTTGAGGAAGCCGACAACGACGCCAACAAAGATAGCGCTTTGATTTAGAATTGGTATTCATTATTTTTGAAACAACCATGTCGACAAATACCTCTCCCCACTGTCCGGCATAATGGCCACTATCGTTTTACCTTCAGTGTCTTTACGCTTTGCCACTTCCAGAGCTGCCCAAAGAGCGGCGCCACTTGATATTCCTACGAGGATGCCTTCTTCCTTGGCGATTCGCCTGGCCATCTCTCCCGCATTTTCATGGGCGACCTGGATAATTTCATCAATCACATCCCTGTTCAACACATCCGGGATAAATCCGGCGCCAATCCCCTGAATCTTATGAGGGCCCGGTTTTCCGCCGGACAGAACTGGAGAATCAGTTGGTTCCACAGCAATCATTTTTACAGACGGGTTCTTCTTTTTTAATACCTCGCCGATACCCGTAATCGTACCGCCCGTACCAATTCCGGCAATAACATAATCAACTTTGCCGTCTGTATCATTCCAAATTTCCTCCGCTGTCGTCCGGCGATGTATTTCGGGATTAGCGGGATTTTTAAATTGTTGGGGAATAAAACTATTTTTATTACTCGCTGCCAGTTCTTCCGCCTTTTCAATAGCCCCTTTCATACCTTTTGCCCCTTCCGTTAGAATCAGTTCGGCTCCCAGAATGCTTAAAAGATGCCGCCGTTCCATACTCATCGTATCGGGCATGGTGAGAATGAGATGATATCCTTTCGCTGCGCAAACAAAGGCAAGGGCAATCCCTGTATTTCCGCTTGTCGGTTCGATGATCACTGTGTCCTTGTTGATAAGTCTCGCTGCTTCCGCCGCCTCAATCATGGCGACACCGATTCTGTCCTTCACACTGGAAAGAGGATTGAAAGATTCTATTTTTACAAGAATCTCCGCGTTCAATCCCTTCTGCATTCTATTGAGACGCACCAGAGGTGTTTTCCCCACCGTCTTAGTAATATCTGCAAATATATTGGCCATAACTTTCTCCTTTCTGCCGCTATACCTTTGTCAATGCCTGTTCGATATCAGCAATAATGTCGTCAATATGTTCGATTCCTATAGACAGGCGAATGAAATCCGGTGTCACACCTGTAGCTAACTGTTCCTCTGCGGAGAGCTGCTGGTGTGTTGTCGTTGCCGGATGGATCGCCAAAGTTTTTGCGTCTCCCACATTCGCCAGATGGGAAATGAGTTCCAGGGATTCGATGAATTTCTTTCCCGCTTCCACGCCGCCCTTGATTCCGAATCCGAGAATCGCTCCCGCGCCTTTCGGCAGATATTTTTTCACCCGCTGTTGTTCCGGACTGGACTTAAGTCCCGGGTAGTTGACCCAACTGACTTTGGGATGTTTCTCCAGATAGCCGGCAACGGCCAAGGCATTTTCAGAATGACGGATCATTCTCAAATGAATTGTTTCCAGTCCCTGCAGAAAAAGGAAAGCATTAAACGGCGAGAGTGCCGGTCCCAAATCACGCAGGAGAGATACACGAGCCTTGGTTATATAAGCAATATTACCCATGGGCTTCAGAGCTTCCACAAAATTGATCCCGTGATAACTCGGATCAGGATCGGCAATCAGTGGAAATTTGCCGTTTGTCCAATCAAATTTCCCCGAGTCAACAATCACACCACCCAGTGATGTCCCGTGCCCACCAATGAATTTGGTAGCCGAGTACACAACAATATCCACCCCGAAATCTATGGGTCGAAGCAGATAAGGCGAAACGGTATTATCTAAAACGAAGGGAATACCGTTTTTATGCGCAACACCGGCAATACCTTCGATATCGGCTACATCAAGTTTTGGATTTCCGATGGACTCCGCGTAAATCGCCTTCGTTTTCGGTGTGATCGCTCCCTGCAAAGCATCGAGGTCGTTCGATTTGACAAAATTGACCGTGATTCCGAGACGGGAAAAAGTGTAATGAAAAAGGTTATAGGTTCCTCCGTAGAGGTTGTCTGCCGAAACTATCTCATCTCCAGCGCGAGCAATATTGAGAAGCGCCAAAGTGATGGCCGACTGGCCGCTGGCAACTGCCAGCGCCCCGACACCGCCATCGAGAAGGGCCATTCTTTTCTCAAAAACGTCTGTCGTTGGATTCATCAGCCGTATATAAATATTGCCGAACTCCTTCAGGCCAAAAAGATTGGCCGCGTGTTCGGTGTCTTTGAATTGGTAGGAGGTTGTCTGATAAATGGGAACCGCGCGCGATCCCGTTGTCGGATCCGCATCCTGGCCGCCATGCAGGGCCAGTGTTTCTATTTTTAATTTTGCATCAATTTTACTCATTATATGTCATCCTTTTAGTTTTATGTTTGTTCTCTATCATGTAAAACTTCTTCTATTGTTCCACCGCCCAGAACACGGTCATTTTCATAAAAAACCACGGACTGGCCGGGTGTGATTGCTTCCTGTTCTTCGGCAAATATTACCCTCAGTCTGCCGTTTACGGCTGTTACTTCGCAGAGCGCCTCTTTTTTCCTGTATCTGATTTTCGCATACACTTGTCCAGGCCATGATTGGACCAGCATATTCATATCTCCGGCTACAAGCCCTTTTGCCATTAAGTCCTTCTTTTCACCAACGACAATACAGTTTTCATCGGGATTGATGGATACAACATACAATGGTGTTGCATGACTGATACCCAGACCTCCGCGCTGACCGATAGTATGAAATATAATTCCCCGATGCCTGCCCAGAATCTTTCCCTGCATATCCACAATCGGACCAGGATTTAATTTCTGCACCCGCTCCAGGAGAAATTCCTGATAGTTTTTTTGTGTTACAAAACATATATCTTGGCTCTCCTGTTTTTCCGCAACAGGCAATGAAGCTTTTTTCGCTATTTCCCGTACCTCATCCTTGGTTAGAGGAGCCAGGGGAAACAGTACATTCCTCAATCCCTCATAAGGCATGGGGTAGAGAAAATATGTCTGATCTTTCTTTCTGTCCTTCGCCCTCTTCAGGCAATAACCATCTTCGTTTCTTTCGATGGCCGCGTAATGACCCGTCGCCAGGAAATCAAAGCCGATCACCTTTGCTTTTTCCAGAAGACTTCCAAATTTCAGGTAGCGATTACATTCGACGCAGGGATTGGGTGTCCTGCCTTTTTTATATTCGCTGATAAATTTTGCAATGACTTTATCTTCAAGCTCACTTGCGTAATCAAAAACATAGTGAGGAATTTTAAGCCGGTCACATACTCTTTTTGCATCATCGATTGCGGCAGCGCCGCAACATCTCGCGCTGTCTTCTTCTGCTGCAATACCAAGGCACATGGTTACGCCGGAAACATTATATCCTTCATCTGTAAGCAACATGGCCGCGACAGATGAATCGACGCCGCCGCTCATGGCTACCATAACTTTTTTACTCATATGTTTCCTTTAAAATGCTCGATCATTTTATCACTATATTCCATTTATTTAACCTATTATTTTTTTCTCAGGAATGGGTGATCTTTTTAGATATTAAGCATCATTGCATTGCCTACTTTCTCCTGATTCATTTTTACCAGCATATCCAGGGTGATCGAACTTAAGGTCTCGGAAATTTTTCCGCCGATAATCGCCCAGATGTCATGGCTCGCGCAGATTGGCACCCTCGGACAGGTAGAAGGATTTTTGACACAGTCAACAAGAGAACAATCTCCTTCTAAAACATCCACAATCTCCTTCATGGTGATCTGTGAAGGATCTTTGGCCAGACTATATCCTCCATGCGCTCCCCGGATGGAGTTCACCAGGCCAATCCTCCGCAAGGGTATGATGATCAAACTCAAGTATTTCTCGGAAATATTCTCTCCTTTGGCAATATTTTTAAGAAATACAGGGCTTTGTCCATAATTAAGAGCCAGCGCAGCCATCAGTCTGACCCCGTATCGAGTTCTTGTGGAAAGTTTCATATCAATCCCCTGATTTAATCACTATCATTACTATCGATTTGATAGTAATTAAAATATTAGAGAAGAATTGTCAAGAAAAAATATGAATGAGGGAATTGTTTTAACAATGTTGGGAATGGATTCATTTTGCAAGTCATTAGGGGTAGAAATATCATACATTCCAGTGAGCTTTAGAATTAGTTTCCAAAACTTGCTTTGTATCTCCACCTGCTATTTGCATTCGAATTTATTCTTTATCTGTGCTAAATGATTATTCAAGTAATTAATTTTTAAAAAGGCGAGATCGTATTAATAATCTTGAAAAGCAGGTAAAGAAAAATTATAAAAACAAACTTAACGACATTTAAAGAATTAGGCATCGATAAAAGAATCCTCAGCGCAATATCGGAAATGGGTTTTGAAATACCTATGCCTGTTCAGCAAGAGGTAATACCTTTTCTCTTGCAGGACACAAGGGATTTAGTTGCTCTGGCTCACACGGGAACAGGTAAAACAGCCGCATATGGCATACCCATTATTCAGCAAATCGATCCATCATCATCAAAGACGCAGGCGCTGGTTCTGGCGCCCACCAGAGAGCTTTGTTTGCAGATAACTGATGATCTGACTCACCTTGCCCAACACATCGACAATCTCAATATTGTGGCGATTTACGGCGGCGCAAATATTTTCACTCAAATAAAACAGATAGGCGCGGGAGCGCAGATTGTCGTGGCAACGCCGGGCCGTATGCTCGATATGCTCAAACGGAAAAAAGTAAATGTATCCACCATCAGCTGGTTGGTGCTGGATGAAGCCGACGAAATGCTGGATATGGGCTTCAAAGACGATTTGAATGCCATATTATCCGGCACTCCCGATCAGAAAAGAGTTTTGTTGTTTTCAGCAACGATGCCCCGGGAAATTGAAGCAATTGCCAGAAGCTATATGAAAAAACCCAAAGAAATAACGGTGGGTTCCAAAAACATGGGCGCGGAAAATATTCAGCATCAATATTATGTCGTGCATGCCAAAGACAGGTATGCAACACTCAAAAGAATTGCCGATTATTATCCCGATATCTATGCGATTATTTTTTGCCGGACAAAAATTGAAACTCAGGACGTTGCCGATTCACTGATAAAAGACGGCTATAATGCGGATGCATTGCATGGCGATCTTTCCCAGGCGCAAAGAGACAGCGTCATGAACCGCTTTAGAACCAGAAACCTGCAAATGCTGGTGGCGACTGATGTTGCGGCCCGGGGGATCGATGTTACAAATTTAACTCATATTATCAATTACAATCTGCCGGACGATATTGAAAACTACACCCACCGCAGCGGTCGGACAGGCCGGGCTGGTAAATCCGGCATCTCCATTGTCATTATAAATTTAAAAGAAGCTTTCCGCATTAAACAAATTGAAAAACAAATCGGAAAAAAATTTGAGCAGATTAAAATACCCACCGGCAATGACGTTTGTGAAAAGCAACTTTTGCATTTAATCGAAAAAGTAAAGAACACTGAGATCCAGCATAAAGAAATCGGCGTCTTTCTGCCCGCGGTTTATGAACAATTGAAGGGAATCAGCAAGGAGGAAATAATTCAAAAGTTTGTATCGGCGGAGTTTAACCGTTTTTTAAGTTATTATCGCAATGCCGCCGATATAAATGTGGAAATGAGAAAAGAAAACGACAGAAACACTTCCAGCTCCAGAGCCGGGTCCGGCGCCACTTCCGGTTCTGTTCGCTTATTCATTAATCTGGGGCAGATGGAAAAATTTAATGATCGCCGGCTTACAGCTTACCTTTTTGATACAGCCAATATCCCTAACCTGCGTATTTCCCATGTTGAGGTGACGCGAAGTTGTTCTTTTTTCGAGACGGATTTTCAACAGGCTGATTTTCTGATGGCAAAATTTAAGAAAGAAAAATTCCAGGGCCGCCATGTCCAGATTGGATATGCCGACAAAGGCAAGAGGAATAAAGGTAAAGAAAGGAGTAACCGGGACTATTCCAAAGCCACAAACGCTTTTTTCGCGATTAAAAGGAAGCGGCGCTAAAGTTTCGATCAGTAAATCCTTAGGATATTGAAGAAGGTTTTTGTTTGTTAAAATAATTATGACTGCAAAATATAGTATATGGGAGTTTCACGAATAAATATTTATTTTAAATAAAACATTGGTGTAAATAATTAAGCGATAAATCAATAGCGTTGTTAAAAAAAACAGCAAAATTATGTATATTAATTGATGGTGTAAGAATTATGATTCGTTACGAAACAGAAATATCAGGCATTGACTGGAATAAAGCTGCCGAAGGGTTCAGTCGCGCACCGCTTGGAGAATGCGAGTCTGAAAAACTGGCTCGTGCTTTTCAGAACAGTTATGCCCATATTTTCGTTTATGAAGATGAGAGGTTGATTGGACTGGGTAGAGCCCTTTGCGATGGCGAGTATCAAGCTGGAATCTACGATGTATTACTACTTCCCGAGTATCATGGGACAGGTATCGGCAAGGGAATAGTGCAACAACTCTGTAAACAACTACCCATGCCAAACATTATTCTTTATGATGTTCCAGGTCGCGAGGAATTCTATCGGAAGTGTGGCTTCACTAAAATGCCTACAGCAATGGCTGTCTTGCATCCACGTTTAAGCGATTCTAAGCACGGATATTTAGAAGTATGAATGCTCTCAAAAATAGAATGCACCGAACTGGTTTCATCCGCCGTTCGCCACATCTGATTGTCAAACTTTGAAAGATAAAAAAGGGAGGAATATCCATGAAGCAATTTGTTATCACTCCGGCGGCGGGGAAACGTCTAATCGGAAAAGCGAGACAAATAAATCCACTGGACGCTTGTTCCTTGTGCTGGTAATCGTTTCGTTAGGAGAAAGAATCAACAGTGACTTCGCCACGTTTACATGAAAGCATCCGTGCTATCGCAGTCTTTGAGGCGGTCAAAGGAGCCTTAGTGCTGGCTGCAGGTTTTGGACTGCTCCAGCTCTTGCATAAGGATGCTCACAGGATAGCCTGCGAGTTTATTTCACGTTTACACTTAAGTCCTGTACAAAAGTATCCGAAGATATTTATCGATTTAGCAGACAATATAACGGACAGCAGGTTATGGTTCTTTGCGGGCCTGGCTCTGATCTACTCAGCCTTTCGTTTTGTTGAGGGTTATGGTTTATGGAAGGAGAAAGTCTGGGGAGAATGGCTGGCTGTAATAAGTGGAACGATTTATCTTCCCATTGAAATTTATGAAGTATGCGTCAAGGTCTCGTTCGTAAGGGTATTTGCGCTGGTTGCTAACATAGTCGTGGTTGGTGTGATCGCATACGTGTTGATTCAGAAGAAGCAACCACAGAACAAAAGCTCTTAGGAAGGCGGTGGAGGGAACGCTGTAACGTTCGCCGCATCTGATTTTCAGAATACGAAAAATAAAAAGGGAGAAATATCCATGAAGCAATTTGTTATCACCCCGGCGGCAGGGAAACGTTTAATTGGAAAAGCAATTACTAGACATGCCGCAGTGGCAGCAGCTATTAAAAAAGGAACTATTGTTGTTGTGGCCGGGACAACCAACGGTTTTGTGGCCGAGGAAATGCTTTTGGCGTTGGGTCAGGCAAAGGAATTCAGGCGAAACCGTTTTTACCGTGGAATTATTCTTCCCCCAGCCCGTCCGACAACTTCTACAGGAAGACTCTCTGACGAGGGGAAATTTCCTGGTGACGTGGTAATCAGGGATGGAGTTTTTCAGAGGGGCAAAACTATATTTGATGTAATCGACGATCTGCGCGAGGGAGACGTAATCCTTAAGGGAGCCAACGCTGTTGATTTAATACATCGACGGGCGGCAATTCTGATTGGCGATCCGAAAGCGGGAACCATTGGCGTTGCTCTGCAAGCAGTGGTCGGCAGGCGTGTCCGATTGATTCTGCCGGTTGGACTGGAAAAGCGCGTTTACGGAAATCTGGATGAACTGGCGGCAACAATGAACGAACCGGGAACACGGGAGCCCCGGCTTTTCCCCGTACCGGGAGAAATTTTTACCGAGCTTGACGCAATCGCATTGCTTACCGGCGCCTCAGCCCAATTGGTCGCAGCAGGCGGTGTGTGCGGGGCGGAAGGAAGTGTATGGCTGGCCGTAAGCGGCAAACCAGCGCAGGAAAAAGCTGCGGAAGTTCTTATAAAATCTGTCGTCAATGAACCGGCATTTAGCTTCTAACAAGGATGAAACAAAATGAAAGGGTCATTAAAACAAACAATGGTGCTGGCCATACTTAACAGGCACGTCCTGGTACTGTTCAACGTTATCCTATGCGCAATAATCGTTTCGATCATTGTGGAATTTATTACCCTGGTCATAACACCTGAAAACGACATTAAAGAAATGGTTGAAATGTGCAATGGCATCGCAATCATTCTGTATGGATACGGGGTAGCGCTTGAATCCAGGGCACCCCTTATGAGGCACCTCAAACTATATCCGGATTTTGCCACCCCGCTCCAGACCGGGGTCGACACACTGTGCCATAAATACGGCATCTTTATATTGTTGCTGGCCCTTGCCCAGCAAGTACTGGTGCATATTGTAACCATACCGGACCGCGTATTTAATACGACTGGCAAGGAATCCTACATTTTTTCAATCTGTATAACCATGCTGATATTTGTTTCTATCCTTCTCATACGCCTGACGGTAATGGCGGTACTTCCTGCCCGATTGATTGCGGCGTATGGTAAAGAACAAACCGGGACGTGGACCATTGAAAAGCACCATGGTGAACAAATGGTTAATTCATGAAAGATAATCAAATCAACATCGTCATCAAAATTTTAAAAAAAGAACTGGAAGTGGGAACAATGCCGATTGTTTCTCATCTGGCAGAGGATCAGCGCGACCCTTTTGTCATTTTTATTTCCACACTGCTTAGCCTACGCACAAAAGATGAAGTTACCGCGGTGGCCACCGAAAGACTCTTTGAGTTTGCTTCCACTCCGGAAGAGATGCTGAAAGTTCCTTTAGATAAAATCGCCAAGATAATTTATCCGGTGGGTTTTTACCGCGTAAAGGCGCGCACCATTCATCATGTCTGCCGGGAACTAATCAAACGTTTTGTCTCCAGAGTGCCGGATGATATTGACGATTTACTGAGCATCAAAGGTGTTGGCCGCAAAACCGCCAACCTTGTTGTCTCGCTTGCTTATGGCAAAGATGCCATTTGTGTCGATACCCATGTGCACAGGATTTCCAACCGGCTGGGCTATGTTAAAACAAAAACTCCCGATGAAACAGAATTTGCCCTGCGGGACAAACTGCCGCGCCGCTACTGGATTATTTATAACACCATCCTGGTTGCTTTCGGCCGGCAAACATGTAAACCCGTTTCTCCCCTTTGCAGTCAGTGCCCGGTAAATAAGTATTGTGATCGAGTTGGTGTTACTTTGAGCCGCTAATTCTAATTTGATTTATATCATCTCGATTTCTTTGGCTAACTTTGTTGGTTGCGTCATCGGCTTTCTCAGCGTATGTATAACGCGTGACCTTTAGGTTATACGCTTCCGGCACATTCTCCTTACCGCCTCGTTATCCTTTGACCGAGTGCGCAACCAAAGGGCGCGCAATAAAAATAAACCTTTTTACCCTAGCGGAAAGTGACGCCAAATAAGCGGCAGCTTCAAAGCGAAATGGTATTAAAAGCCTTCACTTGATAAAATTACGACAAAAAGAAAAAAGTTGACTAGCTTATGTCGTTTTGGTATTGTCCAGCCGTTTCAAAAATAAATTTTAGACGAGAGAAATTTTTATGTATGCATTATTGATTATTTTACATATTTTAGCTTGCTTTGTTTTGATTCTAATTGTGCTCCTACAGGCAGGTAAGGGTGCCGATATGGGCGCTGCCTTCGGCGGTTCCAGCCAAACGGTCTTTGGCTCCTCAGGAGCCGGTACTTTTTTGGGAAAGATGACCGCGGGAGTAGCTATACTTTTTATGCTTACATCTCTGCTACTTACCTATACGGCAAGCCACAGAAGTTCTTCGTTAATGGATCGGTCTAAACTCCCCGTTACAAGACAGACACTTCCGGTAACGAAACCAGATGCAGCAAAACTGCCAGCAATACCTCCCGCAGCACCGGTAAATAAGTAAATAAAGTTCTTTTCATAGTAGTGGAGCCACCTCCGACAGGAGCTGGAGGCACCCTATAATAATGAGACTCGTTGAAAACGAACGAAGTGAGGTTTGAAGCGTTAGTCGAATTATCCCGCATAAGCAGAGAATAATTCGACCTCCCGCGAGTTACCGCGAATTCCTCTCCTAACTGGAGCCGGGGAATTTAAAATCGCGGGATTGACAACCATATGACCGGATATGATAAAAGTATAGGCAAATATTGGAAAAACAGCCGTGTGGGGTTAAACGTTAAAGTTATTTTTGATGCCGAAGTGGTGGAATTGGTAGACACGCTATCTTGAGGGGGTAGTGGCAACAAACCGTGCGGGTTCAAATCCCGCCTTCGGCACCATTATATATTCGTCAAATTCGATTTTTATCGAATAAAATTATTTAACCTATCTTGAACTTTCTTTAACCTTCCGACTTTAGTGCCCTAAACTGGATTTGAAGTATATAGGGTTTATTAAATCACTGATTTTTTATTCAGACAGACTTCGAGTGCGAAATATATTTTCAAAAAACCGTAAAATCGTCGGATTATTTTACAAAAGTTAACTTCTTTTATAACTATTTATAATAATTATATAAAAATGGAAATAATACCGTATTTGCATATCAGTTTATAAAAATTATGTCGAAATATTTTACATATCACATGCACATCGAAAACGACCGGTTAAAATAAATATAAAAATTTCAACTGTTTACATTGGTGGCACAAATATTGCTCTTTTTAAGAGTGCGGTCACTGGCGAATCCTGATTGTTTTATGGTCAGCAGTACCCGCAATGATATTGCGAGATGAAGATTTGAAAATTACCGAAACAAGTAATAATGAGCGAGTGAGTGCTCTTAAATTTCAGTAAGAAGGAGATAAATACTATGTTTAAAAAGTTCTATTTTTTGTTTCTAGCAATTGTTGCATCCATCAGTTTAGGTGTCGTAGCCGCAAATGCTGCACCGGTTACTTTCTTTAACAGCTTGGGTTCTACCTATACAGGAACGTATGATATGTACGGCTCGGCTGTAGCTAATGGTACTTGGCCTAATGCATATGCAGGTGGTTTCACGGCCTTAAGCAGCGGGAGTGTCACAGATATTGATCTCGAAATAACAAGTCGCTTCGCTGCAGGCGCAGGCTATTCGGGTGATTTTACCGTTGGTGTATACTCGAATTTGGCTAATCCCCCCCTCTTCTCCTCCGAGCAAACGGCAAGTGCCGTCTATACCTACCCCGTTCCGGCGGGGTATAATCCTTTAACCGACCTCCAGTCCATCAGCGTATCCGGTCTGAACCTTACGGCCGGACAGTCGTATTTCGTCGTTGTAACTGCCTCCGAGTCGAATAGCGACATCGATTGGTTTGCAAGCTCAAGCACCATAGGCACAACCGAACAGTTATTAGGCGGCGGCGCGTGGTCTCTGTATTCGACTGAAGCTGACGAACCTGCCTTCAAAATCATCGGCGAAACACTTCCACCTCCACCTCCACCCTCCGTTCCCGAACCCACCACCATGCTGCTTCTTGGTTTTGGTCTTGTGGGATTGGCAGGAGTGAGGAGAAAGTTTAAGAAGTAACGAAACACAGAAACGATTTAAATGCTGAAAGGCAGGATCAGAAATGGTCCTGCCTTTTTTATTGGGTACTTCGAATAAGCGTCAATCCAAAGTTGAGTTAGCAAACGAAGAGATTCTGGTTCGAGGCGTTGGTTCAATTTTGGATTGACGCTTGAAGAACTAAGCCGCGTGTTGTGGGCTATGGGGTTTCAATCGT
>Ga0224555_1002476_pt1 | contig 21544 bp, 17 predicted proteins | sample 714S23034metaG_FD_180687 | JGI IMG/M metagenome (GOLD analysis project Ga0224555, IMG submission 180687) | Peat soil microbial communities from Stordalen Mire, Sweden - 717 S2 30-34 | ecosystem: Environmental > Terrestrial > Soil > Wetlands > Peat | place: Sweden: Norrbotten County, Stordalen...
AGGAACTCCAAAGAATGTTTTTCGACGGGAAGGGTTTCCAGTTTCAACTCGGCGCGGAAGCTGTGCTCCCAGTAGGTTCCGGTCTCCAGGTTCTTCAGGCGCGCATGCGCCGCGCCGCCCATCCTGCCCTGCCCGGGGCGATACTCGCAGGCCACCACTTTATACGGCTGGCCCTCGAAACGAACCGCCATTCCGGCGCGCAATTGCGATGCAATGACCATCGGGTGCTCCCGAGGTCTACGCTATCACTTTTCGGCGAGCGTCACGGCAGCGCCGCGTCCGCGACGATATCGGGAGTAGGCATTACAAGGGAAATGCCGCGCGCCTCAGCCTCGTTGGGATCGGCGAAGGCGTGTGTTCGATCCAGTATGAAGCGCGCCCGGTTCAACTCCGCGAAGTCGACTGCCGCGGTATAACGTTGCGCGAAGTCCAGCGTCCTCACCATCGCTCCGGTGATGCCATTTTGCGAGAGCGCCTTCAACGCCATCAGATAGTTGTTGCGATAAACGGTCGGCACGACGATGCGGCTCTCGCCCGCGGCCACCAGTTCCGCATTCATCATGATGCGGGCCACGCGGCCGTTTCCGTCCGTGAACGGATGAACCTCGGAGATGAGGAACATCATGAAGATGGCGCGATGGAGCGGGGCTGTGAGGCCGCGGTAGATTTCGAAGCCTTTGGCAAGTGTGCCTGGCACCAACTCGGGCGCGACAAAGAACGTGGAGCCCGCGCGGTTGGCCTCGGTCTTGAAGCGGCCGGGGCCCAGCTCCGGCCGCCCTTCCATGATCTGCGCGTGCCGACTATTCAGAATCGCCGTCAGTTCCTCGATGCTGCGGGGCAGACGCGACATCTCGCGTTTGTCGGAGACGACCTTCCACGTGCCCAGCACGTCGTGTGCGTCTGCCGGCCGCGCGCGCGGTATGTGCCCATTGAAAACGATATCGGCTGCTTCATCGACGGCGAACTCAGTGCCCTCGATGAAGTTGGAGAAATAGGCTTCGAAGAAAGGCAGGGCAGGGCCGTCCGTGGGACGCGCCAGGCGGACCGCGGGCGCCATACCGGCCAATGCGGCATGCAAGCGCTGAAACAGATCGAGCCGCTGCGGATCGTAGGGCAGCCCTGCGGCGCGCGCGACCGCGGAGGGCGAACTGAGGCGTGCGTCGCGGCTGCCGAGGAGGGCGCCGATGAGAGCGTCGAGGCGCTGAAACTCGCCGGGCAGGCCGAGTTGCGTCGCAAGGTCGCGGGCGTCGTCGCGCAGGCGCTGTAGCACCGCTTCGCCTCCGCGGCGCAGCATCTCGTCGAGGCGCTCCTCAATCTCCCGCTTCGGCAGAGTGCGCGCAACGCTCCCGCGGGCGCGCGACTGCCTCATGTTTTCCAGAAATGCCCTCGCGGGCGAAGCCAGCCGCAGTCCGCCAATGAAGGGCCGGTCGCTCTCCAACGGCGGATGGCCGCGGCGGGGACGTAAGACCGCCCCAGGCAAGACGATTGCGCGTTTATGATCGGCGACGAGAAACACGGAGCGGTCGGGGGCCGGCCGGTTTTCCAGTGCGGTGCGGTCGGCGATCAGCGCGCCAGGCAGGTAGGACGCCACCAACGGCCACAGGTTCCGCCTCACGATTTGTTCCGGTGGATCATTGAGGTTGCGAGTATAAAGGCGGGACGCCAATTTGCGCAAAGCCCCACGCTTGACCTCGCGGGAGACCGCCGCCGCGAGGCTGGCATCCGACACGAACACTTCGGGCATCGCGGAGAAATCGGGCATTAGTGCACTTCCAGATACCGTTATAGCAAGTTTTCGGGTTTTAAGGACGACAAATTGCAGCTTTTTGGGACTTAATCGCTCCGTAACGGTCCGCCTGCACGGCGGTGTCCGCGCCGGAGCACGTTCCGCCGTCCGGCACCAGGTCCACGCGGCCGTCCATGGTGCCGAAAACCTCAATGCCGCTGCGGCAGGTCGGCGATCCAGAGATGTTCGCGCTGGTCGAGATCAGCGGCCGGTTCAAGGCCGCGATCAGGGCGTTGGCAGTCTTGGCGCGCGGTTGCCGCACCGCCAGGCGCCCGGTGTTCCCCGTCACCTTCAGCGGCACGCGGGCCGACGCCGTCTTACTCGGCAGGCGTCCCTTAGGAAAGTGACGTCGCGCGGGGTCAAAGCGGGGTTCACTTGCAGCACTGGTCGATCTCGCGCTGAACCTCTGCGGACCTCGTGGTATTGCCGACCGCTGCGTAGAGATCGCGCAGCCTTACAAGAGCATCCCTTGTCTTGGCCGCATCGCCCAAGGTTCGGTAGTTGGGTGCGCGCACGGCCTGGATGAGAAGATAGAGATCCCCGCTATCCTGGGCGGTCTTCACCGCCCTTTCAAGGTAGGTTCGCGCCAGCCCCGACTCTCCCCGCCGAGCGTATTCAGCACCGATATCCTCGAGGGCACTAACCTCTATTCCCCTGGCGCCGATTCTCTCAGCGACCTGGGACGCGAGCATCAATTGCTCCAAGCCTTTCATGGGCTTGCCCGATGCGATGTCCTGGTGCCCTACGCCACTATATCCAATCGCTTGCAAAAAAGGGATTCCAACCACAGTCGCAATCGACAAACACTCGCTATAGGAGTTCGTGGCCTCGAGAGAATTGGCAAGCTGACCGTACGCGTTCCCAAGCGAGCACATAACGACTGCCTGCCCTCGTCTGTAACCAATATTCTCGTAGGTGCGATAGGCGCGCTTGAGCTCGTCCAGGGCACGCTCGAGGCTCGACTTATCGCGGCGGTCAAAGCCTTCGTAAAGCTCCCTGTAACCAACGGCGAAACGATAACTCGCCTCGGCTAGGGGGCCAGGGATCTGCTGGAAAAGTTGGGCCGCCGCCCTCAGATCCTCCGATTGTTCAGAGTTTGCTTCAAGGATGATCCTAAGCAGGCCCGACCTTTGCACCAAGGTGTCAGCCTCGCCCATCTTGTTACCGAGGTGCCGATAGCCCTGGCGGGCAATGTCGAACTGAGAAAGAGCTTCCGTGAAATTGCCGCGCGCTACATAGAGGAGCCCACAGTTGTAAGCGGTCGTCGCTGAGCCCAGCGCATCGCCGCCACGGTCAATCGCCTCCGCATTTCTATACAGCGTCGCGGCCTCCTCCAGGCGGCCCTGCTCCCGGCTGACATTGCCTAGATTAGTCAGGAAAGCACCTTCAAGAATTGCGATGCGCTCTTCACGCGCAATCTGTAGACCAGCCGCAAAGATTGACGCGGCCTTGGGAAGATCAGAGCTGTTGTAGACGGCGATCCCGAAATTGAGCTTGGCCGCTAACGTGTCAACAGCTTCCCCGGACATTTCGTATAACCGGGCCGCTTCCGGAAACTTGCCCGCGGAAAATGCCTTTTCCGCCATTTCAAAATGGCGGCGTGCTGTTCCGCCTCCCCTGGCGAATCGAACCTCGGATCGAAGCAACGCGGCACTTGCCTTGATACCCCCTGTACCCGGACCCGCCAACGCAGTGGCGTCTGCGCTGACCGGCGTCAGGTACATCGTGAGGACCACGACTACCGCCAAAAGCGCGCAGGCGACTGCGGTGGGCGCCCGGTGACGCGAAATGGCAGCACCAGCCGCCCGCGCCGTCCGTTCGGCCGCCGGGGGCAACTTCCGCAGCCCCGCTGTCCAGCCCTGAGTTGCCCCGACCGCGCTCTGGCCCATCGGGCGACGATCCGGTGGTCCGGCCTCAACCAGCGCGCTGATCCTCTGCCATCGCCTTGCCAACCGACGGACATCCCATTTCACGCCGGTCTGGTGATCTCTTGTGAACCTATCAAAATGTGTCAGAGCCTCGTCGTATTTCCCCTGAGCCAGGAGCCGAAACATCCCCGATTCGACCGCCGCAAAACCGAATTGCTCCTTTTCGGCGATTCCGCCAAACAAGTCCGGGCGAAGGGCATCCCAAGCTAACCGGTTCCGCCGTATCGGCTCTTGGTCGGCTCGCACCTCTTCAAGAATGCCTGCAAATATTGATGATCCCGAGGATACGGCCAGTTCTAGCGCGCCCGATGAGTCGGCACTCGGTGGGAGGGGCGCCGCATACAATCTGTTCCTCACGAAATCCGCTACCGGCAAGTCCTTCAGCAGATCTGGCAGGCACTCCACCGCGCTCCGCCGATTCTCGCTGGCAGCTTCTCTATCGAGTGCGATCAGCGCAAGGTGAATGCTCCGATCCTTCGACCACGCGGCCTCCAGTTCCCGGGCCGCTTCGTCTCTTGAAATGCCGTCAAGCTCGATCAGGTCGCTCGCGTCGCCGACAAGGTAAGGCACGTCATGTGCAGCCCGAGGGACACACGCGAGAGAGTGCACTTCTATCGAGGAGCATGCCTCTCCGTCCATCAGCACCGCGATCCCGGCCTGTCCGGAAATGAGCGCCTTCATTGCAGAAACTCCACTGCTTTATGGCGCTTGATCTCCTCCAGAAGGATTCTGTCCACCTCCGTCTTCGGCTTGCGCGCCACGATACGCCCAATACTGCCTCGGTGCAATGCGCCGAAAATGTGCACCTCAACGAAATCCTGGCCTGTGTTTCCGACCAGGATTGTTGGGAACTCTGCAGCACTCGTGCCGGGAACGAACTTGGGTTCGAGTTTTGCAGTTGCCAGCACTCCTCTGTCTTCCCACGTGGCTCGGTAACCTGGCGGCAATGGCTTCGCAACCCCTAGCCCCCGCTTCTCGCAGAACAGGACCGAGTTTTCTTCAAAAACGGTAGCGCGCTCAGAAATGGCGACATCCTTCAGCACGATGGAGCAGTCGCCGTAGGCGGACGCTCCAATCCCATCTAAGGACAATATCGCGAAGCGGATGTCCTTCTCATAGTAAGGAAACATGATCGAGTCCGCAATCCGGCGTTGCAAGTCCATTTTAGACCCTTCGAGGCGTCGGGCTCCGGCACCAACCAACTGGTAGAAGCTGGCGTAGAGCTCGTTCTCGCTCGATACCAGTTCTTTGACCTTGCTGGGAGTGCGGCAAATTACGGCTACAGAGGATGTCAGCGCATCCAAGAAGGCAACGACCACGTCCGAACACCCCCGCCTGGACGCATTTTGCAGCGCGTTCTCATAGCGCTTGGCAAGGGCGGCCTTTTCCTGGTACTCTTTGGCGGCCCGCACGTTCGGGTAGCCGACGTCGTTGCCACAGCTCGGGCAGATCCGCTCATTCCCTCGAATTGCCTCACCACAACGCGGGCAGTCCATATGCGCCGAGTCTCTCTCCTGCCGGGCAGAATCGCCAGCGAAAGTTGCCGCAGCCTGCCATGCTGCTCAATAATAGCAACGTTGATAGCGCAAGTGCTGCCCCACACCCAGATCCGCCTACGTAGCCTGGAGCGCCTCGGCGATCTCTTTCTCTTCGATGGCGCCTTCGCGGATGATCTTCCAGTACGGCTCCGTGATATCCACCGTGGTAGCGCCCGCGCCGGAGCACGTCCCGCCGTCCAGCACCAGGTCCACGCGGCCGTCCATGGTGCCGAAAACGTCTATGCCGCTGCGGCAGGTCGGCGATCCGGAGATGTTCGCGCTGGTCGAGATCAGCGGCTGGTTCAAGGCCGCGATGAGAGCGTTGGCGATCTTCGCGCGCGGTTGCCGCACCGCCAGCCGCCCGGTGTTCCCCGTGACCTTCAGAGGCACGCGTGCCGATGCCGGCACGATGATGGTCAGCGGTCCCGGCCAGAAGCGCCGCGCCAGGATGAAGAACCGGTTGTTCAACTCCGAAGCCAGATCCTCGGCCGCGATCACGTCCGCCACCAGCAGCGGCAGCGAGCGGTGAATTTCGCGCCCCTTGGCCCGGAACACGCCGGCCACGGCGCGCAGGTTGAACGGATCGGCCACCAGCGTGTACAGCGCGTCGGTGGGGATAGCCACCACCTTGCCGCGGCGAATGGCGGCGGCGGCGCGTTCGATCGCTTCCGCCTGCGGCTCTTCCGCGTCCACTTCCACAAGATCAGTTGCCATACGCCCCGCGACTCCTAGCGCGGCCCAATCGCTTCCGCCACATCGATAGCCATCTGGTAACGCCCGAAAGGAGCGCTCAACTGCACGCCTTGCACCATGCCGCGCACCCGCGCAACCATCTCCCGCGCAATGGCCACGCCTTCCTCGCGCGACTTCTCGGCATTGTCCACCTGCCGCATGCGCTCCATGTAATTCTCCGGTACCGGCACGCGCAGCTCGTTCACCATGAATTCGGCGTTGCGAAAACTGGTCAGCGGCCAGATGCCGCAGATCACCGGGATCTTCACGTGTTCGGTGCGCTTCAGAAACTGTTCGAGCAAAGCCAAATCGAAGACCGGCTGCGTGACCACGTACTCCGCGCCCGCCTGCACCTTCCACTCGAAGCGCCGGATCTCTTCCTCCATGTTCGGCGCGCCCGGATTCACGCCCACGCCGATGAGCAGCGCCGTCTGCGATCCCATGGCATTGCCGCCGATATCCAGGCCATGGTTCAGATTGTTGGCGATGTTCACCAAGCCGATGGCGTCCACGTCGAACACCGCCGTGGCATCCGGGTAGCTGCCCATGCGCGGCGGATCGCCGGTAATGCAGATCAGGTTGCGGACGCCCGCGCAATGCGCGCCCAACAGTTCGGACTGGATACTCAGAATGTTGCGGTCGCGGCAGCAGAAATGGTTCACCGCCTCGATCCCCGCCTCCCGCTGAATAAGCTGACAGGTGACCTGCGAGCTCATGCGCGCGCTGGCCCGCGGCCCGTCCGGCACGTTGATGCAATCGATGCCCTGGGCGGCGCACAGCTTGGCGCCCGCGATTTCCTTCGAGGCGTCCACCCCGCGCGGCGGCAGAATCTCCACAAACGCCACGAACTTTCCGGCGGCCAGTTTGGCGCCCAGTTGCGATTTTTCAGCGACGGCCACCTTGGGCATGGCCTGCGCTTTGGCCTTGGGCTCCTCCACCGTCACGCCCAGTTTCTTTTGTATGGGCTGCAGCGAGCGCGCCTCGGCGTGGATCAGCTTGATGTGCTCGGGCGTGGTGCCGCAGCATCCGCCCACGATGCGCACGCCGGCCCAGAGCATCCGCCGCGCGTATTGCGCCATGTATTCCGGCGAGCTCAGATAAAGATTGCGGCCCTCCACCCGCACCGGTACGCCCGCATTGGGCATGGCGCTGATCGGCTTGGAGGTGTACGCCATCATGCGCTCGACGGTTTCGAGCGTGGTCTTGGGACCCACCGAGCAATTGACGCCGATCACATCGGCCGGCCACTCGTCGAGGCGCCGCGTGAATACTTCCGTTTCGGTGCCTTCGGGAAGATTGCCGTTATCGTCGATGGTGACCTGCGCCACGATGGTCATGTCCGGCCCGGCGGCTTCGCGCGCGGCGAAGACCGCTTCGCGCATTTCGTCCAGATTGCCGAACGTTTCCAGCACCAGCAGGTCCACGCCGGCCTCCAGCAGCACTTCCACCTGCTCGCGGAAGATGGCCCGCGCTTCGGCGAACGAAGTAGGACCCAGCGGCTCGATGTGCGCGCCCAGCGGACCGACGGCGCCTGCCACGAAGGCGTTCTCGCGCGCCGCCTCGCGCGCCAGCCGCACGCCCGCCTGGTTGATGGCGCGCAGTTTCTCGGCTAATCCGAACGCCGCCAGGCGCATGCGATTGGCGCCGAACGTGTTGGTTTCCAGAATCTCGGCGCCGGCCTTCACGTACTCCTGGTGGATCTGCCGCACCATGTCGGGCGCGGAGAGGTTCAGTTCATCGAAGCAGCGGTTGATGAATACACCGCGCGAATAGAGCATGGTGCCCATGGCGCCATCGGCCACCATGGCGCGGCGTGCGAGCTGCTCTCGAAACTCTTCGGCGCGGCTTGTGGAGGCGATCGGCATGGGGATATTCGGACCTGCTATCGAGTGGCGCAGCAGGCCCGGATATTGTGATTCTAGCGCATGTGGGACAGTGGGGGGGCGGGCTTAAGCCGTGTTTTGAGCGCAAAATAAAAATCTGCCGAACAACCCCGTTGGCCGGAAATTGGCTAATAACGTTATTAGTTTGTGATGATTACGTACTTTACATAAAGTTTCCCTTGAAGCTGGACCGCCCGCCTGCCTTCGGAGAGTTGCGGACCGCGTGGCTCACCCGATATCAGGGTAGCACGAGGTTTCTTGAGGATGGTGGGGTTGAGTGTGCTAAACCTTTTATTTTCAGTAGCTTAAGAATAGCTGAAGAATGGAACCGCGCCGGAAAGATGACGCCCAGTTGCGGATGGAGCGCGCTACTGTTGCGGCGCCACATGCACCTGGAAGGGGCCTGCTCCCGCCGGGCTGGATCAGCATTCCGATGCTCGGCGGTCCAACCTGGAGACTGAATATATTGCTGCCCTCGACCACAAAGTTGATCTGACTGGCCCCAGCCACCTCGAAGGGCGCCGGTCCCGCATAGGTCACGTCAAGCTGGAAGACAATCAGTCCAACGAAAAGGTCGGATCCCAGCCAATACACCTCAGCCGGCAGAACGTCAGCCGGTAACGGTGTTCCAACGATCGCGCCGTCGGCTTCGGGCGGCGTGACGGCGCCGAGCCCCGTGGCGAAAATCGAAACCGTGGATCCAACCGGCGCGGGGTTGGCCGCCGTGTTGGGCGTTCCATCCTGGTTCAGGGCCGCCGCGTAAGTGCCATCCGTAGTAAAGACCCCAGGATGAAAACCGAGGACGGGCCGAGCGAGGCAATTGGTCGTGTTGCCGTTATAGGTGACACAGATCTGCACGGTCTGGCCGGTGGGGAGCGACCACGGCGCGATGGCATTGATCTGGTTGTTCTGCACGTACAGAAGCGGTCCGGGCGTGCCGTTGAAGGTTACGACGACGTTGGCCAGTTGCTTGGGGAATCCGGTCTGCAGATCCACTTGAGGCAGGGTGCCGGCAGCCGGCCCAATTCCTTCGCCGAACAAGCTGACGATCTCGCCGCCAGTGATTCCCGTGCTGTCGTAGCTGCCACCATTGCCCATGCAGGCGAGTTCGACCGGCTGTGTTTGGGCGTTGGCCGAATAGCGCGCCAGGAACCACAGGCCGCTGGATGAGCCTGCGAACTGCCGCGTCGGCGTGTAAGTCGCGTCGGGCAGGCCAAACACGTAAGCAACGGGTCCGGAGGCAAGGGCCAACGCCGCTTGACCTTGAGACCCCGCAACGTAAGTCGCTTGCAAAAGGTCTCCGCCGGCGTCGAACACGGCCAGCACGGCCGTACCATTGGCCCCGCATATCGCCAGGTTATTCTTCACCGGGAAGTTGGCCTGAGCGGATAACAAGACGTAGCTGTTGCCCGCCGCATCCACGGCCAGCGCGTCGGGGGACGCTGCAGGCAGCCGCTTCGAGAACACAAGCGCGGTTCCCTGGGGATTGAAGCGCATCACAACCGTCCACAAGCCAGCCGCACGGGACACCACCGCGCTGTCGGAGGAATCCACCGCCAGGCTGACCGGAAAGTCGATTTGTTGGTCCGTGAATGTCGAGTAGATCAGAGACGAACCGTCCGCCGACAGGCGCGCGAGGAACGGAGCGTTGTTGAAGTTGGGGATGGCGGAGGCCGGCAGGTAGCATCCGGGCGTGGTGGAAAAATCCGCCGAATTGGCGTATCCGGTGACGAATGCGGAGCCTGCGGCATCCACCGCGATCGCCACGCCCGCACCTTGGCTGGCGCCGCCCAGGTAAGTGGCGTAGTCGATTGCGCCATCCGGCTTCAGGCGCACTACAAAGGCATCCGCCTGGTCTCCGGAGGGAGGCGTTTGCTGGAGCGCGCCGGGGGTGGCAGGCAGATCGCCGGTAGCGGTCCCGCCGGTGACATAGGCGCGTCCGCTGGCGTCGACCGCGATGCCGGCCACCACTGCGTCGGGCGCAATCGTTGTGGTGTAAATCACGGTTTTGCCGTCCGTGCCCAACTTCTCGACAGAATTGCTCCCGGCCAGGTACACGTTTCCCGCCGGGTCGACCGCCATGCCGGTCGCCTGAAATGGAAGTGCGTTTTGGTAAACGATCTGATCCCCGGCGGGGGTCAGTTTCGTGATGAAGTAGTTCGCGGCAGTCGCCTGGTAACCGGCAAAGCCATTCGCCAGCAGGTAAACGGACCCTTGCGCGTCTGTGCCCGCCGCCAAAGCTAGCCCATACTCCAAGACTACGGAAAAGGGGATCGGCTCGGAATAATCCACGCCGAGCAGGGTCTGGGCCGAGGCGACAGAGGCGGCCGCGATGAGCAGAACCAGGCAGATATACAGTTTTCGCGTCATAGGGCGAGACCGAGCACTTGCGGGGCCGCGGCATCTTTCAGAAACCATGGCGTTTGCGGTGGGGAGCCTGTGTCATTCGGACGCGTACTGGGTTGGTATGGCGCTGACGGCAACGGGCGGGCTGAGAGCCTGCCCCACAAGGGTTTTGGCTTTAACGGAACAGCACGCCGGAATGCATCAGGAAGTGCTCGGCGATCGGCCCCAGCGAGAGCGCCGGAAAGAAGGTCAGCGCCGTGACAATGAAGATAGTCCCGGTGAGCAGAACCGCGAACAGAACGCCGTGCGTCGGCATGGTCCCGATGGTCACTGGCACGCGCTTCTTGCGCGCCAGATTTCCAGCCAGGGCCAACGCCGGAACAATCACCAGAAAGCGTCCGATCAACATTTCAAGGCCCAGCGTCAAGTTGAAAAATGGCGTGTTGGCGTTCAGACCGGCCATGGCGCTCCCATTGGTCCCGACCGCGCTCGAGTTGGCGTAAAGAATCTCGCTCAATCCGTGGGGACCGGCGTTGCCCAGATTGGCCACCAGCGCGCCAGGAGGATTCCAATAGGAGTGCGCCGGAAAGTGGACAAGGAAAGTTGCGCACGAAATGACCAGGTTGGCCGCAGCCGCCACCACCAGCGCCAGCATCACCATCTTGATATCTTTGGCTTCGATGCGCTTACCCAGATATTCCGGCGACCGGCCCACCATCAGCCCCGCAATGAAGACGGCCAACAGCACCGTCAGGAGCATCGACAGGATGCCCGAGCCCGTCCCGCCAAATATCACTTCGCCAGTTTTCAGGTTCAGCAGTTGAACCAGTCCGGCCAGCGGCGTGAAGCTATCGTGGGCGCTGTTCACTGCGCCGTCGCTGGAGGCCGTGCTGACCACCGAGAACAGCGCGGACCCCGCGACTCCGAAGCGGACTTCCTTGCCCTCCATATTGCCGCCATCGATCCCGAGGCGGCCGAGCGCGGGATTGCCCTGCTGCTCACTGGCCGTGGCGACGAGGCTGCCGCCGGCGAAGAGCAGGAACATCACGGCGAAGAGCGTCCAGCCCTGGCGGCGATCATTGACCGCCTGTCCGAAGGTGTATGTGAAGGCAGCCGGGATGGCCAGAACCAGAAGCATCTCGAGCAGATTCGCGACGGGCGACGGGTTCTCGAAGGGATGCGCCGAGTTGGCGTTGAAGAAGCCGCCGCCATCCGAGCTGAGCAGCTTGATGGGCTCCTGCGAAGCGACCGGTCCGAGCGCAATCGTCTGCCGGGCGCCTTCCAGGGTGGCGATCTGGCGGTAGGGATGGAACGTTTGCAGGACGCCTAGCGAGCAGAGAATCAGCGCGGCGGGCAGCGAGAGCGGCAACAGGATGTAGAGGACCGCGCGCGTCAGGTCCACCCAGAAATTGCCGAGGCGGGCGGACCGCTCGCGGACAAAGGCGCGGATAAGCGCCATGGCCACGGCCATCCCCGCGGCCGCCGAGGTGAAGCTTTGGACGGCGACTCCCACCATTTGCGCGAGGTAGCTGAGCGTAGTCTCGCCGGAGTAGGCTTGCCAGCTTGTGTTGGAGAGGAAGCTGACGGCGGTGTTGAAGGCCAGGTCCGGCGTGAGGGGCGTGGCGGCGGCGGGATGGCCGGGCAGGTAACGCTCGCAGCGCAGCAGGACGTAGAAGAACGCGAAATTCGCTAGGCCGAATGCCAGGAAGCATCCGGCGTACGTTCTCCAGGTCTGTTCCTTTTCCGGGTGCACGCCGCCTAGGCGGTAGATGAGGCGTTCCAGGGGCAGCAGGGGTTTCGAAAGGAAAGTGCGGTTTCCTTCGAAAACGCTCGCCATGTACGAGCCTAGCGGCTTCGTGATCGCCAGCAGCAAGAGTAGGAAGACCGAGAGCTGGCAAAGACTGGTCCAGGTTACCAGCGGCATACGTGGCCGGAGGGCGGCAGAGAATGCTCCAGGGGTTAGTATGGCAGATTTGGGGTCAGGGGGGTGTTAGGAAGGCGTCAGGAGTATGTAAACGGCGCGTCTCGGAGTGCGGAAGAACGTATCGGCCGAGCCGTACCGATGGTCCACGACCTGCGGGTGGAGGGCAAGGCGGCCTGAGAGGCCGCTGCAGGCTGAGAGCCTGCCCCACGAAATCTCTGCATTCGTTCCAACCCCCCGGTGCGTATTACTTGTGTGAGCGCCCTGCCTATCATCCTCTTCTCGCTTGCGATCCTGCCGGCGATGGCCGAAGAGCCGACGGTCGACCAGATCATGGCTCGCGTGGCCGATAACCAGGCCCGCGCCCAGGATATGCGGCGCGCGTACGTCTACAATCAGAAAGTCCTGGCGCGCTTCCATCGCACCAGCGGCAAGCTGACGCGCGAGGAAAAGCTGGAGTACCTGGTCACCCCCACTTCCGCCGGCATCGACAAGAAACTGACGCACTTCGAGGGCAAGGTCGACCGCGGCGGCCAGTTCGTCTCCTATGACCAGCCGGGCAAGGAAATCAAGGATCTGGATATCGACGGCGATCTCATGCGGGACATGGTCAACGACATGACCGGCGACAAGGATTCCAAGGATGGACTCGCCCACGATATGTTCCCCCTCACCGCCAAGGAGCAGGCCAAGTACATCTTCACGCTCGAAGGCCAGGAGGTCTATCGCGGCCGGCAGATTTACCGCGTCAGCTTTCGTCCCAAGCCGCACACAGAGGACGCCGACTGGAAAGGGGAAGCGCTGATCGACGCCGCGGAATGCCAGCCGGTGATGGTCTCGACCAAATTCGCCGTGCATATCCCGATGGCCGTGAAGGTGCTGCTGGGCACCGATATCAAAGGCCTCGGCTTCACGGTGACCTATGAAAAGTTCGATGACGGGCTATGGTTCCCGGTCAGCTACGGCGGCGAGTTCCATATCCGGGCGGTGTTCTTCTATGCGCGCAACATGTCGATCTCCATGGTGAACAGCGGCTTCACGCGCGCGAAGGTTTCGACCAAGATCGCGTACGATATGAGTGAGAAGTGACTGTACTCGAAATGCCGCGGCGGACACCGGCGCCAGCGGAGGCGGCGGCGTCCGGATTCGATTTCGCCAGCCTGGTGCGGCAGCATCAGGCCATGGTCTTCAGTATCGCCTGGCACCTGCTGCGCGACCGGGCGGTGGCCGAAGAACTGGCGCAGGATGTGTTTCTGTCTTTGCACCAGCACCTGGGGGAGATGGAGTCGCCCGAACACGTGCTCTATTGGCTGCGCCGGGTGACCACGAATCGCGCGCTCGATGAAACGCGCCGCCGCCAACGCCGGCCCATGGTGAGTCTGGAAAACGCGCCTGAGCCGGTAGCGCTGACGCCCACGGGCGATCCGCTGCTGGACACGTCGCTTCGGAAATTGGTGGCCGCGCTGCCTGAAAAGGCGCGGGCCATCGTGGTGTTGCGCTATCAGGAGGATCTGGACCCGGCCGAAATCGCCAAGGTCCTGGGCATCCCGGTGGGCACGGTGAAGAGTCAATTGCAGCGGGCGCTGGCGCTATTGCGCGAGAAATTGTCCCGCGTGGCAGGACAGGCTTCCGGCCTGTCCTTTGGGAAGGAATGAGAGTTTATGGCTTCTTTGGATGACGAACTGAGGTCGGCGCTGCGGCGCCGCGAGCCCTCGCCGGATTTCACCCAGCGGGTGCTGGCACGTGTTGCCGCCGCGCCAGTGCGCCGGGCACCGCGCGTGTCTCTGGCGGGGGTGCGCTGGGTGGCCGCCATGGCAGCCACGCTGTTGCTGGCCGCGGGAGGCCTGGAATATCGCCATTACCAGGGTGAGCGCGCCAAGTCGCAGGTCCTGCTGGCGGTGCGGATTGCCGGCAGCAAGCTCAACAAAGCGCAGAAGAAAGTGCAAATGCTGACGCATCGGAGTATTTCATGAAAGCCGCGGGATTGGCGATTGCGTGCCTGCTGCTGGCGGGCGCCGCTGAGGCCCAGCAGTTGAAGTGGAATTTCGACAAGCTGGCCGCGCGGGCCAGCGACTCCGTGGACGTTTCGCTGGAAGGCCCCCTGCTGCGGTTGGGCACCTCGTTCCTTTCCGACACCGACAAAGATCAAGCCAAGATCAAGAAGCTGGTCGGCGGGCTGAAAGGCATCTACGTCAGAACCTTCGAGTTCAAGAAGCCCGGAGAATATTCGGCGGCCGATGTGGAGTCCTTTCGCGCGCCACTACACGGGCCGGAATGGCAGCGCATCGTCGGCGTACACAGCAATGAAGAGGGCGAGACCGTGGAAGTCTATATCAGGAGCGAAGCCAAGGGTATCGGCGGGTTGGCGATTATCGCGTGCGAGCCTAAGGAACTGACCCTGGTCAACATCGTCGGTCCCATCGACCTGGATAGCTTGAGCGAACTCGGGGGACAGTTCGGCATCCCGGAAGTGGAAGTGGACAAGAAGAAGTAACCACAGATGGACACGGATGCACACAGATAACGCGGCGCAGGGAACCCAGAGCGGCCCCCCAGCGTCACTTTCCTTGTAGCTAGTTCATCGGTGTACATCTGTGTCCATCTGTGGTTCCAAGGCTTTCCACGGTAGAATAGTAAGCGTGCCGCGTTTCGCTGTCCCGGTGGTGTTCGCCCTGGCCGCCGCTTTGCACGCTCAGACGGCGTTCTTCCCCTTGAAGGACATTAAGCCCGGGCTGCGCGGCATCGGCAAGACGGTCTTTTCCGGCAACCGCATCGACGAGTTTCAGGTGGAAGTGCTTGGCGTGCTGGAGAATATCGGCCCCAAGCAGAACCTGATCCTGGCGCGGCTATCCGGCGGGCCGCTGGCCGAGACCGGCGTGCTGCAGGGGATGAGCGGCAGTCCCGTGTATATCGATGGCCGACTGGCCGGCGCCGTGGCCCTGGCGTTCCCCTTCGCCAAGGAAGCCATCACCGGCATTCGGCCCATCGAGGAGATGGTGCGCGTCACCGAAGCCGGCCGCACTCCGCCGCCTGGCCGCATGGTCGCCCGCAACGACGTGTCGCTGGCGGCCCTATTCGCCGCTAAGGACCTCACGCGCCTGCTACCCGGCCGCCTGGAACCTGCCACCGGCGGCGGCAAACTGCTGGACATCGCCACCCCGGTCTCCTTCGCCGGATTCACGCGCGCCACGCTCGATTCCTTTGCGCCGCAGCTTCGCGCGCTGGGCCTGGAACCTACCCAGGGCCTTTCCGCGGGGGGGCCTTCCAGCCCGCACATGGGCGATCCCTCCACGCTCAAGCCCGGCTCGATGATCAGCGTGCAGTTGATGACCGGCGATCTCAGCATCGGCGCAGACGGCACCGTCACCTACATCGACGGCAACAAGATCTACGCCTTCGGACATCGCTTTCTGGCGGTGGGCTCGACGGCCCTGCCCTTCACCCGCTCCGAGGTGCTGGCGCTGCTGCCGGTGCTGTCGGCGTCCTTCAAGATCTCCGCGCCGAAGGAGACCATGGGCGCTATCCTCCAGGATCGCAACACCGCGGTCGCCGGCGAACTCGGACGCGCCGCCGCCATGGCGCCCGTTTCCATAACCGTCTCGCGGAGCGGCAAGCGCATGGACAGCTACCAGATGGAGATGGTCCAAGACCGTTTCCTCTCGCCGCTGCTGGTGCAGATGGCCGTGTTCAACACCATCGACGCCACGGAGCGCACCATGGGCGCTTCCAGCTTCCGCGTTACCGGCGAGATCGAGTTTCAGGGTTCCGCCGCGCCGCTCAAGGTCAATAACATGTACGCCGCCGATACCGGCTCCGCGATGATCGCTTCGCTTTCCACCGCCATTCCGTTGGCCTATGTGCTGCAGAGCGGATTCGACGCCCTGGAGGTGAAGAAGATCGCCCTGGACATCGAATCCTTCGACGCCAAGATGCAGTTTCAAATCGATAGCGTCTCCGTGGGGCGGCGCGAAGTCCGGCCCGGCGGGAAGGTCGAACTCACTACTACTCTGGTGGGTGAGAACGGCGCGGAATTGGCCCGCACCATCGTTTACCAGGTCCCGCTGGGCATCACCCCCGGACCGCTTTACTTCACCGTGGCCGACGGCATGACCACCAATCTCACTGAATTTCGCCAGATCATCGGGGCACAGCCGAAATCCATCTCGCAACTGATTTCGACCGTCAACAGCTTGCGCGCCAACACCAAGGCCTACGTGCGGGTGTGGCGTCCGGAGCCCGCCTATCAGTTGGAAGGCGCCGACTTCCCGGACCCGCCGCCCTCGATCGCCATGATCCTGGCCGGGTCGCAAGCGGCTCAAGGCAGCATCAGCCAGACGCGCAACTCCAAGGTGGCGGAATTGGAAATTGGAGCCGGCGACAGTGTCATCAATGGATCTAAGACGATTCAGGTAGAGGTGAAGGAATGAGACACGGCGACGCGGCGATACGCGTGTGGCTAGGAGCGATCCTGTCGGCGGGCACCGCTTTTGCCTCCGCCACCACCGCCTGGGAGATGACCAGCTACGCGGATTTCATCCGCGGCCAGTTTCAAGGCGTCTCGCTCAGCCGCGACGGACGCCTGACGCTCGCTCCCAAGGTCGATACACTGTTCTCGTCCGGGCAGGCTGTGGTCTGGAGCGTGGCCGAAGGCGCTAACGGTGTCCTCTACGTGGCCACCGGCCATCGTGGGCGCGTCTATCAGGTGGATCCCTCGGGCGCCAGTTCCCTGCTCTGGACCGCCGAGCAGCCCGAAGTCTTTGCCATCGCCACCGATCGCAACGGCATCCTGTATGCCGGCACCTCTCCGGACGGCAAGGTCTATCGCATCGAAAAAGGCAAGGCCACCGAGTACTTCGCGCCCAAGACCCGCTACATCTGGTCGCTGGCGACCGCCGCGGATGGCGCGCTGTATGTGGGCACCGGCGATCAAGGCAAGATCTACCGGGTCACATCCGCCGGCGCGGGCGAGCTGTATTACGATACCGGCCAATCGCACGTCACCGGCCTGGCCGTGGATGCGCAAGGGCGCCTGCTGGCGGGCACCGAGCCGAATGGCATTCTCTATCGCGTATCGGCCAAGGACAAGGCCTTCGTGCTATACGATGCCAGCCTGCCCGAGATCCGCGCCATAATTCCGCAGCCGGATGGAACCGTGTACGCGGCCGCTTTGGGCGGTTCGCTGGCCAAGCGCGCGCAGGCCGCCACGCAGGCCGCGCAGTCCGGATTGGGGAGCGCAGTCAACGTGCAAGGCGCACCGCAGACCGTTACCGTCGAAGCGCAGAACACTCAGCCCGGCGCCGAAATCAAAGCGCAGAGCGACCCCGCCAAGCTGACCCAAACCGCGCCTGCGCCGCAGGTGTCCACGCAGTTCACGCCCGCCCAGGATCTTGCCGGCGTGGAACGCTCGGCCATTTACCGGATCAACCCGGACAACACCGTCGAAACCCTTTGGAGCTCGAAGGAAGAAAACGTATACGACCTGCTGGCGCTGCCCAACCAGCTCCTGTTTTCGACCGACAGCAGCGGCCGCATCTACGGCTTGTCGCACGACCGCAAGATCACGCTGGTGTTGCAGACCAACGAAGGCGAAGCCACCCGGTTGCTCCCCTCGTCCGGTTCCGTGCTGGTGGCCACCGGCGATATGGGCCGCATTTACCGTCTGGGCGAAGGTCCCGGCGCTGCCGGCTATTACGAATCGCCGGTGCATGACGCCGGCATGGCCGCCCGTTGGGGCAGCCTGAGCTGGCGCGGCGAGACGGCCCCCTCCACCGAGGTGCTTTTCCGCACGCGCTCGGGCAATTCCGCCAAGCCCGACAAGACGTGGAGCGATTGGTCCGAGCCCCTGCACGATCCGGCTGCCTCCCGGATCGCCAGCCCCAATGCCCGCTACATTCAGTGGAAAGCGGAATTCTCCGGCGCGGGCGGCGCGACTCCGATTCTGGACAACGTGACGCTGGCCTACCTGCCGCAGAACTCGCCGCCCATCGTGAAGAGCATCAACGTGACCTTGCAGATGGCGCCGGCCTCGGCCATCAAGGCGATGCAGCAGCAGCCCATTTCGCCGTACACCGTGACCGTGACCGATACCGGCGATGCCAGCGCCGCGGGCGCCGCGGGCACACCCACCCAGACGCTTTCGCGCGCCGCCGCGCAACAGATCACCATAAGCTGGCAGGCCGAAGATCCCGACGGCGACCGCCTGGTCTACAACCTCTATTTCCGCGCCGACGACGAGCGCCGCTGGATGCTGCTGAAGGGCGACCTGCACGAGAACGCCTTCACCTTCGATAGCGACGTGCTGGCCGACGGCAAATATTACTTCCGCGTGCTCGCCTCGGACCGCGAAGTGAATCCGCCCGCCACCGCGCGCGACTCGGACCTGACCAGCGCGCCGGTGATGATCGACAACACGCCGCCGGTGGTGACCATCGGTCCGGTGCGGCGGACGGGCACGACGGCCGAGCTGGAATTCGAGGCGCACGATGCCGCTTCGCCCCTGCGCCGCTGCGAGTATTCGCTCGACGCCACCGGTTGGGTGCCGCTCGAATCCGTCGACGGCGTGATCGACTCGCAGTTGGAGCGGTTTGTGCTGTCACTCGATAAGTTGACGCCGGGGGAGCATTTGGTGGTGATTCGGGTGTTGGATAGCGCCGGTAACGCGGGGCTGGCTAAGGTTGTGCTGCATTAACTATTGAGTCTCGCGTAATACGGTGACGGTTTTCGCGAGAAATGTGCCCCTCTGCATCGGGGCTGATGTGGGGCGGCCAAGCTTCGGGTGCCAGTGCCTGCCATGCGCAAGCCAATCGCGCAGCTTCAACGTTCCGCGAAAGTCGCCCACCCCCACACCTGCGTCTTTCAGCGCGCCCAGGATGTCGTCGTCTAAACGAATCTTATTGCCGCGCAGTTTGTGAGCCTCCCGGAAGCGCCTTGAGAGGTCGTCTTTCCTCCGTTCCCCTACGCGGGCGTTGAAGTCGATCCTCAGGATCGCCTCCGTAGTCGCGAGGAGTTCGAACATGATGAGCAATTCCAGTTGCCCTGTCTGTTCGTCGAAGAACTCCTCAACTTCGCGCGGCGCCAAGCCGATGAACAGCGACCCCTGCGAGCCGGGAGGCGCCACGCCAATGTCCCTGCCGGTCGCAAGGATTTGGAGTATGCGGCCTTGCTCTTCGCGGATCAGGCCCAACTGGAACTCAAACCACCGCCACACGGAATCGATATCCGGATCCTCGCGAGGCTCGAACGAATACCTCATGGCAACGGGAGCATGACGCGTTCCAGAGCATGTGTTAGCGATTCCCGATCGAACGGCGCCGTCCTTAGATGGGGAACGCGCTGAAGGACTATGGCCCAATCGCCCCGCTCGCCGTTTGTATTCCTTACAAGCGTGACCGTGTCGCGCCCACCCCGCATGTCCATTCGCCCCGCCGCGCCGACTACCAGCGCGCCCTTCGGACGGAATTCCACACGTTCGCCGCCGATAGTAAGTTCGAGCGCTGGAATCGTGTACGTCCCAATGTAGTCTTCGGTGACCTCCATCTCGAATGTGCGCACCGTGACGGCTTTGGATTCGATGGATTCCCGCAGCATGCTCTTGACGAGCGTGTAAAGATCCTCGACCGACCGGACGAAGCTATCCCTTTTCGCTTGCCAGTCGATCGGCGGCCCGGCTGCCTGCTCTTTTCTGCGAAGAAACTCGGCCAACTGATCGCTCATAATATTCCATCATACGCTCTCGACCGTCTCGGGAGCCGTGACTGACATCAGTTCTTTATCCGCCCCATCATCTGATACAGCCGTATCAAAGCCGTATCCATCACCACCTCCCCTGCGCCCACCGCTGCCGGAGACACCGCATTATCCGCTCCGTACCCGCCTTCCGCCACCGCCTCTATGGTCGGAAAATATTGGTGATAGCCATTCGCATATCCAAAGAAAAACAACTGCTTCACGCGCGCGCGCTGCTTCAGCCGGATGGCATGATTGCTGAAGAATTCGCCCGAGACTCCCACCAGCGCGATATCCCCATTCAGCAGCGCCACGGTCAGCCGCGGCCGAATCCCGTCGGCATACTCGTCGATGTAGTTCGGAACCAACTCGGGGAAGAACGCCTTCTGGTACATCGCCTTCACCACCGGATTGGCGAAATCGGTGCGCGCGCTGAAGCGCAGCCGCTCTTCCCGGCAGTCGAGCGACGGGTGCGCCACCTCTTGCGGACTCAGCGACTGCGCCAGCTTTACCGCTTCGCGCGCCAGCGCCTGCCCGAAGGCCTGGTAGCTCTTGTCCCCCCCGTTGGCCGATTGGTCGCCCGCGGCCCCTTGCATGAAGATGGCGGCCGCGCCCGTTTGTTTGGTCACCTCCGCTTTCAGCGCTCCCACGTAATCGGCCGAGAATTGCAGCGTGCTCGACGGCAGCATGGTCGGATGCGCGGCGAAGTTCACGAGGATCGCCACCGGCTTGCCTGCCGCGTCGTCGAAGCGCATCACGGCCAGTTCGCGATCGCTGGGCTTCGGCTCGATTTTGGTGTGCCGGTTGCGATTGAACCCTTCAAGCTGAACCGATCCCACGGCCATGCGCGCCGGCGCCAGCCGCGAGTTGGCCTCCACGATGGCCGCTACGATGCCGTCTTCCATCTGGCCGTAATAGCGCAGCGCCGCATCGAAGCGCCCTTTGCCCTTACCCTCTTCGTTGGTAAGTTCCAGGACTGGCCCATGGTGCGTGTGCGAACCGGCAATGATGGAGTTCTCGATCCCGGCCTGTTCTTTGATGCGCTGCCTGATCCGCTGCAGCGATGCTTCCGCGGGCGCGCGCCCGAGATCCAGCCCGACGATGGCGATCTTCTTGCCGCCGGCTTCGATCACCAGCGCATCGGCATACAGTGGGTCGAGCACGCCAACCGACAGCGCGTCGTGCCGGTCGCCGTAGCCCCACATCGGCATCGGCTCGCGCGGCGTGATGTCCCGCCGGCCAGCGCCCACTTCGAATCCCTGCCCCCATGCGCAAACGGCCCAAAGCGCCAGGAGGAGTTCAGCCAGCCATCGCGTGATTCGCATGACCAGGGATTCTATCAGAGTGCCGGGTCACAAGTGCTGTGCCGGCCTGCGGCCGGTGGACCGCCAGGCAATAAATCGGCAGGATCGGGATACCGCCCCCAGGGCCAATACTGTTCACTTTGGTGGGGCAGACCATCGCACTTTGTGGTCTGTCGCCTGCGGGGAGCGTTGGCAGGCGACATAAAACGAATCGCCTGCCCCACCGACACATCATTAAGTGAACAGCATTGCCCCGCAACAGTTCAGATTGGCCTATCGGGGCAGCAGTGAGGCGGCCGGTTGACGGCTGCGGTGACAGGCAATCGCGGCGGAAAGATAGGCCAGGATGTTGAGGCGCTGCAAATCGCAGGTTTCGGCGAC
>Ga0224555_1002477_pt1 | contig 21540 bp, 19 predicted proteins | sample 714S23034metaG_FD_180687 | JGI IMG/M metagenome (GOLD analysis project Ga0224555, IMG submission 180687) | Peat soil microbial communities from Stordalen Mire, Sweden - 717 S2 30-34 | ecosystem: Environmental > Terrestrial > Soil > Wetlands > Peat | place: Sweden: Norrbotten County, Stordalen...
GCGAGCTAAGGCTCGCAGCTCGCCCCCCTGCTTCTTTAACTTGCTAATGACGTCACAGGTTGACCAAGAATTGCACCATCTAACATCACCCAAAAAATTGTCTAGGCAATGGGGAGCACTTCAGACCGAATGCCAAGCCTAATCGTGAGGCGCTAAGTTGGAGCGAAAGCAAATGGTTGGCTCAACGTGGATTACTGGGTCACTTCAAGACTCAGCAATTAGGCAAAAAGCTCGCTTTTGGAGCGCCAATGAACATGCGGAAAGGCCAGAAGGTGGTCGATTCGCACTGGTTCATTCATGGAGGCGCGACCGAGACCAAGCGTGTAAAACATTAGGAAAGGAAAGAAATGATTAGAAATGACAATTGGATTACTCCCGATACCAGCTTTGACCCCGATTCATACGATGGACTTCAAGTAAAAATAAAAACGCGATTCGGGAGCGATACTATGGGAGCGATTAAACTGGAAAAGCGAAACAGTGACGGGCAAATACAGCTTTCGGCATCTTATAATGCAGACCCATTCCCCAATTCCGTCAATCTTCGGACGTTTTATTTAACGCAAGATCAACTTAATGAATTCCACGATAGAGGGGCATCTTGTGTTTTAATTGCACCTTCCCAGAAAGCAAATTAGAACGCGCTGCTTGAAGAATAAAATCGTCCCCGCAAGCGCCTTGAACAGAACGGAACCGGGAACCTTTTACCTATGAAGATCGTCGAGAAGACCTTGAAGCCGCCTGCATTCTTGCAGAGAGAGCTACGCGGGATAACGTTCTCCGAAGTAACTGCTAAAGACTTCCCAGATTTGTATTGGCAGTTGGTAAATCTGTACAGTACTGGCAACCGCCAATGTTGTGATCTGCAAGTACTTATAAACACAGGTCAAATAATGTGGTTTCACTCGAAGGAAGAGGTTTTCCAATACGCCTGCGGTTTTCAGGCCGCGATGGAACTTAATGGCTATCCGTTGAGCGCAACAGCGATGGTAGGCGGGTAACACACTTTTGGAATACCCGGATTTGGCATTCAACAGCCCCAAGTCTTCCGCACATTCCCCTCCGGCCACTTGGAGCATCACCAGCGACTCGATGAGCTGGGCTTCGGAAAATCCGCGCTGGCGTTGGCGCAGGGGCAGGTTGGCCTCGATCATCCCCGGCAGGCCCAAAGACCGGAAGGCCCGGGAGACCGACAGCAGTCCGGCGTGCGCGCTGGTGGCCTCGGCCAACGGACGAGGGTCCAGGACGAAGGGCGTCTTGCGCATCAGCGGCAGGCGTCGAGACATGATTTACCTATAGAAATTCTATACTAAAAAGTCAAAGAAAAAACACGCTTTCCCCCGGTTTTTTTCAAATGCCAAAAATTAGGCGAGGATCAGGGTGCGTACTCCTGTCTTGACTTTGCCGCCGCTTGATTCAAATCGTATGCCGTGCCCGCTCTCAGGCCGGATTTTTATTCTCAGTGGCGCGCGCAACAGGAGACTCGTTTCCTCCTGCGCGAACACGACTCTCTGCATCCCCCGGAACGCCTGCTGCAAAACATCTGGCACCACCAGCGCCTCCGCCGCGACGAACTCCGCGCCGCCGACGGCCAACTGTTGCGCATCCTGCATCCCGGCTTCTGGAATCACGGGGCCGGCCCCGATTTTCACGGGGCCATCGTCCAATTTGGCCAGGAGGAACCGCGCCAGGGCGATATCGAGATTGACGTGCTCCCGGAAAACTGGCGGGCGCACCATCACCAGGACAATCCCGCGTTTGCGGGCGTCATTTTGCACGTCGTCTGGACCGGCGGCGGCGAGTCCGCCAGCGGGCGTCCAATGCTGGCCTTGCGCGATTCTTTGGACATGCCTCTGGAAGAGATGCAGCGTTGGGCGGCAGGGGGCGCGTCGGAACGCTGGCCGGAATCATTGCGCGGCAACTGCTCCGGGCCGTTGAATCAATTGGACCCCGCCCTTTTGGAAGAGCTTCTGCGCCAGGCGGCCCTGGTTCGGTTCCAGCGCAAAGCGCGCGAACTGGAGGCCCGCGCCCGGCAGGCCGGTTGGGAGCAATCCTTGTGGGAGGGACTTTTCCGCGGCCTGGGTTACTCGCACAATGTTTGGGCCATGCAACGCGTGGCCGAGTTGCTTCCGTCCTTGCGCGAAGGCGCCGGCTCGCTCCTGGAAATGCAGGCCCGCTTGTTCGGCGTGAGCGGGTTTCTCTCCCTGGACGACCGGACGGCCAGCCAGCCCGTGGAGTACCTTCGCCAGTTGTGGGACTACTGGTGGCGCGATAGCGACCGCTTCCGCGCCGTGCTGCTGCCGAGGAAACTGTGGCGCATGAACGGCCTGCGTCCAGCCAACAAACCGCAACGCCGCCTCATCCTGGCCTCGCATTGGCTGGCGGCGGGTGATTATCCGGCAAGACTCGAACAATGGTTTGCCGCCATCCCGTCCGACGCGCCGTTGGCGTCATCGTTGCTCGCGTGCCTGCAACCGGATCAGGACGATTATTGGTCGTGGCATTGGAGCTTTGCCTCGTCGCGGCTGCGCAAGCCGCAACCGTTGCTGGGCGAACCGCGCGCGACCGATCTGGCCATCAACACCATTCTGCCGTGGTTTTGGGCGCGCGCCCGCGCCGGCCAGAACGACACCCTGGCCGCGGCCGCCGAAGCGCACTATCTGGCCTGGCCGGCGGCGGAGGACAATTCCCTGCTGCGCCTGGCCCGCCAACGTTTGTTGGGAGGGCAGAGGTGCGCGCGCGCGAAGACCGCCGCCAGCCAGCAAGGCTTGCTGCAAATCATCCACGACTTCTGCGACCAATCCAACGCCCTGTGCCAGGATTGCGCCTTCCCCGATTTGGTGAGGAGTTGTGGGCAGTGATTAAACTCGTTTTATTTTCAAAGCGCCAGCAACACTACCTATACGATCCAATATTGCAACGACCGAAGCACAACTCATTGGCAGGTTTACGGGTCCATTACCGGCAATGGCGGCCTGGCGCCTCGCGCCCGGGCAAGCAATGGCTCCCCTTCACGCCAAACCGTCAGTTTCATGCCCGCGGGAAATGCCGCGCCGGAGGCGGCTTCATAACGGCCCACACAGGCATCCAAGCGGTTGGTGTCGAGCTTGACAATGGCGGGCGGTATCAGCGGTTTGGTCGCTTTGGGCGGCGTCTCGGAGACTCTGTCATAATAAACAATTCTGTCCCCAGTCCATCACGACGGCGCGTTCAGTTTTGAACTGAGTTGACCGGTTTTGAACTCGGGAATTCCAGTTTTGAACTGCATCTATTAGGCCCAACCTCAATCGGACTCCGCCGGGGTCAAGTTGTTCGCTTGGGGCGATAAGACAGACGGGGAAGACACATAAAACGCCCAATCCATCGTCCAGAAAACAAGGCAGTCAGGCGGTTTGACACACGGCCACGTTTGGGCCACAATGCTCACGAAAAACTGGCGGGCGCATCATGTCTGAATCCAACATCCAAACTCGACCGACTACCGGAGCATCATCAGATGTCATCCACCGCGAATGCGTGAAATCCGTGCTTCGACGCAAAACTCCGCCACGCATTGTTTTCGCGCCGAATTACTGGCAATGGTTCGCGCACCAGCAGAACCACGGTCTGCTGCCGCCGGAGATCGCGCACTGCCACTCGCAACTCGACCTCATCCGTTATCTTGGCTTGGATGTCTTCAGCCGTAATATCTACTGCGACCAGCGGCATTGCTGGTTTGGCGGTTTGGCCGAGGAAATCTGGGACGGCGTGGAGGCAAGGGAGGAAATCCGCATGGAGGAACGCGACCGCGTCATTATCAGAACCTATGACACTCGGCGCGGCCGGCTGACCGAGCGGCTGCGCTACACCTGGGCCGGCTCCACGCTGGTGCAGGAGATTTTCGCACTTGATGACGTGGCGGATCCGCATGGCGCATTAGAGGAATTACTGCGGGCGCGTCGCTGGCGTTTTCTGCCGGAACGATACGCGCAGGAGCAGGCTCGCGTGGGCAATGATGGCTTGGTGGTGGCTGGCGAGTTGTTCAGCCCGCTCAAGGCGCTGCATCTGCTCGCTGGCGCCGTCAACACCACTTATCTCATTGACGATGACGAACGACGCGTGCAGGAGTTGCTCGCGCTGCACGAGGCGGCGCAACTCGACCTCGTGCGCCAGATGGCCGCCGCCGGCGTGCCGGCGATGATGGCCATGGACAATCTCGACACAGCCTTTCAACCGCCCGCTTACATTGAGAAGTTCTCGGCCTCGTTTTACGAAAAAGCCAGTTCCATTGCCCATGAATACGGCAGCACGTTTTTCATCCACGCGTGCGGACGGCAGCGCGCCAACCTGCGCCTGATTGATTCGCTGGGTGTGGATGGCCTGGAGGGGGTGGCCTTTCCGCCCCTCGGCGACGTGGAACTGGACGAGGCGTTGCAGTTAACCAGCGATCAATTCCTGATCACGGGTGGCATCAGCGCATTCCAAACCCGCGAACTGCGCACGCGCCAGCAGGTCTTTGCCTACCTGCGCGGACTATTCGAGCGTCTGCGGCCGTGGTCCCACCGTTTCATATTGTCGGCCAGTTGCAACACCGCCATTGACGCGCCGTGGGCGACGCTCAAGCACTTCCGGGACGCCTGGCAGGAACTGGGCGGTTGACGGGTCGGCGATCCGCCAGGAAACCACCACAACAGACAAACAGAACGAATGATGAAAACGCCAAGGAGACACCATCGAACCTTGCTGAATCGCTGGCTTCAAAGCGCCATGCTCTTGTCCGCCCTAACCTTCCTGACCGCCACATCCCAAGCTCTCATTCCGGTGGTCGTCCCGCCGGCATCTCCGCCAGTCGTGGCGCTGGCGGCGGAGGATTTGACGCGCTGTTTGGGTCAATTATATCCTGGGGAGAAGTTTGTCCGCGCCGACACTCTGCCGGGCGCCGGCATGGCGATTCTGGTGGGGACTCTGACAAACGCGCAGGTGCGGGCGCGGGCTGGGGAAACACCGCCGGTGGCGCCGGAAAGCTACGTCGTCCGTGTGGCGGGCGGGGGCGAGGCGCAAGTTGGCGTCATTGCGGGGGCGGATGGGCGCGGGACTGCCTATGGGGTTTATGCGCTGCTGGAGAAGCTCGGCTGCGGCTTTTTCCTCTCTTATGACGCCGTGCCGCCGGCACGGACGGAGCCGTTTTCGTTTGAGGGCTGGGTGCTGGCGGATGAGCCGCTCGTGCGGGAGCGCCTCGTGTTCGACTGGCACAACTTCCTAAGCGGTTGTTCGACTTGGAACCTGCCGGACTGGCAGCGCTGGACCGCGCAGTCGCAAAAGATGGGGTTCAACGCCATCATGGTCCACGCCTATGGGAACAACCCGATGGCCAGCTTCGAGTTCGATGGCAAGAAAAAGCCCGCCGGCTATCTCTCTACCACGGTCAAAGGGCGCGACTGGTCCACCATGCACGTGAACGATGTCCGCCGGCTTTTCGGCGGGGAGGTTTTCGACCAGCCGGCTTTTGGGGCCGACGCAGGCCTGGTCCCGGACGAGCAGCGCGTTATTGCCGCGCAATCTCTGATGCGGGAGGTCTTCGCCGACGCGGCACGGCATGACATGGGCGTTTATTTTGCCGTGGACGTGGACACCCCTAGCGCAAATCCGCAGGAACTGGTGGGGCTGCTGCCGGAATCGGCGCGATTTCTAACGTCCAAGAGTCTTTGGCTGCCGAACCCTGACACGCCAGAGGGCGACGCGTTCTATCGGACCCAGGTCGAAGGATTGGTCAAGACATATCCGCAGATCACGAAGCTCGTTGTTTGGTTCCGACGTGGCGGCACGCCGTGGACTGATCTGAAGGCGGCAGATTTGCCCGCGGCATGGCAGCAGGAGTTCGTGGCCGGGATCAAGCGGACTCCGGAGGCAAGCAAATATTGGCGCGCGCCAGGCCTCTTTGCCATCGGCAAGATCATGCGCGCTTTTGACCGCGCGCTAAAAGAGTGCGGCGCGAATCGAACCACGCTCGCGGCGGGGACTTGGGGGTTTGAATTTCTTCCGGCTGCCGACCTCTTTTTCCCGGCGGGCGTGCCGTTGCTGGGACTTGATTACGATGTCATCCACGGGAAGCCACAACTGGGCGCCACGGACTCCCGTGCGCTGTTGCGGGAAGTCGGCGCGCATCGGCCCGTGATGCCGGTCGTTTGGGGGCAACATGACGACGGGCAGTACCTGGGAAGGTCCTACACGCCGCTGCCGGATTTTGCCTCCAAGCTCAGCGATGCCAAAGCCGCGGGATTCGGCATCATCCACTGGACCACGCGTCCGTTGGACCTCTACTTCGAGAGTCTTGCCAAACAAGTTTGGCAGAGCACCAGGGACCAACCGTTGCTTGAGACGTGCCGCGATTTTGCCGCAAGCTCCTTCGGCGTCCCAAACCGGGAGGTCATGGGGGGTTATCTGAAAGCGTGGATTACCGGCGCGCCGCAATTCGGCCGCGAAACCGGCGACTGGCTCATTGACCACCGACTCACCAATGTCACCGAAGTCATCGCCGGCTGCCGTGCCCGCGTGGCGATCCTCGATCAAGCCCGCACCGTGGAACTGACGCCGGAACAGCGCCAACACCTCGACTATCAACGAGGCTTGGAGGAATTCATCGCAGCCTTCCACGAGGCGCACGGATACTTTCAGGACTCGCAAGATTTGTGGAAGAAGGGAGATTTCGCCGGCGCGCGAAAACTCATGGCTCAGTGTCATCCCGAAAAGGTGATTGAGCAATTTGCCCATTTCAGTTCCGCTGGCGGCATCTCCCGCGGGGAGCAAGGGTTGGTCGTGACGCTGAATACGCGCTGGTTAAGCCACATCGTCCGTCACCGGCAGGCGCTCGGCTTGGAGCCGGTGCGGATCAACTTTGCTCCGACTTCACACGACCCGCTGGCGCAGAACGCAGGAACCTTCACGTTTTATTTCGGTCCCGGCCACGATCTCTGGGAAAGCTGGGGAGAGAAGGAAACCGGGGCGTCGGTATTCCGCCTCCCTTCCTCCGTCACGCCTGCGAGGGAGGATCCCTCGCCCGCAGTCTGGCGCGAGATTTGCCGCGCCGGCATCGAAAGCGACAAGCCGCTCACCCTGGCGTTTCGGCCAATCCTGGCGGGAGACAGTCGAGGCACGGGAAAATCCGTGCCGTTGCTGCCGGGCAAATATCGCCTGTGCCTCCTGTTGCTTGATTCTGGCTCCTCCGATCCGGGCCAGCGCGTGTTCGATGTGAAGATCATGGACGCTCCCATGGATCGGGTGGATGTCTTCCAGCGGGCTGGCGGAGCCCGGCGCGTTGCTGCGCTGGTCTATTCAGTCGTGCTGAAGTCCGCCGGCTCCATCGAAGTGACGTTGACGCCCGTGAAGGGTAAAACAATTCTCTGCGGAGCCGTGCTGGAGCCGGAACAGTGATGGCACTTGTTTATCTGCCTTCCAATCCGGAAACCAGGCGAGCGTGGCGCCGGTGGGATGGTGGGTGAGAGCGATGACTTGGCCTTGATCGTTCTTGATAAACTGGAATTGGCCGCCCGTGAGCTTCTCGAAGAAGTTCGTTTCGGATTCGGGAAACATCGGAAAGGCGCCAAGCAGGAAATTCTCGCCGGCGCCTCGCGCCCGGGCGAGCAATTGCTCCCCTTCACGCCAAACCGTCAGTTTCATGCCCGCGGGAAACGCGCCGCCGGAGGCGACTTCGTAAAGGCCCACACAGGCATCCAAGCGGTTGGTGTCGAGCTTGACAATGACGGGCGGTATCAGCGGTTCGGTCGCTTTGGGCGGCGTCTCGGAGATTCTGTCATACTTGACAGCTTTTCCATGGCAATTCACGGTCAGGCCCGTCACTTTGCCATGGGCGTCGCGGGAAAAGGTTACGGGAGCCCCGCTCAACCGCTCGAAAAAGCGGGTGTTGGATTCCGGCAACATCTCAACCGGGACGGGTGGAAACAAGACATCAATGGGGTGCAAGTTTTGTCCCCAGAAGCGAGCGCCCGGCCAATCCTCAATTGAGCACATAGCCGAGCCTGTGGGTTGCGCGAAGAGCCGATCCCCCTCACAACGAAGGCCAAGGAGAAGGTTTCTTACTGCGCTTCATAGGCTTGATTCAAAAGAGTCCGTGTTCGTTGTCTAATTTGAGCTACCATATCCGGTTGCGGCGGTTGGTAAAGATATTCTTCTTTGTCGTTGAGACGAATGCCTTGGAGCAACCCTTGTTGGCGCCAGTATTTGACAAGGTTGGGCTTGCAGCCGATTTGGGGCACGATTTGGTTGGTGGTCAACCATCCCTTGGCACGCAACCTTTCGGGGCGGCTGCGCAGGTGATGGGCGGCGCGCAGCCGATGCACAATGCTCATGGTAAAAGGGCGTCCGGAAGAAGTGTGCCAACCCCGTTGATTGAGGTCGGCGGCGATTTGCGTTTCAGTCCACTCGTCCAACAGGCGATCGATTTCCTGAACGATTTCCGGTTTGGTCTTGCGCAAAGCCCACGCCGACTTGGGGAGGGGCAGCCGCAGTTCCTGGGTGGCTCCGCCTTTGAAGCGGACTTGCACGATAATCTCTTGCTCCCGTCGCAGCGTGACGTCCTCCAGAAGCAAACGGGCCATGCGCTTGCGATCCCGGTCCGAGGTGGTGGGTTCCTGCCACAGTCTGGGAAAGTCCGCGGCCAGCGCGAGGATTTTGGACTTCTGCTCCTCGGTGAGTTGAGCCGAGTCCAGACGGCGTTGGCTCTCGCAGTCGTCTTTGGCTTGAGCCAGCAAACGCAGTTTTTCATTCCATTGCGTTTCCAGCGTGTCAGCCACCAGACGGTTATTGGGATCGACCCGCATATAGCGCACGCGCGCCCGGTCCGCTTCATACTGCGCCCGTTGCACCTGTTGCTGCCGGAGCCGATCCGCCTCCGCCAGGCGTTGCTGGATTTCGCTTTGCACGTTGAGAGCGACTTCCAATGCCAACGGCGTGACGCTGCGCACCAGCATCTGGCCAATGGCCTCGTCAATGCCGCTTCCGGGTATGCGTTGGCAGGAGGGCTCGCTGTGTTCCACGCAGTTCTTCTGACAGAGGTAATCGGGCGAGAGCCGCCCGAAGCGGTGGTGGTAAGTGACCGTCATGGAGCGGCCGCATTTGCCGCAGAGCGCCAACCCTTGCAGCAACGCCGGGCCTTCGCGCGGTGGCCCCGCCTTGCGTTCTCCGCCGCCGTGGGCCTGGTGGTTTTGGAGCAACCGTTTTCGATGACTCAGGAACTGCTCCCAAGTCAAATAGCCGGCATGAGCGTTTTGTTTGACAAAGCGCCATTGGTCAATGGGCAGTTCTTGGGAGTGTTCCTTGCCCTCCGCGTCTCTCCAAGTGCGTCGGCGTCCGAAGCAGAAGACGCCCGCATAGCGCGGGTTGTGCAAGGTATCCAAAGTGACGGCGTGAGTGAGTTCCTGCCAGACGATCTCGCCCGAACCAGCTTGGCCGCGTTTGGGGAACCTCAGGCCTTCCCGGCGAAAGGCTTGGACCGTCGCCCACGCCGACCCCACCCGTTCGAACGTGGCGAAGAACACGCGCAGGCTTTGTTGCACCTGCTGGTCGGGCTCCAAAATCACATGGTTGTCCTCGTCGTAGACCAAGCCGACCGGCAGCGGCATTTTTAACTCGCCGCGCTGCGCCTTGTTGATCACCCCGCCCACCAGCCGTGCCTTGAGCACATGCAACTCCGCTTCGCTCATCGTGCCCTTGAGTCCCAAGAGCAGCCGGTCATTGAAATGGCCTGGATCGTAGAGGCCGTCCTCGTCCAAAATCAGAGTGTGCGTCAGCGCGCAAATCTCCAGCAAACGATGCCAGTCGGCGCAGTTGCGCGCCAGGCGCGAGACCTCCAAGCCCATCACGATCCCTGCTTTGCCCAAGCCAACATCGGCGACCAAACGTTGAAAGCCTTCGCGCTCGATGGTGGAGGCGCCGGACTGGCCTTGATCATGATCGATGACCACGACTCGATCTTCTGGCCAACCCAGCGTCACCGCGCGTCGGCGCAGGGCGTATTGTCGCTCCGTGCTCTCGGTATTTTCAAGCACTTGGCGCAAGGTGGACTGGCGAATATAGAGATAAGCGGCGCGCTTGAGATGTTCGGCGGTAACCTTGGATTCGGCATTCATAAGGCGACAGTGGGGTAGAGATGTTGGACGGTGATTTGAGCCAGCAGCAGGGTGATTTGTTGCTGCCAAAGAGACGTAGCCGGAAACATGGGCAACGGCGCCACCATCGTCGGAGATGGCGGCGGTGCTTCCACCGCCTTGGCCCAGGAACCCATCCATCCCGCCATTCCTTGGGCCAGCCAAAGGACCAGTCCCAATGGCTCGAGGGCAAGACCAGCGCGGCGGTCCAAGACATGGCGGCGAAGCGCTTCATAGCGCTCCACCCAAGTGGCCGGGGGTGTGTGGGACGAAATCATGTTGGGTTCTGGCGCCCCCTTTTTGCCTTGGACTTCAAGGCCTTTTCAATGGTTCGCGGGTGGAGCTTCAACTGGAAACGCTGACGAACCCGGAGCGCCAACTCGCGCGCCCCCAGGTCCGGCTCGGCCTGGAGCAGTTCCAGAAGGTGCCGGCGCACTTCCGCCGTCAGCTTGTGGGGGTTTTTTGGTCCCGGCTTCTCCGGCAGCAATCCTTCCAGCCCGCGTTCCTGGAAGTGACTTTGCGCTTGGTAGATGGTCGGGCGCGAGAGGCCAAACTCGGCGGCGGCGCTGGCAATCGAATACCCCTCCTGTTGCAAGGCTCGCAGTGTTTCGTATTTGAGCTGGAGCAAGTCACGGGGGTCGAAAAAATCCGATTGTTGAAAGAGCGCCTGGCGCACCTGCGCATGACGGGGATTAAACGTGCCGGAGGCTTGCAAGGCCCGGCGTTTGGCTTCGGGATCAGGTTGTGGCGGCATAAGTGTAAATCTGTTTATACCGCACTTTGCCACATATTTGGAAGCTGTCAACGGAAACATACCGGGTTTTAGAGCGCAATAACGGAGCGTATGCGCCCTTTGTCTGGCTGATCGGCATTGTTTGCGGCTTAATCTCATTTACGTATTCGGCTTAATCTCCTTTACATCCCCGGTCGTCATTTTCACCAACTCCAGCAAGTCCGCCACGCGCGCAATCGCTCGACCCTGCGACTGCACCACAAACGAATCGATAGGCCCTACATCAGTCCAATTGGCTGGCATATAGGTGGCGTCGCCTTCTGGGGTGAGAAAATAAACCCGCCACTGGTCCCAGCGGCGTCGGCAATCTATCAGCTCAAATCGCTGCCCGCGCCAAGGGTGAAAAGGATGCGTGACGGTGAAAAACTGTTTTGCTTGACTTGCATCAGGCGCAGTTCGCGCCTCACGCCAATACCTGGGTGGAAACACGCGCAAAAAATGCGACTGGACACCACCGGCAGGAGCGGGATAGAAACCACGCCCACCAGCACCGCCCAGCCCAGAACGAGCCATCGCTTGCGGGCGGAGCCGGCTCGCCAGAGCAGCGCCAATAGGCCAGCCAGGCAAAAGCCCGCCGGAAGCAGAGTCGCCGTCTTCGGGGCGTCCAGGAGGTAATTTCGGATGGTGAACAGGCCCAGCAAAAAATCGGGCGAGCGTTGGTATTGTCCGACACAGGCAGCGCAGAGCTTGGCGCTGGCTTTGGCCGGTTTGGGGCGCAGGTCCGATTGCCATTCGCTTTCGAGCAGCAGAAGACCCAAGTCTCGCCTTGGCTCATAGGAATTGGCCAGCACGACCACGCCACGGTGGCGCGCCTTGTCAAAGCCAAGGTAACAGCCGTTGACAAACCATCCTCCGCCAGCATGGAGCAGGCCGGCGCGCGGAGTAGTAAACGCGAAATTGGCGACGGTTCTCTCCCAGAGCGGCTCTAGCCGGGATGATGTTGGGCCGCAGGCAGAGAGAAAGTTGAGCAAGTCGTCGGCGGTCGAATATAGCCCGGCCAGGGGTGGAAAATCACCGACACGCCATCTGGGCATGGCGTAGCCCAACTTGGTGTGCTCGGGCGCGAGGCGGGATTCCATCTCAGGTGCGAGCGTCAGGCGGGTTTCGTTCATGTGCAAGGGCGTGAGAACGCGCGCCCTGAGGAGCGATTCGAAATCCGTCCCTCCTTTCAGGGCCATGACCTGATTAAGCACTCCGCGAGCCGCGCCACCGTGCAAATGCGTCGTTCCCGGCTCGGCGGTCAATTTGCAGTTGGACACGGCGGCGAAAAACTTCTCGGCGGTATACCCAGCCAACGGATTGTCGGCATATTCGGGATTGAGGCCGTCAGACAGGGCGGGGCGAAGCCCGGAAGTTTCCTTGGCCAGGTGGCGTATAGTGATTTGTTTGCCGTGGTAGTCCGGCATTTTGACCGAGGCAGGCAGGTATTTTGCCACGGGATCATCCGGCTGCATTTCCCCGTGATCCACCATGTCTTGCAACAGCAAATAGAAGAAGGTGTAGGTGGAAGATTGAATATTGAACAGGGTGCCGCCATCGGCTTGACGATCGGTGCCGTTGGCCAAATCTCCGCAACTAATGACCCTTGGCCCGCGCTCGTCCACAAGGCCGACCACCATGCAGCCATGCGGCAATTGGGCGTGGACGTAGTGTTGCAGGTAAGCGGCGATGGCGTTGGTGAAATCCTCCCCCACGGCGGGAAAGGCGAACACCAAAAAAAACATCGCCAGGCAAAAGATTCGAACGGTCATGTCTTGCGACAACGCCGGATGACGTCCACGAATTGCGCCGCCAGCCGGGTCAATTCCGCCCAATTCCGTTCGCGGATGATCTTGGCGGAAACCAGATTGGAGCCGACGCCCAGCGCGACACATCCGGCCGCCAGGAAGTCCGGCGCGTTTTCCAGCGTCACCCCGCTGGTCGGGATGACTTTCAAATGAGGCAGCGGCGCGCGAATGGCCTTGATGAAGGCGGGGCCTTCGGCCGGGAATATTTTCACGAAGTCCGCTCCCGCTTCCCAAGCCAGTTGGGCCTCGGTGGGAGTGAACGCCCCCAGCACCACCGCGCATCCGGCAGCCTTGGCCACCGGCACGATTTCCGGCCGCATGATGGGCGTGACCACGAAGCGCGCCCCCGCTTCGACGGCGGCGCGGCACATTTCCGCCGTGAGCACGGAACCAACGCCCGTGACCGCCCGCGGCGCAAACCGGCGGCTGGCCGCGCTGATGCAAGCCAGGGCGTCGGGGGTGGTCATGGTGATTTCCAACGCCGTGATGCCACCGGCCACCAGCGCCTCGCAGATAGCCATGATAGGCTCCGGGCTGTCCGCGCGAATCACCGGAATGATCCCCGGGTCGAGCAGGCGCGCAAGAACTTCAGAATGCTCAGTCACCGGAAAAAATTAGCATCGCCCTGCCCGCCGGCAAGGCTAATCGCAGCCAATTTCGTGCCTGCAAAACAAACTTTCCTTCTATTGGCCGCGAAATGGCCGGCCCGCCGCGAAGGCGGCGCGCAGACGGCCGGCTTCCTCCGCAAGTTCTTTTTGTCCCGCGGCGTTGGCCAGTTCTCCGGCCTTGCCCACGGTGGCCAGGGCGTCGTCAAAACGGCCCGCTTCCGCGTAAGCCGCCGCCAGTGTCAAGAGCATGGACGGGCGCTTTTGCCCTGTCAGTTCGCACGCGCGGGCGGCCATCACCACCGCTTCCGGTCCGTTGCGCAACTCCGGTTGGCCATCCGTGGCGGCGATCCAGGCGCGGTGCTGCAAGGCGTCCGGCAAATCCGGGTTTTGCCGCAACGCCGCCGCGTAATGGCTCACGGCCTCGCGGGTCCGGCCCAAGTGTTCCAAGTCCAGTCCATATTGGAACTGCGCGTTGAAATTAGTTGGCTGGTCCGATGCCAGGGGCTTCAACAGCTCCGCCGCTTCCGCCCACTGCTGCTGCTGGTTGAGGGCCTGGCCCAAATTGAACCGGGTTTCGGTATCACCAGGATTCAACTTGAGCGCCGCCCGCAGTTCCGTCGTGCCTTCGGCCAGCCGCCCCGTGCGCAAATAAGCGATGGCCAGGCCGCCGTGCGCCTCCGCCAGAGTCGAATCCAAATGCACGGCCTGCTCGTAATGCGCGGCGCTCTCCTCCCACCGTCCCTGCATCGCCAGCGCCATCCCCCAATCACTTTGGGCCGGGGCCGACTCGGGATTGGACTTCAGGGCGGCTTGATATTGAAACGCGGCCTCATCGAATTTCTTCTCCCTGGCCAGGAGCAGTCCGAGCATCACGCGCGCCGTGTCGAAGTCCGGCCGCAGCCGCAGCGCCTCCCGGTATTCGGACCCGGCCGCCGCCGTCCGCCCTTTGTTTTCCAAGGCGCGGCCGAGGAAGAAATGCGCTTCGGGATAAACGGGCTTGCAGGCCAGCGCCTGGCGATAAAGCCGGATGGCGTCATCCAGCTTTCCCTTGTCCTCCTCCATGTTCCCGACCAGGGTCATGGCCAGGTAATTGTTGGCCGTCACTTCCATGGCCCGCCCAAAAAGGGTGCGCGTGTCCTTCCAATACCCAAGTTCCATCGAAGTCGCCACCGCCAGCGCCGCGCCCAGCAGGGGAACCAATAGTTTGACAGCACGGTGGCGCCCGGCCCATTCCGCTCCCATCCAAACCACGATGACGAAAAAGCCGATGGATGGAAGGTAGAGGTAGCGGTCGGCCCATCCCTGCCCGCCCACCTGCACCAAACCGATGACGGGCACCAGCATCCCCAGAAACCACAGCCAGCCCACCGCCAGCCAGGGTCGCCGGCGCGCTCCGGCCAGGGCCAGCCAGGTCGCCAGCGCCAGGACCGCGCCCGCCGCCGCCCCCTGCGCCAGCGGAATATGATGTTGGTATGGATAATACGCCGAGAGATGCCGCGGAAACACCAGCACGCGCAGGTAATCGAGATAGGCCGGCAGCGTGTGGTTGATCCGCTCCCAAACCGGCAACTCCGTCTCCGAGGCGACGGCCTGGCCGATGCCTTGCGCCCAGATCGTTATCCCGCACCACACCCCGCTCAAGGCGAACATGGGCGTTTTCTCGACGACCAAGCGCGGGAAGGAAGACCGCGACATGCGCCCCAAGGGCCAGAAGTCCAGCAGCAACAAGACAAACGGCAGCGTGACCGCCATGGGTTTGGCCATCAACGCCAGCGCAAAAAACACCAGCGTCAGCGCGTAGGACAATTTGAAATTTGAAATTTGAGATTTCAGATGATCCGCGTAGCGGACGTAAGCCCATATCGCCAGCAGGAAAAAAAAGGAGCTAAGCACGTCCTTGCGCTCCGACACCCACGCGACCGATTCGACGTGCGCCGGATGCGCCGCGAACAGCGCGGCCACGCACGCGCTCCGCCAGACCGCCCCTGTCATCCGCATCAGCAGCAGGAAAAGCAGCGCGCTGTTGGCCGCGTGGAACAGGACATTGGTCAAATGATGGCCCCACGGCCGCAGTCCGTAGATTTGGCAATCCAGGATGTGGGACAGCATGGTCACCGGATGCCAGTTGCCCGCCGTGGTGACGCGGAACGCCCAGGCCAGGCCGTCGAGAGTCAACCCGGCCCGCACGTGGCGGTTTTCGGTGACGTAAGCCGGGTCGTCAAAGGCCAGGAACTGGCAGCGCAACGCCGGCGCGTAGAGCGCCACCGTGAACGCGGCCAGGGCCAGACAAATCCAAAGCGAGCGACGCATCCTGATTCAAGGTTCCAAACTTACAGCTTACGAGCGGACAGCCAATGGCAAAGTTGAAATATGACGTCAGATGATATTTATGGCCTTTAGCCCGAAAAAACCGGCTCCGCCGAGGAGGTGCGTGTCGTTGGAATACAGTTCTTTGAATCCCGCCTCCGCGGCGCAAGCCAAATGGAGCGCATCGGCGGCGCGCAGAGGCACTGTGGCGGGCAGTTTGGCGTAACACTTTCTGACCCGCCGCAAGACATTGGGAGTCAATGGCAGCCACTCAAACGCGTTGGCCGCGCAATCGCTTTCGAATTGTTTTAGCAGCCCGGCCCAGGCCGGTTGGAGGAGCGCCCCTTCGCGGAATTTACGGTGGAACGCGGCGGTCGTCTCCGCCTGGCCATGGAGGGCGCAGGCCACCCGGTCCGTGCCCGCCAGGGCGCGCACTTTTTCCCAGCCGGGGTCCGCCAGGTACAAACGCGCCAGATAACTGGTGTCCAAGTAGATCATCGGCTTCGGTCTTGCCGGTCCTCGGCGATGCCCGCCGTCACCTCAGTTCCGCCGCGGCCCAATGCCCCCGTTTCGATCCATCGTTTCATCTTCTGGTTGATGAACCGCCGCCGGGCAAAATAAGGCACCAAGGGGGGAGCGGTTTCCGGCACCATTCTCACGACGGGCCGCCCGTTGTCCGCGACCAGAATCTGGTCTTGCCCGGCCGCCTGGCGCACCCACTTGCCGGTGCGCGCGTGCAATTCCCGGATCGAAATCGTCTTCATGTGTCACAGCGTGACACAGATCCGCTTGCAAGTCAAGCATGGCATGAGATTGCGGTCAAGAAAGGCGGCGGATTCACAGCATGTTGACCACCCGGTGCATCATTTGGTGGTTGCAATCAAACCAGCACCGCAACGCGTAATACAGATCATGCCCGGTCAACAGCGGCACGGCGGCCAACAACACCAGCGCGTTGCCCAGAAAAATGACCACCGCGGAAAAAAGATACCCCTGGCTGGTGATGTCCGTTTGCCGGGTTCTCAGTATCTCGCAGGTCAGCGTGACGTGAAAAGCGTAAGCCGCCCCCAGCAGCAAATGAAAGCAGGGCAAATAAGCGCGCCAGCGCCAAATCAAATTTCCAAGGACGTAAACGAGCACCACCAGCGCCGCGTAAAACGGGAAAAAGTACGGCGCCAGCGTGATCAGGAAATTGTTCTTGGTGGTGACAACGTGCCCGCCCGAAGACGCGGCTTTGAACCGCTTGACCTTGCCGCCAAAAAGCCAGGTCCACATCGCGTGGGTGGATTCGTGGCCCACGACATAAATCCACATCGGTTTGGGCAGCAGGAGAAAAAGGACGACCCAGCAGGCCGTCCCCGCCAGAAACGGCAGCCAGAACCGATCCGCCGTGCTGGCGCCGGCCAGCACCCGCCAGAGCGCCTGCGCCGTGGCCAGGCAGACCGGCAAGAGCAGCATTCCAACCAACATTTTCAGCCATTTTGGCACGTCGGCAGAATTAGCCTTTCCGCCCCGGGAAACGAGGAATTTTTTTGGCGCGCGCGGGGTATGAGCCGCTGAGAGTTCCTCGCGTCACTAGTCAATAATTGGCTCTATGTGCGGTCGAGTCCGTGATCAGAGCCGTTATTTCCACTCTAAGGGCTTTAGCCAAAATCAGCAGTTCAGAGTCCGTGACACATCTGAGTTGCGCCTCTATTTTCGAGAGGGTCGCCCGGCTCAACTCCAGCCCAAGAACAGAGCAACGGGCCGCAAAAAGCTCCTGCGTCAATCCCCGCTGATATCGCAGTTTTCTGACCTGCGGGCCGACGATGTTGCGCATCCGTTTTTGTCTTGTGGCCATGCTCTAAAAATGGAGCTTGAAAGTAATGAAGACGGGGCGCTCAGTTGCTCCAAACTCGGAGCGACATTTTGGACGTCACTCAGCGAGTCCTTTAACGCCGGACAATATAAGTACTCTCGGAGTACATACTCCCACACACGCTGCCACAAGATTGGAGCAAATTATGAGAAGCTTTTCACAAATTATGATAAGCACATATAGCGAAATACCACCCATCGTCGCCACTGGGTTATTTTGTCTCCCAATGAACAATGGAGGCAAACTGCCCGAACAACGATGAAAGCGTCAGACAAAAACATTTTGGCGAGAGCGTTGAGGTTATTTCTACGCTGCGGCGCGATACCCGACCGTTTCAAGACAATTTTGGTTCAACAAACGCAATTAAAATGACCGTTTCTTATGAACGCGACCAAGTATCTCCATAGGTTTAAATTCCAAATTAAAGTGGTTTGTCTGGCAGCCATCGTCTGTGCTACTAGCTCCGCGCGAGCGCAGAGTCCGGTTCCATATCGACCAAATACGGGAAGCGAAACTACGGTAAATCCAGTTTTCGAAAACAACCCCGTTGCATTGGAAATCATCTCCAACCTGCTTGCACAACCGGCACCGCCGCTCAGTATTCCCGTCATAGCATCCAATGCGACTAGCCCGCCTGGCACGTATTGGACCCTTGAAGGCCAAGGCCCCCCGATGCCTTTCAACCCCTTCCCTGACTTGCCAGTATACGAAATTAGCACTAATGGCAACTATCTTATCGACGACAGGAGCGTGGATTACGGTGCCTTGGCCCAACCAATGGATAGTTCGACAAACCAGCCATCTCCGTTGACCAACAATGTTCTTACATTTGACACAAATGGACTATGGATAGAGGTAGGCTCAAATTGCTGGTCAACATCGAATCTTTTTACTGTGATTTTGCACAACACAGTCCAGGGCGAACGCTATGATGTTCTGACAAAAACTGACCTCACAGAGGCTACATGGACAACGGCGTTAACGGTTACGGGCGCTGTTGGGAATGCCACAACCACGCAGATATTGACTAATGGATCACCGACCCTCTTTGTGTGGGCGCGAATTGCCAGCCCATATTCCTATTACATTACAACACCACCAGTAAGTCAAGGGTATTTTGACGGTGACACGGTTACCTTGACTGTCGGGACGGGCGGCAATACAAATCTCACCTTCCAATGGATGTTCAATGACGTTCCCATCTCAGGCGCAACAAACAGCAGCTATACAATTTACGGCGCTCAAGCCGCCAACGCAGGAAATTACACCGTTCTGGTTTCAGATGGAACCAACTCTTTCCTCACGGCTGCTGCCCAACTCACGGATGATGGCGGCACGGGCGGCAGTGGCTTTATCATGTTTATCACAGGACCGAGGCAGGATTATACGTTTCGGAGTGGCGTAACTTATGTTATCAGTCCTTATTATTTCGGTTCCGGCGTTACCCTATATGGAAAAACTGTGATTGAGGCAGGAGCCGTTCTGAAATTCGACACTTATTCGACGAACGCAAGCGTTGTCGTCCTGGGAGATTTAGAATGCAGCGCGAAACCGTATAACCCAGCAATTCTGACGAGCATTGATGACGATGCTAGTGGGAACCGGACATCGCCACATTCGGTGTGAACCTCAATTACAGCACGCTTACAAATATTGGAAAGTTTAACCTCATGGTTGATGGAAATCCTGTATCATCTGTGGATTGTGAGCCAGCTTCCAACGGCACTTGCGTACTAACGTGGAACACGACATTCAATCCCCCCGGTTATCATACGGCGCAGGTCCAGTTGACCCTTAACGGCCAGTTGGAAGCAGGGGCATCGCCCGACCCGACTGTCCTTACCGGACAAGGGAATATGACGCAGTTTACCGCCAATAACGGCATGCAATTCGACCCGTTTTATTGCTTTTATGATGCCGCGCATGGAGCAACTTTATACGCACAATTGGCCGAGCAGGACGCAAACTATACTATCGAGTTGCAATCACCCTCTGGCGCCCATGTCAAATGGCTAGACGGAGCCACGTCGTCGGGTGAGATCAGCACCAATTGGAACTTGACCTACGACGACGATGTAACGATTTATACGAATAATTCCGTCCGAGCCGTTTTCAATGTCACTCTCTTTGACCCCGGCTCGTATGGGCACAATTTAATGCTGCATTGTTGGAATGGTTTCGACGATGGGGATTTTACGGCGGCCTATGCCTGGGATGATACTTCCGAGGCGACAGGCGACTTGAAAAACTGTATCCAGTGGACAGTCGTTGACCAAATGATAAAACTATGCAATGCTACTTTTTGCTATGACCATCCCTATAACTCAATGTTCAATACAGCGAGCGATTTGACTATGTCGGGCGGAAATGCGGGATACCTTTCTAACGATAGTGATGTAGCGCGACTTATAGGCAATCTATCCGCCGAATCTAACATTCCTGCAAATCCCCCAAGAAACTTTTATTTTTTTGGCCACGGAAGCTCCGTGGCGCTTGGAGATGACACGCGCGATCAAGTACACCTTGTCTATACAGATATTGCTCGTGCCTTAGACAACTACACATATCTGTTGCACGGCACTGACCTTGGATGGCCCTATCGCTTCGTGTTTCTTGATGCCTGCGCCACTGCAAATGATAGTGATTGGGCTGGTGCCTTCGGCATTCCACAAAACCGGCAAAAGAGCACACAGATTACTGCGTGGCCTGAAAGAGCACAGGCGTTCGTAGGCTGGGAAGGATTGCAAAAGGTACCGGGCCGAGGCGATCTATTCGATATGAATACAGCCTTTATTGTATTCTTTGGAAGTTGGCAGAGCGGCAGGCCGATCAACGACTGCATCGTGTATTCCTCGAAAAACTATCCACCAGCACCGCTCAATGGCTTTGATCTTTCGGCGTGGAAGTTTGGAGACTATCAACACTATTCTAAATCAGAACAAAACCACTTTGGGATAACTCAGGATCCGCGATTGGTCTTATATGGCTATGCAGGAATTACAAGAACGGGCGCTCAGCCTGGATATGACCAGTCGCGTTATTACGCATCGCAGTCGAAATAATGAAACCGCGACAAATACTTTCGTGTACCTTGGTCGGCATCTTTATTGCTCTTGTGGCCATCGCGTTAGCCTTTTTTCTGTACCAACCTTGGCAGGCATATAAGGGATTGGCAATAGACCAATGGCTTACAGTCCTGAGCAATGGTACAAGCAAAGGGCTTCTTGAGGCGAAATGTGAGCTGTGGAGTTGGTGGTTCAGAAATAGAAATTTACCGCTAACAACGCCCACCCTAAAACTTACCCAAATTACCACGGGAAGCGAACCAGGCCGCTATACTTTTGAGATTTCGCTATACTACGACCTACTCACGAACTATGATTTTGTTCCGGTTGACAAAGAGAGTGAAGGCAGCGGAATGCGCCATGGCACCAACGGCAGGCTCCGTTTGGTAATTGACCACGGACCAGCTTCGCTCCTCGGGGATTATGGTCGTGCCAGCGATGGCAAAATCCTTCTCTTTTGGTATGTTCACCGTCCAGGTGTGCCGGATGGTAGTGATTTCAAGCCGGGACTACATCGAATTCATGCCTACTTTCTTATCGTTCCAAGTCGCAGTGGTGGAGCGAGCACTATGGAGGCTGTCGGGCCGGACATTGTGGTCACTGTGCCGACCAATCCTCCGGTATCGAAACCATGAAAACACGACGGAAAGCACTCACTGCATTATGCGGTCTCATTTTATTGGCGACCATTGGATATGTTTTTTTTTCCTATCCGCAGTGGCCTAGTTGGCAAGGCCGAATAATGATACAATGGCTTGCGCTGCTTGATAAACAGATGCCCGCGCCGCAAACGCTTATCGGTGTCAGACTTTACCAATGGAGGACTATTCTAGATCCAGATGCAGCCGAGACGCCACCATCCGCATTGGAACTTAGTACTCTGGGGCGTAATTACGGTGACGTATTTTACAGTTAAGCCGCCTGAGCGATTGGCATGGGGCGAGATATTTTTTGCATCAGTTCACGGAGGTCTGCGCGGG
>Ga0224555_1002479_pt1 | contig 21528 bp, 21 predicted proteins | sample 714S23034metaG_FD_180687 | JGI IMG/M metagenome (GOLD analysis project Ga0224555, IMG submission 180687) | Peat soil microbial communities from Stordalen Mire, Sweden - 717 S2 30-34 | ecosystem: Environmental > Terrestrial > Soil > Wetlands > Peat | place: Sweden: Norrbotten County, Stordalen...
AACCGCGGCGGGGTCAAGCCTGGGCATGTTGCCGGGACGAGCGCCGACAAGACGGCCGCCACCAGCTCGATCCCAGTCCTGAAGTGACCGCGACCCCGATCGGGACGCCCAGCCGCACGGAGCCAGGCAATGGCCGTTTCTGAGTGGGTCCGGCCCACGACGAGGCCGGCACTGCTCGGTGAGCCGATGGAGGTGCCCCTGGTCACCGGCGAGTCCCGCCGGTACGTCAACCTCGACTACGCGGCCAGCACGCCCCCACTCGCAGACGTGATCGGGGCGCTCAACCAGTTCCTGCCCTACTACAGCAGCATCCACCGCGGTACTGGCTACAAGTCGCAGATAGCCACCGCTGCCTACGAAGGTGCCCGGGCGGCCGTCCACGCATTCTTTCGAGCGCGCTCCGACGATGTCGTGGTCTTCACCCGCAACACCACGGAGTCCATCAACCTGCTGGCGGGGTCCCTCCCCGACGGGGCTTCCGTGGTGGCCTTCTCCTCTGAGCATCACGCCAACCTGTTGCCCTGGCAGAGAGGTAATCTGCGGGCCACCTACCTGGGTAATCCCCGCAGCGCACAGGAAGCCATCGACAGGCTCGACGAGCACCTTCAGGGCACCGGTACCGACTTGGTGGCCATCACCGGTGCTTCCAACGTTACCGGCGAGCTTTGGCCAGTGGCTGACCTGGCTGAGGTGGCACACAGGCACGGGGCCCGGTTGCTGCTGGACGCCGCCCAGCTGGCACCACACTCCCCAGTCAGCGTCGCCGCGCTGGGAGTGGATTACCTGGTCGCCTCCGGGCACAAGATGTACGCGCCCTTCGGGGCCGGGGTGCTGATTGGGCGGCCCGACTGGTTGCAGCGATTTGCCCCGTTTCTGCGTGGTGGCGGAGCGGTGGAGTTTGTCACGACGAGCGAAGTCCTCTGGACGGCGCTTCCCGATCGCCAGGAGGCCGGCACGCCCAACGTTGCCGGCGCGGTGGCGCTCGGCGCCGCGGTGCAGCTGCTCGGCAACTATGGCATGAGCCGTCTGGCCACTGAGGAGTCGGCTCTGGCCCGCTATGCGCGTGCACGAATGGAGGAGATTCCAGCCGTGGACGTGTATCGGCTTTGGGGTGCCGAGGCGGACCGAATCGGGGTGGTGCCCTTTAATGTCCGCGGTTACGAACACGCTCACCTGGCTGCCATTCTCAGCGCCGAGTTTGGTATCGGCGTCCGCCACGGATGCTTCTGTGCCCATCCCCTGATGCTGGATCTGCTCCACGTGGACGCCGCTGAGGCAGCTCGGGTGAGGAGCAGGCTCAGACAAGGCGATAGGCGGCACGTGCCCGGTGCGATCAGGATGAGTATCGGGCTGGGAACCACCAGGGAAGATATTGATTACCTGGTTGAAGCGCTGGCTCGGATCGTCTCCGACGGTCCCCGATGGACCTACTCTCTCAGCCGCGAGAGCGGTGAGTTTACGCCGGATCCTGACCCACGGCCGTGGCCGGCGCTCACGGTTGGCTTGTCTCGCCGGGCTCCCGGGCGGGTCGGCAGCTCCTGACGCTCGCAAGTGAGAAGTTGCAGCTGGATGTCAGCGGGCAGGTACCGGACGTTGGGTACCGCCCGAGGATGTCCCGTCTGTGTCAAGGGGCCTTCCCGCTCTCCGGCAGCTGGGGCGGCACTGGTGCGATCCGACTACCTGGCCGCGGCCCAGCCAAGTCGCGTGGGAGGAGGCTGCTCTCCTGGGGCGTGGAAAGCAGCCTCCTGACTTTGGATCCTGAACCACCCCGCTCATGGCGGCGGCCGGCATTGCGCGACCGAGGACCGCGACTGCCTGAGGACGGCCACGGTGCAGGCGGCCGATGGTTCTGGGCGCTGACCTCACGCTGTCGGGAGGTCAGCCCTCTGCGCGGAGGTTGACGGAGTCAGGGCGAGGTCACGCCGCGACAGGGCGGCGTGACCTCGCCTACCGACGGAAATCCGCCTCGAATTCGCCGCTCCTCACCCGCCGCTGGGCAGCGGCAGTTGCCTGGCAACGACAGGGGCCCATCTCAAGGTTGGCCCCGGACTCGAGGCCGTCGCGGGACATGTCAGATGAGGAGCGAGATGTCAGCATCTGAGGCCCAATCGAGGAACGTGGCGGCGCCGCAGGGTGCCTCCGCGCCGGCCATGAAGTCAGCTGTCTTGTAGCCGAACACTTCCATGGTCATCGCGCACGGTATGAGCCGGACTCCGCTGGCGACGGCCGCCTCCAGGAGATCGCCGATTGACGCAACCCCGTGGGCCTTGAACATCGACTTCATGACGGAGGTGCCCAGCGAGGTCATCCCCGGGATCGCTCCCACCAAGTTAGGGACCGGCATGGGCATGGCCGGGTTGCCCAGGGGTGCTACCTTCAGCTTGGTCTGCTTCTGGCGGTGGATGATGTTCAGCCCGTAAAACGTGAAAAAGATGGCGGCGTCCCAGCCCAGGGCGGCGGCGGTGGTGGCCAGAATGAGGGGAGGGTAGGCCATGTCGAGGGTTCCCTTGGTGGAGATCACTGCGAGCTTCTTGACCCGCGCCGCCTCCTTCTGAGCCCTCTCGGCCAAGTAGTCGTCGACGGCCTGCCGGACCAGTCTCTCCATCTCCTCAGGGGCAGATGCCTGAGCCTGCATTGCAATCCCTCCGCGTTGGCCGCGTCCGCAACCCCCGGATCAGCCGGGCAACCGCATTCGGATAACCGCATATTATATAGGGAGATGCTGTGTACCCCATCATCGCCGGTAGGACCCTGGACCGGTCAGCGCTTCGGAGGAGGCGGCCATGGCGAATAGGTTGCTGATAATGATGACCTCGGGCCCCGATTCCCCCCACCGGCTGGGCACGCCTTTCTTCCAGGCGATGGCCGCCGCCGCGCTCGATCATGAGGTCTTGATCGTGACCACGATGGACGCCACCCTCCTCTTCAAGAAGGGGGTTGCCGAGCGGCTGACGGTCAAAGAGGGTGCCGACAAGACGGTCCTGGACTTCATTCGGGAGGCGAAGTCAGCGGGCGTGGCGATGTATGTCTGTCCCGCCTCGCTGTCGCTGCACGATCTGACCATGGAGGACCTCATCCCCGAGGTCGACGGCGCCATGGGCGCGGCCCGCTACTCCGAGGTGGGGCTGGACGACGACTGTCGGGTGTTCTGCTACTGATGGCTGCCCCGAGCCCCTCCGCACGATGCATGATCATCAGTCGGTGCCAGACGTCCTCACACCTTGTCAGTCCCGACCGGTCGCCGCTGACCTCCCGCTCGGCGCCTGCCGCCACTGCGGCTTGCTCCACCCTCATCAGGGAGAATCCCAGTGAAGGCGAGTGGGGCCACCGGGTCGGGGCCGGGGGCCGCGAGTGAATGCCGCCGATCTCGCCCGTATCAGCGTTTCATGGGGTGGTGAGACGACGGAGTTCGCCTTGGCGTGGGAGACGACGCTAGGCGAGGTTGAGCGGCTGGCGTCGGAAGCGCTCGGGATCAACGCGCTTATTGGCATCGAGCTCTGGTGCGTGGACGGGACTTGCATGTCCGGCAAGCTGGACAGAACCCTGGGCGAAATCAGAGAGAGGCTCATCTGCCCCAGACGCACATTCGAGTTCCGCCCGATCCGGTCGACTTAGCCGGCGCGGACCGCGAGGCTTCGATCCCGCATCGCTTCCACTCGCGACCGGGCGATTCCGAGCTGCAACGCCCTGCCTGCATCCGGTTGGTGTGGAAGGCTCGGGTGCCGCGTAAGGGCAAGGTCCCCGCTCCCGAACCTCGGCCCTGGTGCGGGCCGGAGCCACCCCAGTCTGCGCTAGCCTTCGCCGCGCCGATGAGCCGCCGGCCTTGCGCCGATTGGTAGCCCCTCTACCAACCACAGCACGGTGCCGAGTCCGCTTCGCCCTGGCCGCAGCCCAAGTACCACAGGGCTTCAGAGTCAAGCGCCATCGCCTGGGAACAGGATTCGCAGCCACGCGCTACACTTGGCTTGCAAGGGGATGCGCGCCTGCTCGGATAGCGCGGGTTGAAACGGGCACTCTGGTCAGGACGGCGTTTCCGCAACGCATTCCGGCTGCTGAACCGACTTTTGACGCAAGACCGAGGTAGGCAGAGGAGACAGGGAGTCCATGCCCGACAAGCCGTCCCCTACCGCCATCGGTTCGCCCGCGGTCCCGCGACTGATGAGGAAGTTCGAGCGGGACCCCGCCAAGGCTCCGACCGAGGACTTGCGCGAGGCCATCTTCGAGCTGGAACGTCAGGGGGAATGGGTGGTTCAGCGCGTGCCCGAGCCCTACATCGAGGTCGAGACCAAGTACGGGCGGAAGAAGAAGATCCCCGTCCAACACACCTGGCATCACAAGAGCTGTGGTCAATGTGGCCACATCCCCGGCTACTCGACGTCCATCTTCTGGCTGCACCGGGCTCTCGAGCTGGACTACGATGATCCCCGCGACCAGACCTCCTGCACAGCCTGGAACTACTACGCCTCGGCCACCTCCAACGTCGGAGCGCAGGCGGCGGTGGCGCAACGCAATTTCGCCGCCGCGTATGAGGCGGGATACTACCCGCTGATCCACTGCGGGACCAGCTACGGCCACTACAAAGAGGTCCGGGAGCAGCTGGTCCACAGTCCGGAGCTGCGCCACCAGGTGCGGGACATCATGGCCCGCCTGGGCAAGCCCCTGGTGGTCCCAGAGGAGATCGTGCACTACAGCGAGTGGGTGCACGCGATGCGTCAGGAGTTCGCCAAGCGTCGAGTTCTGGACTTCTCCGACATCACCGTCACTGTGCATCCTGCCTGCCACTACTACAAGCTGGTCGCCGAGGACGCAATCTACGACGAGGACATTTACAGTGGCCAGCGGACCGCCATCGTGTCGGCCGTGGTCCAGGCCATGGGGGCCAAGGTCGCGGACTACTCCACCTGGTTCGACTGCTGTGGCTTCGGGTTCCGCCACATTCTGGCGCAGCGGGACTTCAGCCGCTCCTTTGCGACGCTTCGCAAGATCGAGGTCATGAAGAACGAGGCCAATCCCGACGTGGTCCTGACCCATGACACCGGCTGTGTCACAACCTTGGACAGGAGCCAGTTCGTAGGCCGGGCCAAGGGGTACAACGTCGGCGTACCGGTGATGTCGGAGGCCCAGTTCGTGGCCCTGGCGCTGGGTGCTCATCCCTACCGCGTCTGCCAGCTTCACTGGCACTCCACCGATTACCGTCCGCTGCTGGAGAAGATGGGTATCGACTGGGAAGCACGCTGGGCCGAGTTCGAGGAGGACTTGAGACGGATTCAGAGCGGTGAGATGGAGTACCTGACCTGGGGGCAGACCGGTGTCAAGTGATTGCATCCTCGTCATCGGAGGAGGCCCGGCGGGCCTGGAGGCAGCCCGTGGGGCGGCCGACCTGGGCAGCGAGGTCGTCCTGGTCGAGCGCAGAGAACGGCTGGGCGGCACCCCGGATGCTGCCGGCTTCTCTTCCTTCGCACTCGACAGCCGTCCCGCTCAGGAGGTGCTGGACGTGGCTCGCCAGGCGGTGCTCACCCATCCGCTGGTCAGGGTCCACCTTGAGACGGAGGTTGTCTCCTTCGGGGGAGAGTTGGGCGCATTCCAGGCGACCCTCAAGGCCGCCGACGGATTGACGACCGACATCGGTTGCGGTGCGGCGATCATCGCCACCGGCTTCGACCACTTCGACCCCGGCCGGGAGACCCAGTCCTACGGTTACTACGAGTATGAGGATGTCATCACGCTGGTCGATGCCGAGCGCATGGTGGCGGCCAAGAACTTTGTGCGCCCGTCCACCGGCGAGCCTCCCGAGCAGGTCTGCTTCATCCAGTGCGTAGGATCCCGGGATCGCCGTATTGGCAACGAGTACTGCTCCAAGGTGTGTTGCGGCGTCGCCACCAAGGAGGCTTCCGAGATAAGGAAGCTGGTCCCCGACTGCCGTGTCTTCGTCTTCTACATCGACATGCGGATGTACGGGTTCTGGGAGGACCGGATCTACTGGAAGGCTCAGGAACAGCACCACGTGAACTTCGTGCGCGGCATCGTCACCGAGATCACCCGCCGGGGTGACCGCCTGCTGATAAAGGGCGAGGACACGACCATGAACCGTCCCATCGAGATCCCCATGGACGTGGTGATCCTCTCGGTGGGCATGGTGCCCTCAGAAGGGACCCGGGCCGTGGGCCGGCTGCTGGGGGTTGCCCAGGAGAAGCACGGCTTCATCGCCCCCTTGGAGAACGTTCTCGACCCCGTCAGCACCTCGGTGCCGGGTATCTACGTCGCTGGCGCGGCGGCCGGGCCCAAGGACCTCGACGACAGCGTCTCCATGGCTGGGGCCGCTGCCATGAAGGCGGTGGCCGCGCTCCGCCGGAAGTCCCCGGAACCCGTGGCGGGATGAGGGTCGGCCACGGTCAGGTGGTCGACACCGAGGCCGCCCAGGAGTTCATGACCGAGGTCCAGCGGCTGATCCAGGAGCCGGAGCTCGAGGGGATCGCCACGGAGCTCGAGGTCAAGTCCAGGCGCTTCCGGGAGGTTCTGGACCGCGCCGCGCTCCCCACCATCTCCGCGCAGGAACTGCGCGGTTGGCTGCGGACCATCTTCGCCTCCCGGCGGCACTCGGATGAACTGCTGGGACAGATTGGAGGGGACCGCTGGCGCCGCGCTCTCTGGAACCTGCTCCACGGGACCGGCCCGGTGTCCGCCCGGATCGACTCCTTTGAGCTGGAGCTGGCCGAGGTCGATCAGGGGATCCGCCGGGACGTGGCGGGCGAGGCGCTCCATTTCTTCGATCCCCAGTGCAACTGGCTTTGGACCCGGTGGATCTGGGACCCGGAGACAGGGACCGGGGCTCTCCCCCTGGTCACCATGGAGGAGCACGACCTCGGCGCCGACTCCGCCGGGGAGACCTACCTGCGAGTTGGCGAGGGGATCGCGTTCGTCAACCAGACTGGCCGCGCCGTTGGCTTCACCCGCTTCGGAGCCGAGGCCTTCGGGGTCGACGTCTACCTCGCCTGCGTGTACGGGGTCTACCTCTACACGATCACCCGCATGCGCATGAGCCAGGAGTTCAACCAGGTCATCCCGCCCCTGCCCCAGTTGGCCCGCCGACTGCTGGGCGTCCACCGGATGGAGGGCTGAATGGCCGAGATCGAGCCGGAGCGGGTCAACGAGGAGGAGCACCTCGTCTTCGAGGGGATGGACATCTCGGGCCAGTGGAACCGCATGTTCGAGCAGAGGGTGATCTGGCAGTACGACATCGGTGCCCTGGATCGGATCACGGAGATCCCCGGGGCCGAGTCGCTGGCCTACTGCTACCAGTGCGGCAAATGCACCCCCGCCTGTCCGGTCGACCATGTGGGCGACTACAGTCCCCGCAAGATCTACCGGCGCACCCAGCTCGGTGCCGATCTGCTCCTGAGCCCCGACCTCTGGCTCTGCACCACCTGCGGCAACTGCCTTCGAGTGTGCCCGAAGGAGGTCAACCTGCTCCAGATCATGCCCGCCGTGCGCGAGCAGGCGGTGGCGGCTGGCAACGTGCCCCCGGAGCTGCAGAAGGCGTTCGAGGACGTCTTTCGGTATGGGAATCCGCTGGGCGAGCCGGCCCGCAAGAGGGCGGACTGGGTGGCTGAGGCGGGGGCGCCGGTGACGGACCTCAGCCGGGAGCCGCGCCCGGTTGACGTGCTCTTCTTCGTCGAGTGCTACTGGGCCTATCACCCCCGCGGCCGCGATGCGGCCCGCGCCTTCGCCCGCACCATGGAGGTGCTGGGGGTCGACTGGGCGATTCTCGGCTCGCAGGAGAAATGCTCCTGCGACAGCCAGCGAGCAGCTGGCGAGCGCGGTCTGTTCGAACTGGTCGCGGAGCAGAACATTGCCACCCTCAACCGCTACCAGTTCACTCGCCTGGTGACCCCCGACCCCCATGCTTACAACGCGTTCCGAAACGAGTACCCAAGGCTCGGCGGCGTCTACGACGTCACCCACTACACCCAATTCCTCGCCCCCTTGATGGGGCAGCTGCCTTGGAAGCGGGAGTTGCCCTACCGGGTCACCTTCCACGACCCCTGCTACCTCGGCCGCCACAACGGCGAGTACGACGCCCCCCGCGAGATGATCCGCCAGATTCCCGGGCTGGATTTCGTGGAGATGTTCCGCTGCAAGGAGAACGGGTACTGCTGCGGCGGAGGCGGAGGCGGGATGTGGCTGGACAGCTTCACCGGCAATCACACCAGGGAACGCCTCAGCGAGCGACGGGTGCGGGAGGCGGTCGAGACTGGTGCCGAAATGCTGGTCGTGTGCTGCCCCTACGAGGTATCCCGCTTCGAGGACGCGGTGAAGTCAACCGGGAATGAAGGCAAGCTGCTGGTCCGCGACGTCATCGAGCTGGTGGACGAGGCCCTGCATTAGCGGCGCGTTGCGGTAAGGGGCAGTCGCCCGACCCGCGCCGGCCGCAGGCCGGCGGGGCCGTCGTCACACCGTCCCGGTGGCGGCCTGGGATGTCAGCGCGAGCCGCGCCGCTTCGGTGAGGTCGTCCGGACTCACCCCGGGCAAGGCATCGGGCGGCCATGCCTTTTGAAGGCGCTGACGGACGGAGCCGATATCCGCTGGTCCCACGATCGCCTTCTCCAGGCCTTGGAGGGCGTTCCCGACCACGTAGATGTCGCCGCTCACCAGGGCCTGAGTGATGCGATCCTCGGTGACGATCACGGTTACCCGCAGCAACCCACCCGGTGCCTTGTGGGCAGCGTGCCCCATGCGCACGTTGCCGGTGATCCGCAGGCTCCGGGCGTGGGCGGCTGGCAGGCGGACCTCATCCAGCCAGGCGATGCTGCGCATGCGATGGACCCAGGTGGTGTTCATCTCGCGCTCGTCAGACCGTAGTTGGCCGGGCACCAAACGCGCGTTGAGGGTGCGCTCAAAGGCTGTCACCAGCTCAGCACGGATCACTCCGGGGGCGGGGCGCCGGCCCAACTCCCGGTCAAGGCTGGAAACGTACTCCTCCATGGTCCGGACCACCTTGTCACGCATCTTCTCGTCGGGGATGAGCAGGACTCCGGCCGCGGCCCGGGCATTGAAGGCGCTGATGATCGAGCCCACGAAGACGAACGCCTGCCCGATCGTGGCAGCGCCGAGACCACCTATCTTGCGTCCCTCAACCTGGAGGTCGTTCACCGGTGCGAAGTGAGCGCCGCTGACGCCCAGGGCCCGGTAGCATTCGACCGGCCCGCGGGCGAATAGTTCGAACGCCTCCGAGATGTGCGCAGGCACATCGCGTGGATGCCACACGATCTGAAAGAAGAGTTGATCCCGATCCAGATAAACTGCCCCGCCGCCGACTTCCCGGCGAAGAATCGGCAGCCGCAGCTGGCGACACGCGTCGACGTCGACCTCGCGTGTCAGTTCCTGGTGCCGACCGATGCAGACATAGGGGCGGCGGGGCCGGCAGAGGATGATGGTGTTGGGGTCGCCGGGGCGTAGCCTCTCGGCAACCGCATGATAGAGAGTCTGGCTTTCGGTGGCCGAGCAGAGCCCTACATCTAGCAGCCGGACGTCTTCCATGAACCCCTCCAACTAGGCCTCAGATGCTCGGTGGGCTCTCCAACCGCTTAGCTCCGGAGTTCGAGCTCGCGCCGCCGGTCCGGCCCGGCCCTCCGAGTCTGATCGTGGGCAAGCCTCTCGCCCTCGGCGAGGTAGGGCGCGGCCCAGCCGGACTGGTGGAGCCGGCTGCAGCTGGCTCAGATCTGATAGCCCTGCTCCTCCAGCAACTCCTCCATCAAGTCGGCCAGGATGGTGTGCAGATTGGGGTCGACACTCTTGATCATGTCGAGGACGCCGGTCATGTACCAGATCAGGTAGAGCTCGGTGAGGGTCTTTGGGGCCACATCCCATGACCTGCTGGTGGTGTGGAGGGTCTCCGGAGGCAGCGCCCGACGCCACAGCGAAAGCTTGTCCGAGATCTCCTTGGTGTCCGGCCCCCAGTCGGGAAAGGCCTCGGGCTGGATCATGTCCGGCGAGACCTGCGTGCCGGTGCTCATGATCTTGTAGATGATCCGTCCGTAGCCCTCCAGGGCCTCCTTGGCGGTGTGGAGGCCGTTGCGGACCGCCACCTCCCGCATGATCGTGATCACTCCGCCGGGGTTGTTGCCCCGAGGGCAGCGAAGGCAGGAGAAGCATTGCGAGCAGTCCCAGACCTCGCCGTTCATCTGCTCCCACGCCAGTTCGACATCCCTGCGGGCCACCGCCTGAGTGATCCGGCGGGGGCTGAAGTCGTAGAAGCGCGCGGACGGGCACGCCGCCACACAGATCCCGCACTCATAGCAGCCCTTGAGGTAATCGGGGAAGCGCAGGTCAGCCTCCACCTCGGCGAACAAGCGCCGCTTCTCTTCGAGGCTGGCTTCAGGAATGGAGGTGGGACGCATCAGGTGGTTCTCCGGATCAGAAAGCGCAACACCTTGCCCTCCTGCTCGGTGCTGACCAACTCTTGGCCCAGGGTCCGCGCCCAGGTCTGGACGTCCAGGCGGGCACCGGGGTCGTCCGCGAGCAGGAGCAGGGTCTGCCCGATTGCCACCTCCTTGATCGCCATGGACAACTTCACGATCGGCATGGGACAGAGCATGTGGAGGCAGTCCAGCGTCATGTCCGCACCTTCAATGGCCATCCTTCTCCTCCAATGTTGGGGCGTGGACGGAGTCTGCCTCGAGGAGGTGTGACCAATCCGCCTGCCGCTGATCCTTGAATGTCCGCCGCACCCATGTGGGTGCGAGCTGCCAGCACGTTTGGCACATCGGCCTTCCGGGTTCGACCGGCATCATCTGGCACAGGGGGCAGAGCTGCTCAGCCGCTGCTGCCGAAGCATCCGGTGCCGTCACCGTCGCTGCACCCCCTGAATGGCTCGAAAGCCTGGCGGGGCGAGGTACGGCCCCGCCGTCCTGGCGCGTTCGACGTTGGCGACGCTCGCGCCGGCCCCGGACCGCTCGGTCATGAGCTGCCGCAATCGATTCCCTCCCTCTCCAGCAGGCGGCGGTAGGCCTCCACGCCATCGGGGCCGGTCACCAGCTCGCCGCTCTCCTGGTCCCACAGGGAGGGGCGGAGACGCACGATCCAGTTGCCGTAGGGGTCCCGATTGAGCATGGTGGGGTCCTCCTGGGGGGCCCCGTTCACCGCCACGATCTCGCCGGTGAGTGGGCTCGGGATCGGGCCGACCCACTTGGAACTCTCAATGGTCCCGGTGCTCTGTCCCTTCGTGATGGCGCGGCCGACCTTCTTGGTGGTGACGGCGACGATCTTGCCCGCCAGCTTCTGCGCCACGTCCGTGATGCCCAGCAGAACTGACCCGTCGCTCTGGCGGCGCACCCACATGTGCTGGTTGATCATGTAGTGAAGGTCGTCGGGAATGTTGCAGTTATTGATCGTGGCCAAGGCTATCCCTCCGTCGGCCCCTCTGCGGCGGCCTCGACATGGGTGTCCCAGTGGTAAAGCAAGAGATCGAAGCCCACCATTCTGATCTCGTCCGCGAACTTGTCCAGGAACTCCGTGTCACGCCCTCGGGGGTTCACCTCCCTGCTGATCCCCTCAGGACAGATCGGGCAGTTGACCTCCATGAAGATGCGCCCCGCCTCGGCCCTGGTGCTGAGTCGGTCGCGGTGCTCGGCGAGCATGTGGGCGTGCAGGTCGCGACGCTCTCCGAGCAGCGGGCAGAATGGGCACATCATCTCAGCGGCTGGGCGAGCACCCCCTCGATACCGGCCTCGAAGAAGCGCATCAGCTCAGCCACCAACTCGGTGGGCCGGAACTCGCCGGTGCTCGGATCCCACGTCGCCAGCCCGGCCTGGGACAGCGCCTGGAGCCCAACGGCCATGACGAGGTCGGGGCCCGCATGAAGACTGCCCTCCCGGAGGATCCGCTGCGCCAGGTGGTACTCCACGGATCCCGCCAGGCACTGCAGGGCCCGCCTCAGCAGGGCCTCCGGCAGGCGGCGGTCGCTCACCTCCGGGAGTTCGCCCCCCGGGGGGTAGGCTTCCAGCGCCTGAAGGCGCTCCTGGGCCTGGAGAAACGCCGCTTGGCGGCCCGCGATGGCGTCCGCGAGCAGCCCTGACTCAGGCGACTGCAACTGGCGCCACCTCCGGTTCCAAGGCTGCCTCCACCAGCTCGATGGCGTCGACCACCTCGATTCGGCCTTCCATTCCCAGCGACTGAACCGCGGCGGTGTACATCACGGCGTCCTTGGGGCAGGCCACGACGAAGTAGCGAGCATCGCCGAGAGACACTGCCTCCCGGATTCTGTTCTCACTGGGCCGCTCCTTGATCTCCCCGTCATCCATCCAGATCCTGCCCCCGCCGGCGCCGCAGCAGAAGCTGTTCTCCCGGCAGCGGGGCATCTCGTGCAGCTTGATCCCCAGCAGTTCCAGCACCCGACGGGGAGCGAAGTAGCCGTTGTTGTACCTGCCAAGGTAGCAGGGGTCGTGGTAGGTGGCCACGATCTCCTGTTCCCGGTTCGGCTTCAGGTCGCCCCGCTCCAGAAGCTCGACCAGGAGTTGGGTGTAGTGAAGTACTGGGTAATTGCCGCCCAGCCTTGGGTACTCCTGGCCGATCGCGTTGAGGCTGTGGGGGTCGGTGGTCATGATGCGCTTGAACTGGCACCCCTTGAGGGTCTCGATGTTGTGCTGGGCCAGCATCTCGAAGAGGCCCTCCTCCCCCACCCGGCGGACGTCGTTGCCGCTGTTGCGCTCACCCTCGTAGAGGATTCCGAAGTCGACCCCAGCTCTGGTCATGACCCGGGCGACGCTCCGCGTGAGCCGCTGCACCCGGGGATCGTAGGAGGCGAAGTCACCCACGAACCAGAGCACATCGACCGGCTCCTTGCGCGCGTCCTTGATCGTGAAGCCGAGCTCCCTGGTCCACCTGGACCTCAGCCGCTCCGACTGGTTGAAGGAGTTGCCGTACCGGGCCAGGCTGGCCAGGGAGTCCTGCAGCTGGTGTTCCATCCGGCCCTGTTCGACCAGCTGTCGGCGCATGTCGACGATCTTGGGGATGTGCTCGATGTGGAGCGGACAGACCTCCATGCAGGCACGGCAGGTGGTGCAGGCCCATAGGGTGTCGTCGCTGATGGCGTCCCCCAACATCTGGGAGCCACCGGCAGCCGTGGGTCGGGGGCCGATGCCCTCCTGCTCCCGGAGGTGGTTGCGCAAGTCCATGATCAGCAGCTTGGGGCTGAGGGGCTGACCGGCAGCGAAGGCCGGGCAGACGTCCTGGCAGCGTCCGCACTCGGTGCAGGCGAAGAGGTCGAGCATCTGCTTCCAGCCCAGTTGGTGGACGTCCTTGACTCCTACCGAGGGCTGGCTGAGATCGGCGTCCGGCAGGGTTCCCCGGGGCCCAAGATCCCGAAAGTAGATGTTGGGAATGCCCACGAAGATGTGCAGGTGTTTGGAGGTGGGGATGTAGGGGAGGAAGATCAGGATGGCCAGGATGTGGGTCCAATAGAAGACCTCGGCCCAGGGCTGCGCCGCCGCACCGTGGAGGCCCACCGTCCCCGCCAACCCCGCCAGCGCTGAACTCACCGGGCTCCACGCGGCCGAGGGATCATGCCCCTCCGCGATCTGAAAGGTATGGCGGAGCAGCAGGCTGGCCATCTCAGACAGGATCAGGATCAGGATGATGGTGGCATCGCGCTGGTTGGAGCCCCTGAAGCGTTCCGGGCGCGACACGTAGCGGTTGTAGGCGGCCATGGCGAGTCCCACCAGGACCAGCAGCTCGAAGATGTCCTGGAGCAGGGCGATCCAGGTGTCGCCACCGATGGCGGCGAGGCTGAATCCGGGGAAGAGCCCTCTACCAAACTCCTCGACCAGAGCCGTGAGCAAGACCACGAACCCACTGAAGATGAGGAGGTGAAACACCCCGGCGTAGCGGATCCGGAGCAGGCGGGTGTGCCCACCGACGTTGGTGATAACCCCCCAGACCCTCCGAAGCGGTTGATCGAAGCGGTCCTCGGCGGCAGCGTGGGTGAGCGGACGCAGCACTCTCCAGTAGCGGTAGCCCGACCAAGCGAAGGTCACCACGAGGAGGACCAGCAGGGCGATTGTGCTCGGTGTCACCGGATCAGCCGGACTCCCTGAGCCGCGCGCTGAGGGCGGGGAGCAGATCGCAGAGGTCGCAGGTCGTGCCGTAGCCGGCGGCCTGGAAAATGGGCGCCCTAGGGTCGGTGTTGACGGCGATTACGAGTCCGGCGCCGCGCATGCCCTCGAGGTGCTCCGGTGCCCCCGAGATGCCGACCGCGAGGTAGAGCTTGGGCTTGACTGTCATCCCCGACTTGCCCACCTGCCGTTCCCTGGGCAGCCAACCGCTGTCCACGACCGGTCGGGAGGCCGCCAGCTCGGCACCGAGTGCCGCCGCCAGCTCCCGCGCGGCCTCGATGTTGTCGGGGCCACCGATCCCGCGTCCGACGCTGACGATCCGCTCGGCCTTGGTGATGTCAACGGTGCCGCCGGCGCTGCTGATCCCCACCAGCCGGGTCCGCAGCTGGCCGAGGGCGCTCGGCGTGGACATGTCGATTCTCTCTCCGGCCCCGCCTGGCTGGCGGGCGGCCTCAGGGAAGGCGCCGGCCACCACCGAGAAGACCGCGGGCAGTTGGGTCCTGGTGGTCGCCACCAGCTTGCCCCCGTAGAGCAGGCTGTCCGCCACCACCTCGTTACCCTCGGCCCGGAGGCTGATGCAGTAGGCGACAACAGGCAGCTGGACCGCGGTGGCGGCGCCAGCGGCGAGATCAATTCCCGCCGACGTGTACCCCACCAGGACCACGGCCGGCTGGCGAAGCCGGATGGCGTCGACCAGCACCTCCTGGTGCGCCTCGGGGATGTAGCCGGCCAGGGCAGGGCTGGTGACCGCGACCACGGTGTCGGCGGCGCCCAGCTGCTCAGCCAGGGGCTCTGGGTCGGCGGAGGCCACCAGTGCCTCCACCGGCCCTCCGAGCTGCTCTGCCAGCCGCCTGGCGGCCATCAGCAGCTCAAAGCTGATCGGGGCCACCCGATCTCCGTCGGCTTCGATGTAGACCAGGACGCCCTTCACCCTCGCGCCCCCACAAAGCCGCGCTCACGGAGCACGTCGACGATCTGCTCGGCTATCTCCTCCGGTTCTCCTTCGAGCATGTGAGCTCTAGACCCCTGTTCCGACGCGGCCAGACAGGACACGGCGGTGGACAGCGGGGCCGCCTCGGCTGCGAGGGGGGCGGAGACGATCTGAGCCGATGCGGTCACCTGGCGGAGCCGGCTGATGGGCACGTAGCGCGGTGGTCGGGCGGCGGCCTGCACCCCGAGCACGGCTGGCAATGTGATCTCGAGAGTCGCCATGCGGCCACCGGAGTACTCCTGCTGGACCTGGGCCGCGGCCCCAGCGAGCTGGACTCCGCTCACGACGCTCACGTGGGGCCAGCCGAGGGTGGTGGCCAGAATGGGCCCCAACTGCCCGTTGAGATCGTCGGCCGCCTGAACTCCGGTCAGCACCAGGTCCACTCCCATCCCCCTCAGCACCGGAGCCAGTGCCGCCGCGGCCCGAGGAGCATCGGTCCTGCGGTCTGGGGTGGGAACCTTCTGTGCACGATCGGCCCCGCGCGCCAGTGCCGAGTAAAGCAACTGGTCGACTCCGGCGGCATCCAGGGCCAGGGCGGTGACCTCAACTCCGCCACCCTCTTTGAGTAGGACCGCCTGTTCCAGGGCGTGGTCGTCGAACTCGCTCAACTTCCACGCGACCCGGTCCCGGTCGATGTCGATGCCGCTGGCGTCCACCTCGACGTCCTCGACCAGGTCGGGCACCTGCTTCAAGATCACTGCGATATGCACTCCTCGTCTCCTGGTGTCACGTTTCAGAGATACGTCGATAAAAGCGGGAGCTGGTAGGGATCTCGCCGGCGGCCTTGACCCACACGAAGGGCTGGGCGTGCTGGTGCCAGGCTCCGATCCAGTCGCGGATGTCCGCTTCCTCCCCCATCCCGGAGCACCAGGACTCGACCAGGTTGAGCCATGAGCTGCTGCTCCAGGCGAACTGGAGGTGGAAGCGAGGGTGGTGCAGCAGCCAGCGGTGAATGGCTGGGACCTTCTGGGTGGAGCAGTGGTCGAGGATCACGCGGACCTCACGGTCGGCCGGCACCGTTGCCTCGATGCGCCGCAGGAACTGAGCGAAGTCTTGAGCGCGGCGGCGGCCATGCGGTTGCCCGGGGCCTTCACCGGTGATCACGCCGTAGGCGGCGAAGAGGCCGGCCCTGCCGCGGCGCTCATGGTCGGGTGGGCGCGGTTCGTCCAGCTTTGCCCGCAGGGCCCGGACGGGCAGTCCCCGGGCCGAGGCCCGGATCGGCGACATCTCGCCTCCGCAGAGCACGGCGGCCCGCTCGGGAGGGTCCAGGTAGAGGCCGACGATGTCCCTCGCCCCGTCCACCAGGAAGGGATCGATCGAGACCTTGAGGGGCTCCACCCGGTGGGGCTGGAGCCCGGAGGCCCGCCAGATCCGGGAGATAGAGGAGCGGGAAAGACCGCTGACTGCCGCCATGGAGCGGGTCGACCACCGGGGCGCGTCCTCGGGGGTCCCCTCCAGGGTCTTGGCGATCACCCACTCCACCTGGGCATCGGTTATCGTCGGTGGCACACCTGGCCTTGGCTCGTCAGAGAGCCCGCCCAGGCGGCGGGCCAGGAAGCGCCGGCGCCACTTGCCTACGGTCTGCTGGCTCACCCCCAACTGCTCCGCAACCGCCTGGTTGCTCTCGCCTCTGGCGGCTGCCAGGACGATGCGACTGCGCAAGGCCAAGGCTTGGGCCGTGCTCCGCCGACGGGCCCACTGCTCCAGCCGGGTGCGCTCGCCGTCGGTCAGAGTCAGGGAAGGGATCGGCCGCCCGCGCCGAGCTCTGAGCGCCATTTCGCTATTGTACTACTAATCTCTGAGACGGGTACATCACGCGGATGCTCCCAGCCGGCCCGTGCCGGCCCCGCTAGCTGACGTGGGGAGCACGCCCGGGCCGAGAGTCGACCGCTGACTGAATGTCTACTGATTCAGTATAGTATGGACCATGAACTCGTCTTTCGTCTTTCGTTGGTCGTCGACCTCCGCCGGCGTTCCAGCTCCGCTTGCGGCTGGGAGCCAGATGGGCTCCTTCCCGGAGATGGGTGGCGCCGGCCTCGGCGGCCCTCCCGACCGGAGAAAGTGACGGGGTCCCGGGGGATCTCGATCGGCGGCGTGGGGCGACCGGGTACGGCGGCCTCAATAGGGAGTCCGTGCCGCTGCTCGACCTGGGCCAGGCCGTCCCGGATAGGCGCCGGATGATCACATCGGCGAAGCGGGACCGGCGACCCGCCTGGCGGGGGAACCTGAGTGAAATGCCCCAGGCTCGGCCCTCGCTGCCGGGTGAGCCCAGCATCGATCTGGGAGCCGGCGCGCCCGATGGTGGCAGACTCCTGCAGATGACAGGAGACCACGAGCGCGAGCACGGCTTCGCCGAGGCGCTTGCCGAGGCCCGCCATCCTCAGACCGAAGCGCTGCCCTTGAAGCGAGATGTGGCTGCCTTCGTCGACGGGCTGCTAGGCATCCTCTTCCCGCAGCTGTCCGAGGAGAGGGGGATGACGGCCGAGGAGATCCAGGCCGCCCTGACCTTGGTCCGGCGCGATCTCCGCGACCTGCTTGGCCCACTCGAAGCACCGCCCCGCTCCGCCGAGGTCGCCGGTTCCTTCATGGTGGCACTGCCCGCCCTGTACGAGCAGATCCGTCTTGATGGGGAGGCAATCCTCGCCGGCGACCCGGCGGCGGAGAGCCTAGACGAAGTGATCTCAGCCTATCCAGGGTTCCTGGCGATCGCCATCCATCGGATCGCCCACGAGATTCATCGGCTCGGGGTGCGCGTCCTTCCCCGTCTGCTCACGGAGGTCGCCCACACCCGAACCGGCATTGACATCCACCCCGGCGCGGCGATCGGACGCGGTCTGTGCATCGATCACGGCACCGGTGTCGTCATCGGAGAGACCGCCGTGATCGGGGACGAGGTCAAGCTCTACCAGGGGGTCACGCTCGGTGCGCTGAGTGTCGCCAAGTCCGCCGCCGGGACCAAGCGCCACCCGACCATCGGGGATCGGGTGGTGATCTACGCGAACGCCACCGTGCTTGGAGGCGACACCGAGGTCGGTCACGACAGCGTGGTGGGTGGCAACGTCTGGCTGACGGACAGCGTCCCCTCTCACTCGGTCGTCTACCAGTCCAGCCAGGTGAAGGTCCGCAGTGCCATGGAGGGGTTCGAGTTCTCTGACTTCGTGATCTGAAAGCTAACCGACCGACCAACCAAACCACCAGGAGGCAGCGTGAGAGTCAACAACATCCTCGAGATCATCGGAAGGACGCCTGAGGTTCGCCTCAACCACCTGTTCGACCCTCGGATCGAGGTCTGGGTCAAGCAGGAGCGGAGCAATCCAGGCGGCAGCATCAAGGATCGGATCGGGCTGGCCATGATCGAGGACGCCGAAGAGCGCGGGATCATCGGTCCGGACTCGATCATCGTCGAGCCGACGTCGGGCAACACCGGGGTCGCCTTGGCCTTGGTCGCGGCCGTGAAAGGCTACCGGCTGACCCTGGTGATGCCGGAATCGTTCTCGATTGAGCGACGCAAGCTCATGACCGCCTACGGCGCTCAGCTCGAGCTCACCCCTCGTGAGCTGGGCATGAAAGGTGCCATCGCCCGGGCCCGGGAGATCGTCGCCGAGACCGCAGGGGCCTGGATGCCGATGCAGTTCGACAATCCTGCCAACGTGGCGGTCCATCGCCGGACCACGGCCGAGGAGATCCTCGCGGACTTCCCTGAGGGTCTTGACTACCTCGTGACCGGGGTGGGGACCGGGGGCCACATCACCGGCTGCGCGGAGCTGCTCAAGCCGCGCTGGCCCGGCCTCAAGGTCTACGCCGTGGAGCCCACGCTCTCGCCAGTGCTGTCCGGAGGGACGCACTCGCCCCACCCCATTCAGGGGATTGGGGCCGGGTTCATCCCCGGCGTGATGCGCACCGACCTCCTCGACGGAATCATCCAAGTGGCTCCAGAGGATGCCTTCACCTACGCGCGCCGGTCGGCGCGCGAGGAGGGAATCCTGGTCGGGGTCTCCTCGGGGGCCTCACTGGCGGCGGTTGCGTCGCTGGTCCCGCAGATGGTGGACGGAGCTAGGGTGTTGACGTTCGCGTACGACAGCGCCGAGCGCTATCTCTCAGTGGAAGCACTGTTCGGATAGCGGGGAGGGGCGGCACCGGCTCCAGCGCCGAGGCGCGGCCGGCGAATCCCCAGGCTCCGGCAACGGCAGCAGGCTCTCCCCCCAACCTGACCCAGGCCGGGGCCCGGCTGGAGTCGGCGGGGGGCAATCTCCATTGCCCCCTGCTTCAGTTCGGGCAGGGTTCTCTGCGGCGGTGGGCCGCAGAATCTCCCGGCGGCCCGGCCGCCGCCTGGGGGGCCTCAGGCTGGCCCGGCACGGAACCCGGTGGCCAGCACCCGGAGTAACCCGCCGCGGTCAGCCGACTCACCTGGCCGCGCAGTTGCGACCCCGATCCAGCTCCGCATGGGGACGGACGCCGTGGAATCTGGGCCACCCATGCCCCCTCTATCGTCCCCTACTGGAGGATCGCGATGTAGCGCTCCCCAGCACCTCCGCTCTCCGTCCCAGGCAGGAGCGACGGGGACAGCTGCACCGGGCGGGTGAGGTGAAGGATGTAGACGGCTCCCGAGAAGCCGGGATCCTGGCCGACCGTGGTGCTGCTGACCACTTCGCCCGCCGCGGGCTGGGGAACCTGGGTCCCGGGAGCGACCCCCTGCATTTCGATGTAGAGGGTGTCAGGGCCATCGAAGCCGGCCGTGACCTTGGGAGCTCCGCTGCCATCGACCATCTGGAAGACGACCCAGAGCTGGCTCCCGTGAACTCCGTAGCGCACGGTCTGGACCTCATAGCCACTGCCGGTGCTGCCCACGGTCTGGACCCCGGACAGGGCCACCGGCGTAGGCGCCGGCTTCGGCGTGCTAGCGCTCGACGGGCTGGGCTTGGCTGAGGCGGTGGCCTGGCCGGTCGGATGGTGGGAGACGGCGGGCTTGCTGCCGCCGTGGAGCAGGTTCCACCCGATCAGCACGATCGCCAGTGCCGCCACGGCGATCAGCCCGGTCCGGGTCCAGCTGCGAGGCTCTTGGCTCGGGCGCGGGTGGGGAGGCCTAGCCGGTCGGCGGTAGCCGCCGTCCGGGTCCGTGCTGGGGGTGTCCGGCTGGTGCTTCGGGGCCCCACTTTCGGCCTCAACGCCGGGAACGGCGGTCCCGGCCGGAGGGGGGGGTGCACTGGCCGCGGGCAGGGCAGCGGCCGGAGGCGGCAGCCCTGCCGGGCGCCGGACCGGAACCCCGGTCAGTTCTGAGGCCCAGGTGCTTTCCGATGGCTGGGCCGGCGGGGTGTCGGCCCAGGGGAAGTTCAGGGAGGTCGCCGGCTCCCAGCCAGGGACCACGATCGTGCTGGGTCGGGGGTCCCTGACCTCCCTGGCCTGGTCGCCGACCGGGGACGGGGCTTGGTTGGTGTCTTCGGCGATGGTTGTGCCGGTGAGGAAGGGGTCGTCAGCCCCCAGGCCTGGGGGACCGCTGGCATCGTCAGCGGCGGGAGTCGGCGCCGCCTGCTCGGAGGCGGCCGAGTCGCTCTCGAAGAGGTCCGGGTCGCTGTCGGCCCGGGCCAGCCAGAGGTCCTCGGGAACGGTCGAGCCATCGCCGCCGCCGTCCCGGTCCGCGGCCACCTCAGCTGCCGAGCGGCCCTCCTCCATCTCCGGGGTCGCCATCGGGGGCTCCTGCTCGAGGGTGGACGCACGATCCACCGGTGGCGGGTCCGGCATCTCCAGGATGGTGGTGTCCAGCCCGATGGTTCCGAAGGGGTCGGGGGCCAGGTGCATCTGGTCGGCGGCTTCGACGTCCGGAGGCCGGGGAAGCGCGGCCGGCCCAGCCGCGGCCAGGACCCGGGAGCGCTCCAGCAGGGCGGTGGCAGTCTCCTCGGAGAGAGTCACCTGGGCCAGGGCAGAGATCCTCTCGGTCTCCTCGCGGAGGTAGCGGAGGCCGGTGCGACAGCGGTCGCAGGTGATCAGATGGGCGTCGAGCTCTGCCTGGCGCTCCCGGGAGAGCTCCCCATCGAGGGCGCAGCTGAGCGTGAGGAGGCTGCACTTCATATCGAAATATCGCGATAGATGCTGCCAAATTCGCGTCGCGCCGAGGCCACCAAGCGGGACGCCTTCTCCGGCGTGGACTCCATCGCCACCCCAATCTCCCGGTAGGAGAGCTTGGCCAGGTCACGGAGCAGGAGTGCGGCGCGCTTCTCGAACTCGGTGGCCAGAAGAGCCCGCTTGGCGGTGTTGATCCGAGCCGCATCAGCTGCCGAAGCGCCCAGGCTGATGAGGGCCGGGCGCTTGGCGAAGAGCCGGGCCACGCCATGGCGCTGGGGAGGGTAGTGCTGGTTCTGGCTGGCGGCGCGGGTCACCGCGCGGTAGAGGATGGCGCGCCCATCGCGCTGCAGCGCCGGGGCGGGAAAGGGC
>Ga0224555_1002480_pt1 | contig 21517 bp, 12 predicted proteins | sample 714S23034metaG_FD_180687 | JGI IMG/M metagenome (GOLD analysis project Ga0224555, IMG submission 180687) | Peat soil microbial communities from Stordalen Mire, Sweden - 717 S2 30-34 | ecosystem: Environmental > Terrestrial > Soil > Wetlands > Peat | place: Sweden: Norrbotten County, Stordalen...
CGTTTATCAGCCTGAAAAGACAAGCCCTCACCCTGCCCTCTACCGCCGGGCGGGAGAGGGTATGGACAGCGTCAACACGCCTTCCGCTTTTCAATGACTCGATTGGGTGCATAAACAAAGCTGAAACGGGCGGGTTTGACGCGGCAATATGCAGGTACATGCAGGTACATGCACCTTGCGCTTTTTACGGCAAAGCCGTCAAAGCCGCCAGCATCCACCGCCTTATGTGACGGGTTGTGCCGTCACATGTGACGGGTTGAGCTTTTGCAAGTTGTTGATTGTCAATGTTTGTGACGGCGTGACGGGTGTACAGGGGTGCGCCCGGCAAGGACAGGAGATCCATGCATCCAAATCACGGTATGAGTGAACCGGCAGGCGGAACGCTAATGATTCGGGTCCGGCGCGCTTTCGTGGTTGAAAAGCGCGGGCCGACAGCTATCCTGTCGCTTCTTTTATTGAAACGGCATTTATGAAAGTTGTCATTCTGTGCGGCGGCAAGGGCACTCGCTTGCGGGAGGAAACCGAATACCGCCCCAAACCGATGGTGCCCATCGGCAATCGGCCCATTTTGTGGCATATCATGAAGATTTATGCCGCGTTCGGCTTCAACGACTTTGTCCTGTGCCTCGGCTACAAGGGTGAAATGATCAAGGATTTCTTCCGCAATTACCTCTGGTTGAACAGCCACATCACCTTGCGCCTGGGCCGCCAGTCCAACGTCACCTTCCATAACCACCATGACGAGGAGGATTGGACCGTCACCCTGGCCGATACCGGGGAGGACACCCTCACCGCCGGCCGCATCCTCCGCGTCAAGCAGTTCATCGGCGATGACCCCGAGTTTTTCCTTACTTACGGCGATGGCGTGGGCAATATTGATATTGCCGCCGCCCTGGCTTTCCACCGCCGACACGGCAAAAAACTGACCGTCACGGCCGTTCGCCCGCCGGGGCGATTTGGCGAATTGGACATCGCGCCGCAGGGACAGGTCCTGGCCTTCAATGAAAAACCCCAGGCCGCCGAAGGGCGCATCAACGGCGGATTCTTCGTCGCCTCCCGCTCGGTTTTCGATTATCTTGGCCCGGATGCCGACCACGTTATGTTTGAGCAAAAGCCGGTGCAAACGATTGCGCGGGAGGGCCAGTTGATGGCGTTCCCGCACGACGGTTTCTGGCAGCCGATGGATACCTACTCGGAATCCAGCTTGTTGAATCGCTTGTGGGCCGACGGCCAGGCGCCCTGGAAAACCTGGAAATGAGGACACTTTTCGGCGCCGCCTACACGGGCAAACGGGTCCTGGTCACGGGCCACACCGGCTTCAAAGGCGCCTGGCTGTGCGAATGGCTGTTGAGCCTGGGCGCGGACGTCACGGGCTTGAGCCTGCCGCCTCCCACCGAGCCGTCGCTCTTTGCCCAACTGGGTTTGGCCCGCCGCCTGCGCCATGTCGTGGGAGACATTCAGGAGCCGGAGGTTTTGCGCCAAACGGTGGCGGAAGCCAAACCGGATTTCGTTTTTCATCTTGCCGCCCAGGCGCTGGTGCGCGAATCCTATCGCCGTCCGCGCGAAACCTTCAACGTCAACGCCATGGGCACGTTGCATTTGCTGGAGGCGCTCAGGGATGTCTCCCAGCCGTGCGCGGCGGTGTTCATCACCACCGACAAATGCTACGAAAACCGCGAATGGCATCACGGCTACCGCGAGACTGACGCCTTGGGCGGACGCGATCCTTACAGCGCCAGCAAGGCGGCGGCGGAGTTAATTATCGGCTCCTATCGCCATTCCTTTTTTCAAAATCATCCGGTTAAAATCGCCAGCAGCCGCGCCGGCAATGTCATCGGCGGCGGCGATTGGGCCGCCGACAGGATTGTGCCCGATTGCATCCGCGCGCTGCAGAAGAACAAGCCGATTCCGGTGCGCAACCGGCGCGCGACCCGTCCGTGGCAGCACGTCCTGGAGCCGCTGAGCGGCTACCTCTGGCTGGGCGCGTCCCTGGCCCTGCCCAAGTTGCGCCTGGGCGATTTGCCGGCCCTGGCCTCCGCTTTCAACTTCGGCCCCAACCGCGACGCCAACCGCACGGTGCGGGAGTTGGTCGAGGAAGTCCTGCTCCATTGGCCCGGCCGCTGGCAGGACAAAACGGACCCCGCCGCGCCGCACGAAGCGGGCCTTCTGCAATTGTCCACCGACAAGGCGGCGGCCCTGCTGCGATGGTTCCCGGTCTGGTCCTTCTCCGAAGCCGTGGAGCAAACCGTGCGGTGGTATCGCCAAGCCGGCCGGTTCACCAACCCCAAGTCGTTTCAAAAATTGACCCGCGGCCAAATCACCCAGTACATCGCCCGGGCGCGACTGGCCCGTCTGCCGTGGGTCCAGCCGGCCAAATCTCCATGAGTGCTCCCGAACAAATCCGCGCGGAAATCCTCCGGCTGGCCCGCGAGTACACCCGCCTGGTTCACCAAGGCAACCTGCCGGGCTACGGCGCGGCGCCCGCCCGCCCCTTCGTGCCCGGCCAGACAACCGTCCCCTATGCCGGCCGCGTTTTCGACGAGGAAGAAGTGGCCGCCGCCGTCGGCTCCACGCTCGACTTTTGGTTGACACTGGGCAGGGAGGGCGCGGCTTTCGAGGAGAGCCTGGCCGCCTTCCTGGGCGTCAAGAACAGTGTTCTGTGCAACTCCGGCTCCTCGGCCAATCTCCTGGCGGTCTCGGCCCTCTCCAGCCCCAAACTTGGCGCCCGCCGCCTCAAGCCGGGCGACGAAATCATCACCGTCGCCGCCGGCTTTCCCACGACCGTCGCGCCCATCCTGCAAAACGGGTTTGCGCCTGTTTTTATTGACAACGATCCGGCGACGCTCAACGCGAAAGTGGAACAATTGGAGGAGGCCTTCGCGCCTGGAAAAACCAGGGCGGTCCTGATGGCGCACACGCTGGGCAACCCGTTCAACCTGGCCGCCGTGACCGCCTTTTGCCGGAAACACGATCTGTGGCTGATCGAGGACAATTGCGACGCGCTGGGCTGCGCTTACGACGGCAAACTGACGGGCGCCTTCGGCGATCTTTCGACGCAGTCCTTCTATCCTCCGCATCATTTGACCCTGGGCGAGGGCGGCGCGGTCAACATCGTCGAGAGCCTCAAGCTCAAAGCCATCGTGGAGAGCTTTCGTGACTGGGGCCGCGATTGCTGGTGCGCCAGCGGCATGGACAACACCTGCGGCAAAAGGTTCGACTGGCAACTGGGCGAATTGCCCAAAGGCTACGATCACAAATACATCTATTCGCACCTCGGCTACAACCTCAAGCCGCTGGACATCCAGGCGGCCATCGGCCGCGCGCAGTTGCACAAACTGCCCCGTTTCATCCAGGCCCGCATTGACAACTGGGAATACCTCCGCCGCGGCTTGCGCGACTGCGAAGAGTATTTCGATTTCATGCTCCCCACCCACGCCACCGGCTGGACGCCGGATGGTTTCACCTGGGACGATTCCGGGCATCGCACGGTCTGCTCGTGGTTCGGCTTCATGCTGCGGGTCAAACCCGGCGGCCCGTTTTCCAAAGTCGCCTTCGCCCGCCATCTTGACAACAATAAAATTGGCAACCGCATGCTCTTCGGCGGCAACCTCCTGCGCCAGCCCGTCATGGTGCAACTCAAAAAGGACCGGCCCGGCTCCTTCCGCGTCGCGGGCAACCTGGAGGGCGCCGACAAGATCATGCGCGAAGTCGTCTTCCTGGGCGCCTACCCCGGCTTGACGCGTCCGATGCTCGACTACGTCATCGAGGTCATTCAACAATTCTGCCGCGCCAAAGGCTGACCATGCCGGACAATCCCCTCTCCGCCGATTTGGATCATGTCGTCGAACACCTCCGCCCTCTCCGCGAGGAATTGCGCGGGGCGCGCCTTTTCATCACCGGCGGGACCGGTTTTTTTGGTTGCTGGCTGCTGGAAAGCTTCGCCTGGGCGAACGAACAGTTGGGCCTGGGGGCGGAGGCGGTAGTGTTGACACGAAACTTCGAAGCGTTTGAGAAGAAAGCCCCGCATTTGGCCAACCGCGCGGACATCCGATTCCACCTCGGCGACGTGCGCGACTTTGAATTTCCGCCCGGCCACTTTTCGCACGTCATTCACGCCGCGACCGAGGCGAGCGCGAAGCTGAACGAGGAGAATCCGGGCAGGATGCTGAATACGATCGTCTTCGGGACGACGCGCGCGCTGGATTTCGCGGCGCAATGCGGGGCGCGCAAGTTTCTATTGACAAGTTCCGGCGCGGTTTATGGCAGGCAACCGGCTGACATGACGCATATTTCGGAGGAGTACTGGGGAGCGCCCGATGTCTCCCATCCGCAATCCGCCTATGGCGAGGGCAAACGGATGAGCGAACTGCTCTGCGCCATTCGCTCCCGGAGTGCCGGGGTCGAAACGAAAATTGCGCGCTGTTTCGCCTTTGTCGGCCCCTATCTGCCCCTGGACGCGCACTTTGCCATCGGCAATTTCATCCGCGACGCCATGGCCGGCGGCCCCATCAAAGTCAACGGCGACGGCACCCCCTTCCGTTCCTACCTCTACGCCGCCGACCTGGCGATTTGGTTATGGACCATTCTGATTCGAGGCGCCAGCAACCGTCCCTACAACGTCGGCTCGCGCCAGGCCTTGAGCATCGCGCAGATTGCGGAAGCCGTCAGCCGCGCGCTGCCGTGCGGCCCGGCGCCGGTTCAGATCGCGCAAAAGCCCGTTCCCGGCCAACCCGCGGCGCGCTACATTCCCGACACCACGCGCGCGGAGACGGAGCTGGGTTTGCGGGAATGGGTGCCCTTGGAGGAAGCCATCCGCCGCACCGCGCAATGGCACGGGAGAAAAAGATAAGAATTGAAATCCGATACCAACCGGATTATTCAAAATTGGCTTAAACTAAAGCACCGATGAAGCGCGTTGCCGATTACATATTTGATTATTTGGCCGAAACGGGAAGCAAACACGTCTTCCTTTTAACCGGGGGAGGGGCGATGTTTCTGAATGACGCCCTTGGCCGCTGTTCGCGCCTGCAGTACGTTTGCTGCCACCACGAACAGGCCTGCGCCATGGCGGCGGAAGCCTACGCCCGCGTCTCCGGCAAGACAGGCATTGTCAGCGTGACCACGGGGCCGGGCGGAATCAACGCCTTGAACGGCGTTTTCGGCGCTTACACCGACTCCATTCCGATGCTGGTCATTTCCGGGCAAGTCAAGCTGGAGACGTGCCTGGCCTCGTACCATCTCCCCAACCTGCGGCAGTTGGGGGATCAAGAAGTTGATATTATCCGCATGGTCAAAGGCATCACCAAATACGCGGTGCTGGTGCGAGACCCCAAGACCATACGATACCATTTGGAGAGAGCGCTGCATCTGGCGTCCGCCGGCCGGCCAGGTCCGTGCTGGCTGGATATACCGGTTGACGTGCAGTCGGCCATGATTGATCCTGAGACACTGCCGGGATACGACGCGAAAGAGGATGCTTTGCCTTCGGACAATGTTGATTTGTCAGTGTGTTGTCGGGAAATCCTGGGAAGAATCAGGCATGCCCGCCGACCGGTAATCATGCCCGGCACCGGCGTTCGTCTGGCCGGGGCAGTCGAGTTGTTTGAAGAGGTCATCGGCAAGCTGGGTCTGCCAGTCGCCGCCGCCTGGACCGCGCCAGACGTGATTCCCTCGGACCATCCGCTTTTTTGCGGCCGGGCCAGCAGCATTGGAGATCGGGCGGGCAATTTCACCGTTCAAAACGCGGACCTTCTCCTGGTTCTGGGTTCGCGTCTGAATATTCGCCAGGTCAGTTACAACTGGAAGGACTTCGCGCGCGCAGCCTGTAAAATCCAGGTGGACGCCGATCCTGCGGAACTGGACAAGCCGACCGTCAAGCCTGATGTGGCGGTGGTGGCCGATTTGAAGGCTTTCTTGCAGGAGCTTAACCGCCAAATTGACGCCGGGGGTTTCGATGCCCAAACTCACGCGGAGTGGCTGGCTTGGTGCCGCAAAAGGGTGGCGCGATACCCGGTGGTGACGGAGAAGCAGCGCCACGCTGGTGTCCCCATCAACCCTTATCATTTCCTGGATTTGTTGATTCGGAAGCTCACGCCGGAGGACATCATTGTTTGCGGCAATGGCACCGCCTCGGTGGTCCCGTTTCAGGTCGCCTATCTTAAACGCGGAATGAGAATGTTCGCCAATTCCGGCGACGCTTCGATGGGTTACGACATCCCCGCCTCCATCGGGGCCGCGCTGGCGGGCAGGGGCAGACGAGTCGTCTGCCTGGCTGGGGACGGCAGCAGTCACATGAACATTCAAGAATTGCAGACCATCAAGCATCACCAATTTCACATCAAGATTTTCGTGCTCAACAATGGCGGTTATCTTTCCATGCGCCTGACGCAAGGGGGCTTTTTTAAGGGCAACTTCATCGGCGAAAGCCCTCGCAGCGGCATTTCATTTCCAGATTATGTCAAACTGGCCGCCGCTTACGACTTGCCGGCCAGCCGGATCGAAGCCGCTGATTTCGGGTGGAAACTGGACGAAATCCTCGCCGCGCCAGGCCCAGCCCTGTGCGAGGTGATGCTGGATTCGGCTCAGGCCTTCGAACCTCGCCTTAGTTCCCGGCAATTGCCCGATGGCCGCATCGTGACGGCCTCTTTCGAGGACATGGCGCCGTTCCTGAGCCGGGAGGAGATGGCCGAAAACATGATCGCACCCCAAACATGAGGCCAGACGCACGGTCATTGATCCTGGACCTGGACGGCACCCTGATTGATTCCAGGCCCGGCATTTTGGAGAGTTTTTCCGCCGCGGTCACGGTCGTGTTTGCGGGCCGGGCATTCGATCTTTCCAGCGTCGTGTTGGGTCCGCCGATCAAGCGCATGTTCCAAATCTCCTTTCCAGAGGCATCCGAAGCGGAAATTGACGGTTTGAATCGGATATTTCGCGAGCATTATGACCGGGAAGGCTGGCTTCATACGCGACTGTACGAGGGGCTTTGCGATGTCCTGACCCACTGCCAAAGCCAGGGTCTTGTTTTGCACATTGCCACCAACAAGCCATTGCATATTTCGACCGCCATTCTGGCCCATCTTGGCATCGAGCATTATTTTCGCTCGATCTTGGCGGCGGATTCGGTTCAACCGCCTTTTGCCAGCAAGGCTTCAATGATTGAAAACCTGTTAAAGAGCCATCAAGTGAACCGGGGAGAAACAATCTATGTGGGAGATTCGAGTGAGGATGCGGCAGCTTGCGCCGCCTGCGGCATCCGCTTTGTTTGGGCGGCTTACGGGTATGGGAAATTGACGAAAAACGAGGCGAAGGAGGCTTTTGCCACCATCCATCGGCCGGGCGAATTGACCGCCCTGCTTAAAGCAAAAACTGTGTAGTGGCTATTTCCCTGCGTTTCTGATAAAGTGGAGCAAGCTAAAAAAAACATGAAATCCGATATTTTTGAAGATTTGTTTGTGCTCGAGATGGCCAACAACCATCTGGGCAAACTGGAGCGCGGTCTGGCCATTGTGGATAAGTTCAGCAAGATCATTCGTTTCAACAACGTGCGCGCCGCCATTAAAATCCAATTGCGCGATGTCAACACTCTCATTCACGCCAATTACCGGCATCGGGAAGACATCCGCTACATCAAGAAAACGGTGCAGACCGCCATGCCGCCGGAGAACTACGCCGCGCTGATCACGGCCATTCGCAAAGCCAACGCCATCCCGTGCGCCACGCCCTTTGACGAATCCTCGGTTGATCTCTGCGTCAATCTGGGCATTCAAATCATCAAGCTGGCAAGCTCCGATTTGAATGACTGGTTCCTGATTGAAAAAATCGCCAAGACGCGCAAGCCCGTCATTGCCTCCACCGGCGGTTCCTCGCTCAAGGACATTGACGACTTGGTGACCTTTTTTGAGAACCGCAACATTCCGCTGGCGATCAATCATTGCGTCTCTCTTTATCCCACCGAAGACAGCCAATTGGAAATCAATCAGATTGATTTTTTGCGCCAGCGTTATCCGCACGTGACGGTCGGTTTTTCGTCACACGAATACCACAGTTGGGACGCCTCCATGTATCTGGCCTACGCCAAGGGCGCCCGCACCTTTGAACGCCACATTGATATAGATGACGACGGCGTAAAGGTTTCGCCCTATTGCAGCACGCCGGCGCAAATTGACACCTGGTTCAAGGCCTTCCGCAAGGCCAAGGAGATGTGCGGCGGCGGCGCGCAAACCAAACGGGTCCCACCGGTGACGGAGATCAAGTATTTGGATGCGTTGGTGCGCGGCGTGTACGCCAAACATGATCTTCCCGCCGGGACCGCTCTGACGGATGAGGATGTCTATCTGGCCATCCCCTTGCTCAAAGGTCAAATCTCCTGCCGGGAATTGATGCGGGGCGAGGTGCTGCTGCAACCAGTCAAGCAGGATGCCCCCCTGATTATAGATTATATTGACAGCCCCTACTCCTGCTCCGAAGAATTGAAGAAGACGATTTATGACCGCGGCCTTGATCCTGGGGCCGGCGAAGATTCGGCGGCCAAGGGAGCCAAGGGAATAGATCAGTCAAACAAGACGTGAGGAATTTGGGACCGCACGCAAGGGTTATGGCCCGGGAACTTCGCCGATTCCTATCTGATCGCGTCAGATTCACCTAATCTGATTGGCTTGAGAAGATCGCAGAATAGTTCTCAGAGCAGTTTATGAATTCGCAAGAGGCGGCAGAATAATCTTGACTAATTCCGCAAACTTGGCAGGATTTGTCCAGAAGTAACATTGGTCCATTCCCCGGATGGGCCAACTACAAAAGGTAAATATGAGGTCCAAGGTGTCTCAAACAAGCCCTCGCTCAACGTGGCGGTTTCATGTACAGCTTCCCGCTTTCCTTCTCGCGGGAATTGCGATCTTGCTCGTGTTGCCTGATGTGGCGTCAGCCGGGCCGCTGATTCACCATGTTGTCCCGGCGGCCACGGCGGGAGCAAGGCCGATGGAACACCTGGCAGCCACCAACCGGCTGGATTTGGCCATCGGGCTGCCCTTGAGTAATCCCGAAGCGCTCGGCCAATTTCTTCATCAACTCTACGATCCGGCCAGTCCCAATTACCGCCGCTACCTCACGCCCGAACAATTCACAGAACGGTTCGGGCCAACGGAAAGGGATTACCAAGCGGTCAACGCTTTCGCAGCCTCCAACGGCCTGCGGGTCACCACCCGGCACGCCAACCGCCTGTTGTTGGACGTCAGCGGGTCGGTCGCCAATGTCGAACGCGCCTTCCATTTGAAGATGTTCGTTTATCAGCATCCGACCGAGGCGCGCACGTTTTACGCCCCGGACACGGAGCCGGCGCTGGACTTGGCGGTGCCGCTGTTGAGCATCAGCGGATTGGATAATTATTCGCCGCCGCGTCCGCTTTTTGTCCGCCGTCCGTTGGATCGGGCGCAAAGGGCATTGCCAGACACGGGATCGGGGCCGGAAGGGTATTACATGGGGAAGGATTTCCGGGCGGCCTACGTGCCGGATACTTCGCTGACGGGTTCGGGTCAAACGGTCGGACTGTTGCAGTTTGACGGATACACGGCCAGTGACATTACCTCCTATGAGACTCTGGCCGGCCTGCCGAACGTCACGCTCTCCAATGTCTTGCTGGACGGCTTTAGCGGCTACCCCACCCGGACCGGGGGAGAAGTGGAGGTGTCCCTGGACATTGAAATGGCGATCTCGATGGCGCCGGGATTATCCAAAGTGATCGTTTATGAGGCGGGGCCTTACGGCAATTGGCACGACATTCTTAACCGCATGGCCGATGATAACCTGGCCAAGCAACTGAGTTGTTCCTGGTATATCCCAGGGGGCGGGCCGGACCCGGTGGCCGAGCAAATTTTTCAGCAGATGGCCGCCCAAGGACAAAGCTTTTTTGCCGCGTCCGGCGACTACGATGCCTATACGGGCCTGATTCCATTTCCCAGCGACACAACCAACGTCACGGAGGTGGGAGGGACACTCCTGACTACCAGCGGGCCGGGCGGTTCGTGGGTCGGAGAAACGGCTTGGAACCGGAACAACGGCATTGGCACAGCCGGAGGGATCAGCACCAGTTATACCATACCAAGCTGGCAAACCAACATCAGCATGAGGGCCAACCAAGGATCAACGACGATGCACAACGTCCCCGATGTCGCCATGACGGCGGACGACGTTTATGTGCAGGTGGATGGGGAGGGAGGAGGCGTGGGGGGCACGAGTTGCGCCGCCCCCTTGTGGGCGGGCTTCACGGCGCTGGTCAATGAGCAAGCTGTCTTGAGCGGGCGGCCCACAGTGGGGTTTATCAATCCGGCCCTGGACTTGATCGCCAGCAGTCCGATTTACACGGCCTGCTTCCACGACACCACCAACGGCAACAACACCAGCCCGTCCAGTCCCACCAGGTTTTTTGCCGTGTCCGGTTACGACCTTTGCACCGGGTGGGGCTCTCCGGCCGGACAGAACCTGATCAATGCGCTGGCCATCCCGGATCCGCTGGGTGTCCAACCTGGCGCCGGCTTCACAGCCATTGGCGGGTCAGGCGGACCCTTCACGGTAACATCCGAAAGCTTCGTCCTAACCAACTCCGGCACGAATTCCCTGACTTGGTCGCTTGTGAGCACTTCAACCTGGCTTGCGGTTTCGCCGCCGGGCGGGACATTGCTGCCCGGTGGCTCTGACTTCACGCCATTGATCAGCCTTGGCGCCGGGGCCTACAGCCTGCCCATTGGGAACTACACCGCGACCGTGGCCTTCAGCAACGACTCCAGCGGCATCGCGCAAAGCCGCCAGTTCATGTTGCAAGTCGTGCCCAGCGTGCCCCCGGCCATCCAAACGCCCCCAGCCAATCAGGTCGCCGCCGTCGGCGCGAATGCAAGCTTTAGCGTCGTTGTCAGCGGGACGCCGCCAATGGTTTATCAATGGCAGTTTGACGGGGCCAATATCATCGGGGCCACCAACACGTCCTTGACGCTGACCAACGTGAGCCTCAGCCAGGCGGGCAGTTACGCCGTGACGGTCACCAACACGCTGGGGTCCAACAGCGCGGCGGCCACGCTGACGGTGGGGTATGCGCCCTCGATCACGGTCCAACCGCAAGACCAGCAGACCGTCCAGGGATCCAACGTGACATTTAGCGTGACAGCGGCGGGCACGGGGCCGTTGAGCTATCAATGGTATTTCTATAGCACGGCCCTGGCGCAAGCGACCAACCCGATCTTGACGGTGAGCAATGCGCAGGCCACCAACGGTGGTTTGTATAATGTTGCCGTCAGCAGTCCGTTTGGCGCGATTCTTAGTTCCAACGCCACGCTGACAGTGGAATTGTTCCCGATCATTGTGACACAACCCCAGAACCAGTATGGCGACATTGGAAGCAACGTCACGTTTTCGGTGACGGCCACAGGGTCCTCCTCGGTGCTGCCGGTGATTGGTTCTGGAACGCTCCAGCTCTGGCTCAAGGCAGACACAGGCGTTGTGACCAACAGCGCGGGCCTGGTCAGTCTTTGGCAGGACCAATCGGGCAACGCCAATGACGCCGACCAAGCAGCCACAGCATTGCAACCAACGCTCGCTCTTGCCGCCGGCCTGGGCGGCAAGCCGGTGGTCCGCTTTAACGGCATTCAAGACAACGTCAACGGCAGTTACATGTTCGGATCCGGAAATGTGGGCGTTCCGAACGCCATAACCGCGTTCACCGTTTATAATGCCTTCTCCACCGTCAACAAAGAGAACTTGCTTTGGCTCATTGGCGTGCCGGGCGAGGTTTACGGCGCCAGCCGATGCGATGATATCATTGATGGCGACTTGCTCTTTTCCACTTGGGCCGACCAGTACGGCACCTCCTTTGTCATCCCCACCAACACCTACCGCATCTGGATTGACCGGCTGGACACCAACCTGGACACGCTCAATATGTTTGACGTCTCGCCGGGCAGCGCCACCAATTTCACCGCCGCGCTCAACGGCACCGTCGAGCCTGCGGCCGGGTATTACGTCGGCGGGTTGGATTCGTCGTTGCCCTTTGTCGGTTCGAGCCGGTGCTTCAACGGCGACATTGCCGAATTGATCTGTTATCGAGGGTATCTGACTGAAGCGGACCGGATCGTGGTCGTCAATTATCTGGAAGCAAAGTACTACCAGCTTGGCGCCAGCGGGACTCTGAGTTACCAATGGCTATTCAACGGAACTAACATCGCGGGCGCGACCAATGCCTCGCTGACCTTGACCAACGCACAATTTACCAATGAGGGCGTTTACTCGGTGACTGTCAGTAATCTTGTTGGCGTGACCATCAGTTCCAACGCCGCGCTGGTCATGGGGTATGCGCCCTCCATCACAGCCCAGCCGCAGAGTCTGGAAGTGAAACAAAACGTCAATGTTTCGTTCACGGTCACAGCGGCGGGCACCGGGCCGCTGGGTTACCAATGGTATTTCAACGGGGATGCCCTGCCGTCCGACACCAACTCCACCTTGACGCTGACCAACGTGCAAGCCATCAATGGCGGTTCCTATAGTGTTCTTGTCAGCAGCCCGTTTGGTTCGATCCTCAATTCCAACGCCACGCTGATAGTGGATTTGTTCCCGGTTATCGTCACGCAGCCACAGAGCCAGGACGTCCTTGTAGGAACCAATGTCACCTTCTCGGTCGCTGTGGCTGGAAGTAACGCCGCGCCAACACTGCCAACGGTGACTTCGGGAACTCTCCAGCTTTGGCTCAAGGCGGACGCAGGCGTGGTCACCAATTCCTCCGGCAAGGTCAGCCAATGGCAGGATCAATCGGGCAACGCCAACCACGCCTCGCAAGCCAACGCCAATGAGCAACCGCTGCTGGTGTCCGCCACCGGCTTGGGCGGCAAACCGGCTGTGCGCTTCAATGGCATTCAGGACAACGTCCACGGCAGCTATCTATTTGGCGCCGGCCAGGTGAATGTCCCCAATGCCATGACCCTGTTCACCTTCTACAACGCCTTCGCCACCACCAACTCGGAAAACTTGTTTTGGCTCATTGGCGTGCCGGGAAGGGTTTACGGCGCCAGCCGAAGCGATGATATCACTGGCGGCGACTTGCTTTTTTCTACGTGGTCCTACGTTTACAACACCCATTTTGTCATCCCCACTAACACCTACCGCATCTGGATTAACCGGATGGACACCAACCTGGACACGCTCAATATGTTTGACGTCTCGTCCAGCAGCGCCACCAACTTCACCGCCTCCATGAGCGGCACCGTCGCGCCCGCGGCCGGGTATTACGTCGGGGGGTTGAATCCGGCGTTGACTTATGTCGGATCGAGCCGGTGCTTCAACGGCGACGTTGTGGAGTCACTCTGCTACCAGGGATATCTGACCGAAACGGACCGGCTGGCGGTGGTCAATTACCTGGAGCAAAAGTATTACCAGGGCGGCACCACTGGCAACGTTAGCTACCAGTGGCAGTTAAACGGAACCAACATCGCCAACGCCACCAATGCCTCCCTGACCCTGTCCAATGTGCAAATCACCAATGACGGCGTTTACACGGTCACGATCAGCAATCTCATTGGCGTGACCACCAGTTCCAACGCCATGCTGGTGGTGGGGTATGCGCCCTCCATCACGGCCCAACCGCAAAGTCTGGAGGCGGTCCAAGGAACCAATGTCTTGTTCGCGGTCACGGCGGCTGGCACAGCGCCGCTGAGTTATCAATGGTATTTCGACGGGGCGGCCCTGCCGCAGGACACCAACTCCACCTTGACGCTGACCAACACGCAAAGCCCAAATAGTGGTTTCTATAGTGTTATTGTCAGCAGCCCGTTTGGCTCGATCCTCAGTTCCAACGCCACACTGACGGTGGATCTGTTCCCGATCTTCTTCACCCAGCCCCAAAGCCGAACCGTGATGGTCGGAATCAATGTCACCTTCTCGGTGGTTGCCGCTGATCCGGGAGCTGGCGCAGCACTGCCGACGGTGACATCGGGAACCTTGCAGCTTTGGCTCAAAGCGGACGCGGGCGTGGTGACCAACGCATCCGGGCAGGTCAGCCAATGGCAGGATCAATCGGGCAACGCCAACCACGCCTCGCAAGCCAACACCAATGAGCAACCGCTGCTGGTGTCCGCCACCGGCTTGGGCGGCAAACCGGCTCTGCGCTTTAATGGCACCCAGGACAACACCCATGGCAGCTATCTGGCTGGCACCGGCGCGGTAAATGTCGCCAACGCCATGACCACCTTCACATTCTATAATGCCTTCTCCATCGTCAACAACGAGAACTTGCTTTGGCTCATTGGCGTGCCAGGAGAAGTTTACGGCGCCAGCCGGTGCAATGATATCATTGATGGTGAATTGCTCTTTTCCACTTGGACCGACCAGTACGGCACCCCTTTTGTCATTCCCACCAACACCTACCGCATCTGGATTGACCGGCTGGACAACAACCTGGACACGCTCAATATGTTTGACGTCTCGTCCAGCAGCGCCACCAACTTTACCGCATCCATGAGCGGCACCGTCGCGCCCGCGGCCGGGTATTACGTCGGGGGGTTGAATCCGGCGTTGACTTATGTCGGATCGAGCCGGTGCTTCAACGGCGATATTGCGGAATTGATCTATTACCAGGGTTATCTAACCGAGACGGACCGGCTGGCAGTTGCCAATTACCTGGAGCAAAAGTATTACCCGATTGGCGCCTCCACCAACGTAAGTTTCCAATGGCAGTTCGACGGAACCAATATCACCAATGCCACCAACGCCTCCCTGACCCTGACTGATGTGCATTTCACCAACGCCGGCACCTACACCATCATCGTCAGCAATTCCGCCGGCCCGGTCACCAGTTCCAACGCCCTGCTGGCCGTGGGATGGCCGCCAAGGATCGTAATGCAGCCAGCCAGCCAGTCGGTGGAGTCCAATTGTAGCGCCCTGTTTAGCGTCTCCGCCAAAGGCTTTCCACCGCTGGCTTGTCAATGGTGGCGCAATGGCTTGGCTCTGCCCAACCAGACCAATTCCAGCCTTTCCTTCGCCAGTGTCCAAGGCTCGAACTTCGGCAATTACAATGTGGTCGTCACCAATGCCTGGGGCGCGGCCACCAGCTCGGTTGCGGTGCTGGCCCTGGCTTCTCCGCCGGTGGCCAATCCGGTCACCGTTCTGCGTTTTGCGGCGGGCGGAGTGCGGATCAACGCTTCTGATTTGACGACCAACGACACGGTGGCGCTTTATGATGATCTTGCCGTCATCGAGGTCAGTTCCAATAGCTCCGCCGGTGGCGCCGTCAGCCTGGACGCGCCCTGGATTTATTACGCTCCTCCCGCGGGCGAGGCCGCCAGCGATACCTTTAACTACACGGTCAGCGACGGGCATTGCGGGACGGCCACGGGAACGGTCACGGTGCAAACCCAGGCGGACAATCCACAGCCGTTGCATTTTGCCCTGGCCAGAATGGGCGATGGATCGCTCCAATTGACTTTTGATGGGATTCCTGGCGAGAGCTATCACCTCGAATACTCCGATAGTTTGTCGCCGCCGGTTTGGCAGGTGTTGAGCAGCCAGGCGGCGGATGGCTTTGGAGTGATCCTGTTTACGGACTCGCCGGTGACCAATGCCCCAGCCCGGTTTTACCGCGCCGTGTGGCCGTAGCCCGGCTTCACCCCCCGCCGTCACAGCCCCGTCGGATGATCTAAAAACGTCCAGGGGATGCCGAATGTTTTTGACAAATCGGCGGCCAAGGCTTTGACGCCGAACGTCTCGGTGGCGTAATGGCCGCCGTAAATCACGTTCAATCCCAAATCCTCCGCCAGCGCATACGTCCAATGCGGTCCTTCGCCGGTGATAAACGTGTCCACGCCTTCCTGGGCCGCGGTCTGCAAGCTCCCCCCTGCCCCGCCGGTGACAACGCCAATTCGTTGGCATCGCTCGCCGCCGCCGGGCAGCAAATGCGGCGCGCAGTCCAGCACGGCGCCAAGTTTTTTCACCAGGTCGCGGCGCGGGATGCTGGTCCGCGTCTGCCAGCCAATGGGCCGGCCTTTTTCCAGGAAAAACGGCTTCAACCTGGTGAATCCCAGCGCCGCGCACAGTCCGGCGTTATTGCCCAGGCGCGGGTGCGCGTCCAAAGGAAGGTGCGAGCTATAGACCGCCAGGTTGTGCCGGACCAGCAATTCCAGCATCTCCCGCCGCCTGCCCGTCCAGGGCACCGTCGGCCCCCAGAATAATCCGTGATGCGCAATCATCAAGTCGGCCCCGGCGGCGACAGCCAGCTTGACCGTGGCCAGGGAGGCATCCACGCACGCCGCGATGCGTCCCACGCGGCCGGAGTTCTCCACCTGCAAACCGTTGACCGCTCCATCCCAGTCGCTAAAAGTGTCCGGCCGCAGAAGTTTTTGGCAGCGGCGGACGATGTCGGCCAGTTTTGCTCTCGGCATGGTTGCATGAAAACAAAGAAAACCGGCGCTGGCAATGCGGGAAAAAAGGGAGCCGGCAAAATCGTTCTCGCCGAAGGCGGCGGGCGGCCCGTAGAATGACGGCCTTATTTATGGTGGAAAACCAAAAGACGGGAGCCAATCGGTTGCAGAGCCTGCTGATGGAAACATTCGGTCTGACGGCGGGGGTGTCGTGGGCGGCCTGTGTGTTGACAGGAGTGGTGGTGGTCGCCGCCGTGTTCTGGTTCTTTTATTCCGCGCCGCCGCGGACCATTGCCATCACCAGCGGGCCGCCGGGCAGCAGCTTCCAATCCACCGCCCTCAAATATCAGGCCATCCTCAAGAAAAAGGGCGTCACCTTGCAAATCCTCCCTTCCGCCGGCGCGGAAGAAAACCTGCGGCGGCTGCAAACTCCCGCCAGCGGAGTGGATGTTGGATTCGTGCAGGGCGGGGTCACGAATGCGGCGGATGGGAATGCCGCCAGTCAGGTGGTTTCGCTGGGCAGTATTTCCTTCCAGCCGATGATGCTCTTTTATCGCGGCTCCGCTCCGTTGCAGGCGCTTTCCCAACTCAAGGGCAAGCGGTTGGTCATTGGCCCCCCCGGCAGCGGCGACCGGGCACTGGCCTCGACCCTCCTGGAAACCAACGGCATTGCCGACAACTCGACCACGACTTTCGTTGATCTGGATGCCGCCGCCGCCGCCAAAGCCCTGCGCGACGGCTCGGTGGATGCCATTTTCCTGATGGGTGATTCCGCCTCGACGGACGTCATGCGTTCCCTTCTCTTGAGCCAGGACATCCACCTCTACGATGTCGTGCAAGCCGACGGCTATGTCCGTAAATTCACTTATTTGAGCAAGCTCGACCTGCCCAGAGGTTCCATTGATTTTGGACGGGACATTCCCGATCACGATGTCGCGTTGATCGGCCCGACGGTGGAATTGCTGGCCCGGCCTGGGTTTCATCCCGCCTTGTCCGATCTGTTGTTGGAAGCGGCGCAACAAGTCAACGGCAAGCCCGGACTGTTCCGGCGCCCGGGTGAATTTCCCGCCCCGCTGGAGCACGACTATCCGCTCAGCGCCAACGCGCTCCGTTTTTACAAGTCGGGCAAGGGGTTTTTCTATCGCTATCTTCCGTTCTGGCTGGCCAGTCTGGTCAACCGCATTCTGGTGGCCTTCGTGCCGATGGTGGTGGTGTTGGTGCCGGCCCTGCGCCTGATACCCGCCGTCTATCGCTGGCGCATGCAGACGCGCATCTTCCACTGGTACCGCTCCCTGCTGGCGCTGGAAAAGGACGTGCGAACAGAGGCCGTCCACACCCAGACCGGTCAATTCCTTACGCGCCTGGACGAAATCGAAACCGCCGTCAACAGAATGAAAGTGCCCGCCTTCTTTGCCGAACAATTTTATGGATTGCGCGGGCATATCGGTTTCGTGCGCGCCTGCATCCAGGAAGCCGGGGAACAGGCCAACGGTCAGGGCCGGGGGCCAATGAAGTCGGGCGCGTCATGAAAAACGAAGCAGCCCCAAAGGACCCTGTGGCGCGGACCTGCCGGCCCCCTCAATGCCTGCCGGGCAGGGCAAAGGCCACCCATGCGTCCCCGCGCGGCGTGCCGAGATGGAGCACGCCGGTCGCCGGGATAACCACGTATTGGCGCCCGGCGATTTGGTAAGTCGCGGGCGGGGCGCTCCCCGCCCAGGGAAGTTGCGCCGCCCACAATTCCTTGCCGTCGGTTTTGTCGAAGGCGCGGATTTTATTGTCGCGCGTGCCGGAGCAAAAAAGCAGGCCGCCTGCCGTCACAATGGCGCCGCCGTAATTCTCCGTGCCCGTCGCCGGCATCCCTTGGGCGGCCAGCGCCGGATATTCGCCGAGCGGAATTTTCCACGCCAGCTTGCCGCTGTTGAGGTCAATGCAGTTGAGCGTGCCCCATGGCGGTTTGTTGGCCGGGTAGCCGTCCGACGCGTAGAAACGCGGATAGCCGGCGAAACTATAAACCGGACGCCCGGTTTTTGGCGTTTCAGCGGGAATGGGGCGGTCGCGCAGCATCAGGTAATCCACCAGCGCCTTGAGGTCCGGCTCGCTCATCAGCGGATTGGCCGGCATGGCGTTCGTGCCGTTGCGGATTTGTTTGACAACAGTCTCGTCCGTCATCCGATGCCGCAGGCCGCGCAAGGGCGGCGAAATGCCCACGCCCAGCCGGTCGGCTCCGTGGCAGACGGCGCAGGCTTTTTCATAAACCGCCTGGCCGGCGGTTTTGGGACCTTTGGGATCGTCGGGCGGATCGTCATCGCGAAACAGCGTGATGGCCCAGCCGATGTGGTTGGCGGTCACATAAAGGCGGCCTGTTTCGGCGTCAATGCACGCGCCGGTCCACTCGGCGCCGCCGTCCACGTCAAACAACAGCGTGGGCCGGCCGTCGGCGCAAGGCATGAAGCGGCCCGTCCTCATGCCTTTGAACCGGCTGCGGGCGTATTCGGACGCCTCCTCCGTGCGGTCGGTCAGATCGGCTTCTGTAAATTCTAATTTTGAGAACGGTTCCGGCAATTCCAGGTCGGGCTGATAAGGCCAGGTTTGTTCGCCGGGCACGTCGCTGGCGGGCGCGCGGCGCAGGCGGAAGGGGAAGATCGGTTTTCCCGTGACGCGGTCCAGCAAAAGGGTGTTGCCGATCTTGGTCACCGCCGTCACGACGTCCACGCGCCGGCCGTCGCGCGTAATGGTGGCCAGGTTGGGCGGGGCGGAAATGTCCAGGTCCCATATATCGTGGCGAATCTCCTGAAAATGCCAGAGCCGCCGGCCCGTGCGGGCGTCAAGGGCGATGACGCAATCGCAGAACAAGTTCTGTCCGCGATGGCGCATCCCGATGAAGTTGGGCTTGGCCGCCGACGTCGTGACGTAGGCGATGCCGCGGCTTTCGTCCAAAGCCATGCCGGCCCAGGCGTTGGCGGCGTAGTCCTCTGTTTGATCCCAAGTGTCATAACCCCATTCCCCCTCGCGCGGCACCGTGTGGAAGGTCCAGAGCAACCGGCCCGTGGCGACATCGAAACCCCACACATCCTTCAAGAATCCCGGCACGATGATGATGCCATCAAAAATGGTCGGCGCCGCGGTGGAAGCGCCGTAGCCTTCCATCGCCCTTCCCGGCAAAGTGATTTTTCCATGCTCGCCGAACATTTCCACGGGCCGTCCGGTTTTCGGGTCCAGCGCGTAGAGGAACGCGCCGGAGGTGAACAGCACGCGCTCGGCGGCGCCGCGGCGACCGGGCCAGTAGATCAAGCCGCGAAAGGCCGGGCGCCCCTCCGGCTTAAACCGCCATAATTCGACCCCGCTGGCGGCGTTGACAGCCACCACGTTGTCGCCCGGAGTCGGCGTCAACATGATGTCGCGCACGATGATGGGATTGCATTCCAGGGCCACGCCGGCATCGTGGGAATGATAGGTCCAGGCGACGGCCAACCCGGCGACATTGCGGCGGTTGATCTGCGTGAGAGCCGAATAGCGCAAGCCGCCGTTGTCCCCGTGCGACCGCTGCCATGTCAAGAATGTCTTTCCTTTAGGCAGGCCGTTGGCAGGCGTCAATTCGCCGGGTTGGGCGGCAGGAATGGTTGTATAGAGAGGCAGTCGTTCGCGCGCCGCGCGATCCTCGACCGCCCAGTAGTCATTGGTCGTGGCGGACGGTTGGCTGGCAGGCGTTCCCGCCGCAGTCACAGCCGCCAAGCCGGCCAGGAAGAACGCGCGGAACCTGCCGCGCGCAAGAGCGGAAAAGCCAATGGCGCCCCGTTTCAACCGGCGCGTCATGCCGACTGAAGAAGGATGTTGCCGTATTGGGTGGTGTCGCCGGTTCGGATGAGGCCGATGGCGGCAGGAACGCGTTTCTTGAAATCAATGTGGGCCAGGAACTGGATTTTTGCCTCCGGCAGCAAGGCCGCGTATTCCGCCTGCACTTTCGCGTTGTTTTCGCGTTTGAATTCCATGGCCATCAGCGCCGAACCGATGCGGTAGTTGTCGCGCAAGGCGGCCAGCACCTGGCGCACGGTGGGGAGGTCGTCGGTCAAGCTGAGGTCAACGGTTTCCAATTGCGGCCAAAAGGGAAAACCGCGGTCGGCGACCACCAGCCAATTGGTGTGGCGAAAGCGGCAGAGCAAGGAAGCCAGCGCCGGGTTGAGAATGCCGTGTTTGATCATAAGTTGCCCCCATCCTAAACAGGAAGCCGCTTGGTGTCATCGCATTTCGGCATCCGATCCTCCTCTTAAGAAACCCGAATCATTAGCGTTCCGCTTGCCGGCTCACCCTTATGGCGATTTGGATGGTCAATCCCATGTCCTTGCCGGGCACACCCCTGTACACCCGTCACACCGTCACAAGTGTTGGAAATCAACAACTTACAGAAGTCCGACCCGTCACATGTGACGGCACAACCCGTCACAGCCGTCACACAAGTCGGTGGATGCTGGCTGCTTCGATGCCTTTGCCGTAAAAAGCGCAAGGTGCAAGTACCTGCATGTACCTGCATATTGCCGCGTCAAACCCGCCGGTTTTCGCACCTTTATGCACCCAGTCGAACCATTAGGAAGCGGAAGGCGTGTTGACGCTGTCCAATAACCTCTCCCGCCCGGGGGCCAGTCCAAAAGGGGGTTTGGATGCGTGAAATTCACGCACCCGCAGGCTTTCATCCTTCATCATCCTTTTCCTATGGCGGTAGGGCGAGACTCGTCGAGCCGTGACTTTTTCCCATGAAATCGAGTCAGGGATCGACGGAGTTGCCCTACCTGGGCACGCCCAGCCGAGCCGCATCCGCCTTCTTCATTGTCCATTATCCGCACCGCAAAATGTCAAAGAACAAGGCGCCAGAGCGCCTCAACGGCCCAATACTACCACTATTAGATGGGAATTCAAGTGGATATATTCAAGAAAACTCATTTTTTTGTGCCGAGCCACTATTCCCGCTGACCACTCTCCACTAACCTGACTTCGTTTAGCATTTAATGTTACCGGAGCGTTTTTGGCGAATTTTCTTTTGTAAGTTGTTGATAATCAATTGTCATATAGATTTATTTATTTTGTAGGGACTATAAATCGACATTTCGCGTTTTTCCCGTTGACCCGTCCCGGCG
>Ga0224555_1002482_pt1 | contig 21507 bp, 18 predicted proteins | sample 714S23034metaG_FD_180687 | JGI IMG/M metagenome (GOLD analysis project Ga0224555, IMG submission 180687) | Peat soil microbial communities from Stordalen Mire, Sweden - 717 S2 30-34 | ecosystem: Environmental > Terrestrial > Soil > Wetlands > Peat | place: Sweden: Norrbotten County, Stordalen...
CTGGCAATACATCCTCGGGAAGGAGCTGCACTGGATGGTGCTGGCGATGGCGATCATCCTGCTGCTGGCGGTCGGGTCGGACTACAACCTGCTGTTGATATCCCGATTCAAAGAAGAGATTCACGCTGGGCTCAAGACGGGCACGATTCGCGCCATGGCCGGCTCTGGCTCGGTGGTGACCTCTGCCGGTCTAGTATTCGCCGCCACCATGGCCACGTTCGCCTTCAGCCCGCTGAAGGTGATGGCCCAGGTGGGCACCACGATCGCGTTGGGTCTGTTGTTCGACACCCTGATCGTGCGGTCGTTCATGACGCCGTCGCTGGCAACGTTGCTCGGACGCTGGTTCTGGTGGCCGCAACACGTTCGTCCACGCCCCGCTAGCACGATGCTGCGGCCGTACGGACCGCGTCCGGCGGTTCGCGAGCTGCTACTCAAGGACGTCGACGAACACCCGCCCGGCGGATTGGTGCAGCAGCGGTAACCGTCTTTACCGGCTGGCTGATTCGGCGGCTGTCACGGACGGCAACCGGCCGTGGACAAGCGATTGAAGCGCAGCGGTCGACGCTACATCGTTAGCCGCGCAACTACCCAGACGTGGATTTCGGCAAGGGCGCCGTATTGGCGTCCTCGCGGTCACCCTCGCCGAGCAGGAGGGACCGGACCTGCGGTCGGGGCCCGTAGGGCCGCAGCATCGTGCTGGCCGGCCGCGGTCGCACCTTGATCGGCCACCAGAACCAGCGTCCCAGCAGCGCGGCGATGGACGGTGTCATGAAGGAGCGCACCACCAATGTGTCGAACAGCAGACCCAGGCCGATGGTGGTGCCCATCTGACCGATGATCCGCAGGTCGCTGACCACCATGGATCCCATGGTGAAAGCGAACACCAGGCCCGCGGACGTCACAACCTTGCCGGTGCCGCCCATGGCGCGGATGATGCCCGTCTTCAACCCGGCGCCGATTTCCTCCTTGAACCGGGATACCAAGAGCAGGTTGTAGTCCGACCCGACCGCGAGAAGGATGATCACGGACATCGCCAGCACCATCCAGTGCAGTTTGATACCGAGGAAGTACTGCCACACGAGCACGGACAGGCCGAACGAGGCGCCCAGTGAAATCGCCACCGTTCCCACGATGACCAGCGCGGCGATCAGGCTTCGGGTGATGAGCAGCATGATGATGAAAATCAGGCAGAGCGAACCGATTCCGGCGATCCACAGATCGTATTTCGAGCCGTCCTTCCAGTCCTTGAAGGTCGCCGCGGTGCCGGCGAGGTAGATCTTGGCGTCTTCCAGAGGCGTCCCTTTGAGCGACTCCTCAGCGGCCTGCCTGATCGAATCGATGCGTGCGATGCCCTCCGGCGTCGCCGGGTCGCCCCGATGCGAAATGATAAGGCGCACCGCCTTACCGTCTGGCGAGAAGAAGTTGTTCAGCGCTCGTTTGAAGTCCGGGTTCTTGAAGACTTCCGGCGGCAGGTAGAACGAGTCGTCGTTTTTCGCGTCGTCGAAGGCATGGCCCATGGCTGTCGCGTTGTTACTCAGGTCGTCCATCTGGCCGAAGATCCCCGACATCGTGCTGTGCATGGTGAGCATCATCTTTCGCATGGATTCCATGCTGTCGATCATCGGCGGGAACTCCGCGATCATCTGCGGCATCAGCGCATCAAGCTGATCGAAGTCTTTGGTGAGGACTTGGAATTTGTCGTCGATCTCGTCGACCCCATCGACGGCGTCGAATACGGATCTCAGCGAGAAGCAGATCGGGATGTCGTAGCAGTGCTTCTCCCAGTAGAAGTAGCTGCGGACGGGCCGCCAGGTGTCCTCGAAGTTGGCGATGTCATCGCGCAATTCTTCGGTGACGGCCTGCATTTCCTTTGTCTCACCGACCATCTTGTGCGTCGTGGTGGTGAGTTGCTTCATGAGGCCGTACATGTGCCGCATCCGATTCATGGTGTCCTCAAGCTCATCAGCCTGCTTGAGCATGTCGTCCATACGGGCTTTTTGGAATTTCATCGTCTGTACCTGCCCGGCATTTTGCATGCTGAGCTGAAACGGAATCGACGTATGCTCCATCGCCGTGCCCTCGGGGCGCGTGATCGCTTGCACCCTGGAGATTCCGGGAACACGGAAGATGCCCTTGGCCAGTTTGTCGAGGACGAGGAAGTCCGTCGGATCGCGCATATCGTGGTCGGCTTCGATCATCATGACTTCGGGCATGAGTCGGGCCTGGGAGAAATGGCGCTCGGCGGCGTCGTATCCCTCGTTCGCGTTGATGTTGTGGGGTAGGTAAAGCCGGTCGTTGTAGCTGGTCTTGTATCCCGGCAGCGTCAGCAGGCCGACGAGCGCAATCCCGCACGCCGCGGCGAGAATTGGCAGCGGCCAGCGCACGATGGCCGTGCCTACCCGCCGCCAGCCACGCACTCGTATCTTGCGTTTCGGGTCGAACAGTCCGAAACGACTGCCGACCACGATCACGGCCGGAACCAGCGTGAGCGCGACTGCGACCGCGACGAGCATGCCCACCGCGCATGGCACGCCGATGGTCTGGAAGTACGGCATCCGGCAGAAGCTCAGGCAGAACGTCGCACCGGCGATCGTCAAGCCGGAGGCAAGGACGACGTGCGCAACCCCGCGGTAAGTGGTGTAGAACGCGCTCTCACGATCTTCACCACTCTGGCGTGCCTCTTGATAGCGGCCGAAAAAGAAAATCCCGTAGTCTGTTCCGGCCGCGATTCCCAGCGACACCAACAGATTCACGGCAAAGGTGGAAAGCCCAATGAGTTCGTGATAGCCGAGAAATGCGACAATTCCCCTGGCCGCCGTCAGTTCGATGCCGACCATGATCAGCAGCAAAACCACCGTGATGACGGAACGGTAGACCAGAAGCAACATGGTGAAAATCACCAGAAGCGTCACTACGGTGATTTTGACCAGGGAGCTGTCGCCACTGTGGTGCATGTCCGCCACCATCGCCGCGGGACCGGTCACATAAGCCTTGACCCCTTGTGGCGCGGGTGTTCGGTTCACGATCTCCCGAACAGCTTTTACCGAATCGTTTCCCAGGGTCGTACCTTGGTTACCTGCGAGGTTGATTTGGACATAAACGGCTTTACCGTCGGTGCTTTGTGCGCCCGGCGCCGTGAGCGGATCCCCCCAAAAGTCCTGGACATGTTGCACATGCGTCGGATCGGCCCGTAGCTGCTTGATCAGGCTGTTGTAATACCGGTGCGCATCGTCGCCGAGCCGATTGTCGCTTTCCAGGACGAGCATCGCGAAACTGTCGGAATTAGATTCCTTGAATTTCGCGCCCATGCGCTCCATCGCCTGCACAGACGGCGCATCCTTGGGGCTCAGTGAAACCTGACGTTGCGTCGCGACCTGTTCCAGCGACGGAACGCTGGTGGTCACCAAGACAACAATCGCCAACCATGCGAGGATGATCGGCACCGCCAGCCGATGGATCGTCCGCGGCACGAATGGCGGTTTTGTGCCCTCGATGCTCGTTTGCTCGCTGATCATGCGCCCTTGAGAACGCAGTAGGTAAAGGCGTCCACCTCATGCGAGATTCTCTCGGCTTTGACCACGTCGTCCACCGTGATCCGGCAGCCGATTGTGCTGCTATTGCCTTGCGCCACAATATTTCCCATGACTGCCGCCGCCGTCGTCGTAAGCTTCAAGGTCCAGGGCAGGTGCGCGCCATCTACTCGCTTCGGATCGGCGTTGACGTCGAAGTAGCTGATGTCTGCGACAGTGCCAGGCGGGCCGAAGACCTCGTAGGTCAGCCGCTTGGGGTTGAAAGGCTTGCTATCGTCGGTCGCGCTGTCCGAATAGGCGGGCCGTTTCTCAGAGCCGAAGATGCCGTGAATCCGCCACACCGTGAACCCCCCGAGGCCCATCACGACCACAATCACGAGCGGAATCCACGCCCGCTCCAGCACCCTGAAAATCGGAATCCCCTTCACCCGTTGCCGCTTTCCTGGTCGGCGACATCCCACCTACTCGAAGATATTCACCCACCGATCGGCGAATCACGCTACCCGTCGGCACACCGAACGCGGCGTGGCGTCTGAGGGTGCCGGCGCGATGGTCATCTCGACCGAGCGACGGCGGCATTGCGGCACCACCGGACCCTGACGAGTAAACCATGCTCGCGGCCCGAATTGTCGACTCCTTCCCCACGGCTCAATGCCTCACTGACGAGCGGCACCGATATAACGCACTCTACGTGCGTAAACGGACGCTACCGGGTTAAAGGGCCGCCCGCAATCAGTGCAGGTGCGTTATTCTCGCGCGGTGCCGCAACTCACCTTCCAGCGTGCCCGCACCGAGGACAAGAAGCGCCAACGCGCAACAGCGCTGATAGAAGCTGCGCGGTCGCTGGCGCTGGAATCCGGTGTCGCGTCAGTGACCCTGACTGACGTCGCCAGCCGCGCCGGGGTGCACCACTCCGCGGTACGCCGTTACTTCACCTCACATAAAGAGGTGCTGCTGCATCTGGCCGCCGAAGGGTGGGAACGGTTCTCGGACACGGTGTGTGAAAGCTTGAGCGAGCCCGGTCCCATGTCGCCGTCGCGGGTTGCTGAAGCATTGGCCAACGGCCTGGCGGCCGACCCGCTGTTTTGCGACCTACTCGCCAATCTGCATGTTCACCTCGAGCACGAAGTGGAACTCGAACGGGTTCTGGGCTTCAAGCAGATCAGCACCGCTGCCGTGCTCGCGCTGACCGACGCGATCGAGAATGCGCTGCCGGGGCTGGGCCGTGCGGGCGCCTTCGACGTCCTTCTTGCCGCCTACTCGCTCGCTGCGCCGTTGTGGCAGATGGCCAATCCGCCGAAATCACTCGCCGATGCTTACGCGGAAAGAACGGACGTCCCGCCCGACTGGAACATTGACTTCACCGCCGCGCTGACGCGGCTGATCACGGCGACCTGTGTCGGTCTCATGACCGAGTCGGCGGGTTAACTACGCGTCGCGCGCTACCAGTTCCACACCGACATGTCGCCGGGCGGATAGTTCTGGCAGTTATCGGTTTCCTTGGCGACAACGCCCTTGTTGTTGAAGAAGATCTTCATGTGGTTGGGCCAGGCCAAATTCAGCGGATTGATCTGGGGCGCATAAAAGTTAGCGGAATAGGCCCTGCGGTCCGCGGCGGACAACGAGTAAAACCAGTGCGCCTTGTCTTGGGCGGCCTGGTTGACGTTCGGGTGATTGTCGTAGTCAGCCATGTACCGCTGGTAATACACTGGCTCGAAATCCCGTGCGGCGGCCAACAACTGCTCAGCGGTGCAGGTCGTCGAGATCATCCGCCGAGGTATCGGAAAGTCGTCGGTGGAATCGTTTGCCGTGCAGCCATTGCACGGCGTGAACCCCGGATCTGCCGCGGCGACCCGCGGAAAGACGGTGGCGGCGAAACCGAGGGCAAGCACTGCGACGCCGGCGCGGACGGCAGGGCTCAGGCGAGAAAGACGCATGCGGCTACTATAACGCTTCCATAAAGGTCACGCCTATCGCTCCCACGACCCTCGGCTAGCCCGCGGGTGTGATCTCCAGGCCGACGTGAACCTTGTCGATTCCGCCCCGCACGATCGAGTGCGCGTAAAACCACGGGGCGTGATACCAGTACCGTTTGAGGACGGCGTTATAGACCCGTCTGGTCTCCGATTTCGGCAGCACCCGGGCGACGCCCTCGACCTCTTCACTCTTCTGCTTACCCAACGATCCGCTTTTGGCAATCGTCACTCGAGGCGTGTTGTTGATCCGCTTGGTTTTCCACGACCCGTCGTCGGTGATCACCAGGAGCTTGTTGCCCTCGGGCACGCCCCAGATCGCTGTCGGCTTGGGGCGGCCATCCTTGGTGAAGGTGGTCAGAAGCAGGTACTTGGATCCGATGACGTCCTGAAAGGTAAGAGCCACGCTCCTCTTTATAGCGGCCCACGGCTCGTCGCGCTGAATGCATGACGCCGGTCCAGGGTCGGCTTACTGTGTGGTCATAGCTAAGGACGAGTGCAGATGAACACCAACGACGAGTCCCTCACAACGCTAGAGGACCTCAGAGGCGATCTGGCGCTTCGGTACAAGTGGACGCCGAGCAGGGGCACCTCAGTCGACCCGGCGGTCGTCGAGGCCGATATGGCGGCGCTGGACCGCGACGGCTACATCATCTGGGAGAACCTGCTCACCGCCGAGGAGTGCCGGCAGATCCGCGACGTCGTGCGGCCCTGGCTCGGGCACACCGGACGCAACTCCTTCGAGGGACGACGTACCCAGCGCATCTACAGCGTGCTGAGCAGGACGCGGGTGTGCGACCGGCTGGTCGATCACCCGCGGGTGCTGGCCGTGCTGGATAAGTTGCTCATGCCCAACTACCTGCTTTCGGCGCTGCAGGCCATCAGTATTCAGCCGGGAGAGACCGCGCAGCTTGCTCATCACGACGACGGCTTCTACCCGATCCCCCGGCCACGGGAGCCGTTGGCCGCGGCGACGATCTGGGCGATCGACGACTTCACCGCCGATAACGGCGCCACGGTGCTCTACCCGGGCAGCCATCGCTGGGGCAAGCGGCGACCGGGTCCGGACGATCAGTCGCTACCGGTCGTGATGGCTGCCGGCTCGTGTGTGTTCTTCGTGGGCACCCTGTGGCACGGCGGAGGTGCCAACTCCGCCACCCGCGACCGCCTTGCCGTCACGGCGCAGTATTGCCAGCCGTGGCTGCGACCGATGGAAGCCTTCACCTTGTCGGTGTCGCGCGAGATCGCTCGATCGGTTTCTGACGACATCCGCCGCATGCTGGGCTACAGCATCCACCCGCCGTTCGTCGGCGCGGTCGACGGCCTGCACCCGCTGCGACTGTTGGAAGACCAGTAGCGCGCCCGGCGAATCCGAAAGATGGCAACATTCAAGAATGACTAGACGCAGCATCGGACGCATTGTTGCCAGTGCGCCGCTGATGGTTTTGCCCCTGTTCAGCGCTTCTGCCGGCATTCCGGTTGCCGCAGCGGACGGATGTTCGGACGCCGAAGTGGTGTTCGCTCGCGGCACCGGCGAACCCGTCGGCGTCGGCGGAGCCGGCCAGGCCTTCATCGATTCGCTGACCGCGCAGGTTTCCGGGAAGTCCGTGACCGTCTACCCGGTCAATTACCCGGCAACCAACGATTACGCCAACAGCGCGCGGGCCGGTGCCGGCGACGAGGTCGCTCATGTGCAGAATACGGTTGCCAGCTGCCCGAAAACCAAGGTGGTGCTCGGGGGATATTCACAGGGCGCGGGTGTGGCCGATTTGACCAGCCACCAACTGTCCCCGCAGGTCGCCAATCACGTTGCCGCCGTTGCGCTATTCGGAAATCCCCAGAGCAACTACTCAAAGCAGTTGTCGAACAGCCAGATTCCGGCGATCGACCCGAGCTACAGCCCGAAGACCATCGACATCTGCCTGCCCGACGACGAGATCTGCGCCGAAGGCGGAAACATCATCGCGCACCTCGGGTACGTTCCGGTGGCGACCGACCAGGCCGCGACGTTCGTCGCCGGTCGGCTCTAGCGCGCCTTCTTGCGGTCGGTGTCTTTGCTCGGCTGAACGCGTTTCGGCTCCCGGCATCTTCGGGGTGCCATCGTGCTAACGATCATGCTCAGCTGCATAGATAGAGCGTGCGAGCATCAGCCATGCGGCATGTTGTCGGGCGAGTTTTCGCCGCAGTTCCGATGCCGACCTCAGCGCAGCTCTAGACAGCCGTCGGACCGGCAGGCTTGACACTTATTCTCAGCCGGATCTATTCGCGGACTATTTCATCACCAAGCAGCTGACGAACCCTTTGTAGCTTCGCTTCATCGTCGGTCACATCGGACTCAAGCTCGTGACCACGGTGACTTCGTGACGATGGCGAGTCAACGGGCAGCGATCGCGGGCGAGCTGTTTCCTGAAAACCTCCGCCACTTCACCGAAGTCGTAGTCTTGACAGCCGTCGATCACGGCTGGCCTCCGTCGCCGAGGGCGATGACCGCGTCAAAGCCTTCACGGATGCACGCCGCGAGCCCGCCCAAGTCCGGGACCGCTGCGGCGTCGACGTTGATGCCGATCAGCGCCTTGTGGTGATAACCCACCAGCGTGATGTTGGCGGCGGTGCCGACCGGGGGCCCGAAGGGAAAGATGCTTAGCACCTTCGCGCCGGCGAGGTAGAACGCCAAATCGCCGGCGTTGACGTCGCTGAGCACGAAGTCGTCGTGTTTCATGATCAACCCGAAGACTAGATTCACTGCAGGACCGAAGGCGTTGATCACCGTGCCGAGCCCGCTGGCCAACGGGAGCTTCGCGACTTCTTGCAAGCCTTTGATGAGACGGTGATAGGTCGCCATCGCGGCGCCCGGGTCGTCGGCGCCGATCGGGATCGCCGTTCGGCAACCGTTCACCCGGTTGCCGAACAGTGGGTCGCCCGGCTTGCGGATATCAACGGGGATGGTGGTCCGCAGTCTTTCGACGGGTTGGCCGTGCCGTTGATGGTACAAAGCGAATCCGTGGGCGACGGCGGTGAGGAACGCGTCGTTGACGGTGCAGCCCCGTGTCTTGGCGGCTTTCCGCAATCCTTCGAGGTCGGCCTCGAGTGCCGCGAAGCGCAGCCACCCTCGGCGCTCGGTCATCAAGGGCGAGAGGGTCTTCAAGTTCGGCGCCATGATCCGGGTCACCGCCCTCACATCCTTGGCGACTGTGGTCGCGGTATAGCGCGGCCGCCGCACCACGGTCGGCAGCGTATGCGCCGTCAAGCCCGCGGACCGACCCAGGAACCGCAGGATCCGGTGTCCGGTGTAGCGGGCGGCTTCGGCCGCCAGCCCGAGCCGGGATTGATCCTCGGGCTCGGGGATCGCCGGCATCGGGCCAAGATCACGGGGCTTTCGGGTGAGGTCACCGAGCAACCCGAAGATCGCGAGAAGGCCGGTACCGTCGCTCATCACATGATTCACCGTCAGGATTAACGCCGCCTGCCCGCCCTTGAGGCCCTCAACCACGGTGATGGTCCACAGCGGGCGCTCCCGGTCGAGGCCGGACATCGCCGACTGGCGCGCGAACTCCAGCACACCGTCCAAAGATCCATCACCCGGCGCACCGATCCAGCGGACATGGTAGGAGAGGTCGAAGTTCGGGTCGACAATCCAACGGGGAGTCGACAGGCGCAACGGCGCCTCCACCAGCCGGTGCCGAAATGACGGCAGGGTACGGCTGCCACGTTCGAAGCGGTCCAGTAGGACCTCCCGGTCGGGCACCCGATCAAGGATCAACACCACCGTGATCGTCTGCCGAAGCAACGGATCCTTTTCGATCCCCCACAGCATCGCGTCCAGATCGCCGGTGTGATGGGGCTTGTGCGAGGCGTGATTGTCGATGATCACCATCGTTCGTCGGTTGTCGTTTGTAGTTTGTGTGGGTCGGTTTCGTCTTTGCGCCCACGAATCGGGTATGCCGCCCGGTGTGACCGGGGCACTTAGGAGTGTGCGTCGCACTGGCTATCCCGCGGCAGACTTTCGAGGAATTCGGCGGTGCGAATCTTCGGCGGGGATGCTTGGACAGGATGCGCCGCGGCAACCGCTCGCGGTGCGTGGCAACATCCCTGTGGCGGCCTTGTCGTCGATTGCGAGGGTTGCGATTACGTTGCCGAGACGGGCTGCCAGCTCCTCGGGATCGGCCGCGACTGGAATGTGAGCGACGCCAGCCACTTTCATCGGGTCCAGGAGGGCCAGTTCTTGTATTCGGCTGAGCTAAGGTCGGTTTTGATGTCAACGGTCAGTTTCTTTTCCCCAACGGTGGCCGATACGCGGATCGACGCAATCATGACCTCCTTCAACGATATTCGCATCAACCCCCTCGCACGCGGTGGCTGACTTGGTGGCGAACCCGACAACCTGGGCGTACGTGGAGGGTCAATTTCAAATAGCGAGTGCGCTGTAGTTAGTTGACTCGGTGGGGTACGCCGGTCAGCAGCACTTCGGCGATTCGCCGGGGCGCTTCGCACAACATGGGGAAGACGGCGGCTCGCTTAGGGAGCCGCACGTGCCTGCGGCCCCTCTGTACGGCCTCGACGACCTCGCCGGCTACCGTCTCGCGGGGGACGTCAACTGCGAGCCGTATCCGGTAGAAACGCGAGAAGGAATCGGCCGTCGGCTCGTAGTCCGTGGCCTCGGCGAGTAGGTCGGTAGGGATCGGCCCGAGCTCCACGAGGGTGGTGCCGATCGACAACCCGCGAAGGTCCGCCCGCAGCCCCGCGGTGAAGTGGGAAAGCGCCGCCTTCGATGCCGAGTAGGCGACGAGGCCCGGGAATACGGCGCAGTCGGCCATCGACGAGACATTGACGATGTGGCCGCCGCCGCGTCCCAGCATCCGGGGGATGGCCTGCCGGCACAGCTCGGCCGCGGCCAGGTAGTTGATTTCGGTGATCCGGCGCAGATGGTCGCCGGATGCGCAGCCGAAGTATGCGGCGGTTCCGATGCCCGCGTTGTTCACCAGGACGTCGATCGGGCCGGCTTCGTCCTCGATCCGATCAAAGAGGGTGGCGACCTGCGTCGGGTCCGAGAGGTCGGCGGGGTGGGCTGTGCCCCCGAGCTCGGCCGCGACCGTCCGGAGGGCATCGTCGGTCCGGGCAACGAGCGCGACCGTTGCCCCAACCCCGGCGAAGGCGTGGGCGAGGGACTCGCCGATGCCTCGTGACGCCCCGGTGATCAGCACTCGCTTGCCGTGTAGCTCCATGGTCGGAGCGTACGCAGACCGTCATCGGTCCGGTGACCTATCGCAACTTTGCTACCGACACTGCCCGTAACGCAGCAGACGGCGATCAGCCGCCGTAGCGGTTGCGGAGTTTGGTCAACGTGGCTTCGATGCCCGCGGCATTGCGCTTGGCGAAACCCGTTCGCTCGTAATACTTCAGCCGGTCCTTCAGCGGTCCGGCGTCGCGGTAGTCGAACGTCGCGGTGACGCGGGTAATCGTCGGCGTGATTGCGGCGAACTCCCAACGCCAGTGGTGCCCGATGGGGTGGCGCCACTCGATGAGTTCGTCGGGTTTCATCGCGGTGACGGTGCTGGTGACGCGATACGGCACCCCGAACATCCTCATCTTCGTGGTGAACCGCGCGCCCGGGACCAGCCGCTGTGGGGCGCGGATGTCTTTCCCGACGGTGCCGGAACCGTCGAGTTCGTGGTGTCGACGCGGGTCCGCGACGATCGTGAACAGGTCAGCCGCCGGGGCATGGACCTCAACGGAGCGGCTGACCCGATTACGACCGGCGTCCACGGTGGTAACGGTAATTGTGTCTGCTCCTGTCTCTTCTAAGTGGCGACCAGGGCGAGGCTGCGCTCCCAGAGTTCACGGGCCAGGAGCGGGTCGTAGGCCCGCGGGTTGGCACGAGCGATTTTGTGGTTGGCGTAGTACTCGCCCGATTTCCAGTCGGTTCCCGGTGCGGCTGAGGCCAGCCATACCAGCTCGTCGGATCCCTGCTCAGGTCCGACCAGCGCCAGAAACTTGATCGGGCCGCGAAACGCGGTCCGAATCCACCACGTCCGCGATGCGTTGCCGAAGTTGGTTGCCACATCGCCGGGATGAAACGCCGCCGTGGAGATCCCGGCAGCGTGGTAGCGGCGGTGCAGCTCCTTGGTGAACAGGATGATTGCCAGCTTCGCGTCGCCGTATGCCCTGAGGGGCCGGTAGCCGTGCGCTGCGTCGAGGTCATCGATATTGACGCGGCCGAAGTACGTATTGACCACGCTCGAGGTGTTCAGCACCGTGGCGCTGGATTCGACGAGCCGATCCATCAGCAGCGTCGTGAGCAGAAACGCGGCCAGATAATCGACCTGGAAAGTCGTTTCGTGGCCGTCGACGGTGACCTCGCGCCGCCTCATGGCACGGCCGGCATTGTTGGCCAGCACATCGATGCGGGGGTAGGACTGCAGCAGCTGCTCGGCCAACCTCCGCACCTGTGAAAGATCCGTGAAATCGGCCACCAAGTACTCGACGCCCAGACGCGCGGCGACGGCGGTTGTTTTCGCTGCGGATCGGCCCACCACGACCACGTTCTCGCCGCTTCGGCTCAGCCTGGCCGCCGCAGCCGCGCCGATGCCATCACTGGCGCCGGTAATGATGACCGTCCGACCCGCCATTGGTCTCCTTCCCGAAGCCGCGCCGCCGCCACAAAACCGCCGCATCAATGATTGCTGTGACGCCAGCGTCACGTCCACCCCCTGGTTGGCGAGGGACTTACGACTGCCTTAGCGGGGCCCTAATGCCCTCGCCGATTGTGGTGTGCGGAGAGACCATCTTCGTTACGGTTCGGATTCCTGAGCGCCCGGCCCGGATGTCGGTCAACGTCTGCCCGAACTTCGGATAGGAGATACGCCATGAGCAAACCGATTCCGCCGCTGGACCTTTCATGGCTGTTGATCGAGTCGCCAGCCGGCACGACGCACGTCGGTGCGATGCTGCTGTTCAAAAAGCCCGCCGGCCGCGCGCCCATCGTGCGCGAGATTGTCGAGGCGTATCGGGCGTGCACGCCGGCGCCGCCGTTCAACTATGTCCCGGAGCTGCTTGGTCGGGGCGCGCCCCATTTCCGGGAGGTGACGAGCTGGGACCCCTACTACCACGTCGGGCACCTAGCTCTCCCTGCTCGAGCCTCCTACGACGACCTGTTGCGGCTCGTCGCCGATCTGCACGAGCCACAACTCGACCGTGACCGGCCGCTCTTTCGCTGCTGGGTGATCGATGGGGTGCCGGACGGAATGTTCGCGATCTACACCAAGACCCATCACTCGATCATCGACGGCGAATCGGGCCTGAAGCGGATATACGAAGGCTTGAGCACATCCGATCAACGCACCGTCCCGACGCCCGCCTTTGCGCTGCGAGCGCCGGAACCCGCGCCGCACCCACCGACGCCACTCACGGAGCGAATCGCCGACTCGATTCGCGGGGCGATCACGCAGGTCGAGGCGCTTAACCAGGTTTCGGTCAGCGCGCTGCGCAAAGTGCTCGCCGGTCTATTCGGATCTCATCTCGAGGGCAGCCTTCCGTTCGCGGCGCAGCACGCCCCGACCAACGTGCCGCTCCAAATCGGGCGAAGATTCGCGACGCTGTCCCTGCCGCTAGAAGAGATGCACGAGGTCGGCCGGCACTTCGGGGCGACCCTTAACGACGTGGCGGTCACCGTGGTCGACGCGGGGCTGCATGCTTACCTACGGGAGACGGGCCGCGCCTTCGGGCACCCGCTCATTGCGATGTGTCCGGTGTCGCTGCGCACTGACGGGGACACGGCGGTCGGGACGCGAGTGTCAGCGATATTCGCACGACTCGGCGAGCCCGGCGCGAGCGTCTCGGAACGCATCCGCCAAGTGGTGGACTCCGTCGCCACGTGCAAGAAGGAACTCGGCCACCTGTCCAACGAGGCGGCGATGACCTACGCCGTCGGGCTCGTCACGCTCGCCGGCCTGGGGGCCTCCACGCACCTGGACCGCGTCGCACACCCGGCGTGCAACCTCGTAGTTTCCAACGTGGCGGGCGCCAAGGAGACCCGATACCTCAACGGCGCGCGCCTCCTCGGCATCTACCCGGTTTCCGCCCTCGCCGCCTCGATAGGGCTCAACGCCACGTTGGCGTCCTACCACGACAACATGGACTTCGGGTTCGTCGGCAACAGCGCGGCGTTCGACGACCTACCGCAACTCGCTCGCTGCGCGAGGGAGGCGTACGACGAGTTGAAAGAGGCGGCGGGACTACAACCGGCGGGTCCGCAGCGGGCATCTTCCTGAACGACAGCTATCTCCAACCCAAGCCGGTGTAGGAGGATCGACGGATGAAGACCGTGACCTGCACCAATGCAAAGCTCGAGGTGGTCGACCGGCCGACCCCGACGCCGGCGAAGGGCCAGTTGCTGATCGACGTCCTGAGGTGTGGCATCTGCGGATCGGACCTGCATGCGCGCCACCACTGCGACGAACTCGCCGACGTGATGGCCGAATCGGGGTACGACGCGTTCATGCGATCGAATCAGCAAGTCGTCTTCGGTCACGAATTCTGCGGTGAGGTGGTCGATTACGGCCCCGGCACACGCAAGGCCCCGCGGCTCGGCACACCGGTCGTGGCCCTGCCGCTGCTGCGGCGCGGCAAAGAGGTGCACGGGATCGGGCTGTCGACGATGGCGCCCGGTGCCTACGCCGAGCAGCTCCTCGTCGAGCAGTCGCTGACGTTGCCCGTCCCGAACGGGTTGGCGCCCGAGATGGCCGCGCTGACCGAGCCGATGGCCGTCGGATGGCACGCCGTCCGGCGCGGCGAGGTGGGCAAGGGCGACGTCGCCATCGTCATCGGCTGCGGGCCGATCGGTCTCGCGGTGATCTGCATGCTCAAGACGCACGGGGTGCGGACCGTGATCGCGAGCGACTTCTCACCGGGTCGCCGCGCGCTGGCGGCAGGCTGCGGGGCCGATGTCGTCGTTGATCCCGCGCAGGACTCGCCCTTTACGACGGGTGCTGGCAAGGGGCACATGCAAAGCATCCTGGAAGCGTTCGACCTCGCAGTCGGCACGTTAGAGAAGCTGCAACGGCTGCGGCTGCCCTGGTGGCATGTTTGGCGCGCCGCCGAAGCGGCCGGCGCCGCAACGCCCAAGCACCCCGTCATATTCGAATGTGTAGGCGTCCCAGGCATTATCGACAGCATCATCACCAGCGCGCCGCTGTTCTCGCGCGTCGTGGTAGTCGGCGTCTGCATGGGCTCAGACCACATCCGACCGGCGATGGCGATCAACAAAGAGATCGACCTGCGGTTCGTGCTTGGCTACACCCCGCTCGAGTTCCGCGACACGCTGCACATGCTCGCCGACGGCAAGGTCGATGTCACGCCGCTGATCACCGGGACGGTCGGGCTACCCGGTGTCGAGGCCGCGTTCGACGCACTCGGTGACCCCGAGGCGCACGCGAAGATCCTGATCGACCCCAAAGGCGACGCCGAGAGCCCGGGCCGGGGCCGGACGTGACGACGAGCCATGCGCCGGTGGAGTCAGCGTTTGCGACGTATCCGTGACGGGTCGACAAGCCCCGACTGCACCAGCGCGTCGTCGATGAATCGCTGTACCGGCCGGGAACGGAAGAACCCGGTGTGGCCGCCGGAGTACCAGTGGATCTGGGGTCGGCCCCAGTGCTGCCAGAGTCGGGTGACCTGGTCGCGTGGATGCACCAACCTGTCGGCGATGCCGGCGTAGATGAAGCGGCCCTGCATCGGCACGCGGGGAGTCAGTGCAAATGGGGAGATCATCCAGCCGATGGGCTTGGCCAACCTCATGGTCTGACCGAGGGCGTCGTGACCGCTCAGGCCGGCGTGGCGGTCGACCAGCTCGACCAGATCGACGGCCGGAACGCCCAGGATCGCACAGGTGAGGCCGTCGTGGAGGCTGGCGACCAGCGACGTGAGGTAACCGCCAAGGGAGATGCCGTTCAGCCCGATCATCGCCTCGGGCTGCTGGCAGCGGATCCAGGACAGCAAGCGCCTGATATCCCACACCGCCTGAGCCGCACCGTGGACGTCGTTGAGCACGTCCTCACCCGGGAACGCGGCGCCCTTCGGCAGGCCCCGCGCGCGGGGCCCGTGCATGGGAAGCACCGGAAGCACCACGTTCAGGCCGAGATCGGAGTGCAGATGCCAGGCACGAAACAGCATGGGGTCCAGCGCAGCCCGTCCCATCTCCGCGCCGTGCACGCACACCAGCCAGGGCCGCGGCTGGCGGTGTCGCAACATCAGCCCGTACTCGCGGTTATTGCCGGTGTAGCTCAGCCATCGTTCCCGGCCCGGTTCACCTGCATGGGGCTCATAGCCACTGTCGAAGAACAGGCGCTCGTAGGTGCGCCCCATGTTGTTCACAGTCCTGACCGTGACATCGGTGAGCGCCGGGGGTGCGGCGAAGAACCCCTCGGGCTTTTCCAGCCAGCCCTGCTGGCCGTAGAACTCCAGTGCCGCAGACACCTCGCGAGTGATCCATGCGAGTCTCGTCGCGTCGGGGGCCGACCGCAGCAAGCGAAACCCGGTCAGCACGATTTCGTCGAAGAACGCCTCGGTCGCCAGCGCGAGGGTGGGCCGTGCCACCGGAAGCTCACCGGGCTCACGATCCAGATAGGCGCCCCAGGACCGGGCGTAGAAGCCGCCGGTCCGGGTGAATAGCCCCAGAACCTGCGACAGGGGATTGGCACTAGTGCGGCGCGGGTCCCGTCCTAAGTCGGCATCGTCTGCTACAGGAGCCGAGACGCCTGTGCGTTCGATGTCCTGCATCTAGCCTCTACTTCATTGGACAGGCGTGGGCACGAGATCGAGTGTCAGTCAGCCTAATGCCTCTGGACCGGCTAGGCCGCCACGGTCGACGATCTTGCCCTTTCGACGTCGTGCACGTGCGGGGCGGTGCGGTTGATCGTGACCCAGTTCGTTTCGCAGCACCTTGCCGGTGGGATTACGGGGGATCGCGGCGACGAGGGTGATGTCTCGCGGTTGTTCAAAGCGAGACACCTTGTCCTTCAAGTACTCCCGTAGTTTGGCTTCGTCGATTTCGGCGCCCGGGCGGGGAACGACGAATGCAGCGAGCCGCTGGCCGAAGTCCTCATCCGGAACACCGATCACCGCGTGGTCGGCCACATCGGGATGTTTGCCAAGGGCGTTCTCAACCGCGCTGGGGTAGACGTTCTCTCCGCCGGAGACGATCATGTCGTCTTCGCGGCCGACGATGAACAGCCGCCCCGCCTCGTCGAAGTACCCCATGTCCCCGGTGGCCGTCATCTTGGCGACCACATCCTTGCCTCCGCCGCCGGTGTAGCCGTCGAACGTCAGGCCACCACCCACGAACACCCGCCCGGTGACGTGCGGCCCGACGGGACCGTCGTTCTCGTCGAGAATCTCGACCGGACAGCCGGCAACGGGCCTGCCAACCGTTTCCGGTGTCTCCCGTAGATCGGTGGGCGTCGCAAGCGACCCGATGCCGACCTCCGAGGAGCCGTAGCCGTTGTAGAGGATCTCGCCGTAGGCGTCCATGAACCGCTGCGCCAGGCTCGGGTCCAGGCGCGCCCCGGCCGTGATCGCCACGCGCAGCGACGGAACCGGGTTTCGCGCCCGCACCTCGTCCGGAAGGTCGAGAATCCGGGCGAGCATGACCGGGACCGCGGCGAGCACGTGCGCGCGGTGCAACGACGCCTGCGCGAGCGTTGCTTCGGCGTCGAACCGGCGTCTTGTCAGCAGCGTGCCGCCGAGTATCACCGTGAGCAACACCATCCCAAACCCGAACGCGTGAAACATGGGCACCGGCACGGCAATTCGGCTTCCAGCGCGCAGCCCGATGCGGTCGAGGAACACGACTCCGACACCCAGTGCCGGGGTGATATTGGGTGTGCGCGGCACACCCTTGGGCGTGCCGGTCGTGCCGGACGTCAGGAGCACGAACCGACCGCGCGGCCCAGCCTTCGGCCGTGGCTCGCGCTCGTCGATCTCAAGCGCCGCGAGATCGACGATGGCGACCGCCTCGTCTGCCGCACGCACCCGGTCGGCGAATTCGTCGTCGCAAATCACGGTTTGGATCCGGTGCGCGCCTAACGCGGTCGCCAGCGCGTCGGTGCGGAACTCGGTGTTGAGCAACACCACGTCTGCACCGACCGACGCCGCCGCGAACATCGCCTGCATGAAGGCGCGCCCGTTGCGGCACAGGATGCCGACCGAGAGCCCGGGTCCGATGCCGTGGCGGTAGGCCAGCGCGGCCGCCAGGGACTCGGTGTGGGACTGCAGCTGACCGTAGCTCAGCGCGCCGTCGTCGTCGATCACCGCGGTCCGGTCCGGCCAGCGAGCCGCCGCGATCGCCATCACAGTAGCCAGGTTCGCACCGCCTCGAACCGCCTCGCGCACGATGCGGAACATCGTCAGCGGCCCAGCGGGCGCAAACAATCCCGATCGCAGCACCACCCGGGCCGCGCTGGTCACGATGGTCGCGGCCGTCATTGCTGAATCCCCCGAGCGCTTGGGGAATCGGTGGAGAACCGATACATCAGTCCCATCCCGACCCCCAGCGGCCCGGGCAGCAGAATCGAGCTGATTTCGATCGGCCACACCCACCACGGCTGCACCCTGCCGGGCCGGTCGATGATCGCCTTGGCGACGATGTCGGCGGCCTGCTCCGCAGACAGACCCGGCATTCTGCGCAGGATCGGCGTGGGATCGCTCATGGGGGTGTGCACCAACGTCATATACACCGAGGTGACGTGCACGCCGTCGGCGCGCAGTTCCGGTTCCACGCTGCGCAACCACACATCGAACGCGCTCTTGGACGCCAGGTAGGTGCCCCAGCGCGGGCCTGGTGCGGTGCGCACACCGATCGTCGAAATGCTCACGATGTGCCCGCGGCCGCGGCCCCTCATCGCGGGAAGCAGCCCCAGCAGCAACCGGACCGGGCCGAGGTAGTTGACACCGATCGTGCGCTCGAAATCCTGCGGCCGGTCGTACTGCAGATGCAGCGACCGCCGGATGGACTTGCCGGCGTTACTGACGACGACGTCCATCGGGCCGTGGTTTTCGGTGAGCCCCTTCGCCAGTGCGGCGACCGCTGTCGGGTCGGTGAGATCGGCCGGGTACGCGGCCGCGCGGCCGCCGCCCGCGTTGATCGACGCCGCGAGGGCTGACAGCCTGTCCGCAGAGCGTGCGACCAGCAGCACGGTCGCCCCGGCCGCCCCGAGCTTGCGCGCGGTGGCCTCACCGAGTCCGTAGGAGGCACCGGTGACCAGCACCGTCTTGCCGGACACCACGGCGCGCAGCCGATCCGGATCCGACACCCGCGGTGGATTGGCGATCTTGTCGACAGCCTTGGCTACCAGGTTCATTGGACTGCCTTACTACTCGGACGAGTCGCAGCATAGCCCCCACACCAACGCGACTATCGAACGTGAGACGGCGTCGCGGGTGCCGACCGGGTTGGGGAGGTCGCCACCAAGATCGCGCCTCGCCTGAGCGCGCCCCACAGAAACCTGGTGACGATCTCGGGGTCATCGACCCGAAGGGTGCCCTCCTCGTTGGCGGCGCGCAGCGCGACGAGGATGACTCCGAACGCGATTGCGGTCGCCAACCGCACCGAGCTGCTGGGCGAAACGGGCGCCGAGGTGGTGTTCGTGTGCGGAGAAGTCCGCTCGCGGACTGACATCGCGACCGGGCAGATCTCGGTGTCTGTCCGGGCATGGATCTTGGCGGTCAGCCCGTCCCTGGGAGCGGCCCAGCGCGCGGTCCTCGGGCTTGCTCAGATCGGTGTGTTTGACGTATGCCGGCCAATCCCAGGTAGACAGGAACTTCTGCGCCGCGGCATGCCGATTGGCGTAAAGCGCTTCGGTTTGCTTCATGGATGATGCGCAAGTCCCGGATACCGACGTCGGTCGAATCCACATGGATGGCCCGGGCACTGATCCGCGATGCCTTCGCCGGCGGGGTGTTGCAGGAGACGTCGCGTGCGTCGTGGTTGAGCGGTGGGGCGGCCATCCACTACGACCCAGTGGCCGACACACGCGCAGAGAAAGCCGCCTGGAGCTACCTGAACCCCAGCCCGACTTCGAGCCGATCGCTGGCGCGGTCGCCGTGATGACCGCGCTCGTTGACCGTTGCAACCGTCAACGATGCCCAACCTCAAGTCCGCTTATTTCTCCTCGTCAGATCGGTATCCCGACTTGGCTGCACGCGTTTCGGCTCGCCCGGCATCTTCGGGTAGTTGGGCGGATACGGGAGATCGCCGAGCCCGCGCGCTTCGTCGGACGCGACCATGTCCAGCAGCGGCGCGATCGACTGGTCGATCGCGTCGATGTCGGCCCACGGGTCGTCGCGGTGGGCCACCAGATCGGCCACGGTCGCGATGGTGTAGTTGTCGGGGTTGGCGTTTGCCAGCTCGTCCCACGTCAGCGGCGTCGACACCGTCGCAATCGGCGTGCGCCGCACCGAGTAGGCCGACGCGAACGTTCGGTCACGGGCGTTCTGGTTGAAGTCGATGAAGATGCGCTTGCCCCGTTCTTCCTTCCACCACGACGTGGTCACCGCATCCGGCGCGCGACGCTCCACCTCGCGGGCCAGCGCGATGCCGGCACGGCGTACCGCGATGAAATCCCAATCGGTTTTGATTCGCAGGAAAACGTGGACACCGCGACCGCCGGACGTCTTGGGAAAACCGACCAGCCCGACCTCGTCGAGCAGTGGTCGCAGCACGTCGACGGCGACGGCTCGCGCTTCGGCGAAACCGGTACCCGGCTGCGGATCCAGATCGATGCGCAGCTCGTCGGGGTGCTCGGCATCCGGGCAGCGGACCTGCCACGGGTGCAGGGTGACCGTGCCCATCTGCGCTGCCCACACGATGGCGGCCGGGTGAGTCACCATCAGCGCGTCGGCGGTCCTTCCCGACGGGAACGTGATCCGGCAGGTCTCCAGGTAGTCGGGATGGTGCTTGGGTATGCGCTTCTGATAGATCTCCTCGCCGTCGATGCCGTCGGGAAAGCGCTGCAGATGCGTGGGTCGGTCCCGCAGCGAGGCCAGCATCGGACCGCCCGCGACGGCGCGGTAGTACTCGACGAGCCGTCGCTTGGTGCCGCCCGAACCCAGCTTCGGGAAGTACACCTTGTCTGGATTGGTCAACCGGACCGCGATCCCGTCGACGTCGACTTCCTCCGCTGCAGCTGCCATATTCCGATTCCAGCACAATGTGGTGATGGACTTGCCTGTCATGCCGCCGATTTCGCCGATGCTGGCCAAATCGGTGAAATCGATCCCGCCGGACGCGTCGTACGAGCCCAAATGGGATGGCTTCAGGTCGATCTGCTTTCGCGACGGCGATCAGGTCGAACTGGGCAGCCGCAACGAGCGACCGATGACCCGGTACTTTCCCGAACTGGTCGCCGCGGCCACCGCCGAGTTGCCGACGCGGTGTGTGATCGACGGCGAGATCGTCATCGCCACCGACCACGGCCTGGATTTCGAGGCGCTGCAGCAGCGCATCCATCCGGCCGACTCGCGCGTGCGGATGCTCGCCGAACGCACACCCGCGTCGTTCATCGCCTTCGACCTGCTGGCGCTCGGCGATGACGACTACACCGGACGACCGTTCGCCGAACGCCGGGGTTCTCTGGTCGACGCTTTTGCTAGTTCGGCGGCCCAATCGGGCCGCGCAATTCACGTCACGCCCGCGACGACGGATCTGGCCACCGCGCAGCGCTGGTTCGACGAGTTCGAGGGAGCCGGTCTCGACGGTGTCATCGCCAAGCCGTTGACGATCACGTATCAGCCGGACAAACGGGTCATGTTCAAGATCAAGCACGAGCGCACCGCGGACTGCGTGGTCGCCGGCTACCGGGTGCACAAGTCGGGAGCCGACGCGATCGGCTCGCTGCTGCTCGGGCTCTTTCACGACGACGGCACATTGGCGTCCGTTGGCGTCATCGGCGCATTCCCGATGGCCGAGCGGCGACGACTCTTCACCGAATTACAGCCATTGGTCACCGGTTTCG
>Ga0224555_1002483_pt1 | contig 21498 bp, 23 predicted proteins | sample 714S23034metaG_FD_180687 | JGI IMG/M metagenome (GOLD analysis project Ga0224555, IMG submission 180687) | Peat soil microbial communities from Stordalen Mire, Sweden - 717 S2 30-34 | ecosystem: Environmental > Terrestrial > Soil > Wetlands > Peat | place: Sweden: Norrbotten County, Stordalen...
TGCCTTCGCCCGGGATTCGGGCGGCGATGCCCGCAAAAATCAGCAACGACATGCCGTTGCCGATGCCACGCTCGGTGACCAATTCACCCATCCACATCACCAGCGCCGCGCCTGCGGTCATCACCAAGACGATGACGATCAGGGTGAAAATGCTCTGGTCGGCGATGATGTCCAGGTTGCAGCCCTGCAGCAGCCCGCCGTTGGCTGCCAGCGCCACGATGCTGGTGGCCTGCAAGATGGCCAGCGCGATCGCCAGATAGCGCGTGTACTGGGTCATCTTGGCCTGGCCGGACTGGCCTTCTTTACGCAGCTCTTCGAACCGAGGGATGACCACGGTGAGCAGCTGCACGATGATGCTCGCGGTGATGTAGGGCATCACCCCGACCGCAAACACGGTCAGCTTCAGCAGCGCGCCACCGGAGAACAAGTTGATCAGCGAGTAGATCTGCGCCGATTCTCCGCCGCTGATCTGCGCGATGCACTTCTGCACATTGGGGTAGTTGACGCCGGGCGACGGCACCGTCGCGCCTAGGCGATAGAGCACCACGATGCCGAGCGTGACCAGGATCTTCCGTCTCAGGTCGACTGTTCGCAGCGATGAGATGAAAGCCGAAAGCACTCTTCCTCCTGCGCAGCCGGGCTCGGGTCGCGGCATGCCAACGGGGCTGGTGTGACCAGCATCGGATGGTCCTGCGTCACGCGCCGAGCACCTGCAGGTTAGGACGAGTCCAGGCGCGCGTCAGACAGTCTACGAGACTAACAGCGCACGAAGCGCTCGCGCGCAAACGGGGTGGGCTGCACACAGCGACGAGGCGTAGAGTTTCGGTAGCTCTTTACCTTGGCTAAATATGAAGTCGACGGCAGTTTCGGTCGAAGGGTTGTGAATGGCAGGCATGGGCACACATGACTAGGGCGCGGTTTGAGGGCGACACCTGGGATCTCGCTTCCAGCGTCGGGGTGACGGCAACCATGGTGGCAGCCGCACGGGCGGTCGCGACGAGAAGCCCGAACCCGCTGATCAACGACCAATTCGCCGAGCCGCTGGTACGCGCGGTCGGGGTTGACTTCTTCACCAAGATGGCTGGCGGTGAGCTGGATCCGCGCGACCCGAACGACGACGAGGCCAAAGGATTGCGGCGGTTCGCCGACGCAATGGCCATCCGCACCGAATACTTCGACAACTTCTTCCTCGACGCCACCTCGGCCGGTATCCGACAAGCTGTCATCTTGGCCTCCGGCCTGGATTCGCGCGCGTACCGGCTGCCCTGGCCCGCCGGCACCACCGTCTTCGAGGTGGACCAGCCGCAAGTCATCGAATTCAAGACCGCGACGCTGGCCGGCCTGGGCGCCCAACCGACGGCGGATCGGCGGGCGGTGGCGGTCGACCTGCGCGACGACTGGCCGTTGAGCTTGACTCAGGCCGGATTCGACCCGGCGCTGCGCACCGCCTGGATCGCCGAGGGGTTGTTGGGCTATCTGCCGGCCGAGGCCCAGGACCGGCTGCTCGACCAGATCACCACGCTGAGCGCACCCGGCAGCCGGTTCGCGACCGAGGGCCTGCTGGACATCAACGATCTGAACGAACCGGAATTGCGCCGGCGCATGCAACGCCAATCCGATCGGTGGCGCGAGCACGGATTCGAACTCGACATGGCGGCACTGGTGTATTTCGACCGCCGGACCGACGTCGCGACCTACCTCGGCGAGCGCGGCTGGGAAACCGTCGGCAGCAGCGGCACGGACTTACTGGCCGAACACGGTTTGCCGCCGATCGATCCCGACGACGCCCCGTTCGGTGATGTGGTCTATCTGAGCTCCGCACTGAAGGAAAGGTGAGCATGGCGCGCAGCGATACCGACAGTTGGGATCTGGCCTCCAGCGTGGGCGCCACGGCGACGATGGTCGCGGCGGCTCGGGCGTTGGCCACCGAGGACAGCAACCCGATCATCGACGACCCGTTCGCCGCCCCGCTGGTACGGGCGGTGGGCATCGATTTCTTCACCCGTGTCGTCGACGGGGAGATCGACCCCAGCGACACCGGCGAGAACGGCACCATGGAACTGCAGACCGAAACCGACTCGCTGGCTGTACGCACCCGGTTTTTCGACGAGTTCTTCATCAACGCGGCCGCGGCGGGGATCGGTCAGGCCGTCATCCTGGCAGCTGGTCTGGACGCCAGGGCCTACCGGCTGGAGTGGCCGGCCGGCAGCGTCGTCTACGAAGTCGATCAACCTCAGGTCGTCGCGTTCAAAACCGAAACCATGGCGCGGCTTGGCGCCGCACCGACGGCGCAGCGCCGCACGGTCAGCATCGACTTGCGCGACGACTGGCCGGCCGCGTTGCGCGACAGCGGTTTTGACCCCACCAAACCTGCAGCCTGGAGCGCAGAGGGGCTGTTGATGTACCTGCCGCCCGAAGCTCAGGATCGTCTCTTCGACCACATCACCGCGCTCAGCGCCCCCGGTAGCCGACTGGCCACCGAATATCACCCCGACACCGGTTCGACGATGGCCGAGCGCAGCCGGCTGATGAACGATCGGTGGGCCAGTCTCGGCTGCGACGTCGATCTGTCGGGGTTGTTCTACGAGGGTGAGCGCAGCAACGTCGCGGACTACCTCGGCGATCGCGGTTGGCAGGTGAACGCCCGAAATCGACGGGACCTCTTCGGCGAGTACGGTCGCGTCTTCCCCGGCGACGAGGCACTGGCCGCGTTCCGCAACATCGTCTCCGTAATCGCAACCCGCAGCTAGGAGGGCTGACATGACCGCAAGCGACACCGGACGACATGACGGTGACAGCTGGGATTTGGCGTCCAGCGTGGGTGCCACCGCCACCGCGGTGGCGGCGCGACGCGCGATGGCCTCCAAGGGCCCGAATCCCCTGATCGACGATCCCTTCGCCGAGCCACTGGTCAACGCGGTCGGCGTCGACGCCTTCATCAAGATGATGAACGGCGAAATCGAACTCACCGACGACGATCCGGCTTTCACCTCGCAACGGCTGGCCGAGGGAATGGCGGTGCGGACCCGTTTCTTCGACAACTTCTTCGCCGACGCCGCTACCGCGGGTGTGCGCCAGGCCGTCATTCTGGCCGCCGGGCTCGACACCCGCGCCTACCGGCTGCGATGGCCGTCGGGAACTGTGGTGTACGAGGTCGACCAGCCGCAGGTCATCGAATTCAAAACCCGCACACTGGCCGATCTGGGCGCCACTCCGTCCGCCGACCGCAAGGCGGTGGCCGTCGACCTGCGCGACGACTGGCCGGGTGCCTTGCGGGACAACGGGTTTAACTCCGAACGGCCAACGGCGTGGATCGCCGAGGGACTATTGGGCTACCTGCCGCCGGACGCGCAGGACCGGCTGTTCGACAACATCACCGCGCTCAGTTCGGCCGGCAGCAGAATAGGCACCGGCTACGTGCCGGACATCCGTGACCGCATCGCCACACGGGGCAAAGAGATCAGCGAACGCTGGCGCCGCCTCGGACTGAACATGAACTGGGCCGAGCTGGTGTACGACGGCGAGCGTAACGACGCCGCGGAGTACCTCACTGGTCGCGGCTGGCAGACGACCGTGCACACGACCCCAGAACTCTACGCGGCCAACGGTTTTGAGTTCCCGGACGCTCCCTCGATGGTCGCGTTCGGGGACATCAGGTACGTCTCCGCGGAGCTACCGTAACGACGGTTGCCCGGCCAGTTCCAGAAACCGGCGGTAGCGCTCCTCGACTGGGTCAACCCAGGCCGGATCCGGCTCGACAACACAGTCGACGGAGGCCCACCGGGCGGCGTCGGTGATCGTCGACTCAAGACCCGCCGCCATCCGGCCCAGGAAAGCCGCACCCAGGGCCGCGCCCTCGGCCACCCCGGAAACCTGCACCGGCCGACCGGTGGCATCGGCGATGGCCTGCATCCAGGGCCGGACCCGGGTACCGCCACCGGCGGCCACGATCCGCGTGACGGCTGCCCGGCTCAGCTCGATGAGCTGGCGGATAACGAAGCCCGACGCCTCGTACGCGGCCCGCCGCAGCGCTGCCGCATCATGGCTGAGATCGAGCCCGACGAGCATCCCGCGACGGTCAGGGTCGTGGAACGGTGTGCGCTCGCCGCGCAGGTAGGGCAACCAAACCGGCACCCGCCCCGGATCCGCCGCCGCACAGTCGCCCGGCCCCAGGACGCGATCGACCCACCCGAGAAACAGCCCGCCGGCATTACTCGCTCCGCCGATCTGGCTCTTCCCGGTCATCGTCGGAATGGTCCACAGGCCCGGCACCTGCCGCGCCTCGGGGATGGTCACCCACACGATCAAGGTGGTGCCGCACAGCACCAGCACGTCGCCGTCGTCGTCGACGCCGGCCACCAATTGCTCGCATAGCGCGTCGATGGCTCCGACAGCCAGCGCGGTGTCGGTGTCACGCACCCGCCCGACGGCGGCACCCGGCGCGTCGACGCGTGGCATCTGCTCGACCCTCGCGCCACGCTCCGCGCAGGCTTCGGCGTTCCAGCCGTTGCCGTCGAACAACGGTGAGGCGGTGTAGGCGGTGGGAAAGTCGACGATCGCCTCGCCCGCCAACGCGTAATTGGCCACCGCCGGAGCCGGCCAGTACCCGGCCGCTTCGGGCGCTTGTGCGGCCGTCCAGCGTAAGAATTCGGCAGCCTCACCCAGCGGGAAGGGGCCGTCGAGAGCGGCAGTGCTCTGCGGGCCGGGGGCCCGCCCACGACTGTCCCCGTACAGCAGCCCCGGCGTGATCGGACGGCCGCCGGAGTCGACGGCGGTCAGCGACGGGACCATCGCGGAAACGGCGACCGCCAGCGCATCCGGCCGCGCCAGTTGATTCAGCGCCGCCAACGGACCCTCCCGCCAGGCTTCGTCGGCGTTGTGTTCCAACTGGTCCGGCGTCGGCACCCGCAACTGGTGCGGAATCCGTGCCCGCGCGACCACCCGACCCGACTCGTCTGCGGCCACCGCTTTGACGGCGGTGGTGCCGATGTCGATGCCGAGTGTGACCTCTTTGCGTGACACGGGCGTCACCGTACGCCTCTCGTCGAACGCGTTCCGATGTTTGTGTACGGCGTTGTCGATGGATCAGCTCAGCCGGGAACCGGTCAGACCTTGGGCGTGCCGGGCGCCGGCGTGTTGCCGAATGCGGCGAACACCGCCAAGGGGTCCAGGTAGTCGCGCCAGTGCACGATCTTGCGGTCCTTGACCGTGATCACCGAGATGAATCGGTTGACGTACGGCGCACCGGTACGCACCACCGTGCCGTGCATGGTGTACTCCAGCACCACAACGGATTTGGCGGCGTCGTAATACGAGTGCACGTCGCTGCTGCCGGTCTGAATGATCGAATCCCCATAATCGGAATACAACTCAGCCAGCGCGTCGCGCCCGACGATTCTGCGCGGGTAATCCGGGACCGTGATGATGTACTCGACCACCACATCCTCGGCGTGGATATCGAAGAAATCGTCGCCGTCGACCAAGCCCTCCAGGCCCTCGGCCACAACCTCGAAGTAGGGGCGCATCGCGGCGTACTTCGCCATGTCTCGTGACGTCATGAACGGGCCTCCTCGCTCCTCTCCTTTGATCGTCTGCGCGTCGACTCTAGGCCGTAATGCCGACAATTAATTGACCGGGTGAGCTCCGCGATGTCGACATCTTTCGCAAGCAATGCGCGGCGGCCGACGGTGTGGTTCAGGTCTGCCCGCCACGAGCTCCAACCCCCGACTCACCCTGCTTCAAACCGGAGTAGCGCAGACTGGAACATGATCACGCGACCAGTAATCGTGAGGCCTGAATTGGAGGGTGCACAGTGCGTGCTTTGGTGACGGCCCCGTTGCGTGGTGAGGGGTTCGAAAAGTTGCGGCGGATGGCCGATGTCGTCTACGACCCGTGGATCGACCAGACCCCGCTGCGGATCTACTCCGCCGAGCAGCTGGCCGACCGGATCTCGTCGGAGGCCGCCGATATCGTTGTGGTGGAGAGTGATTCGGTCGGCGGGCCGGTATTCGAGTTGGGCTTGCGGGCCATCGCGTCCACCCGCGGAGATCCCAACAACGTCGACGTCGCGGGTGCGACCGCGGCCGGGATTCCGGTGCTGAATACTCCGGGGCGCAACGCCGACGCGGTCGCCGAGATGACTCTGGCGCTGCTTTTCGCCGCCACCCGCCACGTGCTTGGCGCCGACGCCGACGTGCGGGCCGGAGAGGTGTTCCGCGACGGCAGCATTCCGTATCAGCGCTTTCGCGCGTGGGAGGTGGCCGGCCGAACAGCCGGGCTGATCGGCCTCGGCGCCGTTGGGCGAGCGGTCAAGTGGCGCATGGCCGGCCTCGGCATACGGGTCATCGCCCATGACCCGTACAACGACGAAGCCCGGCACAGCCTGGAGGACTTGCTCGCCGAGGCGGACATCGTGTCGATGCACACGCCGGTCACCGCCGACACCGCTGGACTGATCGGCGCCAAGCAGTTCGCGGCCATGCGCGACGGTGTCGTCTTCCTCAACAGCGCCCGGGCTCAACTGCACGACACCGACGCGCTCGTCGACGCGCTGCGCAGCGGCAAGGTGGCCGCCGCGGGCCTGGACCATTTCGTCGGCGAATGGTTGCCGACCGATCACCCGTTGACAGCGATGGCCAATGTGGTACTCACGCCGCACATCGGCGGAGCAACGTGGAACACTGAAGCGCGGCAAGCGCAGATGGTGGCCGACGACCTCGAGGCGCTGCTGTCCGGCAACCCGCCTGCCCACATCGTCAACCCGGAGGTGCTAGGACCGTGACTTTCGTGAGATCGGTCGCCAACACCGAAGCCGCGGTGCTGGCAGCGGCCAAGGACATGCTGCGCCGCGGGCTGGTCGAGGGCACCGCAGGCAACATCTCGGCCCGCCGGCAGGACGGCAACCTCGTCATCACCCCCTCGTCGGTCGACTACTCCGACATGGCGCTCGACGACCTGGTGGTAGTCGATCCCGACGGCGCTGTGCTGCAAGCCAAGGACGGGCGGCACCCGTCGTCGGAGATGCAGCTGCACCTGGCGTGCTACCAGGCGTTCGACGACATCGGCAGCGTTATCCACAGTCATCCCGTGTGGGCGACCATGTTCGCCATCGCGCATGAACCGATTCCGGCCTGCATCGACGAATTCGCCGTCTACTGCGGTGGCGACGTCCGCTGCACCGACTACGCCGCATCCGGCACACCCGACGTCGGGGCCAACGCGGTCAAGGCGCTTCAAGGCCGTGGCGCTGCCCTGATCGCCAATCATGGCTTGGTCGCCGTCGGGCCCCGTCCCGACAAGGCACTGCATATCACCGCACTGGTTGAGCGCACCGCCCAAATCGTTTGGGGCGCACGGGCCCTCGGTGGCCCAGTACCCATTCCCGAGGACGTGAATCGCAACTTCGCCGGCGTTTACAGCTACTTGCGCGCGAATCCGATGTAGCGATGGGCCGTGTCCAGTTTGGTCACGCGCTTGTGGCGCGGGTGCTGGAACTGCAGTTCGACTTGAAGACCAGCTTTTTCCCCCGAACGCCACCGTCGGGTTGGCAGGACAACAGCGACTTGCTGGTGCCTCACTTCTTCGACCCCGACACCGAGCAATGGCACATCGCGATCCAAAGCTGGGTAATCGAGGTCGACGGCCTGACGGTCGTCGTCGACACCGGTGTCGGCAATGACCGCCAACGCCCGCATATGCCACCGCTGGATCACCTGAACACCGGGTTCCTGGCTGCGTGTGAGTCGGCGGGCATCGACCGCAACGCGGTGGACGTCGTGGTCAACACCCACATCCACTCCGACCACGTCGGATGGAACACCATGCGAGACAACGACACCTGGGTGCCGACGTTTCCCAACGCCCGATATGTTGTGCCCGCCGCCGACTACCACCACTTCGCACCCGACGGGCCCGCGGCAACGCAATCGCCGCGCACCGCAGAGGAAGCGGTCGCCCAGCGTGGCAACCAGCTGGTGTTCGCGGACAGCGTTTTACCCATCGATGAGGCGGGACAGCTCATCCGATGGTCGGACGACTACCAGATCAGTCCGTCGCTGCGGCTGCGGCCCGCGCCCGGGCACACACCGGGCTCCTCGGTGCTGTGGCTGGATGCGGGTCAGCCGGCGGTCTTCGTCGGCGATCTCACCCACAGCCCGCTGCAACTGCGTCGACCCGCCGACCCGTGCGCCTTTGACGTGAATGCCACCGCGGCTGCGGCTACCCGCCGCCGGATGTTCACCGAGGCCGTCCAGGCTAATGCCGCCGTGATACCCGCGCACTATCCGGGTCGCGGCGGCGCAACGATCCGCGCCGTCGCAGATCAATTCGAAATCGACCACTGGTTGGATTTCGAATCCCTCTGACAGCTATCGCATTTCGGGCTCAGTGGCTCGAAGGCCGCGAAACAGTCTCATGCGATGGACGTTGATGCGATATAGCAGGCCCGGGAACCGGCGATACAAGTGCCAGATCACTTGAACCGCAAGGGGAAAAACGATCAGCGGCCGATTACGGCTAACGCCGTGCAGGATCGCGCGGGCAGCGGCCTGTGCACTCTTCTGGGGCATCAGATAGTGGGTACGCCGACTCAACGTCGCCACCTGCTCGCGCGGCATATTGACCACGACCATGTTGTCGTAGATCTTCGTTTTCATGTCACCGGGACATGCCGCACTTACCTTCACGCCAAGGTCGGCTCCCTCAGCCCGCAGCGAAAGCGAAAGCCCCACGATCCCATGCTTGCTCGTGCAGTACGCGGCATTGCCTGGCTGGGGAATCAGCCCGCTCAGCGAGGAAATGTTGACGATGTGCCCGTGGCCCTGGCGCGCCATCACCCGATAGGCGTGCACCGTGCCGTACACGACGCCCAGTAAGTCAACATCGAGCACGCGACGCCACTGGTCCATCGATAGGTCGCGGGAATCCCCGCCGATCGCGATGCCGGCGTTGCTGATCATGTAGTCGACGCGTCCATATTCGGCCACTGTGCTCTCGATCAGCTGCGCCACCTCGGCTTCGTTGGCAACATCGACCCGCACGGCAAGTTCCGATGCACCGCTTTGCTCCAGGTGTCCCACTACCTGACGCGCGGCATCGCCGTCGATATCGGCGACCACGACCGTCGAGCCTCGACGGCCGAGCTCCTCACACAGCGCCTCGCCCAGACCCATCCCGCCGCCGGTGACAATCGCCACCGCGTTCTCAAACCGCCGCTGCATGCTCGATCCTCTCGGCGAGCCATCTTTGACTAAATTACATTCGATGTAATATTACATCAGATATAATTTTCGGGAAGGGGCGGCAACGGCTGACGAGATGAGTCTGCGAGAATGCAAGCGCCAACGGACCAGGCAGCAGCTGGTCAGCTCGGCTATGCAGCTGTTCGAGCGGAAGGGCTACGAGCAGACCACCGTCGCCGAGATCACTTCTGCCGCAGGCGTTTCCACCAAAACATTCTTCAACTACTTCGCGAGCAAGGACGAGGTCCTTTTCCCTTACCTGTCCCGCCGGATCGACGCCGCGGTGGCCCTCGTCGAGCGGCGCGGACCCGATGATCAGGTGGCCGACGTCCTCGGGGCGGCGATGCAGCACATGCTGGCCGACGCCCTCACCGAGGAAGTCGACGGTGGCCTGGCGGCGGTGCGGCTCCCGATGATCATGTCGGTGCCCGCCGTCCAGGCGGCCACACTGCACCGCTACTTTCTGGCCGAAACGCAGCTGGCCCGGGCGCTGCACCGCGCCTACTCCGACGCGCTCGACCTGCCGGCCGCAGCCGCCGTCATCGGCTCAGTCATGGGCGCGGCGATTGCCGCCGCACTCGTTTGCCTGCAACAAGGCGATAACACGCAACAGCTGCGCGTCGCAGTCGAACGCGCCATCGGTATCGCAATGCGCGGAGTGCGCAACGTGCCGACTAGCGCTGATCGATAGCGACCTTCACGGCGCCGCTCTCGCCCTGGTTGGCAATCGCGAGGAACGCGTCGCGCCACTGCGCGAGTCCGAAGGTGTGAGTCAGCATGGGGCGCAGATCAATTCGGCCGCCGACAACGAGGTCGAGGTAGTGCGCGATCGCGTGCTGGCGGTGCCCGTCGACCTCCTCGACACCGAACGCGTTGCTGCCGACCCAGCTGATTTCCTTGAAATACAGCGGACTCCACTCCCACCGGCCGGGCGCGTGCACGCCGGCCTTCACCAGCGTCCCCCGGGCGGCCAGGACCCGCACTCCGACTTCGAACGTCTCCGGTTTTCCGACGGTGTCGTAGACGACGTCGACAGCACCCGGGTACGCCATCGGCAGCCCTTGCAGTGGTTGCCACAGCCGGCCGCCGCCCCAGCTCACCAGCTCCTCGATGACGGCCAGCCGGGGCTCGTGCGCCAGCACGATGGCCGCGCCGAACCGGCGAGCCAGCTCGGCCTGCGCATCGAACCGGGCCACCACCGCGACCGCCACGTCCGGATAGAGCGCCCGCAGGATCGCCACCGCGCACAACCCCAACGAGCCGGCGCCGTAGACCAGGACCCGGCCCGAGCGCGGCGGCGGGTGGCGGGTAATGGCATGCAGCGACACCGAAAAGGGGTCGGCGAACACCGCCAGCTCGTCGGGCACCGAATCGGGCACCGCGAACAGCATGCTGTCGTGGGCCGGCATCAACTCGGCATAGCCGCCGGTCACGTCGGCTGACACACCCGTGTGGATTCCGGGTTTGATGTCGCCGTCGCAGAAGCTCCAACACAGGCTGTAATCGCCGCTGTCGCAGGCTGGGCAGGGCGGTTCGATGCCTCGCGGCCCACAGGACAGCCATGGGTTGAGCACGACGCGCTGGCCCACCTCCAAGCCGTGGGCCTTGGGTCCCAACTGGACCACGTCGGCGACCACCTCGTGGCCCATGACTTGAGGAAACGAGCAGAAAGCCGCCATCGCGTTGTCGGCGTCACCCTCGCCGAAGTCCAGCAATATCTGTTTGGAGTCCGAGCCGCAGATACCGGTCAGCCGGGGTCGGGTGATCACCCAATCGTCATGCAGCAGTTGGGGATCCGCCACCTGCTGCAGCGCGACCGGGCTGGATGCGAGGTTCTTGGCCAGCAGGTTGGCGCCGTCGGGAATCTCGAACGGCTCTGGCGGCACCCCGAAAACCAGCGCACGCATCAGCGCGCCTCGTCGGAAAGCAGTGCGGCGGCGCCGGCGATGTAGGCGTCGATGTCCGCGTTTTTGGCGTCGATGACCGCTTTCATGTCCGGCAGATAGTGCTCGAAACGGTCGCTGTCCAGAGCCGCGATGACGCCGTCGGCCACCTCGTCGGCCGGCACCCTCGGTCCCTGATAGAGCGGTTCCTCGCTACCGGGCTGATCCCAGATCTCGGTGTCGACGGGCCCCGGTTCGATCAGCTTGACCGAGACACCGGTGCCATGCAGGTCGACGGCCATTGACTCGCTCCACCCGCACAGCGCGAATTTGCTTGCACAGTATGCCGTTTCGTGAACGATACCGAGTCGACCACCGACGCTGGACACGTTGACGATGACGCCGTGTCGGCGCGCCAGCATCCGGGGCAGGATCGCCAGAGTCAGCCGCATCGGGGCGAAGAAGTTGACCCGCATGACGGCCTCGACATCAGCCGGATCTAGCGCGTCAACCGCTCGCCGTTTCGGCGTTGCGGCGTTGTTGACAAGCACGTCGATGCCGCCCAGTTCGTCCCAGGCGCGCAGCCCCAGCGCCGCGATCGTGGCGGTGTCAGCCAGATCCGCCACCCACATCGTCGAAGCCGCTGAGGTCTGGCGGCAGTCAGCCAGCACCTGCGCCAGACGGTCCGGCCGTCGGGCGATCAGCCCCACCACTGCGCCGTGGCCGGCCAGCCGGCGCGCCAGCGCGGCTCCGATGCCCGACGACGCCCCGGTGATCAGCACCCGCTTTCCGGCCGCCGCATATGGCATGGCCACAGCGTTGCGCGAATGGCCGCTCATGACACGGGTTTGGGCAATATGCCTGTTCAAATGGCCATTCGGCGGCATGGTAAGCTCGTTATATTGGCTAAGTAATCACTCGGTTTGACGCAGAGGGGTAGCGATGGCACGCACCGATGACGACACTTGGGACCTGGCATCGAGCGTCGGCGCGACAGCCACGATGGTCGCGGCAGCCCGCGCTATGGCGAGCAAGGCCGACCGCCCACTGATCAACGACCCGTATGCCGAGCCGCTGGTTCGGGCGGTGGGCCTGGACCTGTTCACCCGGCTGGCCACCGGCGAGCTGACCCCCGCCGACCTCGAGGACGACAGCGACGGCTCTCCGGCCGGCGTGCAGCGAATGACCGACAACATGGCGGTCCGCACCAAATTCTTCGACGAGTTCTTCATCGACGCGACCAACGCGGGGATCAGGCAGGCGGTGATCCTGGCGTCCGGACTGGACGCACGCGCTTACCGGCTGCCCTGGCCGGCCGGCACCACGGTATACGAAATCGACCAGCCCGAAGTCATCGAATTCAAGTCCCGCGCGCTGGCCGAACTGGGCGCCCAGCCCACCGCCTACCGGCGCGCGGTCGCCATCGATCTGCGCGACGACTGGCCGGCTGCGCTGCAGGCAGCAGGTTTCGACCCCGATCAGCCCAGCGCCTGGAGCGCCGAAGGCTTGCTCGGTTACCTGCCGCCCGAAGCGCAGGACCGCTTGCTCGACACCATCACCGCGCTCAGCGCGCCGGGTAGCCGGATCGCGACCGAGAGCGGGCCCACCCGTGAGCCCGGACACGAGGAGCGGATCAAAGAACGCATGCGGACCGTATCGGAGCGCTGGCGTAAGCATGGACTCGATCTCGACATGACCGAGCTCGTCTACTTCGGCGACCGCAACGAGGCAGCGGTCTACCTGTCCGACCACGGGTGGCAGATGGGCGGCAGCACCATCCGGGAATTGTTCGCCGCCAACGATCTTGCGCCCATTGTCGAGGACGACTTGCCGTTCGCCGACCGTCTCTACGTCAGCGGCACGCTGACCGTCTCTACGTCAGCGGCACGCTGACCGTCTCTACGTCAGCGGCACGCTGACCTACAAGAAATAGGAGTTAATCGATGCCACGTACCCATGACGACAGCTGGGATCTGGCCTCCAGTGTGGGGGCGACCGCGACCATGGTGGCGACCTCGCGCGCATTGGCCTCGCAGGGGCCCGAGCCGCTGCTCGACGATCCTTTCGCCGACCCGCTCGTGCGTGCGGTGGGCCTTGCGCCATTCGTCCGTATCCTCGACGGGGAGATCAGCCTCGAGGATGACCCGATGCTGAATCGCAAGACGCGCACCGAACAAATGGCCGTGCGCACACGGTTTTTCGACGACTTCTTCACCAGCGCCACCGCGGCGGGCGTGCGACAGGCGGTGATCCTGGCGTCAGGTTTGGACACTCGGGCCTACCGGCTGGCGTGGCCGGCCGGGACGGTTGTCTACGAGATCGACCAGCCCCAGGTGATCGAATTCAAAACAAGCACGCTGGCTGACCTCGGCGCCACACCGACCGCGGAACTCCGCACGATCGCCATCGATCTACGCGACGACTGGCCGGCCGCGTTGCGAGCCGGCGGTTTCGACGTCGATCAGCCGACCGCATGGAGCGCCGAGGGATTGTTGCCCTACCTGCCGTCGGAGGCCCAGGACCGATTGTTCGACAACATCACCGCGCTCAGCGCACCGGGCAGCCAGCTGGCCACCGAGCACATCTCCGATCCAGACGCCTTCTCCGAAGAAAGCGTGCAGCGCATCAGCGAGCGGTGGCGCCGCGCCGGTTTCGACCTCAACGCGGCCGATTTGTTCTATCAAGGCGAACGCAGTGTCGTGGCTGACTACCTCACCGGCCACGGCTGGCAGGTGACCGCCCATCCTGCCCCGGAGCTGTACCAGCGCAATGGATTTACCTTCCCGGATGACGAGGCGATGGCTATGTTCCGGAAAATGAGCTATGTCGGCGCCACGCTCGGATAGGGCGGCCATGGCGCGCACTCACGATGACACCTGGGATCTGGCCTCCAGTGTGGGCGCGACCGCGACCATGATCGCCGCGGGTCGCGCGATGGCGACCAAGGATCCCCGGGGACTGATCAACGATCCGTTCGCCGACCAACTGGTTCGCGCCGTCGGGCTGGATTTCTTCGTGAAGATGATCGACGGCGAACTCGACTTCTCGCTGATCCCGAACTCGTCGCCGCAGCGGAAGCAGGCGATGATTGACGGAGTCGCGTTGCGCACCAAGTACTTCGACGATTATCTGCTGGCCGCTGTGCGCGCGGGCGTGCGGCAGGTGGTGATCCTGGCGTCCGGCCTGGACTCACGCGCCTACCGGTTGGACTGGCCTTCGGCGACGGTGGTCTATGAGATCGATCAGCCGCAGGTGATCGAGTTCAAGACAACGACGCTCGCCGATTTCGGCGCCCAGCCTACCGCGACGCGACGCACTGTCCCCATCGACCTGCGCGCCGACTGGCCGGCCGCGCTGCGGGCTGCCGGCTTGGACGCCACCGCACCGACGGCCTGGCTGGCCGAGGGCCTGCTGATCTACTTGCCGCCTGAAGCTCAGGACCGGTTGTTCGACAACATCACCGCTCTCAGCGTGCCGGGCAGCGCGATCGCCACCGAATATGTGCCGGGCATCAAGGATTTCGACGCCGACCGCGTTCGCGAAATGTCGGCGCCGCTACGCGAGCAAGGTGTCGACATCGATATGCCGTCGCTGATTTACGCCGGGGAGCGCAGCCACGTCATCGATTACCTGCGCGCCAAGGCGTGGGATGTGACCGGTACCCCACGCGCGGACCTGTTCATCGGCAACGGGCTCGAGGTTCCCGCCCCCGAGAACGACGATCCGCTGGGTGAAATCATCTACGTCAGCGGGACCCTCAGAAGCTAAAAGCGAGACTCCCCCAACCACAGCACGCTGGCACCGGTCAACGACCGCTCGGCCTGCTCGATGATCCCGACCACCGACTGGGTGATCAACGCGCCCAATGCATCCGACAACGATGCCGCCGCCGGCTGCGAGGAAGGTCGCGGCCGCAGGAACTCCCACAGCGACGAACCCGGATAGCCGACGATGCGGACCTTGTCGTCTTCGTCCAAGCCGGCCAACACCTTGGCCCGGCGCACCGCGGTTCGCAAACCGCCGAGTTCATCGACCAGGCCATGCTCGAGGGCATCCGCGCCGGTCCAGACCCGGCCCCGGGCCACTGTCTCGACCGCCTCGACACTCAGGTTGCGGCCCTCGGCGACCCGCTGCACGAAGTCGGTGTAGAACAGGTCAGCCTCGGCCTCAACCTGGGCATGCTGCTCGGGTGTGAACGGCGCGTTGATCGACCACGCGTCGGCATTGGCGTTGGTACGCACCGCATCTGATCCGACACCCAAGCGGTCCTTCAAATCCCGGGCAACCAGCTTGCCCGTCAGCACGCCGATCGAACCCGTGATCGTGCCGGGGTTGGCCACTATCGCGTCGGCGTCCATCGAGACGTAGTAGCCGCCGGAGGCGGCGACCGCACCCATCGACGCCACCACCGGCTTGCCGCGCTCGCGGGCCTTCTTCACCTCCCGCCAGATGGTTTCCGACGCAGTGACCGAGCCGCCCGGCGAGTCGACCCGCAGCACGATCGCAGACACCGAATCGTCGGAGGCGGCCTCCCGCAGTCCCGCCGCAATGGTGTCGCTACCGGCGTTGGACGAGCCGAACGGCAACCGCGAACCGCCACGGCCGCTGACGATCGGACCGGCAACGGTGACGACGGCGATCGTCGACTTGGGTCCGCGCCCGGGCATCGACGGCCGCGGCGATCCGCCCGGGTCGGTCGCCCGGGCGTACCGGCTCACATACAGTCGCGGCGGAGCGTCGTCAGCGTCGGCATCACCGGATTCCGGTGAAAGGCCCTCGGCGCCAACCAGTTCTGCTATCCGCGCATATGCCTCGTCGCGGAAGCCCACGCGATCGATCAGCCCCGAGTTCAGGGCTACGTCGCGCAGCAGCGGTGCTTGATCGGCCAACTCGTCGAGCGAGCCATGGCCGACGTTGCGCGACTTGGCGATCGCCTGCCACACCTGGGCGCGCAAGCTCTCCAGCAGCCGGGTGTCAGCTTCCCGATGCGCGTCGGTGTAGCGATCCTGCGTGAAAAGGTTCGCCGCCGACTTGTATTCGCCGCGCGCAACGAACTGGGCTTCGATACCGGCCTTGTCCAATGCGTCACGCAGGAACAAGGCATTGGTGGCGAAGCCGATCAGCCCGACAGTTCCCGACGGCTGCATCCACACCTCGCCGAACGCCGACGCCAGGTAGTAGGACAGTGTTCCCGGATACGTCTCGGCCCACGCCAGCGACGGCTTGACCGCGGTGAACGCCGCGATGGCTTCCCGCAGCTCCTGAACCGGGCCCGCCGCGGAGGCGGGAAGCTCCACACGGGCGATCAGGCCCGCGACCCGGGAATCCTCGGCGGCCCGGTGCAGCGCGGACACGGCTTCACGCAGCACCAACGGCCGGCCGCCGCCGGTGATGATCGCCAGCGGATCCATCCCGCCGGCTTCCGGCGGCGCAACACGCAGATTGAGTTCGAGCACACAGCCGCTGGGGACACCGTGGTGGCGGGCGGTATCGACTCGGCGGGCGAACGCGCGCACGTCGTCGATACCCGGCGGGTCGGGCAGGAAAGAGAACATGTGTCGAGCCTACCGACGAGCGGCGGCGGCGCCGCGGCCCGGACCGTACGGTGGTGGGGTGCGGTTCTCCATCTCGATCCATCAGCTCGATTCGGCCGGTTTCGACGCGACCGGCGTGCGCGACTACCTGGCTCGGGCCGAGGAACTCGGGTTCGAGGGCGGCTGGGTGCTCGAGCAGATCATCGGCGAAGCGCCGTTGTTAGCGCCGCTGGAGCTGCTGGCCTACGCCGCCGCCTGCACCGAACGGCTGCGGCTGGGCGTGGCCGTGCTGGTCTCGTCGTTGCACGACCCGCTGCAGCTGGCCTCGGCAATAACTGCCGTCGACCGGCTCAGCCACGGCAGGCTGGATGTCGGTGTGGCGCCTGGTGGCGGCTTCCGGCAATTTCCCGCATTCGGGGTGGAGAAAGCCACCTACATCAGCAGCTTCACCGAGGGCCTGAAGCTGATGAAGGCGGCGTGGTCCGACGAGCCGCGGGTGACGTTTGCGGGCCGGTTCCGCCAGGTCGACGACCTGGCTATCCAGCCCAAACCCGTTCAGCGGCCACATCCGCCGATCTGGTTCGGTGGTCAGGCCCCGAAGGCGCTGGCCCGTGCGGTGCGACACGGCGACGCCTTTTTGGGCGCGGGTTCGTCGAGCACAGCCAAGTTCGCCGAGGCGGTGAAGACGTTGCGCCAGGAGCTGGCCGAACAGGGCAAAGATCCCGGGCGGTTCCCCATCGGAAAACGCGTCTACCTGATGATCGACGACGATCCGGCCAAGGCGTGCGAGCGCGTGCTCGCCGGGCTACGTCGCATCTACGGCTCGATGCCCGGCATCGACGCCGTACCGGTGTCCGGCACCGTCGACGACGTCGCAGCCGGTCTGTGCGACGTCATCGACGCGGGAGCCGAGACGATCTTGCTCAACCCGGTCGGAGGCGACGTTGCGCAGGACCGCGAGCAGATGGAACGCCTTGCCGCAGAAGTGATTCCGCAGCTGGGTTGACCATCAGTTGACGTGCTTGTCGAACCACTCGATCGGAACCCTGGGGTGCACCAAAGAAGTTGTAGCCGTCGAAACGGCGGTCGGTGCCGGCCGCTCGCGGTATAACCACTCAATGGTTCGCAAAGTCGCCGTATCGCCGGACCTGATCGAGGGCAGCGCCGACGAGGGCTACGGCAAGGTCGCCGACGCATTCCGCGCCAACTTCGCCGCACACCGCGAGGTGGGCGCCGCGGTCGCGGTTTATCGCGACGGCGTCAAAGTCGTCGACCTGTGGGGCGGCTACCGCAACGGCTTCACCAAGACGCCGTGGCAGCACGACACGATCGTCAACATGTTTTCGACGACGAAAGGTATTGCGTCCCTGGCGGTCACGGTCGCCGCCTCGCGCGGGCTGATCTGCTACGACGCCAAGGTCGCCGATTACTGGCCGGAGTTCGCACAAGCGGGTAAGGCTGACGTGACCGTGCGGCAGCTGCTGTCTCATCAAGCCGGACTCTCCGCATTGGATGCACCGCTTCAGCTGGCCGACCTCAACGACCGGGACAAGTTATCAGCGGTGCTGGCGGCTCAGGCCCCGGCTTGGCCGCCTGGGAGCCGCCATGGCTATCACGCCCTCACTCTGGGCTGGTACGAATCCGAGTTGATCCGGCACACCGACCCGGCAGGCCGGACGCTGGGCGAGTTCTTCGCCGACGAGGTCGCAACCCCACTCGGCCTGGACCTGCACATCGGGTTGCCGGCCTCGGTGGACCGCGATCGCGTCGCCCACCTGCACGGCTGGCCCCGCGCCGAGGCGCTGCTGCACCTGAACGCGATGCCGCCTCGACTCGCGCTGGCGTTGTTGAATCCGTTCGGCCTGACAGGGCGAACCGTCAATGTGCCCAACGACGTCGACGCGATGCGCGACTTCAACCGCGAAGAGGTACGCACCGTCGAGATACCCGCCGCCAATGGGATCGGCACTGCTCGCGCGGCCGCCAAGGCCTACAGCTGCGCGGCTACCGGGGGACGCGAACTCGGCTTGACCGCAGACACTCTCGACGCGCTGACCCGGTCAGCTGTCACACCGACCGGCGGGATGCGGGACAAGGTGCTGCACGTCGATTCGGTGTTCTCGCTGGGCTATTGCAAACCGGTCGCGCACTTCTGCTTCGGATCGTCTGACAAGGCTTTCGGCACGCCGGGGCTCGGCGGATCGTTCGGTTTCGCCGACCCCGACACCGGAGTCGGTTTCGCGTATGTGATGAACCGGCTGGGCTTTCACCTGTGGAGCGATCGGCGCGAACTGGCCCTACGTCAAGCCCTGTTCCGCGACGTCCTGGGCGTACGGCCGCAGAGGTAGCGAGCTTGCCGACTCAGAGCTCGGTCGCCGAGCCGCCCGCCGCGGTGATCTTCTCCCGCGCGCTGCCGCTGAACTTGTGCGCGGTGACATCGACCTTGACGGCCAGCTTCCCGTCGCCGAGAACCTTGACCAGCGAGTTCTTGCGAACCGCTCCGTTGGCCACCAGCTCGTCTAATCCGATCGAACCGCCTTGCGGGAAAAGACGATTGATGTCGCCAACGTTGACGACTTCGTATTCGGTGCGGAACCGGTTGCGGAAGCCCTTCAGTTTGGGCAGCCGCATGTGAAGCGGCATCTGCCCACCCTCGAAGGTCACCGGCACGTTCTTACGGGCCTTGGTGCCCTTGGTGCCGCGGCCCGCGGTCTTACCCTTGGAGCCCTCACCGCGACCAACGCGGGTGCGCTTGGTTTTCGACCCGGGCGCGGGGCGCAGGTCGTGCAGTTTGATGGTCACTTGCTACCTCCCGCTGTGCCGTTTCCGCTCAACGGTTCGGCCGGCTCCACCTCGACGAGGTGCCGCACGGCGGCGATCAGCCCGCGGGTCTGAGCATTGTCGTCGCGGATCACCGAATGGCGAATCCGCCGAAGCCCCAGTGTGCGAAGGCTTTCTTGTTGCTTCCAACGGGTGCCGATAGTGCTGCGCACCTGGGTGATCTTCAGCTGCGTCGATGGTGCTGCTTTTCCTGCGGCCATAGTTATGCCGTTCCTTCACGGGCGGTGTTGGCGCTGGCGGCCAACGCCGCACTTTCGCGGCGAGCGCGCAGCATGCCGGCCGGAGCTACATCCTCGATCGGCAGTCCACGCCGGGCGGCCACCTCTTCGGGCCGCTGCAACAGCTTGAGCGCGACAACCGTGGCGTGCACGACGTTGATCGCATTGTCGCTGCCCAGTGATTTGGCCAGAATGTCGCGTACGCCGGCGCATTCCAGCACCGCACGGACAGCACCGCCGGCGATCACACCGGTACCGGGGCTGGCCGGGCGCAACAACACCACGCCGGCGGCAGCCTCGCCCTGCACAGGGTGGGTGATGGTCCCGCCGATCAGCGGCACGCGGAAGAAGCTCTTACGGGCCTCCTCGACACCCTTGGCGATCGCGGCCGGAACTTCCTTGGCCTTGCCGTAGCCGACACCGACCATCCCGTTGCCGTCGCCGACGATGACCAAAGCGGTGAAGCTGAATCGCCGACCACCCTTGACCACCTTGGAGACGCGGTTGATGGTGACGACCCGCTCCAGGTAGTTGCTCTTGTCGCCGTCGCGGTCACGGCCGCGCCCACCACCGTCGCGACGGCCACGGCCATCGCGGCTGTCACCCCGCGAGTCACGGCTGTCGCGGCTGTCTGGGGCGTTTTGCCCGCCAGCCGACTGCTCCGCCATTATGCGGTCCTTCCAGTTGTCATCAGAACTTCAACCCGCCTTCGCGGGCGGCGTCGGCCAGTGCGGCGATCCGCCCGCCATAGGTGTAGCCGCCGCGGTCGAATACCACCGTATCGATTCCGGCGGCTTTGGCCCGCTCGGCGATCAACTGACCGACCCGCACGCTGTGGGCCTTCTTGTCGCCCTCCACGCCGCGCACGTCCGCCTCGATCGATGAGGCAGCGGCTACGGTTGTGCCATCGAGGTCGTTGACCAGCTGCACGTGGATATGCCGCGACGAGCGGTGCACCACCAGCCGCGGTCGCTGCGCGGTGCCCGAGATCTTCTTACGCAGCCGCGCGTGCCGCCGCAGCCGCGACTTCCGCCGGACGGCGGATACGCTCTGCCCCAACGGCTTTTGCGCGGTGCTACCAGCCTGTGATTGCGCCATGACTACTTACCTGTCTTTCCGACCTTGCGGCGGATCTGCTCACCCTCGTAACGCACACCCTTGCCCTTGTAGGGGTCGGGGCGGCGCAGGCGGCGGATGTTCGCCGAAATCTGGCCGACCTTCTGCTTGTCGATGCCGGAGACGCTGAACTTCGTCGGCGACTCAACCGCGAACGTGATGCCGTCCGGGGCTTCGATCACCACGGGGTGGCTGTACCCAAGGGCGAACTCGAGGGTGGAACCCTTGAGCTGTACCCGGTAGCCGACCCCGAAAATCTCCATCTTGGTCGTGTAGCCCTGCGTCACGCCGGTGACGAGGTTGGACACCAGGGTCCGCGACAGCCCGTGCAGCGAGCGGTTCTGCCGCTCGTCGTCGGGACGGGCGATCACGATGGCGCCATCGTCGTTGCGCGACACGGTGATCGGCTCGGCGACCGTCAACTCCAGGGTGCCCTTGGGGCCTTTCACGGAGACGTTCTGGCCGTCGATGGTGACGTCGACTCCGGAGGGAACGAGAACCGGCTGCTTACCAATACGCGACATAGTCTGCTACCTCTCCACCCTCACCACACGTACGCGAGGACTTCGCCGCCCACGCCCTGTCTGGCTGCCTGACGGTCGGTCAGCAGGCCCGAGGAGGTCGAGATGATCGCCACACCCAGGCCGCCGAGCACCCGCGGCAGGTT
>Ga0224555_1002484_pt1 | contig 21491 bp, 25 predicted proteins | sample 714S23034metaG_FD_180687 | JGI IMG/M metagenome (GOLD analysis project Ga0224555, IMG submission 180687) | Peat soil microbial communities from Stordalen Mire, Sweden - 717 S2 30-34 | ecosystem: Environmental > Terrestrial > Soil > Wetlands > Peat | place: Sweden: Norrbotten County, Stordalen...
TTTTTACGTGGTCGTTTCATATATTTCTCTCGATGGTATTATTGTTCCTTCTGACTCACCATCTAAACCACCTGTCCAGTTTTCGGGGAGCACTATAGTCTGACCCTACGCTGTATAAAATTGAAGCGATTGCGGTGGAACGAAGCCGATGTCAGCGGGACAGGCGTTTTTGCGCCGTCGGGGGGGAGTGACACGCTGTTGCGGCACGGCGCCGGCTTCTTCGAACAACATTTCCGGGCTGCCTGCTTTAAACCGGAAACCGCCCTAAAACACATGGGCGGCTTCCTGGCAGAGGGTTCGCAACGATTCATGTCCGTTACGCTTGCGCGCCAGCCGACTTGAGGGATATGCTGCCGCCATAAGATTTGAACACAGAATCCATCGTCAGGGTGACTTGAACTTGTTGGCAGACCTTGTCGTGGACGCGCCAAAGACGGAGGGCATTAAATACGCCGGCTCGAAGCTCAAGCTCCTGCCCCACATCCTGCAGCTTGTTCAAAAAGTTAATCCGCACACCGTGCTTGATGGCTTCTCCGGCACGACGCGGGTTTCCCAGGCGTTGGCGCAGGCCGGCCACCAGCTCATTGCCAACGACATTTCCGTGTGGTCAGAGGTTTTCGGGAAATGTTACCTGCTCAACGACCACTCCCCCGAACATTACCAACCGTTGATCGGCCATCTTAACGCTCTGCCCGGACAAGACGGCTGGTTTACTGAAAATTATGGAGGCGAATCGAACGGGGGTTGCTCCATCGGTGAAGATGGTCTCAAGAAACCGTGGCAGAAACACAACACCCGGCGATTGGATGCCATTCGCGAGGAGATTGACCGGCTCACGCTGTCAGACGTCGAGCGCGCCGTTGTGCTGACGAGTTTGATTCTCGCGTTGGACGAAGTGGAAAGCACACTCGGTCATTTCGCTTCCTACCTGAACGATTGGTCGCCACGTTCCTACAACAAGCTCCAGTTGCAAGTGCCGCGCCTCCTGCCACGCTCGGAACCTCACGTGGTTCATCGTGGCGACATTTTCGACGTGTTGCCCGACGTGGAGGCGGACCTGGCTTACTTCGACCCGCCTTACGGCTCGAACAACGAAAAGATGCCGCCGTCCCGAGTCCGCTACGCTGCTTACTACCACCTTTGGACGACAGTTTGCCTGAACGACAAGCCGGCCGTCTTTGGAAAAGCCAGGCGCAGATCGGACACGTCAGACACTGTGGCCCGCTCTTCTTTTGAGGAGTTTCGCCGCAGCGAGTCGGGGCTTTTCATTGCGGTCGAAGCGATTGAGCGATTGTTGCGGGAAGCGCGCGCAAAACACATCCTTTTGTCCTACAGTTCAGGCGGGAGGGCAACCGCCGAAGAATTGAACGCTGTCATTTCAACCGTCGGCAGGATGGTTGAAGTTTTGGAAATTGATTACCACAAGAATGTGATGGCCGGGATGCGTTGGACGAATGAATGGATTGCTGAAGCAGAGGCGCCGAACAGAGAGTTTCTGTTTTTGATTGAGAAGTCATAATATCTTGTGCGCTTTCGGACGGGCCGGGTGCCTGGCATTGAAGCGCACGTCCCCTCACCAAACCTCCAGCGCTGCCAATTGCGCCGCGGCCTTTTCCTCCCAGCCGCGATTGGCGGCGGGGGAGGCAGGGCTGGGATGGAGAATCTGCCCCACGCGAACGGGCAAACCTTCCGCCGCCATTTCCGCCCGCTGCCGGGCAAAGGCGCCCACGCCGATGACCCACTTGGGCCGCAGGATTTCCAGCACCCGCCGCAGGGACGCGTCGCACACTCGGCCCAAGGCCGCGCGTTCCGACGGGCGGAGTTTATCGGGGGTGACATTGCTGCCGGTGGCCGAGAGAAACGCCAGCGGGCAATAATTGGCGACAAAGTGGCGCGCAAAAAATTCTTCCGCCGTCCCAAACCGCCGCGCGAACAAGCTCCACAGCCGTTTGCCGCTGACTTCCGAACGCGCGCAGTCGAAACCCAGGACGGGCCGTTTCGGATGCTCGCGGGCGGGCCGCCCGATGGCCGCGCGAATGTTCATCCAATCGCGCACGGCGGAAATCTCGCCGAAGGGCACTCCCGTCTGCGCCATGCCGAACGGGCCTGGATTCATGCCTAAAAAGAGGACTTCCTTGGGCGTCGCGCCGAACCGTTGCAGGTAGGTTTCATGCGCGGCCCGGGCGTAAAGCAGGGGATTATAGACATGGGAGACGGGCGCTCCGAACCGGAGCGCATCCGCCCGCGCCGCCAGGTCGCGGGCCTCGTTGATGAGAGAAAGCATCACAAGTAGGCAAGGATAACAGGTTGAAGTCAGGAAAACGATTGCAAAAACCCGGAAAATCCTCAAAACTCACCCTCAAAAACAGCGACAGACCCGCAATGTTAAACTGCCGCCTTTGCTTTTACAAAAACGCGGCTTGCCTGAGATCGCAAAAGGGATTATCCTACAAGCAATGATTATCATACGATTTGCTGATCAAGAAGCCAAACGGAGGGCGCTGGGTTACATCGCCAGACGCTTCCCGGGCAAAAGCTGGGCCACAGGCGAAGTGATGGTGCCCGAAGCGGCTTTGGCCTCCCTTGCCGCGGAAAATTTCCATTTTACGGTCGAAGGTCAAGCCACGTATGAGCGCCTCACGTCGTTACGAGATACTCCTGCCGCTGCGGTTCAATGACGGCCAATCAGTGCCTGACGCGCTGATTTCCGACACCCTCATTGAATTGGAGAATCGTTTCGGCGCGGTCTCATGGGAAACGCAAATCGTTCGGGGTCATTGGCGGCACGAGGAGGAGGTCTATTCGGATGATCTAATGCGTGTCATCATGGATGTCGAAGACATCGAGGAGCACCGGCAGTTCTTCCGCGACTTCAAAGAACACCTAAAAACTCGCTTCCGTCAAATCGAAATCTACATGACAACTCATCTGATTCCATCACAGTCGCGTTGAAGAATGTCAAGGCATTGATTGAAAAATGGGCTCCAGAAGTTGGTGCAACTACGCTTGGGGAACGCGCTCGTATCCCGTGGCATCTTTGTCAAATTATTGATCCGGCCCCCGGCATGAAAGGACGAAAACCACGCGACTCGGAAGACAGTGGTCTGAGTGCTGACATAATAAAGGAAATTTTCTCGGATTCAACAACTGCACAAGTGCTGCAAAACATTCGTCTTGGCCAATCGAAATTTGCTGCGAAAGTTCGAAAAGTCTGGAAATACCGTTGTTCCGTAACTGGATCGTGTACGCCGGAGGCCCTGGAAGCGTCACATATAAAGAGTTGGGCAAATTCCACGGATAAAGAACGGCTCGATGCCGAGAATGGCCTTCTTTTAACTGCCAACCTTCATAAGCTATTTGACGCGCATTTAATTACTTTCGAGGATTCTGGAGCCTCTTCGTACGGCAGACTGCCCTTGAGGACCGCATGATTGCGGCATTGATTGACTCCCCCTAACGCATTCACATCAATAATCAGCCCCACCCGCCCATCGCCCAGAATGGTGGCGCCGGCGATGCTGGCGTCGCGCTGCCGGATCATCTCGCCAATGTTCTTGATCACGACTTCCTGCCGATGCAATAACCCGTCCACCAACAGGCCGAGGAGGGAGGCGCCGGATTGCACTACCACGATGATGCCGTCGGCGGGATCGCGGCCATGGAACATTCCTGGGCTTTCATGGCATGGCGCCTGATTCTTTGTCGGCATCCGCGCGGGCGACTTAAGTGTGAACACCTAAAAACCGATAACTTATGTGATGTATTGCGATTTTCTCAAAGGCCCGGAGGGCGGGGAGGAATTGACGGACCTGATGGACGTCATTTCGACCAACGTGACGAGCTTCTTCCGGGAAGCCCAGTGTGTTTTGCCGGCGCGCTCCCGCCGGACGGGAGGCCGCGCGGAGCGTGGCCTTTGCGTGACGTTATGACCGCCAACGAAATCGTCAGCCAAGTCAAAGAGTTGCCGCTGGTGCCGGAGACGGCCCGCAAGATGATGTCGCTGCTCAACCAGGCCGATGCGCACCGCGACGACCTGATCCAGACGCTGCGGTGCGACAACGTGCTGACGGCCAAATTGCTGCGCGTGTGCAATTCGGCCCACGCCGGTTTGAAAAGCCCGGTGGCCTCCATTGACCAGGCGGTGCTGTTGCTGGGGGACAATACTATTTATAGGATGGTGTGCGCCATCGGCTTCGGCGGGGCCATGGGTTTTTCCCTGCCCGGCCAGACGGTCGAGGCCAACGGCCTGTGGGGTCATTCCCTGAGCGTGGGCATGGGCGCGGAATACCTGGCCGAAATCGAAGCCTACGGGGATTGCCAGCCTTCGATGGCCTTCACCGCCGGATTGCTGCACGACATCGGCAAGCTGGTCCTGAACCAGATTCTCACCCCGAAACACCGCACGGAAATCCGCGCCTTGATGTCCCGGGACTCCTTCTCCCGCTTTCAGGCGGAGAAGAGCGTGCTGGGGGCCGATCATGCCGAAGTCGGCGCCTGCCTGTTGCAAAGGTGGGTTTTGCCGGAAATCATGATTGAAGCGGTGGCCAATCATCACGCGCCGCGAGCGCGGCCCGCGGTGGAACTTTCGGCCGTCGTTTATCTGGCCGATTGCGCCGCCCATCTCTCCGGCCCGACTCCCGGCGGTTCCGACGCCTTTGTCCTCCGCCCCGGGCCGGACCTGGGGAAATTGCTGGGCCTGGAACAGGCGAGAGTGGAAAAGATTGTCACCGGCGTTCACGGGGCGATGAAGGCTGTCAACCAATTTATAGCCGCCGCATGAGCAATCCTCATCATTTTAATCGTAATCTTAATCTTAATCGTAATCTCTCTCCCTTGTTGAGGACGAGATTAAGATTAAGATTAAGATTAGGATTAAGAGTAAGCGAGGGAGGCGGAAACGCATGACCACCCCCAAAAAAATCCGCGTCCTGGTGGTGGACGACTCCGCCCTGGCCCGAAAAGTCATCGGCGACATTCTGCGCAAGGACCCCGAAATCGAAGTGGTGGGCACGGCCAACGATCCTTACATGGCGCGGGATAAAATTCTGGAGGTCAATCCCGACGTGCTGACGCTGGACGTGGAAATGCCGCGCATGGATGGCCTGAGTTTCCTGCGCATTTTGCAAAAGCAGCGGCCCATTCCGGCCGTCATGATCAGTTCGCTCACCCAGGCCGGCTCGCAAGCCGCCTTGGACGCGCTGGCGGCGGGCGCGGTGGATGTTTTGGCCAAGCCTTCCGGCGCGCACTCGATCGGAACGCTGGAAGCGCAATTGGCCTATCGCGTCAAAGGGGCCGCCGGCGCGCGCCGCCTCCCGCGCATCGCCGCCGGGGTTGCCGCCTGCGCGGCGCCGCGGAAGTGCCGCGATTCGCGCCAGATCATCCTGCTGGGTGCCTCCACGGGCGGAGTGGAGGCCCTGTCGTCCGTTCTGTCCCGTTTGCCGGCGGGAGTGCCGGGCATCTGCGTGGTGCAACATATTCCGCCGGTTTTTTCCAAGACCTTTGCCGACCGGCTCAACCAAACCTGCCAGATGCAGGTGCGCGAGGCCGCCCAAGGGGACGAAGTCAGCGCCGGGACGTGCCTGATCGCGCCGGGCGATTTTCACATGCGGCTGGAGAGCCGGGATGGACGGTACCGGGTGAGGCTGGATCAATCGCCCTTGTTGCATTTTACCCGTCCGTCGGTGGATGTGCTTTTTGAATCCGCCGCGCCCTGCGCCGGGTCTCACGCCGTGGCGGCGTTGCTGACCGGCATAGGGCGGGACGGCGCCCAAGGCTTGAAAATACTCCAGGCGGCCGGCGCGCGCACCCTGGCCCAGGACGAGGCAAGCTGCGTCGTCTATGGCATGCCCAAGGCGGCGGTCGAACTCGGCGCGGTGGATCGCCAAGTTTCCCTGGAAGACCTGCCGCAAGCCATTCTGCAGGAACTCGACCGGCCCGCCAAACCATCCGTAATCCGTGGAATGAATAAAACTCGTTGAGCCAGTTATGGGTTACTGGATTGTTGCTCGCTAATTTGGAATCCTCTTGACCCTTTTTTAGCCCCCCTTGCCGGTAACAAAACTTTTGGCGCAATTCGCGAAGTAAATCACTTCTTGCGGGCAGGGAGTTGGAGGCGTAATTTTCGGCATGAGTTATCTGACCGTTGAAGTCGGAATTGACCACGGACAAGTTCTGGCCAAAGGCGCGGCGAACCTGCCCGAAAAAGCCTCCGGTCTGCTGACCATTTTCCAATCGGATGCCGTCAACCACGCTGCGGTGTCGCCGCTTCATGCCTTGGAATCACTGCAAAGGCATCTCCGGCTGGATGCGGCCAAGGCGGCTGAATGGATGACCGCCGTACGCGAAGCCAGACGCTGATTTAGCATGATCATAAAATTAGCATTACGAATTAAGTGTGTCCTCGCTTTTGTTTTCATCGTGCTGCTGGCGACCGCGTCTGGCGCTCAGACCAACGAGTTCTTCCAGCCGGCGCATTACCGGCCACTGCCTAAAAAGACCGCGGGTTTGGCCAAAAACTTCCTCTCGCTCGATGGCGCATGGCGGCTTAACGCCACCCCCGGCGAGGACGCGCGGTCGCGGCCATTAACCGGGCCTGGCTGGGCCGCCTTCAAAGTCCCCGGGCAGTGGCTGCCGCAAGGATTTGATATTCCCAAGGACAAGCCGGTGGCCGTGGCCAGGGAGTTCACCATTCCCAAGGAGTGGGCCGGCTACAGAATCTTCCTGCGCTTCGACGCGATTCATGGCGGAACTCATTATTGGCTGAACGGAAAGCCGCTCGGTTACAGTGAAAATCTCTTTACCCCGGTGGAATGGGAAATCACGGATCAGGCGCGTCCAGGCCGAATGAATCGCCTCGACCTTCAGATGATCGTGGCCACGGCTTCGGAACGGCTGTCCTACTCCAGCGACTACACCGGGCACAGCTTGGGGGGCATGGATCGCGCGGTGCGAATCTATGCCTTGCCGAAGTTGCACATCGCCAGCCTGCGCCTGAACGCGGGCTTGGACGCGGCGTATTGTGACGGCGATCTTCAGGTTGATCTTGGCATCGAGAACCCGGATCAAACGATCCAGTCCAACGTCGTGGTCTTTCTCCGCCTTGACGACTCCGAGGGCCGGGAAACCAGGCACTCCCTTCCTAAAATGGAACTGAGCCCGGTTAAACCGGGCCTCCATGCCGCCAGCCTCCAGTCCCGCGTGCCCAAACCTCTTCAATGGAATGCCGAACAACCCAACCTCTACACGCTCGTGATCGAGTTGGCCAGGGACGGCCGGTTGCTGGAGCGGATCCAGCGCCGCATCGGTTTTCGCAAGATCGAGATCAAGGGCCGGCAGCTCTATGTCAACGGCGCGCGCGTCAAGCTTGCCGGCGTTTGCCACCACGAAATTGACCCGCGGACGGGGCGCGCGGATACGATGCGCCACGCGGAGCAAGACGTGAAGCTGATCAAGAGCGCCAATCTGAACGATGTCCGGACGTCACACTACCCGCCCACGCAGGAATTTCTGGATGCGGCCGACCGCTTTGGCTTGTATGTCGAGTCGGAGGCCCCGTTCTGCTGGGTTGCGCCCGCCAAGGATCTGACCGACCTCAACGCCGTTCTTACGCCCACTTCGGCGATGGTTGACTACAACCACGCCCATCCCAGCGTCCTTGTCTGGTCGCTCGCCAATGAATCTCATTGGAGCAAGCTCTTTGCCGAGTCGGACCGGCTGTGCCACCAACTGGACCCCACTCGGCCGACCATGATCAACCATATCTTTACCGAGGAATGGAAGGTGACGTGCGATATCATGAACCGCCATTACCAGAATATGCCCTACGATCAGATTCTGCCGGACGACGCGCGTCCACTTATGCATGGAGAGTGCTTCTTCGAGGTTTATCACGAGAAGACCGACGTGGCCGTGGATCCCGGCTTGCGCCAGCTTTGGGCCTGCGGGAGCGCCGACCCCGCTTCGGACTGGGGCAGGGCCTGCATCGAGAACTTGCGCGCGCCCGGGGGGCTGATTCCGGGCATCTACCCTGGCGCCTGGAGCTACACCTGGAATTCCGAGCGCGTCATCGGCAGCGAGATTTGGGCGGGGGTGGACGACATCATGTTCCTGGCGGACGGCAAAGTGGGGAGTTCCGAAAACGGCAATGCCTATTGGGGCTTGATGGATGGCTGGCGCCGCCCCAAGCCCGAGCTGGAACTTGCCAGGTTCGTCTTCTCCCCGATTTGGTTTCCCATTCGTTGTCTTGACTATAAATACGGCCAGGCCTCGGTGCGCATCCCGGTGGAGAACCGATATTCGTTCACGGACCTGGGCAAGATCAACTTTATCTGGGAGCTGAACGGCGCCAAGGGCAAGACTCGCATCAGTCTCCCCCCGGCCTCGAAAGGAGAGATTCAAATTCCCATTCGCAAGGGAACGCCCGAAGGGTCCGCGCTGCTGGTGCGAGCCTTCAACGGCAACGGCGAAATCGTCAATGCCGCTCTCTCGCTTGGCCGGCGGCAACCACGGCCCTTGCCCCAGCCGCAGGCGGGCGCGCCCAAATGGAACGAGGATGGCAGACTCATCACCATCGAAGGCCGGCACTTCTCGCTGGTCCTGGACCGCGCCACGGGCGATTTCCAGGCCGCAAATCCCAAGCACGACGCGCCGATGGTGACCTTCCCCTCATTGCACGTGACCAGGCACGACTTCGGCGACCTGGACGGCAAAAAACCGCCCTACGCAGAATTTCCAGATCCCAAGACCCGCATCATCGAGAGCGTGACGGCGGCGGAGACCGGCGGCGGACTGGAGTTGATCGTCAAGGACCACTATAAGGATTTCCAGGGAGCCATCCGCTGGCTCATGGACAAAGACGGCGTGGGCAGGATCAGTTATGACTACACCTACACAGGCGACAAACTCGAGACGCGGGAGACAGGCATCAAGGCCCTCCTGCCCGCCGGCTGCGACGAGGTCAAATGGCGGCGGTGGTCCGAATGGGGGAGCTTCCCGAAAGACTCCATCAGCCGAATCGAGGGCGCTGCCAAGGCCCATCGAGACAAAAAATGGCCGGACCAGCCGGCGAACGTCAAACCCGCCTGGCCGTGGTCGCAAGACCAGACCGAACTCGGCACGGCCGATTTTCGGGCGATCAAACTTAGTATTTACGAGGCCTCGCTTGAAGCTCCCGATCATTCGGGAGTGCAGGTTGAGGCCAACGCCGACGCCGATTTCCGGTCTTGCCTGACGAAAGACGGTGTGATGATGCATGTCCTTTCCACGTGTCCGCTGGCCCAGGTGGTATTAAAGAACGGCGACCGGCTTGCGGGAACATTTGCCATCCGGCTGATGCATCGTCCCTAAATTGTCAGGCTACGCCGCCTTCACCTTGATCTTGCGATCTTTGATCTGCGTGCGGTTGAGCTTGGAGATGATGCTGTTGGCGTGTTCCGCCGCCACGTCCACAAACAGATGCCGCTCGCGGATGTCCACCGCGCCGACAATGCCGGCAGGCAGGCCGGTCTGGCCGGAAATGGTGTTGATGATATCATTCGGCACAACCCCCGCTTCCCCGCCGATGTTGATCCATAATCGTTTCTGAAAGGATGACGTCGGGGGTTTCTCTTTGGGCTTGGCCGCGGCCTTTGCTTCCACGGCCTTGCCGGGTTCTTTGGCTGGCGGGGCGGGGGGCGGCAATTCCTTAACCGGCGGTTTTGGCGTTGAACGAATCGCCGGTTTCGCCGCGGCCGTCGGCGTTGCGGGCGCGGGCGCGGCTGCCGGCGGCGGCGGACGGTGGACCGGGGCGGGCGGACGATTGGCTGGCTGGACGCGGGGCGGCGGCGGGGCGGCGGGACGTTCGTCGCGCCGTTCCGGGAATTGCGGCGGGCGCGCGGGCCGGGCTTCGGCGCGGGCCGGGCGCGGCGCGGTCTTGGCGGGCGGGGCCTCGCCGCCGTGCAAATGATGAATCAGCGCGGAGGCGATGTCGGTGGAAGCGAAGCCTTCTTCCAACAGGCGTTCGATGAGGCGGTCGTGGCGCTTGTATTCGCCGCTTTTGAGAGTGGCGCGGAGTTTGTCCAGAAACACCAGCGTGCGCGCTTCCTCCACTTCATTGGCCGTGGGCGGAAGGCCGCGCTGAATGCGCGTGTTGGTGTAACGCTCAATCTGTCGAATCTGGTAAACTTCCCGCCCCGACACGAACGAAATGGCGCGCCCTTCGCGGCCCCTGCGTCCGGTGCGTCCGATGCGGTGGACGTAATCTTCGCCGTCGTAAGGCAGATCGTAGTTGAAGACCGCTTCCACGTCGTCCACGTCAATGCCGCGCGCGGCCACGTCGGTGGCCACCAGGAATTCCAGGCCCGATTTGCGGAATTTTTGCATGACGCGGTCCCGCATCATCTGGGTCATGTCGCCGTGCAGGCGGTCGGCCGAATAGCCCTGGGCGTTGAGGTGATCGGCCAGATCATCCACCATCCGTTTGGTGTTGCAAAAGATGATGCCCAGTTTGAAGTCGTACAGGTCAATGAGCCGGGTGAGCAAATCAAGTTTGAACCGCCTATCCACTTCGTAATAGACCTGTTCGACCGTTGGGACCGTGAGGGCCTTTTGCTCGATGCGCACCTGTTGCGGATCGCGCGAGTACTTCTCAATCAACTGCTGGATGGGCCGGGGAATGGTGGCGGAGAAAAAGGCGGTTTGCCGTTCCTTGGGCGTGGCTTGCAGGATGAGTTCGATGTCGTCGCGGAAGCCCATGTTGAGCATGACGTCCACTTCATCCAGAATGACCATTTTGACGGCTTCCAGCTTGAGCGTGCCGCGGCGCATGTGGTCCATGATGCGCCCCGGCGTGCCGATGACAATGTGGGCGCCCTGGCGCAGACCGGCCAGTTGGCGGTCGTAAGATTGGCCGCCATAGACGGGCAGGGCGTGGAGACCGCGTTTGAAAAGCGCCAGTTTGTGAACCTCCTCGGTAACCTGGATGGCCAGTTCGCGCGTGGGACAGAGAATAAGCACCTGGGTCGCGCGCCGGGACGCGTCCACTTTTTCGATGGCCGGCGCGGCGAAGGCGGCCGTCTTGCCCGACCCCGTTTGCGACTGGCCGACGACATCCTTGCCCTGCATCAGAATGGGGATGGCGGCGGCTTGGATGGGCGCGGCCTGGTCGAAGCCGAGCTTGTCAATGGCCTTCAACAGTTCGGGCGACAGGCCCAGTTCGGAGAATAATTTTGGCGTCATATAAAATGTTTCGCGGGACAACATAAGGCCGAAAGCCGCGCCCCGCCATGAATTGCCACGGACGGTGCTTGAGTTTTTTGGGCGAACGCTTAATTTGGGGTTATGAAGAACGACGTTCTGCCAGTGGAGATTCGCGGGATTCTGCCGGCCAATACCGGCTGCGCCATCTTCGTCGGCAATGCCCGCAAGGTTTTTGTCATTCAAGTGGAACACAGCATGGGCGCTGTCATCGGGATGTTTCTCAAGGGGACCGTCAAGGAACGGCCGCTGACCCACGATTTGGTGAACCATATTTTCAAGGGGCTCAACGTGACCGTCGAACGGGTCATCATCACGGAGTTGAAGAACTCGACCTACTTCGCCCGCTTGATTTTGAAACAGGAGAACGAGTTGGGCTGCAAGATCGTCGAAATTGACGCCCGCCCCAGTGATTGCCTGGCCCTGGCCACGGCCCAAAAGCGGCCCATTTACGTGTCCGCCCCTCTGTTCGAGCAAGTGGAGGACATGAGCGAGTATCTCGAACGCATCAGCGAGAATACCGGCGAATCCGAGGACACGGAATAAAAGACCGCCATGCCCCAGGCTGCCAGCCCCAAAGCCCCCGTCCTGCTTGTTTGCGGCGAGGATGATTTCGGCGTCAAGGAACGCGCGCGGGAGGTGTTCCGCCAATGGTCGGCGGAAATTGGCGGCCTGGACCACGAGACCATTGACGCTTCCGCCGGCAACAGCGGCGAGGCGCTGGCCGCTCTGGCCAAATTGCGGGCCGCCTTGCAAACGCTTCCCTTCTTCGGCTCCGGCAAGGCCGTCTGGCTGCAAAACTGCAATTTCCTGGGCGAGGAGCGCGCGGCCGAAGCCAAGGCCGTGGCGGAAGACCTCTCCGAATTGGCCCGGGAACTGAAAGCCTTTTCCTGGCAGAATGTCCGGCTTCTGGTCAGTTCCGGCAAGGTGGACAAGCGCAAGACCTTCTACAAAACGCTGGAAAAAATCGGCTCGGTCGAGGTCTTCGCCGGTTGGTCGGCTGAGGACCGGGATTGGGCGCAGCAGGCCGAAGGCCTCGCCTTGCGAGTCCTGGGGGAGTTGGACAAGGAGATTTCCGGCGAGGCGCTGGGCCGCCTGGTTACCTACACCGGCCCCAATCCCCGCGCGTTGCGGAGCGAGATCGAGAAGCTTTCTCTTTACTGCGGCGCGCGGGCGCGCGTCCAAACCGCCGATGTCGAGGCCATCGTGACCCGTCAGAAGCAGGCGCGGGCTTTCGCCCTGGGGGATGCCTTGGGCGACCGGGATTTGCCGCGCGCGCTGCGCTGCCTGGACGAGGAGTTGTGGGAAATGCGGCGCGACCCGCAACACAGCGAAATCGGGGTGCTCTACGGCCTGATCAGCAAGGTGCGCAGCCTGCTGTTGGTCAGCGAGATGCTGAGGTTGAAATGGCTCCGGGCGGAGAAGGATTTCAGCCGGTTCAAGGGGCAGTTGGCGCGGATTCCGGCGGAGGCGCTGCCGGAGGACAAAAAATTCAACCCGCTGGCCATCAATCCTTATGTGTTGTTCCGGGCGCTGGGCCAGGCGCCCAACTACACCCAAGCGGAACTCATCACCGCCATGGCCCTGCTGCTGGAGTGCAACCGGCAACTGGTCTCCCGCAGTCTGGACCCGGCCCTGGTGATGCAGCAGGCCCTGGTGCGCATTGTCAGCCGCCCCGGCGGACAAGTTTTATCGGCCGCCGCTTGACTACCGGGGCGCGCGGCGGGATATTTCCACGATTGTCGAATGAGCGAATCCTTGGCAAAATTGATGGTGGCGGTGTGCGATCAGGTGGTCTTTATCAAGATCAACGGACGGGCGGATTTTAACCTGAGCCTGGACTTCAAGAAATTGTTCCAGGAACTCCGGCGGCGCGGCTACGGGCGTTTTGTGCTGGAGGCGCGCAATTGCCTGATGATGGACAGCACGTTCCTGGGGATGCTGGCGGACGTGGCCTTGAGATTTTGCAACGCCGACAGCCCCCTGGGCTTCCCCTTGGAACTGATCAATCCCAATCCGCGCATTGCCGAAACACTGGAGAACCTTGGCGTGGCCCACCTTTTCAAGATCACCCATTCTCCCGCTGCCTCGGGGGTCAATTACGAACCGCTGGCCCAAGCCGGCGACAAGAGCAAGACCGAGGTCACGCGCACTTGTTTGGAAGCCCATATCACGCTCATGGGACTCAAGGCCGAAAACGTCCAAAAATTCAAGGACGTAGCCCAATTCCTGGCCGAGGACCTCAAACGCCTTGAATCGGGCGACAAGAAGTAGCTCCCCAAACTTGTAGTATAGAACAAGCCCATCCCTTCCATCCCGCCCGTTTCCGTGCCGTGGGGAGGTGGCCGGAATAAATTGCCGCCTCCCAAGGGTTTGAACGCGGCAAAATGTGCCTCTCCCTTCCACCGCGATGGCGTCGCCAGAAGATTTGCTCGTCCAATTTACCCCGCAAATGAAGGATTTGGGCCGTTGCGGCGCGGTTCGCGCCAAAGATGGCAGCGGTCTTGCTAATGGAGTTTCGACTGTGAAGTATTATGAAATCATTACTGCTGGTCGGCGGAGTGTTGGGATGGGGAGTGGGCGTGGCTTCCAGCTATAGCCGGGGCAATGCCTGGCCGGCTTGTCTTTGGCATGGATGCCTGGCGGCTTACTTGACCGCGCTGCTGATGCGCTGGTGGGGCCGCGCCTGGCGCAAGAGCCTCGAACAATCGCTCCAGGAACGCGAACAGGCCGAGACCGCCATCACCCCGGCAGTAACCACCCCGAAAGTGTCCCGAACATGAGCGCGACTTTTTGCGATCTCGAATCTCCTGCTTCCACGGCCGATCAACGCCGCTCCACGCAACAAGAGTTGTGGCGGCTCTACTCCCGCAGCGGGCCGGGCAGTTCCATGGAAAACAGCCTGGTGGAAGAATACATCCCGCTGGTCAAAACCGTCGTCGGCCGCCTGGCCATGACGCTGCCGGCCCATGTCAACAGCGATGATCTTTACAGCGCCGGCTTGGTTGGCTTGCTCAATGCCATGCGCCGTTTCAATCCCGAAAACGGCACTTCCTTTGAAACTTACGCCCGCGTGCGCATCCGCGGCGCCGTCTTTGACGAGTTGCGCCGCCTGGACTGGGTCCCGCGCTCCATCCATGAAAAGGCCAAGAAGATTGAAAGGACGATGCAGGAATGGATGCAGCGCAACGGCACCGTCCCCACCACCGCGCAGATGGCCAAGGCCATGAAAATATCCGTTGACCAATACGAGGATTTGCTGGAGCAAATCCGGCCCACGACCTACGTCTGCCTGGACTCGGCGCAGGGCCACGACGGAGATGGCAGCTCGGTCTATGACGTGATTGCCGACGACTCGCAGACGAATCCCGACAAATGGGCCTCGGTGCGGGAATTGGCCGGGCTGATCGAGGAACGGCTGAATCAATTGCCGGAAATCCAGCGCAAAGTGCTGGCGCTCTATTATTTTGAGGACCTGCGCTTGCGGGAAATCGCGGAGGCTTTCGGCGTGACGGAGTCACGCATCTGCCAGATTCACGCCCAGGCCATCCTGGCCATCAAGGCGCTCTTGCAGAAGGAAGACCCGGATTTTTTCAACCATCCTTTGTGAGCCGCGCATGATTGTCATCTTAGGAGCGCTTATCGTCCTTGGCTCGGTCTGGGGCGGGTTTGTCATGGCCGACGGCAATACGCAGGCCCTGCTGCACTTGTCGGAGTTGATCATTATCGGCGGAGCGGCTCTTGGCTCCATGGTGCTGATGGCGCCCAGGAAGGTCCTGGTGGACCTGTTCAAACGGGCCTTGGGCACTTTGAAAGGCTCGCCCTACTCCAAAAAGGCTTACGACGAATTGTTCAAGGCGCTTTACGAATTGTTCATGCTGGGCCGGCGCGGCGGCATGGTCGCCCTGGAAGAACACATCATGACCCCGGAAACCAGCGCCATCTTCACCAAATACCCCACCTTCCTCAAAAATAAAATCGCCATGGAGTTCCTGTGCAACGGTCTGCGTCCCATCATTGACGGCAAGATCAAGCCGGACCATTTGAAGCTGCTGCTGGACATCGAACTGGAGGCCATGGAACAGGAGCATGAGCGGCCCATCGGAGTCCTGACCAAGGCGGCCGACGCCATGCCTGGATTCGGCATTGTGGCGGCGGTGTTGGGCATTGTCATTACGATGGCCTCCATCGCCGGCCCCATCGAGAAGATCGGCGAAAAGGTGGCCTCGGCCCTGGTGGGCACGTTCCTGGGCATTTTTATTTCCTACGGCTTCATGAATCCGCTGGCGGTCAACATGGAGTTTGTCAGCATGGCCGAGATTGCCTACATCCGCTGCATTGCCTCCTCGGTCATCAGTTTCGCCAGCGGCATGTCGCCCATCATGGCCATTGAAGTGGCCCGCCGCGGTTTGTCCAGCGAAGTCAAACCCAGCGCGGACGGTTTGGAAACCATGCTCAAGTCCCTAAGCCAGGCCCCGGCCAAATGAGCCTCCCATGAACGGCAAACAACATCACGGTGGCGCCTGGAAGGTGGCCTACGCCGATTTCACCACCGCCATGATGGCCCTCTTTATCGTCTTGTGGCTCACCAGCCAGGACCAGCGCATCAAGGACGCCGTCGAGCGCGCCTTTCGCAATCCCTTTGCCTCCGTCACCAAGGAATCCACCGGCATCATCAAGAACGATGAAATCCAGGCGATCAAGAATTCCTCCGGCAATTTTGATTCCTCCTCGGTCATGGAACTCAATATGTTGCGCCGGTTGAACCAGGACTTGTTGAGATCGCTGGAAGCCCAGGACGACGCGCAAGGCTCGGTCAAACTGGAAATGACGCCCGAAGGGCTTCTCATCAATGTGTTTGACCTCTCCCACAAACCCATTTTCGAACCCCAAAGCACCCGCTTCACCCCCTACGGCGACTGGGTTTTCTCCACCCTGGCCTGGGAAATCGCCCGCTATCACGGCTTTAGCATCGAACTCTCCGGCCACACCGAAAGCGGCAATCCTCCCATCCGGCCCGACTACGGCGATTGGGAGTTGTCGTCCGATCGCGCCAACGCCGTGCGCCGCAAGCTGCTGGAGCGCGGCGTCAACGCGGCGCAGATCGTCAAAGTCGCCGGTTTCGGCGACACCGTGCCCATGCGGGAGACCGAGGCGACCAACGAAGTCAACCGCCGGGTTTCGGTGTTGCTCAACATGCAATCCAACAAGAAAGTTTAATCCCGCCATGTCCGACACTTTTGTTCCACTCGTGGCAGCGCCGGCATCCAACGGGGAAACGGCCATGTTCCAACTCAAAGTGCTGCCGGAGGCCCAAGCCGCGGCCAAATCCGCCTTCGAACCCTTGGCGCCGGGCGTTGGAGCGGTCCCGCCGGCGCAAGCCTGCGGGCGGCCAGTGGTCACGCTGCAAAAGCAAGGCGACGTCGTTTCCGGCATCCGCATTGAGTGCGGTTGCGGCCAGGTGATCGAACTGGCGTGCTCGTATTAGGAGTCCTTCCTTCCGCGCCGGCAGGCGCAATTAGCATTCAATTTCCTTTCGGACCTGCCCGGCCTTGACGGACGCAGGGGTTTTGAGCCGTCACACCGTCACAAATGTTTACAATCAACAACTTACAAAAGCTCAACCCGTCACATGTGACGGCACAACCCGTCACAACCGTCACATAAGGCCGTGGATGCTGGCCGCTTCGATGGCTTTGCCGTAAAAAGCGCAAAGTGCAAGTAGCTGCATGTACCTGCATATTGCCGCGTCAAACCCGCCGGTTTCAGCTTTGTTTATGCACCCAGTCGAGCCATTAAAAAGCGGAAGGCGTGTTGAACCATGTTGACGCTGTCCATACCCTCTCCCGCCCGGCGGGAGAGGGCAGGGTGAGGGCTTGCCTTTTCAGGCTTTTCGACGGTTCTGGCGGCGGCCAACCCGGCAGAGGGGGCGGATGCGTGAAATTCACGCGCCTTCCACCCCCTCGGCGCAGGGCAGGCAGGCTGCCATACCCTGCATGGCCTGGGACGGTCCAACCCACTGCAAAATGTCAAAGATCAGGCGCATGCGCGCCTGGCACAAGCCAACAATACCATGCTTAGATGGGAATGCAAGTACGAAAATTAAAAAGTCGTCATGCCGGGGTGGCTTCGAGTTTTTGGACGTATTGATCAACCTGCGCCTGCAATTGGCGGAGATGTTCGAGCGGTCCTTCGGCCAGCATGGCGAAGTTGCGGGCATTGCTGGTCAGAATTTCGTTGCGGTAGGATTCGAGGATGCGCTGCATCCGGCCCATTTGTTCGATGGCTTGGTAGAGCTGTTCCGGTGTTTCAATCATAGTTTTATCCTCAAGAGGCCTTTCTTTTGGCCGGGTCGTTGTCGAACCTGGGTGAAAAACTCGACGGCGTGCGCCTGGTTCTCTGTGCCCTTTTTAACCACCACCATATCAAATCCGAAGCGGCGGCGCACGCGCCGTGCAGCCAGGAGTTCGTGTTGATGCGGCGGCAAATCGGCTCCAAAATCATGTTCCATCGGCACAACCACGATGACATCAATGTCATTCGGATCGGGTTTGGCCGTGACGAAACTGCCGTCAATGAGCAATTCTTCGATGAACCGATCCGTCTTGGCTAGGCGAACGAAATCCATGAACTTCGCCCACAGTCGCGAACGGCGGTCGCTGCCTTGGAAGCTGCCAAAGCGTTTCTGGGCCTCCGTCACGTCGCAATCGTGCGTGCCCTCCGGCAACAGGCCCAACTGGTTGAACGCTGGAATCGGCATCGGCTAATCCTTCACTTTCCACTACTATGCCCCGTGGCGCGCTTTTTTCCAGGCTTAATTGCTAAGAAAAATCATTTCCCTGCCAAACATTCCTTATGGCCCCAAAACCCAATTGGCCATTGCTCGTGAAATCGGCGACAGGCGAGGCGAAGGCATCTCTATGTTCAACTCCGCGCTCCTTTTGAATACATTGGACGACCACGCCCAGGCCATTGCCCGCGCCGAAGCGGCACTCAACATCGTCGATCCCATCGAAGACCCCAACGCCGCCAAAGTCCGCGCCAAACTGGAGGAGTGGAAGGGAAGGGGAAAGTAAGAAGGATGAAGGATGAATTAAGAAGGAAGAAACGGAGGCCTTCAACCTTTTCCGATTGCTTACATATTTATCAAGATTACCATGCGGGCGGTCCTCACAGGAGGGCGCGATTTTGAAATAATACGACATGCCAAATTCTCATCCATGCCTCGAGGTCTATATTCGCTGCACGGAGGCGATGCGTGCCAGCAAGTTGATTCGCCGGGAAAGCCGGCAGGATAAGGAGTTTCATTTCCAAAACTGGTTCAAAATGCGCCTCACCGAAACGGGTCTGAATTTTGAAACCGGCGCGCGGAACAGCTTTCCAGATTTTCGCCTGGTCGCCTCGACCGACGGCTTCGAGGTGAAGGGCTTGGCGTATCCGGGGCGAGAGGCTAATTACGACTGCAACAGCCAGGTTCCATCCGGCAGTCACAACGGGCGAACCATCTTTTATATCTTCGGACGCTACCCGGCGGAGCCGGACGGCGGTTCGTATCCCGTGCTTGACCTGGTTCTCTGCCACGGGGACTTTTTAAATGCCGACCACGACTACGTGCATAAGAACAAAAACGTGAAGGGCTTTGGCAGCTACGGCGACATCATGGTTCGAGATCGAAAGATGTACGTCGCGCCGGCGCCGTTCGGTTTGACGACCGGCACAGCGCATGGCCAGACGCTGATCCTTCCCGCCGATTTTCAGGCGGACTCCCGCTTTCGCACGGTAGGAAATCTTTTGCGCCAGGAGGCGCAAAGACTGATTGTCGGTTACACTTTTGATTTGAAGACGAATGAACTGAAACCCGAATCAGTCGCAAATCCGGCCGCGGGCAAGGAACATTGTTTTGTCGCGCCATCCGGCACATGTTTGCTCATCACATCCTCAAGCCGGAGCGCGTGCCGATTGAAGGCAATGTTTGGGGCACGTCCAAAAGCTCGGGCGCGTTTTCCACTTTGTTCAAATCGCGGCTGATGCGGGCGATTGAATATCAGGCCGCCCCATTTGAGGTCGCCATTGTTAGAGGCAAGGCGGGCAAAAGCGGACGGCGGGTCTATGGCGGCAGTGATTCCCTGAGCGGACGCGTCGTCACCAACTGGCCGCCACGCACACTGGACAACCGCGCGATTTATCTCTCGTGCGGCAACTCCGCCAAAACCGGGTTGGCGGAGGCGAGCGTGGACTTGGTTGTCACGGACCCGCCGTTTTTCGACAATGTCCACTATTCAGAACTGGCCGATTTCTTTTTCGCCTGGCAGCAACTGGGTCCCACGCCGTTTGCCAAAGTCCGCCATTCGACTCGTCACGTCGAAGAGGTGCAGGACGTCAGCGCGGAACAATTCGCCACCAAGCTCCGGCGGGTGTTCGAAGAATGCCGGCGTGTCCTGCGGCAGGACGGATTGCTGGTGTTCAGCTACCACCATTCGCGCGCGGACGGCTGGCTATCCCTGGCCGAGGCGGTGGCCGACGCCGGCTTCTCGATCGTGAACTGCCAGCCGGTCAAGGCCGAGATGTCTGGGGCCACTCCCAAATCGCAGGCTAAAGAGCCGATCCAGCTTGATGTCATCCTTGTTTGTCGCAAGCAGTCGGCCGATGTGAGGCCCAAGTTGTCGGAAAAGGATGCCCTTTCTGCGGCGACCGAGCGCGCCAGGGCGAAGGCTGCCAGACTTCAGTCCGTGGACATGGATCTATCGGCCAATGACCGGCGTGTGGTGCTCATCGGCCAGTTCCTGGCGGAAGCATGCTCTGGGCGCTCGCCAGCCGAGTTTGTCGCCACTTTGGCCGCTTCTTTAACCGATTTGGATTTGGCGGCGCTGAGTTTGTGCCAGGAGACTGTCAAGCCAGCCGGTTACGCTGAGGCTTTGGATGCCGTTGAACCGCAATTGGTGTTGTTGGAGCGGCCGATGAAGCAAGTTTGAGCAATGAGTATTTTTGCGGTCATTGAAGTTGGTTTATTCCGATTCAAATCTGGTTCCAACTTTTGCTCATCGGCGTCATTTCCTCTTTCCCGCCCCACTCGGCAGTTTTGTCCCTCTTTCGGCGGCAAGTTTTTCCCCCGTTCGACTCCGGGTTTTGCGCAAACCCTTGACTGACAGCCCTTTTAGGTCGTGGCACGCTCGTTGCTCCGTGGATTCTTTGTGAATGTCAGTTTATATCAAGCTGCCGCCGCGCTGGACGCCAATAGTCGCTGGCAGGAGGTCATCGCGGATAATCTGGCTTCCAGTTCCGTCCCGGGTTACAAGCAGGAGCAACTGACGCAGGCGGCGGTGCAGGCTGGTTTGTTGCCGGTCAATGGCGCCAGGAATGCCGCCCGGAATTTTTCCATGCCCCAGACCTCCACCTCAACGAATTTCAATCCGGGGGAACTTAAATACACCGGCAACAGCACCGATGTGGCCATTGAAGGCAAAGGGTTTTTCGAGGTCCAGCTTCCCAACGGCATGACCGGCTTGACACGCGACGGCGAATTTCAAGTCAATTCCCAGGGGCAATTGGTCACCAAGGAGTCTTTTCCGGTCATGGGCGTCAGCGGCACCATCCAATTTTCCCATGACCATTCGGGGCCGCTTTCCATTTCTGCGACGGGACTGGTCAGCCAGGGGGCCCAAGTGAGAGGGCAGTTGAAGGTGGTGGACGTGGCCAAGCCGCAATTGCTGACCAAAATCAACGGCGCCTATTTTATGGCCAAAGACTCCAAGGCCGGCCTGGATCAGAGCAAAGCCACCTTGCGCGAGGGCTACCTGGAAGGCTCCAACGCCTCCACCCTGACGGAAATGGCCAGCATGATGACCGCCAGCCGCGGCTTTGAGGCCAACCAGAAGGTCATTCAAATCCAGGACGACCGGCTCAATCGCACCATCAGCGAATTGGGCGCTCCCACTTAACCTATATGTTACGCGCACTATATTCCTCGGCCGCCGGCATGGAGGCGCAGCAATTGAACCTGGACGTCATTTCCAACAACCTGGCCAACGTCAACACCACCGGCTTCAAGAAAAGCAAGATTGAATTTCAAGACCTGCTCTACGACACCACCCGCTCCGCCGGCGCCGAGCAGAGCAACGGCAATCAATTGCCCACCGGCCTCCAAATCGGCCACGGCTCCCGCGCGGTGGCGACCTCCAAGGTGTTCACCGAGGGTGAATTGACCCATACGGGCGAACGTCTCGACATGGCCATCCAGGGGGATGGATTCTTTCAAGTGA